>Ga0256839_1002045_pt1 | contig 23252 bp, 17 predicted proteins | sample 354166metaG_FD_185968 | JGI IMG/M metagenome (GOLD analysis project Ga0256839, IMG submission 185968) | Hydrothermal vent microbial communities from Mid Atlantic Ridge, Atlantic Ocean - 354-166 | ecosystem: Environmental > Aquatic > Marine > Hydrothermal vents | place: Atlantic Ocean: Mid... | reverse complement strand
GCTCATAAAAGAATATCTCATGAGGGGCATGATTAAAAGCGTCCTCATACTTGCCCCTGCGCCTCTCGTCTCCCAGTGGAAGGAAGAGATGCTGTCCAAATTTCACATCGAGTTTCTGACAACGGACGATGGCGAATTCCAGTCGGCCCCCCGGGACTTCTGGAGAAACAGATTCATAATCGCATCTATCAATACGGCAAAGAGCAGCAGGAATATGCCGCTGGTAATCGAACGGTTCTATGACCTCGTGGTGGTTGATGAAGCGCATCACCTGAGAAACAGGCGCACACTGTCATGGAAACTCGTCAACCGGATTAAAAAGAAATTCATCTTCCTCCTGAGCGCAACGCCTGTGCAGAACAATCTCGTTGAGCTTTTTAATCTCATCACCCTTCTGAAGCCCGGACAGTTCAGGACAGAGAAACTCTTCAAACAGGAATATGTAAAAAGGGGCAACCCCAGGGTGCCGGCCAATAAAGAAAAGCTGAGGGAGCTCTTAAGCGATGTGATGATAAGAAATACAAGGAGCGCCATAGACCTGAAGCTCCCGAAGAGATTTGCCACAACCATCAGGGTTGAGCCCACGGAGATGGAAAAGGAAATCTACGGCGTTATAAGCGCTTATCTCAGGAAACATGAGTTCAAAAAACCGTTTATCAACCTCCTCCTGAAAGAGGCTGGCAGCAGCCCCTTTGCATTAAAGGACAGCCTTCTGAAAATAGGCGGGGAGAGCAAGCTCGGCGGCATCATCAAGGCCCTCGATGATAACAGGGACATCAGCAAGGGCAAGGCCCTCCTGGAGATACTTATGAAGAACCCCAGGGAGAAAAAGATTATCTTTACTCAGTACATAAAGACCATGGACTACATCACGGACCTGCTGGCAAGGCAGAAAGTCCCTTATGTTACCTTCAGCGGCAGTATGAGCGTGAAACTGAAGGATGCGGCTATTGCAAGATTCAGGGACGACATACCCGTCCTTGTCTCCACCGAGTCCGGCGGGGAAGGAAGGAACATGCAGTTCTGCAATACAATCATAAACTTCGACCTTCCGTGGAACCCGATGAAAATCGAACAGCGCATCGGCAGGCTCCACAGGATCGGGCAGACGAGGGACGTGTTCATATTCAACCTTTCCGTAAAAGATACCCTTGAAAACTATATCATAGACATACTCGACAGCAAGATTAACATGTTTGAGATGGTCATAGGAGAGATAGAGCCTATCCTCGGACATCTTGGTGAGGACAGGGACTTTGAGGACATAATTATGGATATCTGGCTCAAGAGCAAAGATGAGGACAGCCTGAAACAGGGCTTTGACCGGCTGGGCGACGAGATGGCAAATGCCAAGGCTGAATATGTTAAATCAAAGCTGCTCGATGAAGAGATATTCGGCGAGGATTACGAGATATGAAAAAACAGGTTCAAAGTTCAGATCCAGGGCACAAAGACATTAAGATACAGGGTGACAGACAACCATGAATAAGACATTGCCTGAGGTTGTATCTGAAATACTGACCCTCAACGGGGCCGTTGTGGAAGAGACTGGTGACGGATGTCTTGAATTTCTCGCCCCCCGGACGCTTTCGGATAAACTCAATCTCCCCGAACACGGGAGACTTCGCTTCGGCTACGATGATTCGTGCGGGAACGCAATCTCCGCGACATATGATTCCGAGCTGTTCAAGGCAATGGCGGGATTGCTGGAGGGCAAAGGAAAATTCTGTGTTGCTTCTTTGGAATCCTTCCACCCGGATACGGGAAAACTGCTTAAACACCTAAATGAAACGGTTGCCCTGAACAATGCCTCATTCCGCGTGGAAAAGTCGGAGATAAAAAACATTTCCTATTTGCTGTGCCACTTCAAGTACACGGCCATATCCGATGAAAAACGCGAGGGTATCACGCAGGTGTTGATAAACGAGCTGAATCTTTCCACCGCGACGCCCCCTGAAAACAGCCTTCTCCAGCTTCAGGACCCGGTACGGGAATCAACAGGCATTGACAGGCATGACCTGGAAACGCTATTCAGGGCATCATATTCCGCAGCGGCGGAAACGGCGAAAGAACAGCTTAAGGATTTCACGAGGAGTCTCGAGAGAAGGCTTAACCGCGACATCCGCCGGGTGCATGAGTATTACGGGACGCTCAGGAAAGAGGCAAAGATCTCAATAGAAAAGAAAGCAGCCCGGGGAAAAGACCGGAAAGCCGGAAAAGAAGATACAGGGCCGTTGCTGAAAAAGAAAATAAACGCCATTGAAACCGAGCGCAGGTGGAAGGTCCAGGACCTCATAACCAAATACTCCCTGAACATACGGATAGAACCAGTGTCGGTTATCCGCATAGAGACTCTATCGCCTGTATTATGGATAAATATACGGAGGAGGCTCGGCACAAGGTCATTCCCGGTTGCATATAATCCGCTTATCAAGAAACTGGATGAGTTGCCGTGCGAGTTATGTTTCAACCCGAAAAAACCCCATGTTATATGCGATGACAAACTCCACATCATGTGCAGCGGATGTTTCAGGGTATGCCCTAAGTGCGGGAAACGATACTGCGGGATATGCCATGGAAGCGGATGCCCCAAATGCAGCCACAAAACATAAACCTTAATGCTTCATCAAGGCAAAGCCGCGTTATTCTCCCCTGCTGATTCTTTCATTGGCCTTTGCGAGATTATCGCGTATGACGGCAAGGAGCCTCCGGCCCGTCTCAGGCTCTTTGTCAAACAGATCGTTCAGTTCACCAGGGTCTTCTCTCAGGTTGAAGAGCAGGGATTTATCCTCCTCCAGATAGTGTATCAGTTTGTAGTCCCCTTCCCAGACGGCAATGGTCCCCTTTGTAATCCGGTGCCCCCGGCTGCGGTTTTTCTCGAAAAACATGGAGAACACCGGCCTGGACGGAAGACTTTTCCCGCGCATGAGCGGTACGAGTGAACGGCCTTCCATCCAGGAAGGCACGGGAACACCCGCCAGATCCAGGATTGTGGGCGCTATATCCACCTGCTCGGCCGGCTCGTTGATTATTCTTCCGCCGTCCTGGTCCGGTTCACTGACAATAAAAGGGATATGCGTCACCTGTTCGTACAGGTGGGGGCCGCCGTGTCCCATGTAATTGTGTTCAAAGCTCTCTCCGTGGTCCGACGACAGGATAATAACCGTATCCTTCAACAGGCCTCTTGTCCTTAACTGCTCAATGAAATCCTCAAATACCCTGTCGCAATACCTTATAAGTTCATCATAACGCGCCCTCATGATATCGAAATCCGGCTGCATCTCCTCCGGATAATACTGGTACGTGTAAAGCCTCCACTGGCTCTTGTAAGTCCTCAGCTCAGGGGAAGGATCAAACATGCCCATGTAGGGCGCGGGCGGCAGGTAGGGAAAGTGCGGGGGCAGGACATGTATCCATGCGAAAAAAGGCCTCGGCGGATTACTGTCCATAACGGAGAGAAACCTGCTGAATGCCTTTTCTGGAGCCACGGTTGTTTCGGAGAAGTCCCGCGAAACCGCGGACAGGAGTTTGCCGAGAATAAAGTCATTCTTTACGATCCAGTCGTCCAGCCTGATCCTGCCGCCGAATGATTTCTCGATAAAGTTGCTTATAATCTCCACCAGCGAAACCGGGGTCCTCAGGTCAGGCGGAGGGATGACGATTTCAAAAGCTCCGGCTATACCCAGGCCCTCGACAGAGGCATTGGAGTTCACCACAAAGGCCATATTGTGATAACCGTTGTTTTTCAGCACTGAAGGCAGGTTCTGGATACCGGCCTTCAGGGGCCTGGAGCCCTTTGTGTGGTATCTCTGGTGGGTCCACAGCCTCTTGCCGGTCATAAGGGTCGCCGCAGTCGGTGATGTAAAGTTGCTCTCTGCATACAGTCTCGTAAACAATGACGCTGTCTTTGCCCATTTTGTGATAAAAGGCGTGACGGGACGATCATAGCCGTAAACGGACATATCCCGCGCAGTAAGTGCATCGAAGGTAAGCAGGATAATATTCGGCCTCCTCTCATCACCGGTTGCGGAAGGCCGGTGACTTTTCCGGGACATAACATTACCGGGGTTTTTTATCCATGCATGATAGGCCACCAGGGGGACCGACAGGACGATGAGAACGCCGAACAGCCAGACGAGGGGCGTTATGCGTTCCTGCACGGTATCCACCCATCGTCCGGCCCTGCCGCGGCACAGCCATGCCGCAGACAGCGACGCAAGGACCACACCTGCAAGAATCACTGATTTCAGCAGAAAGGTGGTCTTTGCATCAGGCCACACAAGCCGCTTGCCGAACCATACCACGGCCCCTGAAAAAACAAAAAGCAAAACAAACAGCAGCGCGTGCTCCATCCCGGCCCTGCAACCCGTGCGGCGGCAACAGGCCTCCACCGCCATGCCGGGCAGCCATACCAGAAAGGAGGCAAACGCGGCCATCAGGGTCCATAATATGGATACAAGCGCAACAGCCGGCAGGAACTCGGAAAAAGGGGCGTAATAACTGAACCCGTCCCACCGGTAGAATGCGTCTCCCATCAGGAAGAGGGAGAACATGACAAAGATCAAGCGGAATACCCTGAAGTAAGATGTTATCAGAGGCGCCATTTAACAGACCCTTCGGGGGTTACTCTCCCCTGCTGATCCTTTCGTTGGTTTTTCTGAGGTTGTCCATGATTATGCCGAGGAGCCTCCGCCCCGTCTCCGGCTCACTGTCAAAGAGATTGTTCAGCTCATCAGGATCATCCTTCAGGTTGAAAAGCAGGGACTTGTTTTTCTCAAGGTAATGTATAAGCTTGTAGTCTCCTTCCCACAGGGCTATGGTGCCCGAGGTGATCTGCTGTCCCCGGCTGGGGTTTTTCTCGAAATTCATGGAAAAGACATGTCTCGGCTGGAGACTTCCGCCCTTCATGAACGGCACAAGTGAACGTCCCTCCATCCATGAAGGCACCTGAACGCCTGCTATATCCAGGATCGTCGGAGGTATGTCTATCTGCTCCACCAAGTCATTAATCACGCGTCCCCCTGTCCGGCCCGGCCATTTGACAACAAGGGGAATGTGTGTAACCTGTTCATAAAGGTGAGGTCCGTTGTGTCCCACATAATTATGTTCAAAACTCTCCCCGTGATCCGAAGAGAAAATAATCACGGTGTTTTTCAAATCGTCTCTTGCCGCCAGCCGCGTGATGAAATTTTCAAACTCATTGTCGGAATATCTGATGAATTCGTCATACCTCGCCCTGAATGTACCTATGCCGGGCGGCATCTTTGCCGGATAGTGGTCACGGTATATATCCCACTGGCTCTTGTAAGTTCTCATATCCGGCGAGGAATCGAACATGCCCATGTATGGCTCGGGAGGGAGGTACGGATAATGCGGGGGCATCAGGTGAATCCATGCAAAAAACGGCCTGGGGGGATTGCCGTCTATGGTTTCAAAGAATCTGTTGAAGGCATTCCGGGGAGGAACCAGAGTTATGGAGAAATCCTGTGAGATCATGTCAACGAGCCTCCGCAGGACGAAATCCTCCTTGATAATCCAGTCGTGCAACTGGATCTTCTCGCCGAACGATCTGTAGAGAAACCTGTTGATGATCTCGAACAGGGAGACAGCGGTGCTGAATTCCGTCGGAAGCGGCGCTATGTCGAAGCTCTCCGCGACGCCCAGGGTTTTTACCGAAGCCTTGGGGTTTACGATAAAAGCCATATTATAGTAACCCTCTTTTTTCAGCATCAACGGCAGGTTTTCAATATGATTCTTCAACGGCTTGGAACCCTTCAGGTGATATGTCCGGTGCGTCCATACCCTCTTGCCGGTCATTAACGTGGCTGTCGTCGGTGTGGTGAAATTACTGGCGGAATAAGCCCTGGTAAACAGCGATGCACCCTCGGCCCATTTGCTGATAAACGGTGTGGTCGGCCGATCATAGCCGTAAACCGACATGTCCCTCGCCGTCAGGGTATCAAACGTGACAAGTATGATGTCGGGACGGTCGTCATCAGCGGCCGCGGTTTGCTGAACTCTCTGCGGCGCCGCATGCCCGGCCTCTTTCCCCCATGTATTGTAGGCCACCAGTGGCACGGACACCACAAGCCAGATACCGAACAGCCATACGAGGGGTGTTATCCGCTCCTGTATGACATTCATACTGTTACGGAACAGCCGTGTCAGGAATACAGCAGCCAGAAGCACGCCAAGGAACACCCCCATTTTCAATTGCAGCGTGGTTACCAGCCCTTCCCATAAAAGCCGTTTGCCGAGCCAGACCGTTGCTCCCAGCAACAGAAAGATGCATATGTACAGCAGCAGGTGTTCCGTCCCGAGCCCGCATCCCCGCCGCCGGCAGAACCATTCCAGAATCCGGCCCGGCAACCATATCAGTAGGGCGGCAAGTATAGCCACAAGAGTCCACAGTATGGTTGCAAGGGCAACGGCGGGAAGGAATTCAGGGAATGATGCATAATACCTGAACCCGTCCCACCGGAAGAACGCATCTCCCAGGAGGTAAAGCGAGAATATCACAAAGATTACCCGGAAGACTTGCCAGTAAGATGCTATCAACGACGCCATTATTCCACCACCTCTTCCATTTTCTTTAGTTTGCCTTACGAGGCTCTTGCAAAAGTCCTCCGTCCGTCACATCGGGCGGAGAGAGATGTCTTATAACCCATAGATACCGAAAGATTTCTCCCTTTGGCCGAAATGACATTTACAGGCATTTTCATACTTTTGCAAGAGGCTCTTCCAGTGTGCATAACACCATCGCCTGCGGGGCAGGATGAGCCTGCCGTAAGACTTTTATCTGCGACTCCTTCAGGTAATATTCCGCACGGCATATCAAAATCCCGTGATTCGTGTCCGTGGTTCGTGACCGTAAAAGACAAAGACCGGAAACGGACACCGTCAACCCGCACGGAGGACGTCCTTTTTTCCGTTGAATCCAGCAACATAGAACATATTTCCGATATCACATCGCTTTATAAAGGTTTTCCGGCAGACTCTTCTGCACGTTTATGCCACATTAAGGTTTATTCAGGATTCATTGCCGTTAAGCTTGTCCGGATCAACCCTGTTTCTCAGGTCAAAAATCAGATAATCGTCCGTCTGGACCAGTACGGGAAAATTACCGGCAAGGAATTCCACGAGGTCAGGCTGTTTCCTGTAATCCTCGATATAAGTTATTATGAAATATTCAAGCTCGGACTGCTTTACCAGCAGGGACGGATCGAAATATTCATCCTCTTCAGTCAGGATACCCCGGCCCGACGCATTGAATCTCTCCTTTGCGGTGAGCACTCTCTTGCCCCACCTCCTTACAGTGGGGAAGAAGCTCGTCGTGGGCCACGGAAGCCCTGACAATTCGCCGAGGTATACAAGGGAGTTGCCGTAGTCCCTGGCCAGGATAAGGGTCTTGGTGCTGTGATTGACGATTTCCCCGATCTCCTTTGCTATCCTCACGTCTCTTTGCAGGTCGGGCCTGAGGAACTTGATAAACTGCGGATTCACCCCGATTATCGCGCCTATGGCCTGCATTTTCTCCTTCATATCAGGGCCGACTTCCCTCCAGTGTATATTGCGCATGTAAAATCCTGCGGTAAGGACCACGCCGAGGAAAAGGATGCCTGAAACAGCGGCAAGCCGGCGCCGTTGCCTGTAGAGCCGGGCTGTGCCCCTCAGCGCCGAGACTCCGAGCGGACCCAGGGAGAGCGCGGCCACGGGAATAAAAATGGCGGTATAATAGTCGTGGGTGCTTATCCTCGTGTTGAATGCCAGGCCGAACACAAAGTAGCCCGCCCACAGACCGATCAGCAGGGCCTTTGCAGGGCCTCCTGGAAATCTTACAAGCCCGATGAACGCCGCCGTGAAAGCGACGTAACCCAGCACATGCCCGATCATGGTCAGCCAGTCTTTCCAGAAGAAGGGTTTCAGTATGAGGGCGGGAATAAAACTGATCTGTGACTGTGTCATCAGGAACTTGGCGCTGACTATATATATAACGGCCGGGAGAAGGCTTATAAACGCAAAAACCGGGAAATGCCGGTTTATCACCGACTTCCATATACCCTGCCTGTACACTCCCAGGGAGACAATGCCCCCGAATATCAGGAAGAGGCTGACGGGCTTGATGAAGATCGCCACCGACGAGACAAGCGCGGCGGTCAGCAGCCTGGACATTGAACGCTGCTCGTCATACCGCAATATGGCCAGTATGCTCAGCAGAAGCAGCATGATCATCATCGAATCCGGCTGAAAGCTCCGGCTCATGGATATGCCGAAGGGAAGAAACAGGTAGAAGGCGGTTGCAAATATCGCCGCATTTTCAAAGAGCATCCTTTTTGCGATCAGATACAGAAAGACGCCGCCAATCAGCCAGTACACCGATGAAAGCAGCCTGGGAATCCAGAGGCGCTCACCCCCTGCAATCCTGTAGGCAAAGGCTATCAGGCGCTCCATGACCTGGGGCTCCAGCGGGCGCTGCTTCTTCATGTTCTTGATGGCTATATCCCGCCTCCATTGGGGAATCGATTTCATATCGTCGAAATAAAACGCCCTTGCAACAATGGCCGAGCGGTACTGGCGTATGGGATGAAAATCGAGGAGCGGCTCGTTAATGTGGTAAAGCCTGATGGTGAAGGCCGCAATAAACATAAGGCCGATCGCCACCAGTCTCGCCGCCGGTTTCTGCAGTAAAGACCGCGGCCCGCACGTTGCTGCAGACTGATGTTCACATTGCATGGTTAACGGCCTCCATGTACGGGTTTCCTTGATTTGCCGGTCTCAAATGCATCACTGTGCAGGCAGTGGCGGCATGATCGAAAATTACAAGATTACGCCAAACAGGAACTTTATTTATCATAGCCATGTGTCTTACCGGACGGGCGGCAAACAATTTGCCTTACAGGGGCATAAAACACCGGCGGCGGAGCAGACTCCCCTGCCCGTTTATGCCACATTAAGGTTTACACATGTGAAAAAAATCCCTTGACGGTCATGACCACCTTCCGGATATCTCTCTTTGTCATGGATATGTCATTAGGCAGCACAATGCCCCGCTCGTTAAGCTCCTCGGTCACGCTTTTGCCCTTTCCCCTGTCTTTCCGTGCAACTATGCCGGAAGGGAAAAAGGGATGTTTATGAAGCGGATAGTAGAACGAACGGGTCTCTATCCCGTTTTCATTGAGATATTTTGTAAGCCTGTCCTGAATGTCCCCGTCTCTTACAAGCACGCCGAAAAGCCAGTAGACGCTCCTGCCGCCTTCCTGTTCCTTCTGCCACACGATTTCCTTCTCCAGACCGTGTTTCTTAAACAGACGCATGTATTCTTCCGCAATACGTATTTTTCCGGCAATGACAGACTCAAGTTTCTCGAACTGCGCCACGCCGAGCGCCGCGTTAATATTGCTGAGACGGTAGTTGAAACCGAGAAGCCTGTGATAAAACTGAATCTTCGGGTAGTTTTTCTTTTTGTTGATCGTTCCGATCTTGTCCTTGCCCTGGGCCCTTAAAAGATCAATGCGCTCCTTCAGCGCCTTGCTGTTCGTAAGGCATATGCCGCCTTCGCCCGTTGTCATTAATTTGTTGCAGTAGAACGAGAAACATGAAATGTCGGAAAATGAACCGCATTTCCCGCCCCTGTAGAGTGAACCGTGGGCCTGGGCGCTGTCCTCGATAATCCTTATATGATACTTTCCTGCGATCTTCCGTATCTCTCTCATGTCACAGGGGTTGCCGTACAGGTGCACGGGAATGACGGCCTTTGTTCTTTTCGTAACCGCTTTCCCGACAAGCTCCGGATCCATACACCACCCGTCGGGCGTGCAGTCGACAAAGACGGGTTTCGCCCCGCAGTATACCACTGCCGAAGCAGTGGAGATAAATGTCTGAGAAGGGAGTATGACTTCATCGCCCCCGCCTATTCCCAGGGCCGTGAGGGCGATGTGAAGGGCTGAAGTGCCGTTGTTTACGGCAGAGCCGTATTTAACGCCTGTAAATCGGGAAAATGCCTCTTCAAGCCTCCTTACGTATTTCCCCTGTGATATGTCATTGTTCCTGAGACAGTCCAGGACATACTTTTCCTCTTTTTTCCCCAGGTGGGGTCTTGGCAGTGATATCATTTCCCCAATATCCGTTTCCTGACAAAAAATTTAAGCAGTGTGACCCCCACCGTCCATGAATCATTCAGGACATTCACCTTTGAATCCGTTCTCATATCCTTGTAAAACACGGGAATCTCCGTCACCTTGTAGCCTTTCTCGAAGCAGTAATAAAGAATCTCGGTATCGAAGAAATAAAACGTGTTCATCGCCTGGGGGAAAACTGTCTCGGACACCTTCCTGTTCCACGCCTTTGCACCGCACAGCGCATCATGTGTCTTTATCATGGGGAGCAGCAGCCGCACTAAAAAATTATACGCCCTGGAAGTAACAACCCTTGAAAACGGGCGTTCCTGCCGGGCCCCGGGGACATATTTCGAGGCAATAGCCATATCGGAGCCGTTATAAACAACCTCACGGACTATAGTATAAAATTCTTTCACGCTGATAGGCAAATCACAATCAATAAACGCATAAAAGGCATAGTCGGAAGTCATGCTTATCCTGTGTATCCTCGCGCCCTTGTAGGGATGGTCGATTTCCGAATAGAAAACATTTTCATATTTTTCCGCCATACGCTCAGCAATTTCGTTGGTCCCGTCGGTGCTCGATCTGCCGGCAATCGCAATATCATACGGAGTCCCGTTGTCTCCGGCGGCGAGGTGTTCATCAAAGTAGGTTGTTATCTCGGAAATCGTACCTTCAAGGGTCTTCTCTTCGTTATAAACCGGAATAATGATAAGCAGTTTGTTCATACCTTGTAAAGAAGGGCCTGTTCAAGCCGGGACTAATGTGATTTGACCTTGGCGGTTGCATGAAAATATAACCGGGGGGCTGATAAGCCGGCCGGCGGCTCCCTCACTGTCTTCCGCCGGCATGCTCCTCCGCCGCGTTTAATGTCAATCCCATATCTTCCATTCAGCCTCTCCGGCGCTCCATTTCTCGTTCAGGAACTGAACATGTTTCAGGGTATCCATACACTGCCAGAATTTATCATAACGGTATGCAACCAGTTGATTCTCCCTGATAAGCCGGGGGATGGTCTCCACCTCCAGAATCGCATTATCTTCAAGATAGTCGAATATCTTCCTGTTGCAGACAAAGAAGCCGCCGTTGATCCAGAAATTGGCCCTCGGCTTTTCCTGGAACAGGCGAACGAGATTATCATCGCTGATCTCGATTATTCCGAAAGGGTTCTGGGGCATGACGCATGTCATCGTCATTATCTTTCCATGTTTCCTGTGATAATCATAAAGCTCGTTTATATTTATATCTGAGACACCGTCCCCGTATGTAAGCAGAAACTCCTCATCATCAATATATTTTGCGATTCTCTTCACACGGCCGCCGGTGTTTGTCTCAATGCCCGTGTCCGCGAATGTAATATTCCAGTCCTCCTGTTCGACCTTCTCGTGCAGTTTGATCTTGTCCCTGTCCGTGAGATTTATGGTGAAGTCAACGTCCTCCCAGCTGTCGTGACGCATGAAGTACTCTTTTATCTTGTCCCCTTTATAGCCCAGACACAGGACGAAATCCTTGAATCCGTAATGGGAGTAAATCTTCATAATATGCCAGAGGATGGGTTTGTCGCCGATTTCTATGAGTGGCTTGGGAATGTTTTCCGTCCTGGATATTAAACGCAGGCCTTTACCGCCGCATAATATGACAACTTTCATATCAGTACACCGATCAGTTCCACCTGAGATCCTTATTCAGTTTCTTATTTTCAATCAAATACCTTATCCATCTCACCCTGAAATACCTGGGCGAGTTGAAATCCTCCAGTGTCAGTTTGAAATCCCTGTATGCCCGGTAAAGCTCCTCAATGCCCCTCCGCACATTCCATGCGGGCTTGAAATCCGGAAATGTGTTTTTTAACTTTGTGAAATCAACACGGTACGTTCTCTCGTCCGGGCCGGTCCTGTTGAGAATTTCCACCCGGCAGCCGGGAACCACCTTTCTTACTTCCTCGGCTATATCCCTGATCCGGTAGTTTTCTTCGTTTATTCCGACGTTGAACTGCCTGTTGTGTATCTTTTCCACAGGAGCCTCAAGGACGGAGAGAAAGGCCCTGCAGAAATCCTCCACATGAATAATGGGACGCCACGGCGTGCCGTCGCTCATTATCGCCACCTTGCCGGTGAGGTATGCCCATGCAACCAGATTGTTCACCACGAGGTCAAGCCTCATGCTCGGTGACAGCCCGTAGACGGTCGCATTCCGCATGAAAACGGGATGGAAATCATCATCGGCCATTCTTGAGATATCTCTCTCCGCATTGACCTTCGCCTTTGCGTAAGCGGTTATCGGGTTAAGCTCACCTTCTTCCGTCAGCGGCTTGTCACCGGATGCTATGCCGTACATGCTGCATGAGGAAGAGAAAATGAATCTCTCCACCCCCCTCCCCTTCGCCAGCTCAGCCAGCCTGACCGAGGCAAGATAATTTATTTCATGTGTAAGCGAAGGATTTATGTCTCCGAGCGGATCATTGGACAGCGCCGCAAGATGCACGACGGATGTAACGCCTTCGAGGTCACCTTCATCTATGTCTCTGATGTCTTTTATTATCTGCCTGTAAGGCCGTGCCTCCGGGGGGAAAAATTCATTTCCTTCGTAATAATTGGAATCCAGCCCTGCCGTCCGGTGGGAATGCCTCTGGAAAAAGCCCGTCATCACCGTTCCTATGTATCCCGTGTTTCCTGTAATCAGAATCATTCTAATATTTTTCCCGTACCCCGGTATTGGACGATTTCAAAAACATGCGGTGAAAAAGCAAATTGCTTGATGAATCACTTGGAATGTACGGTGCCTGTCCGCGCAACGGCACGCTGTTCGATAATTGAGTAATTCCTGGTTTTCTGTGGTTAATCGGCTTTTTCAGGTTAAAAATCTCTCTTTTATAAGTTTAGCAAAAACCATGGAGCTTGTAAAGGCTGGAGATATGGCGTTTAAGACATGGACGCTGTCCGCATCCCTGATCACCACGAAATCCATCACCAGCTCTTTTTTATTCCAGTCAACAAGCTGAGGCCGGATGCCAGCCTTCTCTGATGAGACGATGTCTCCGGGCTTCAGATTCTTTATCAGTCTTTTCGTGTCTTCATAGAAAAATCTGAAGATATACTTTCTGGGCTCCGTAAGCGCCACCTTCCTGAATTTCGGGTTTACAAGGAAAAGCACCGCGGACCTGCCCGCGATATCAAACGCCTCCGCGTTTATTCCCTCCGGGAAGCGGTAATTCTCCCTTCCCAGCGCAGTGATGGCGGTCGGCCCCGCATACACCTCGCCTTTTGTGTTCCTTGTCAGGTGAACGCCGAGAAACGGGTTTCTTATATCCGGAACAGGGTATATGTTGCCCCTCACCATGTATGACTTGTCTTTTCTTAATTTCCTGTATATCCCCTTGAAGGGAATCAGCCTGTAATCGAGTCCGACACCGAAACAATGGGCTACCCTGTCGCTGTAGGCGCCTGCGGCGTTTATGAACATATCAAAACGTATCTCCCCCCTGTTTGTCAGCACCGCCCTGCTCCCCTTCGGCCGTCTGAATTCAGTGCCTGTGAGAATCCTGACCTTTCCGGATGCAACGAGATCATCATGCAGGCTCTTCAGTATCGCTCCGGGGTCCACCACGGCGGTGTAGTACGAATACAGGGCCGTACCATGGGTTTTTGCATACGGCTCTATCTCTTCAAGACGCCCGGTATCGATCAGTTCCACTTTTGCTCCGTTTTCAACCGCCCTGCTGTACAGCTCCTTGAGGGTTTCCGCCTCTTTCACGTTTTTGGCCACGATCACTTTGCCGGTTTCAAGCAGCGGCAGGCCTTTTTCCCTGCAATACTGTTTCATCAGAAAATTTCCCTGAAGGCACAGTTTCGCCTTCAGGCTGTCGGGACTGTAATAGATACCGGCATGCAGGACCCCGCTGTTTCTGCCTGATGCGTGTTTTCCCGGCGTGTTCTCTTTTTCAAGAATGATAATGTTTTCACACCCGCTGTTTAAAAGCTCCCTCGCAAGGGTAAGACCTATTATGCCTCCGCCGCATATTAAGAAATCAGCTCTCTCTGTCCGCATGTTTACCTTACAACGGCATAAAAACATCGCCTGCGGGCAGGAGAGCACGCAGGTTTTACGCCGGCCTCCACTGCCCGCTTATGCAGCATTAAGGGTTGCTTCGCTGTGCTATTAAAATCACGCCGATAACACATCACCTGTTCCGCCCGGCCCGCGTCAAATCCTCAAACACGGCCCCGGCACATTGTTGTAATTCGGGCGAATGCACTGACAGACCGCCTTTGGGTGTGTGGGAGTTTGCCGTAAGAAACACATTGACAAGATTTATACTTGTATTTTATATTTTAATATAGATTATAAGACATGCAAAAGTCAACAAACAGCCTGACCAGCCGGAAACAAAAAATCCTCGAAATTGAAAGACAGCGGAAGTGTCTCATCAGGTTTCTGCTCAGTGACTGCGAGGTTATTGAAGGGAGTTTTATAGATGTAAAGGTCCGGTGCGGCCGCTCCGGCTGCCATTGTGAAAACGAACCCCTTCATCCCGTTACAAGGCTCTCCTGGTGGGACAACGGCAAACTGAAGAACAAGATTATCCGCGTTGCCGACAGGGTATGGGTGAAAAAGCTGTCCGACAATTACAAAAAGCACAGGCAGGCAATGCGCGACCTTGTCAGGCTCAATGAAAAAGAAAAAGAAATAATAAAGTCTGTGGTAAAATTGAAAACCAGAAAATATGAATAAGACAAACCGTCCCGCAAAAACATACATAAGCCATTAAACTCTTGATTGACTATCTATCTGCAAGCAGAAACTGTCCGGAGTTCCCCCCCCTTAAGTTAACCTTAATGTTGCATAAGCGGGCAGGGGAGTCCTCCGCTTTTCCCTGTCGAGGCGAGGAGGACATCTGAAAACCGTGAAGGATAACCATAAGCTTTACAACAAATATTTATTGTTGGCCGTTGTGTTCTTTGCAGTGTCCGGAGCCGCGCTGATCGGAGTTTCATATTTGCCGTTTGAGCCGCTGAAAGCAAAGATGGATTCCTATGCTCTATACGGAAAAGCAGACCAGTTCACTCCTGAAATCTTCAGACGGATAGCCTTCAATTTAAGGATCATTGCAATCCTGCTCTTTATTACCGGGGGACTGCTCTATTCGGGAAGGCGGAGAGTGAGCCGGTATGTTTCAGACGTCGTGGATTCCACGGTTTCTCTCCGGAGGGAACTGTCGCTGCGTTTCAGGGAGGCAGCCGCAAGGGAAGATAAAAAACATATCGCCGCTTTTTTAACAATAGTGGCGGCAGCCGCTGCGGTCAGGATTTACTTCCTCTCGGTTCAGCCGATGACCCCCGATGAAGCGGCCACTTTCTACGCATACGCATCAAAACCGCTGTTCATAGGCCTGACAAACTATTCGGCCCCCAACAACCACCTTTTCCACACATTCCTGGTTCACATCTCATATACGCTTTTCGGCAACCATCCGTGGGCGGTCCGCCTGCCCGCGCTTATTGCCGGAATTCTCGTGGTTCCGGCATCGTATCTGGTGATGCGCGTTCTTTACAACAAACATGCAGCGCTTCTGGCCGCCGGCATTCTTGCCTCTTTAAGGGTGCTTATCGGGTATTCAACCACGGCCCGGGGATATACCCTGATATGCCTGATCTTCCTGTTGATCCTCGCCCTTGCAACATACGTCAGACAGAGTAAAAACCATGCCGCCTGGCTCCTGTTTGCCGTCTTATCCGCGATCGGCTTCTATACAATCCCTGTCATGCTGTACCCGTTCGGAAGCGTGGTGATATGGCTGCTGCTGTCGATCGTATCTGAAAAAACAGACATTGAACGCAGGTGGTTGCTGAAGAACCTGTCCATATACGTGATTATCACTTCCGTTTTAACATTAATCCTTTATGCTCCGGTTCTTGCGGTATCCGGCATTGACTCGATCATATCCAACCGATGGGTAACACCGAGGTCATGGTCATACTTCGCCTCCGAATTCCCGGCCTCCCTCGTCTCGCTGTGGAAACAATGGAATCTGCATATCCCTTACGCGGTAAGCATTGTCCTGGCTGCCGGTTTCATTGTCTCGACGGCGTTTCACAGACGATTGAGCGCTTACCGCATTCCCATAGCCGCGGCAACCGTCCTGTGGTGCCTGATAGCCGTAACAGTGCAGCGCGTGGTGCCCTACAACCGGGTCTGGCTTTTTTTACTGCCTGTATACATCGGGACGGCTTCCGCAGGTGTGGTCTTTCTCATGAACCGCATCAAACTGAAAAAAAACGGTTGTCATGTCGCCGTCTTTCCTCCCGCGGTCGTCATACTTTCCGTCTGGTTAATCTGGAATGTTCTTACTCCCAACCATCAGTTAGGCAAGGTAGTGGACAACGAGACGATAGCCGTTTTCCTGAAAGATTATCTCGAACCCGGCGACAGAGTGCTGGATTTCGCCGGCAATGAAGATCCCGATCCTTCCATGATATATTACTTCAAGCTGTATGACATTCCCATAACATACCTGATTGCAGAGCCGAACTCCAGCAGGCGCATCCTGGTGATAATCAATGAGAAAACAGATACTTTAAAGGAAAGTCTTGATAAGCGCGGGATAAAGCTCACAAATAATACGGCCCCCAGGCTGATCCGGCGATACAAGGTTGTGAGCCTGTACGAGATAGACATGCCTGATGAGCGGGCACCGGCGCCTTCCGGAGGTCCGTAACACGCGTGAAACAGCCGTTTTAGACTTTATGCATGGGCATTTATTATAATCAGATGTTAACCTTAATGTTGCATAAGCCGGCAGGGGAGTCCGGCGTTTTACGGCGGACTCCCCTGCCCGCGGGCGGTATTTTTATGCAACTGTAAGGTCAACATCACAAAAAAGCGGGTTTCGGACGGCATGATATCCCTTGTTATCCCTGTCTACAACGAAGAAGAAATAATCCCGGCGCTTTACGAAAGATGCACGGGCATACTGGAGAAACATTTCGGCGATTTCGAGATTATCTGTGTTGACGACGGAAGCACCGACAGAACCCTCGAGAGGCTTATCTCGTATCACGAAAGGGATAAAAGGTTCAAGGTTATTTCCCTGTCGAGAAATTTCGGCCACCAGGCGGCGCTGCTGGCGGGTCTTTCACATGCCCGCGGAGACTATATTGCAATGCTTGACGGAGACCTGCAGGACCCGCCGGAAATGCTGCCTGAGTTCTACGACAAGATAAAGGAAGGCTACGATGTGGTATACGGCATCCGGGGAAAAAGGAAAGAAGGAATCCTGAAGAAGCTGCTATACTGGGGATTTTACAGGCTGCTTGGCTCAATATCAAATGTGCACATACCGTTTGACAGCGGTGATTTTTCAATGGTCACCCGGAGGGTCCTTGATGTCATACTCCAGACCCAGGAACACAGCCTCTTCCTCAGAGGCACAAGGGCATGGGTGGGGTTCAGACAGACCGGCATCGAATATGAAAGAAATGCGAGGATTTCGGGCACACCCAAATATACTCTGAAAAAACTCTTCCTGCTTGCCTACAACGGGCTGTTCAGCTTCAGCAACTTCCCTATAAAGATACTCGCAAGGCTGGGACTGGTGGTGCTGATTTTCTCGGTCAGTTACACAATATACATCCTGACAAAAAAATTTTTCATAGGGGGCGTGCCCCAGGGTTTCACCACCCTGATACTCGTCCTGTTCTTCTTCAACGGTATTCTGCTTATAGCGATCGGCATCATCGGGGAATACATAATAAGAATATACGACGAAATAAGGAAAAAGCCCCTGTTCATTGTCAGGGATAAATTCCTGTGATGCGTCATCTTCATTCTTCGGTCCATTCTTCGCAGACTTTTGCTTCACCATACAGTTGCATAAAATACAGCCGGCAGTGCGGTCCGCCCTGTGCCGGCGGCCATTTCATGCAGCCCGAACATCGGGCTGCAAAACAACCGGTTGTAATTTATATGAGTTTTGATTACTATTTCAGTTATCTAAACAAGGAGGTGATTTCATGGACGAAAGAGACCCGTTTGATTTTAAAGACTTCAAAATGCCCAACATCAATATAAAAGCGGTTGCAGGGGCGGTAATCGCGCTGTTGCTCGTGTGGCTTGCTTATTCCTCCTGGTTCACGATAGAACCCGAGGAAGTCGGTGTCGTGCTGCGGTTCGGAAAGTACACGCGCACGGCCAATCCGGGCCTGAATTTCAAGCTTCCGTTCGGAATCGAAAATGTTTACAAGGTGCCGGTCGAGAGACAGCAGAAGCTCGAATTCGGGTTCCGGACGTCCACGCCCGGGGTAAGAACACAGTATTCCACCACAAAATACCAGGAAGAGTCCTTAATGCTGACAGGAGATCTGAATGCGGCCGAGGTGGAATGGATCGTACAGTACCGCATCGATGATCCTTACAAGTACCTGTTCCGCGTGATAAACCCCAAACAGACCTTCCGTGATATCAACGAGGCAGTCATGCGCGCCGTTGTGGGGGACCGGACGGTTGACGAGGTGCTGACCGTGGGACGCCAGGAGGTGGCCAGCACAGTGGCTGTAAAACTCCAGGAACTGTGCGACCAGTATGAACTCGGGATAAAGGTGGACCAGGTGGTGCTGCAGGATGTCAACCCGCCCGAGCCGGTAAAGCCCGCGTTCAACGAAGTCAACGAGGCGCAGCAGGAGCGCGAGAAGCTGATCAACCAGGCAAAGTCGGAATACAACAAGGTAATCCCCAAGGCGCGGGGCGAGGCCGAGAGGACCATAGAAGAAGCCAGGGGATATGCACTGGAGAGAATCAATAATGCGCGCGGCGAGGCGGCCAAGTTCAACTCCATCTTCAGGGAGTATATGAAGGCCAGGGAGGTCACGACGCAACGCATCTACCTGGAGACAATGAACAAGGTCATGCAGCAGGTCGGAAGAAAGCTGATAACCGACGAGGAGGCCACCGGCATCCTGCCCTTATTCCAGCTTGACAGCGGAGGTAAGAAATGAAAAACCAGAAACCCGTAATAATCGCCGTTATCATCCTGCTCATTGTGATTGCGGTCGTGTCTTCAGCCTTTATCGTGAATGAGACCGAGCAGGTTATCATTACCCAGTTCGGCAAGCCGGTGGGCGAGCCGATTACAACGCCTGGCATTCACTTCAAGATACCGCTCATCCAGCAGGCCAATTTCTTTGACAGGCGCTTTCTCGCGTGGGACGGGGACCCCAACCAGATACCCACAAAGGACAAGAGGTTCATCTGGGTGGACACCTATGCCCGCTGGCGCATAAAGGACCCCCTGTTGTTTTTTCAGAGAGTGCAGAACGAGCGCCGCGCCCAGTCCAGGCTGGACGACATCCTGGACGGCGAGACGCGGAATGCGATCGCCAAGAACCTGCTGGTGGAGATAGTCCGCTCCACAAACAGGGAATACCAGAGGAGCGAGGCGCTGGCGGTGGGAGAGGTGCCCGGCAGCCTGGCCAGTATCAAGGTGGGCAGGGAGAAAATAACACGCGAGATTATCGAAGCCGCAGCGCCGCGCACACTCGAACTCGGCATCGAACTGCTGGACCTGAGGCTGAAGCGGATCAATTACGTGGAAGAGGTGCAGAAGAAGATATTCGAACGCATGATAACCGAGCGCAAGAGGATAGCGGACAAATTCCGCTCTGAAGGACAGGGCGAGGCGTCCAAGATACTGGGCGACAAAGAGCGCGAACTCAAGAAGATACAGTCGGAGGCGTACAGGACCGCCCAGGAGATCATCGGCAAGGCCGATGCCGAGGCGACCGCCATCTATGCCGCCGCCTACAACCAGAGCAGGGAGTCCAGGGAGTTCTACGAATTTCTCAAGACCATGGAAACCTATCTTACCACTTTCTCAGAGAAAGACTGGCTGGTCCTGTCCACAAAGGGGGATTTCTTCAAATACCTGCAAAAAAGTTCAGGCGAATAGGTTTGCATGAAGATAGCCCTGGTGATTCCGAGAAACAGCTCCGGCGCCGAGAAGAGTTTTTACGATTACGGATTTTTCTCGAAGTTCCTGTTTTCAAGGAGATATTTTTCATATCTCCTTGCAATACCGGTCCTCGTGTCGTTGACTCCTCCGGAGCATGAGGTAAAGGTCTTTGATGAAAACATAGAGGAGATTGACTACGACTGGGATGCGGACCTGGCGGGTATCAGCGTCAGAACCATGTTTGCAGACAGGGCCTACAGCATATCGGAAAATTTCCGCCGCAGAGGTGTAAAGACCGTCCTGGGCGGAATTCATCCCTCCATGTGCACTGAAGAGGCCCTCCGGTACAGCGATGCGGTGCTGAAGGGCGAGGCCGAGGATGTCTGGCCCGCCCTCCTGCAGGATGCCGGGCGGGGCAGGCTCAGGAGGGTTTACAGCGCCGGGGATCACGCGGATTTAACCTCGTTCCCCACACCGGGCAGGTCGTCCCTCTCTAAAGACAGATACTTCGCCGATATCGTCCAGACCACAAAGGGCTGTCCGTTCAAGTGCGAATTCTGCTCCGTTTACGCCTATGACGGGCAGAAAATCCGCAACAAGACAGTGGACCAGGTCATAAGAGAGATCGAGGAGATAGCAGGGGCGAGCTCGGGGTACAAGAAAAAGTCCATATTCTTTGCAGACGACAACATCATTGCAAACAGGAAATTCGCCCGGGAGCTGTTCTCCGAATTGAAGAAATACAACCTCAACTGGTCATGCCAGGCCTCGATAAACATAGCCCGGGATGACGAACTTCTCAGGCTGATGAAAGAAAGCGGCTGCGGGGCCATCCTGATCGGGTTTGAATCCGTGTCGAAAAACAACCTCTCACGCATGGACAAAGGGGTCAACCAGAGGCATGACTATGAAGAGGCGATAGAGAAGATACAGTCACACGGCATCCTGGTCCACAGCTCGTTCATACTCGGATACGATTTCGATACACAGTCCTCATTCGACGAGCTTATCGGGTTCATCGACAAAACCCGCCTGTTGATGCCCCTGATCAATATTCTCACGCCCTTTCCGGGCACAAGGCTGTTCAGACGCCTTGAAAAAGAGGGCCGGATCATCCACAGGAACTGGAGCAGGTACGACGCCAAAAACGTCGTGTTCACCCCTTCCCTTATGACACCGGAGGAGCTGCTGGAAGGATACAGGAAGGTCATCCGGGCGGTTTACTCGTTTGATTCCATATACAGAAAGCTCAGACACTACTGGGACATCGATTTCTGGAGACATTCCAATGAGACGGACCCCATAAAATTCAAATACCGCCTCCTCTTTGCCGCGCGTCTCGGCACCCTGCTCTTCTCGCCCAACGTACAGAGGTCGAAGTTCATTCTGAAGATACTGCCGAGAATATTCGACAGGCGCGTCAGGATATCCACCATACTGACATTGATGGCCTACAACGACTATGCGTATTCAGCGTGAAACCAGCTCCATGACCTTCCGCACGGCCTCCGCGGGGGAACCGGCCCTTATCACGCCCTCAATATTCTCCCATGTCCCGATTCCCACGACAGGCCTGCCGAGCTTCAGCGCTATTGCTATTTCCGAAAGCGTCCCGTATTCACCTGCAATTGCTATGACCGCATCCGCCGAGCGGACGACTATGACATTTCTCGCATGGCTCATCCCCGTGACAACGGGTATCTGAACGTACTCATTTGCATCATCTTTGCTGAAGCCCGGGAGTATACCCACGGTTATCCCCTCGGCCATCCTCGCCCCTCTGGATGCGGCCTCCATGACGCCCCCGAGACCGCCTGTGACGAGTATGCAGCCGTTCCGGGCGATAAGCCTGCCCGTCTCCTCGGCCACGCCGTATGTCTCCTTATCGCAGGAGCCTGCTCCTATAACAGATATAATCATGATAACCTTACAACGGCAAAAAACACCGCCCGCGGGCAGGGGAGTCCCGAGGTTTTCCTGCACACCGCCGTGACCGTTAATGCAACATTAAAGGTCATTCACAACCGTGACAATATCCTGTCGGCGATACCGCCGAATATCTTCATCATGCGCGGAGCGCCGGGACTTGCGGAATGCGGCACTATGCCGGCCACATCCACCCTTCCAAGCCGTGCAATGACTCCTGGATTCGTTCTTTCCGCCGGCCCCTTGCGTGATTCAACGGCATGGTTTATCACCACGGCGGCAACTTCCAGCCCCCTGCTCCTTGCAGCCTCTGTGGTCAGCAGCGTGTGGTTTATCGCACCGAGCCCTGCGGCGGAAACAATGACAACAGGAAGGCCGAGGTCCGCGGCAAGATCAAGGAAGAGATATCTTTTATAAACAGGCGTCATGATCCCCCCTGCCCCTTCAACTATTACAAAGTCATACCTGTTCAGCAGTCTGCCGCACGCAGCGAGTATCTTTTTCCTACTTATCACCACTCCCTCCATCTCCGCCGCCACCGAGGGCGCCAAAGGATGCCTGAGGCGGTACGGGTTAACCGTATCAAGCCTCTCGTTCACACCCGAGGCCCTGAGCAGCCCGGACGCATCGGCGGGAACGAGCTCGCCCCTGCTGATGCGGCAGCCTGACTCAACAGGCTTTACCGGGCAGACATTAAGCCCTCTTTCCTTCATGGCCATGATGAGGCCCGCGGACACGAAAGTCTTGCCCACCCCCGTGTCGGTGCCTGTTATGAAAACGCCTTTATTCATATCAAAAATAAGCGTAATAGTCCTAAATTTATAACGAGCTGTTTAGCACGTCATCATAGCCATTTTCAGCCATTATTTTTAAGCTGTTCATCTATTCCGACACCGATTTTCCGGCTGTTTATATCGATTGTGCTGATGAAAACCTGAAACAACATTTTGCAGGGTTGAATTCGGCTGAAATCACGGATTTCAGACGCACCTCTGCTGCTTTAATTTTCAGTTTGTCCCGTAAACTGTTTATGTAATCGCTGACCGCCGGATTCTCTCCCATGCTCTGAAGAAATCTTTCAGCCATGCATTATACCCAAGTAACCGGTATACTATCTTTCGTCCTGTCCTGATTATCCGGCATGGCAATAATATCAGTGTATTCAGAAACCGCCGGAATTCCATCTTTATTACTTCTGCTCCCCGTATCTTATCGGGCATCAATTGTCCAAACCACGACTTCAGATTCCACGCCAATGCCGCCAT
>Ga0256839_1002044_pt1 | contig 23260 bp, 15 predicted proteins | sample 354166metaG_FD_185968 | JGI IMG/M metagenome (GOLD analysis project Ga0256839, IMG submission 185968) | Hydrothermal vent microbial communities from Mid Atlantic Ridge, Atlantic Ocean - 354-166 | ecosystem: Environmental > Aquatic > Marine > Hydrothermal vents | place: Atlantic Ocean: Mid... | reverse complement strand
TCCTTTTTAGCCACTAAGACACCAAGGCTCAAAGTTCTACGAAATAGTTTGCATTTTTAGTACTGATTTAGTGGTTCTTAGAGTCTTGTAGCCTTTGTGGCCACGTTTTTTTGGCTGAATAGATACCGATAAGCCTTATGGGGAAACCTCTATTAATTCATTCGCATACCGAGAGCGGAATCCGACCAGTTGGCGGATCAGCGGAGGGAAATGACAGAAAATAACCTTTAAAATGGAGACCCCACAACGGATGCGGAGAAACGTGCTTTTTATACAATCCTGTTTGACAAAAATCGTCTGTTTTCTAAGAGACACTAATTATAAGATTGCTGTATTATTTAGAACTTAGCTAATTCTTTGAATTAATCAGGCTAACGCTTTCTAACTGTACTCAATATTGTTTTATTTGCCAAATGGAAATTTTTCTACTACCTCAAACCTACATTGCCCTACTTACACTCATACTTCTCGAAATTGTATTGGGCGTTGATAACATCATTTTTATATCTATTGTTACCAATAAGCTACCGGCTCCAGTACAAAAACGAGCCCGTATTATAGGACTTGGGTTTGCAATGATTTTTAGATTAGGCTTGCTTTTAATAATCACTTGGCTCATTGGGCTTACCAAACCACTGATTGCTATAGCCACGTTTGAGTTTAGTGGCAGAGATATTATACTACTTGTTGGTGGGCTGTTTTTAATAGCCAAAAGCACCTCAGAAATAAATAGTAAAATGGAAGGCATTAGCCATGATAAGAAAAAAACTAAAACGTATTCGTTTAAAATGGCTATTTTTCAGATAATAATGCTAGACCTTATATTTTCGTTTGATTCCATTTTAACTGCTATTGGACTAACCGATGAAGTAATTTTAATGATAATTGCAATAATAGTATCTGTTGTAATAATGATGGTTTTTGCAGAGCGAATAAGTGCAACTATTAAGCAATACCCTTCGCTTGAAGTACTTGCCCTTGCCTTTTTAATTTTAATTGGGTTTACTTTAATATTAGACGCACTTCAAATGCATATACCCAAAGGCTATGTATATTCGGCTGTTGCCTTTTCGTTGGGTGTACAGTTATTGCTCATTAAAATACGGAAGAAGTCTGCACACCCAGTGGAATTAAAGCATAGGTATGATGAAGAAAATTAAGAAAAATATTAGTTGAGCTTAACTCCCGAAAACCACGTGTAAATAACCAACATAGGAAAAAGCAAGTAAAAAAGCATGGCAAATACTTCATTAATACCATTATGAGCAAACATTGCCCATAACCCCAGTGGTAATGTTACATAGGTGCTAAGTGCTAATACCTTATCAAAATACCTGCCTGTGGTTACTAAAAACCGACCAATGGCGGTAAAACTTGCAGCCAAGCCTACCCATTTTACCCAAGTTGCAAACTGCAATACCAGTATGCTGTAATTAAAATTACCCAACGCCATAAAAAGCTGATAGTTTTCTACAGCATCTGCAATCAGAACCACAAAAGGTAACAAAGCTAACCATTTGTATTGTTGAAGTTTGGTGACCTTATAAATAGATCGCAGCACAAAAAAGAGGAATAAATTATATGCTATTAAAAAAAGCATATCTATTTGTGTTCCAGCCACAATTTGAGCATTGCTTTCAGGTGGCATACTACCAATAATATGGCTCATTTCTACTTCGCTACTTGCAAATTCTAGTGCTAAAATGGGTATTTTAAAACCTTCAGGCATCCAAATACCTTCGGTTTCCACTTTACCAACCATCATCATCCAACTACTAATTAAAATAACCACCACTCCCGTAATGGCTGCTTTGGCAAATACATTATGCTTAATCATCGTAATTAATGGTGTGTTTTGTGGCCGCATGTACAAACATTATGTTGCCGATACCGTCATAACCAGCAAATAACTCCTCCCCTTTTTGTTTAAGCCCTTCGTAGCCAAACCCTAAAAAGATTAAGTCGTCATCTTTCGATTTTTGTAGAATAATTTCCTTCGTACTTACCTCTTCTTTTTGCTCTATCAACTCAATATTATGGGGCGAAACAGGTAGCCTTCCTAGTTTAATCATCTCTTTTAATTTTACTTCGTATTCCGAAATTTCATCTTCAGGAAATAGTGCTGTAATTTTTAAGGCGGCATTCTTCCAATCAGGATGCCCAATAATTACATAGCCAAGCAAAATCATTAAGGCGGCATTCTCTAAATCGTTGGGCGTTAACCAAATATGGATGGTATTTTTTACACCAAAATTCTTTTGAGTGGACGAAAGTACGCACACATCGTAGTTAGTAGCTTTTACCAAGGATAAATTTTGAATAATGGCGGGCAAAAACTCAGGGTCTTCACGCGCATACTCAAACAAAATTGTATTGGTTTCTTTACCCGAAACACTGGGCAGTTGTATGGCCTGCGCCACAGCACTCGTAAAAGAAGGAGAGATTAACGTATCTAAAAACACATTGCTCTTGCTTACGCCTGCCATTTTAATTAACCTTTCTAATGTTTCTTTAGCCTCACGGTTCTTATCCTTTGATAAGTAGCCTTCTATAAAATGCAAATAAGTACCAAAGCCCGACCTAAACGAGAGCCAACTCATTAAGGTAAAAGCAGCAGGTCGCTTAAAAAAATCGGGCGAGAGGCAAATGACCGAAGGCCGCCAGTTATCGCTGTCTTTTTCAGTAGATTGTATAAAAACCTGTAGCCGCCTGTTCATTTGGTAAATAACACCCTGAAAAACTTTGGACATCCCCGAAAAATTTTTACGTGTATTGGCCACCATAAAATACAACCCAACCATTACAATAATTGAGGCAAACGCATAGCCAGGGTCCATCTTAAACATTAAGAAATTAGTAAGCAAAAAGCCTAGCAGCGAAATATACCATTTCGATTTAAAATCGGGGCGATACGCAGGGTCTGCCGCAAAATGGTTTAGAAATGAAATAAGGCAAATAGCCCCGTAGGTAACCATAAAGAACATAGATATTACCGTAGCCACCGTGTTTACACTGCCCACACCAACAAAAATGGCGGCAATGGCTAGGGTGAGCATCGTAGCATTAAATGGCTCTCCATTGCCTTTTTTTGCTTTGGAGAGCCATTTATTTAATGATAATGAAGGAAATACTTTATCCTGCGATAGTGCTTGTAAGGTGCGTGGTGCTACCATAATACTGCCAAGTGTGGACGAAATAGTTGCAGCTGCTAAGCCAATGGGAATAATTAGCCCCCAACTTGCTATGCGTTGCATAATAAGCTGATCGTTATTTAACTCATAAGGAGTGGCCGAAGTTGTTAATTTATAGGCAATAAAAACATAAATAATTAACCCTGAAAACGTAGCCAATAACGTACCAATCGGAATCGATTTTTGCGGATTTTTTAAATCGCCCGAAAGCCCCACTCCGGCCGTCATACCCGTAAAGGCAGGAAAACAAATCGCAAATACTTTAAAGAAACTATCTTGGTCTTCCACTGTATTATAAAGATGAAATCCAATGCCACTAGCGGCAACCGTAGGTTCTCCCATAAAGAAGCTAATTAAAGACACAAATAAAATGGCTACCACACCATATAAAGCACTCATCCCTAAGTTTGCCCCTTTAGTAAGCATTAAAGCAGCCACAATAATAAGTGCACCCACGCTAATCATTCGTTTGGTTAAAATAAAATCATAATTTGTTTGCAACCAAGCAATTACAGGGTCGAAAGCTTCGGCAAATGCAATGAGGTAAAAGGCTACGCTAATGGCCTGTGATAAGTATAAAGCAATACCAATAGCAGCCCCAATATTAATCCCGAACGAACGAGAAATTATATAATATTCTCCACCACCACGTACACGTTGGTTGGTGGCAATTTCGGCAATGGCCATTCCTGTGGGTATGGTTACCAAATGCCCAAACAAGATAATCATAAGGGTTCCCATAAACCCAACATTGGCTGCCGCATAGCCAAACCGTAAAAACATAATGGCTCCTAAAATGGTTGAAATGGCTGTGAAAAATACAGGGGCAGTACCAAATTTTGATTTATTATTTACTAAGTCGCGCATTAATTTATTTAAAATTGATAAAATAATAATATTCTTTATATCTTAGAAAGACTAATTTATAGACAAAAAAACTATTTTAGAGCAAAAAAAATAGTGTAATATCAACCTTATCATCTTACTAGGTAGCAATTACGAAATGAAAAAGATTATCACACTTTTCGCTTTATATGGACTCGGGCTGATTCAGTCCTGTATTTGTCCAAATGATGGATTCTCAACAACCTGACCACCCCGTTGTTGGTCTTTTGACCAACAACAATCAAATAATAATTTGTTGGAGAAACTCCAACAAAGGGTAGAGAATCTAATAATAGTTGGTAAATACATAGGAAATTTTTAGTTAAAAACAATTTGGCAAACGTAATTCTTGTAGATTCTAAAGACTACCCCATCGGCACAATGGAAAAGCTTGAAGCCCACCAAAAAGGGGTGCTTCATCGGGCTTATTCCGTTTTTTTATTTAATAATAATAATGAGTTACTGCTCCAAAAGAGAGCTAAAGGCAAATACCATTCCTCCGATTTATGGTCGAATACCTGTTGTAGCCACCCCGAACCCGGAGAGCATTTAACCACCTCGGCACAAAATAGGTTGCTTGAAGAAATGGGCATTACCACAAGCTTGCAATCGCTTTTTAGTTTTACATATAAAACGAAATTTAGCAATGGCCTCATTGAACATGAATTAGACCACGTGCTTATAGGTCGTTTTAATGCAAGCCCACTACCAAACCCTGCTGAGGCAAGCGATTGGAAGTATGCTTCTTTAAAAGAAATTTCTAACGAGGTAAAAGAGAACCCTGAAGCCTACACCTTTTGGTTTAAGAAAATCTATAAACGTGTTTTTAAATACATCTTATTATCCAATATCTTTTGACTGTAACTTTGCACCAAAAAAAATATTTATAAAAAAAGATGCTTCTACTCCAAAGAATTAACGCCCTAAGCCAACTGGGTAAACAGTTAGAAACCCTGCCTAAAGAAGAATTAAAGCAATGGGCTGCCAAAGCAGGTAACGAAAACCGTTGGTTTACGCCAGAGCCTGTTAAAATGGCCATTAATGGAATTGTTAAAATGCTTACGAAAGAAGCATTAACATCCTGGGTAGAGCCTTACCGTTTTAATGATACCCGCAAACGAATAGGAATAGTGATGGCAGGCAATATTCCCATGGTTGGCTTTCATGACTTGCTTTCGGTGCTTATAACTGGCAATATCGCTCATATAAAATTAAGTTCTCAAGACAAAGTATTGCTCCCTTTGGTTACTGACGTGCTAATTGGCATAGAACCTAAATTTAAAACTCAGATTAATTATATAACCAAACTCGAAAATGCAGATGCTGTAATTGCCACCGGAAGTGATAATTCAGCCCGTTATTTTAAACAGTATTTTGGCAAGCACCCTCATGTAATTCGTAAAAACAGAACATCATGCGCAGTGCTTACTGGCAATGAATCGGATGAAGAAATAGTGGACTTAGGCAAAGATATTTTTTCCTATTTCGGGCTTGGTTGTCGTAATGTATCTAAGTTGTATGTGCCCAAAGGCTATGATTTTGTTCGGCTCCTAAGCCTATTAGAGCAATACAAGGAGATTGGTAACCATAGCAAATGGGTAAATAATTATGATTATAATAAATCTATTTACTTGGTAAATAGAGAGCCTCATTTAGACAATGGTTTTTTATTGCTAAGAGAATCCAAGGAGATGGTTTCACCACTTGCCGTGCTCTATTATGAAGAATATTCAAATAAAGATAGTTTAAAGTTACAATTAAATACGAATGAAGAAAAAATTCAATGCGTAATTGGAAGTAAGCATACTAATTTATCGAATATACCATTTGGAGAAGGGCAATTTCCTGCAGTTTGGGATTATGCAGATGGGGTTGACACCTTAAAATTTCTGTCTGAATTATAGTCCAAAATAAAAGTTAGAAGCTTTAACTATAGGCACTAAAGCTTCTAACTTCAACCAACTCCCCACTTTTAATTATTTATCTTGGCACCACCACGCCACACTTCTACCGAACCATTATAAATTTGACCGTCCATACTTATGGTATAAAAGTAAATACCGTCTGGTACTCCTTCTGCTTTCCAATCATTCTGGTAATCTGTATCGTCAAATACTTTTACTCCCCATCGGTTAACAATAATCAATTTAGTATCCGCCTTCTTATTTAATATAATAAACGCTTCATTATACCCATCGTTATTAGGGGTAAACACATTGGGTATTATAACATCCGTTTTAGATTCTATTATTATCTCGTTTACAGGCACTTCACACCCTGTAGCATCTTTTACAACAGCCGTATAAGCCCCTAGTGTAAGTTGATCAAACACATATCTATAATTGCCAAATCGATCTGGCACAATAGGCAAAAAGTCTATAATAATATCTCCATTTCCATCTAATAGCATTATTTCAAATGGTGGAAAATCAGAGGCAATATCTACCACCTCAAACGAGCCCACATCTTGCTCAGGGTAGGTGTCTGAAAGCTTATTAGCAGTAGCTTCAATGGCCGCAGGTTCTGAGATGGAAATAGTGGAGGAATGAGGACACCCATCGGATGAATCATCTCTCACCAAAATAGAATAATCAGCACCTACAGGTAACCCCTCAATTATATCGCCAGAGGCAAAACTTATCCATACATTACCTAAAATAGGCACATTATACTGATAGGGATTTACTCCGCCTACAACTGAAATACGAGCTGTACCACCCGTAGGATCACCAAAACATGCAATATCGCCTGCTTTAGTAACGGTAGCTATTACTTTAAACTCATCTATTCCAATATCAAGCGAACCAGTAACTTCACAAGCTGTAGCATCTCTCACTAAGTAGGTGTAATTACCAGAAGCTACGCCACTAAATGTAAAGGTGGTGTTTGGCTGCCCATCTTGCGATACACTGTTTCCTGTAGCCGTGTTTGTAATTTCAAAATCAAAAGGTGATACTCCATTCGCCCCAACTACTAAAGTAATTTCTCCATCGTCATCGGTACAAGTGGCATTAGATAAATTTAAGTCAACCGTATAACAGCCTGAACAATTTTCTACAATCACCTGAATTTCTAATACAGCACTTTCGCCACAACCTTCATCTTGAGTAACAAAAAATGAGGTAGTACCGGTAACAGTCATATCCAATTGAGCTGCAGTAGGTGTAAATGGGCTGCCTGTTGCTATTGGAGGGTTTGATTGAGCCGCATCATCATACCAATTTATATTAGTACCTGTTACTACCAAGGCTGGAGCCGCACCATTTTGACATTCCGTTACAGGACTTGCACCCGTAGGAGGGGCACTAACATTCTGCACTGTAACATCAATTTGATCTGAAAATAGGAGTGTACAACCCGATTGTGTTGCTTGTACGGTTATTATATGGTTACCTATTGTTAAACCTTGAGCAACCGTAAGTGTACCTACTACAAAATTTGCATTCCCAGTGCCTACGGCAGATATACTTGTAACCCCTCCATTTAAAATAACCTCGTAATTAACACCTGTTTCTGAATTAGCCAAGGTTACAATCTGCCCATTAGCTTCACAAATAGTTACGTTTCCTGCTTCAATAATAGTTTGTTCTTGAGGGTTAGCAGTTACATCAACCAATACATTATCTGTTAACATAGTAACGCAACCACCTCCAATTGAAGCTTGCACTTCTATAGTGTGAGGACTCCCTGCTGGTACAAGCCCTGTAGCGGAGTTTAAAGCCCCAATAATAAAATTGGCAGTACCATCTCCTGTAGCAGAAACACCCGTTGGGCTTCCATTCAAGAAAAGCTCATATAAAACCCCGTTTTCAGAACTTGCCAAAGAAATTGAAACTGATGCATTCTCACAAATAGACTGATCCGCTTCAACAATTGATTGGTCAATCGGTTGAGTTGCAATAGTAACAGCCATGTTTGAAACCGTAACACAACTTGAAGGAGCTGCACCTGTAATTGTTACTTGTAAATCCCCTCCTGTAGCAAGCCAATCAACTGTTACACTATTAGTACTAGCTCCTGCTACTATGCTTCCATCTCCTCCTGCTAATGTCCAAGCATAAGTAGCACCTGCATCTAATGGCACCGTATAAACTTCACCACTTGTATTCTCACAAATTGAATTATTACCTGTAATTGTTCCATCGGGGTTTGCAATAATAGTAACAGCATATTCAATAGCAGTACTAACAGCACAACCTACGTCTTGCGTAACGTAAAATGTGGTTGTCCCTACGGAAGTCATATCTAAATTTGTGGCTGATGGTGTAAATGGGTTACCTGTACCAATTTGGGTTGTTAAAGCAGCATCTGAGTACCATGCAACGGTACCAGTAGTGTTGGCATCTAAGCTAGGCAATGCACTATCCTGGCAATAATTTTCTACCATATTATTTCCACCATTTGGTGGTGGGCTGGTTGCAGATACGGCAACTGTAATATTTGAAACAGTAACACAATTGGCTGGGGCAGGTCCTGTAATTGTAACTTCTACAACGCCTCCATTGGTCGCCCAATCAACTGTAAAGCTATTGGTTGCTGCACCCAAAACAGGTGTACCGCCTGTAACTGTCCACGCATACGTGGCACCTGCCCCAGCATCAGGCACTGAATAAACTTCTCCAGAGGTGTTTTCGCAAACAGCAATATTACCTGATATGGTTCCATCGGGGGCTGCAGTTACATTTACTGTTACAGTAGTGGCTAACTCTATAGAACAAGTGCCGCTAATAACCAATACATTAAACGTAGTGGTAGCTAATAAAACCCCCGTTGGTAAATTAATCGTGCCGCCATTGCCCACAACAGGAGTACCTATGTTTATATCTCCTGCATCATTGCGTAGCTGGTAACTCACTCCTACTTCTGATAAGGCTACATCTATCGTGGTATTATCTCCTTCACATATAGAGTCTGTGGCTGCGGTTACTGTTAAGCCTGTATTGGGGGCTGCATCTACATTTACTGTTACAGTAGTGGTTAACTCTATAGAACATGTGCCGCTAATAACCAATACATTAAACGTGGTAGTAGCTAATAAAGCACCCGTTGGTAAATTAATCGTGCCGCCTGTGCCCACAACAGGAGTGCCTATGTTTATATCTCCCGCGTCATTGCGTAATTGGTAGTTGTAACCATTCTCTGATAAGGCTACATCTATCGTGGTATTATCTCCTTCGCATATTGGGTCGGTGGCTGCAGTTACTGCTAAGCCTGTATTGGGGGCTGCATCTACATTTACTGTTACGGTAGTGGCTAACTCTATAGAACATGTGCCGTTGGTTACCAATACATTAAATGTAGTAGTAGCTAATAAAACTCCCGTTGGTAAACTAATCGTGCCGCCATTGCCCACAACAGGAGTGCCTATGTTTATATCTCCCGCATCATTGCGTAATTGGTAGTTGTAACCATTCTCTGATAAGGCTACATCTATCGTGGTATTATCTCCTTCACATATAGGGTCTGTGGCTGCGGTTACGGTTAAGCCTGTATTGGGGGCTGTATCTACATTTACTGTTACAGTAGTGGTTAACTCTATAGAACATGTGCCGCTAATAACCAATACATTAAACGTGGTAGTAGCTAATAAAGCACCCGTTGGTAAATTAATCGTGCCGCCTGTGCCCACAACAGGAGTGCCTATGTTTATATCTCCCGCGTCATTGCGTAATTGGTAGTTGTAACCATTCTCTGATAAGGCTACATCTATCGTGGTATTATCTCCTTCGCATATTGGGTCGGTGGCTGCAGTTACTGCTAAGCCTGTATTGGGGGCTGCATCTACATTTACTGTTACGGTAGTGGCTAACTCTATAGAACATGTGCCGTTGGTTACCAATACATTAAATGTAGTAGTAGCTAATAAAACTCCCGTTGGTAAACTAATCGTGCCGCCATTGCCCACAACAGGAGTGCCTATGTTTATATCTCCCGCATCATTGCGTAATTGGTAGTTGTAACCATTCTCTGATAAGGCTACATCTATCGTGGTATTATCTCCTTCACATATAGGGTCTGTGGCTGCGGTTACTGTTAAGCCTGTATTGGGGGCTGCATCTACATTTACTGTTACCAATGTAGTTAACTCTATAGAACATGTGCCGCTAATAACCAATACATTAAACGTAGTAGTAGTTAATAAAACTCCTGTGGGCAAGTTAATAGTTCCACCTGTACCTACTACAGGAGTACCTATGTTCACATCTCCTGCATCATTGCGCAGCTGGTAACTCACACCTACTTCTGATAAGGCTACATCTATGGTGGTGGAACCAGTCTCGCATACAGGGTCTGCGGCTGCAGTTACTGTTAAGCCTGTATTGGGGGCTGCATCTACATTTACTGTTACAGTAGTGGCTAACTCAACTGGTGTACAAACGCCACTAGTAGCCAATACATTAAATGTGGTAGTAGCTAATAAAGTTCCTGTGGGCAAGTTAATGGTTCCGCCTGTACCTACTACAGGAGTGCCTATGTTTATATCTCCTGCATCATTGCGTAGCTGGTAACTCACCCCTACTTCTGATAAGGCTACATCTATCGTGGTATTCCCTCCTTCGCATATAGGGTCGGTGGCTGCGGTTACTGCTAAGCCTGCGTTAGGAACGGCATCTACATTTACTGTTACAGTAGTGGTTAACTCTACTGGTGTACAAACACCACTTGTTACCAATATATTAAACGTAGTGGTAGCTAATAAAACCCCCGTTGGTAAATTAATCGTGCCGCCATTGCCCACAACAGGAGTACCTATGTTTATATTTCCTGCATCATTTCGTAATTGGTAGCTGTAACCATTCTCCGATAAGGCTACATCTATGGTGGTAGAGCCAGTCCCGCATATTGGGTTTGTAGCTGCAGTTACTGTTAAGCCTGTGTTGGGAGCTGCATCTATATTTACTGTTATGGTAGTGGTTAACTCAACGGAACAAGTGCCGTTGGTTACCAACACATTAAATGTGGTAGTAGCCGCCAAGACTCCTGTGGGTAAATTAATGGTTGCACCTGTGCCTGCTACTGGTGTTCCTATGTTTATATCTCCTGCATCATTGCGTAATTGGTAGCTGTAACCAGTCTCTGATAAGGCTACATCTATCGTGGTATTATCTCCTTCACATATAGGATTTGCAGCTGCAGTTACTGTTAAGCCTGTATTGGGGGCTGCATCTACATTTACTGTTACCAATGTAGTTAACTCTATAGAACATGTGCCGCTAATAACCAATACATTAAACGTGGTAGTAGTTAATAAAGCTCCTGTGGGCAAGTTAATAGTTCCACCTGTGCCCACAACAGGAGTGCCTATATTTATATCTCCTGCATCATTGCGTAATTGGTAGCTGTAACCATTTTCTGATAAGGCTACATCTATCGTGGTATTATCTCCTTCGCATATAGGATCTACAGCTGCAGTTACTGCTAAGCCTGTGTTGGGGGCTGCATCTACATTTACTATTACAGTAATGGTTAACTCTACTGGTGTACAAACGCCACTGGTAGTCAATACATTAAATGTGGTAGTAGCTAATAAGACCCCCGTGGGTAAATTAATCGTGCCGCCATTGCCCACAACAGGAGTACCTATGTTTATATCTCCTGCATCATTGCGTAGCTGGTAACTCACCCCTACTTCTGATAAGGCTACATCTATCGTGGTATTCCCTCCTTCACATATTGGGTCGGTGGCTGCGGTTACTGCTAAACCTGCATTAGGAACGGCATCTACATTTACTGTTACTAAAGTGGTTAACTCTACTGGTGTACAAACACCACTGGTTACCAATATATTAAACGTAGTGGTAACTAATAAAACCCCCGTGGGCAAATTAATCGTGCCGCCATTGCCCACAACAGGAGCACCTATGTTTATATCTCCCGCATCATTGCGTAATTGGTAGCTGTAACCAGTCTCTGATAAGGCTACATCTATGGTGGTGGAGCCAGTCTCGCATATTGGGTTTGTAGCTGCAGTTACTGTTAAGCCTGTATTGGGAGATGGATCTACTGTTACCGTTACCAGTGTGGTTAACTCTACTGGTGGGCATACACCACTGGTAGCCAACACATTAAATGTGGTAGTAGCCGCCAAGACTCCTGTGGGTAAATTAATGGTTGCACCTGTGCCTGCTACTGGTGTTCCTATGTTTACATCCCCTGCATTATTGCGTAACTGATAATTCACTCCTACTTCTGATAAGGCTACATCTATCGTGGTATTATCTCCCTCGCATATTGGGTCTGCAGCTGCGGTTACTGCTAATGAAGCATCCAAGGCTGGGTTTGCAAGTGTAAAAATTCCTAAATTTCGTGAACAATTTGTTCCATCATCAAAAACAGTAACTGAATAATCGCCTCCTTCTAATCCTGAAATATCTTGTGTTGCTGATATAAATCCGTTAGGGCCTGTCCATGAGTATGAATATGTTCCAGTACCCCCAACTACATCTATTTCTATACTCCCATTGGGAGTATTACAATCAGAATTATCTGTTGTTGAATTTAATGAAGCATTTAAATCTGGGGTAATATTAAAAATATCAACATTATAAACCACAGATTCATTATCATCTTGAACAATTACAGGGTAACTTTTTGCTGTCATTCCAGAAACTGTTTCTGTTACTCCGTCTGTTGGTGTTAAAAGAAAGTTTGGTGGTCCAAAAAATTGTACCGTAATAGGCCCGCTAGAATTTGTTACCGTAACATCAATAGATCCATTATTTAATCCATCGCAAGCATCTTTTTGATTGGTAAATGTTGCTGATAACTGCGAAAATGCATCTATTGAAAATGATACAATAATTATAAAAACAAGGAATACTTTGAAAAAAACTAGATTTTTTATTCTTGAAGCCAAATTAAAACTATTTAAATGATTGATATTACTCATCTGATTATAATATCATGTTCAACAGTAGAACATTTCTTATTTTGAAGAACTAATATATACTTACCTGATTTCAAACCAGTAAGCTCAGACAGTTCAACATCGAGTTTATTCTTATTTTTCGATTCTCCATATAAGTAAGCTTTCGCCTTACTCTCGGATTTAATAATGACGACATCAATTACCCCATTATCAAGTCCGGATGAGGTATGAGTTACCTCAATACTAAATTTCAAGTCATCACAAAATTCATCCTCCACCGCACTAAACGATGATAATACAATGATAATACTAAATAATACAAGCTTCATATAGTCTGATTAACTCTTATAAATGGATAAAGTATACTTAAAAGTAACCCAAAGGTAGCCCATTTTGGCATTTTATACCTTAGGTATATAAACCTAGACACACAATTGTTTTACCTAAGTAGCATTATCGCGCCTAAAGAACGTGAAAATAATTGTATTAATCAATGAATACAAAGCATAAAAACATATCAATTTAAACAACCTTTTGTACTAAATTTGTCATCTGAAAAAGGAAGGAAGTAAAATTTGCTTTTTTGAATAAAACATCTTACTTTATTTAAGGAGAACAAATAGATACAATCACATTATAATTTATACTTATGGCATTTGATATTGATATGATTAAAAGAGTGTATGCAGCCTACCCTGAGCGCATAGCCGCAGCACGTAAAATAGTGAACCATCCACTTACGCTTGCAGAAAAGATTTTATACGCACACCTGAGCGAAGGAAATGCGAGTACAGTGAATGAAAGAGGTGTTACGTATGTTGACTTTGCCCCAGATAGAATTGCCTGCCAAGATGCCACTGCACAAATGGCCTTATTGCAATTTATGCAAGCAGGAAAGACCAGAGTAGCTGTACCTACTACGGTACATTGCGATCATTTAATTTTAGCCAAAGAAGGGGCTGCCAACGATTTATCTTCCGCCAAGTCTTCTTCTGGAGAAGTTTTCGACTTTCTTGAAACGGTTTCGAATAAGTACGGCATTGGCTTTTGGAAACCCGGTGCTGGCATCATTCATCAAGTAGTATTAGAAAATTATGCCTTCCCCGGTGGAATGATGATTGGAACAGATTCGCATACGGTAAATGCAGGTGGCTTAGGAATGGTAGCCATTGGTGTTGGCGGAGCTGATGCCGTAGATGTAATGGCCAATATGCCTTGGGAGCTTAAATTTCCTAAATTAATTGGTGTTAAACTAACGGGTAAACTAAATGGATGGACGGCCCCCAAAGATGTTATTCTAAAAGTAGCTGGCATCCTTACCGCTAAAGGAGGCACAGGTGCCATTATTGAGTATTTTGGAGAAGGTGCCGAATCTTTATCTTGTACAGGTAAAGGCACCATTTGTAATATGGGTGCAGAAGTTGGTGCAACCACTTCTACTTTTGGGTATGATGATAGTATGCGTAGGTATTTGGCTTCTACCGGAAGACAGGATGTAGTTGATTTAGCAGATGAAGTAAAGGATCATTTAACAGGCGACCCTGAAGTATATGCTAACCCTAAACAATATTTTGATGAAGTAATTGAAATAAATCTTACCGAACTTACGCCCCATTTAAACGGGCCATTTACGCCTGATTTAGCTACGCCTGTGGCTGAAATGAAAGAAAAAGCAGCAGCTAACGATTGGCCAACCGATATAGAATGGGCTTTAATTGGTTCTTGCACCAACTCTTCGTACGAAGATTTAACCCGTGCAGCCTCTATTGTTGAAGATGCGGTAAGCAAAGGCATTAAGCCAAAAGCCACCTTGGGCATTAACCCAGGTTCGGAGCAAGTGCGATTTACAGCAGAAAGAGATGGCTTATTAGCTACCTTTAATAAGTTTGAATCGACCAAAATATTTACCAATGCGTGTGGCCCTTGTATTGGGCAGTGGGCACGCCCAGGAGCAGAAGATAAAAAGAAGAACTCCATTGTTCACTCCTTTAACAGGAATTTCGCCAAACGTGCGGATGGCAACCCCAATACACACGCTTTTGTAGGCTCACCAGAAATGGTAGCTGCCATTGCCATTTCGGGCAAGTTGGATTTTAACCCAGTTACCGATTCGTTGGTAAACGAAAATGGTGAAACTGTTAAATTGGCAGAACCAACGGGTATGGAACTACCCTCTCAAGGTTTTGCGGTAGATGATAATGGGTATAAAGAACCCGCCTCCGATGGAACAGGTGTTATAATCACCGTTGCCCCAGACTCGAAACGACTGCAATTATTAGCCCCGTTTGCTCCCTTCCCAGGTGGTGAGCTTACCAATATGAAGCTATTAATTAAAGCCAAAGGAAAATGCACTACCGATCATATTTCGATGGCAGGCCCTTGGTTACGCTTTAGAGGTCATTTAGATAATATTTCTGATAATATGCTTATTGGGGCTGTTAACTACTTTAACGAGCAAACCAACTCCGTTAAAAACCAATTAACTGGTGAGTATGGAGCAGTGCCCGCTACCCAACGAGCGTATAAGGCTGCTGGTATCGATACCATTGTAGTGGGCGATGAAAATTATGGCGAAGGCTCCTCAAGGGAGCACGCAGCCATGGAACCTCGTCATTTAGGAGTACGCATTGTACTGGTAAAATCGTTTGCACGAATACACGAAACAAACCTTAAAAAGCAAGGAATGCTGGGTTTAACGTTCGATAATAAAGATGATTATACTAAGTTTCAGGAAGATGATACCATTGAGACCATCAACCTCAATAACTTTGCTCCTGGCAAACAGATACTGCTTAAATTATCGCATAAAGATGGCACAAGCGATGTAGTGGTGTGTAACCACACCTATAATCAATCTCAGATTGAGTGGTTTGAAGCAGGTTCTGCGCTAAATTTAATTAAACAACAAAATTAAAAAAACTGTTATTGGTTATTTAGGTATTGAGTTAACTCAGAAACCGATACCCAATAACCCATTAACTTAATAACAATTAACTAATAAAAACATGGCAACTATTACATTAAAAGGAAACGAAATTAACACGGCTGGTTCATTGCCTGAAGTTGGGCACGAAGCTCCGCTTTTCACACTTACTAAAACTGATTTATCTAATGCTAGTCTTTCGGATTTTAAAGGAAAGAAAGTCATCCTTAATATTTTCCCTTCGTTAGATACAGGCATTTGTGCTGCTTCGGTTCGTAAATTTAACCAAGAAGCAAGTAATAGAGATGTTACTGTTTTGTGTATCTCTAAAGATTTGCCATTTGCGCATAATCGTTTTTGTGTGGCCGAAGGAATTGAAAATGTAGTTAGTCTTTCGGATTTTAAAAATGCTGACTTTGCCAATGCATACCATACCAATATTGTTGATGGGCCAATGGAAGGGTTGCACTCAAGAGCTGTTGTGGTAATTGATGAAGAAGGCAAAGTTACTTATGCTGAGCAGGTGCCAGAAATTGTGCAAGAGCCAGATTATGAGAAGGCGTTAGCTGCTTTGTAAGAGGGACGACATAATTACCATCGTCATTCCTGCGCAGGCAGGAATCCGTAAATACTGGGAAGCTGCAATGAGAATGAAAATATTAAAGATTAGTCATTACGGTCTTTTTGCAATATCTTGTAGGGCAGGTTTCTGCCTCCGCAGGAATGACGTACCACGAGTATTTATGGTTTGGTAGAGGTGTCCTTAATAGATTACTTCACACCTCCACCCTTCCGCTTAAATAGTAGAAGATAGGATGGAGTTCGCAATGACGTTTTAATTTAAACATATGAAAATAATAACCCGCTACGTAGAAGACGAACTTTACATTGCCGAAAATGAAAATGGCAATACCATCCATATTGATATGCGCAATGCAGAGGATAAAAAAAGCCTTGCCCCTGTTGAAATGATGTTGGCTTCCATTGCTGGTTGTGCGGCTGTTGACATTGTTTCTATGCTCAAGAAAAAGCGCAAAAAAATCATCGATTTAAAAATTGAAACCACGGGTGTACGAAGAGATGAGTACCCGAGAGGACTAACGCATATTACATCTAAATACACCTTAACTTCACCAGATACAACTCTTGAAACGTTTGAAAAAGTAGCAGCTCTTGCAACTGATAAATATTGCTCGGCAGCGGCTTCGGTTAAAGCCGAAATAAAAATTGAGTGTGAAGTATTTGAATCAAACTAGCTCTTATGTTGAGATTAGTTTAAAAGCTTCATTAAATGAGGTCGTGGAGTCTTATTTCGAAAGATTCCACGGCTCTCCCACCCTAAAAGCTTTTGCTAGAGCCTCTGAATGACGGTTTTTTTTAATACCCACCATAATGTTTACGCAAAAACCATTCGGAAGTAGCCAATACTAATAATAGCACTAATACCCATTTAAAATTCAGGATGGATGCTGCTTTTTGAGTGGTATGAATAGTAGATATTGGGTTGAGGTTCTCAATACTTTTAGTATAATCATTAATGCTCGAAAAGGGATAAAAAGCCCCATTCGATTTAGTCGCCATCTTTTGGAGTAAGTCAAAATCAGCTCTTGCATTAAGAAGCTCTACATTGAGGTGCTTAATAATAAATTGCCCTTTGGTCGTAAAATTTTTGCCCTCCAACTTTGTGTGTGCTTTATAGCTATACACGCCCTCAGCCAAATTACGAACCTTGTACACCGAATTAGCACTTAAAGGAACATACGAAAAGCCTTGTTTGATTCCATTCTCCCCTGTAATTTCTAACGTTACTTTACTTCCTGTAATTTGCTCGTAGAGGGCATTATATTCTTGGGTATCAAATAGCACATCCTCCCCTTGCTCAAAAGTTGATTTTTGAGGTGCTACATAAAATCGTTTCTTGCGCTGGTCGGCACTTAAATACTGCACGGTTTTAGAAATTAATTCATCATAGTATTGGTGCGATTGTGTGAGTCGATATTCATCTAATTTCCATTTCCAACTATTTGTACCCAATAAAATACCCAAATTAGTTTCTTTATGTTTTGCAAAAACCATCAAAGGTTGTTCGGTAGCTACACTCCCAATTTGCTGGCGCAATAATACCTGGGCGAGCGGATTATTAATATCCAAACCAAATGGTACCGAAATAGGTGGCAGGTCGGATACCCAGAGCAAAAACCCATCGCTTACATTAAAATTAGTAAAGTTAGTATTTAGCAAAGGTTTTACTAAGTCGGCCTTAGCCGAACGGCTGGCAGAAGTTGAAAAAGCCAATTCATTTTGCAAGTAGGCGTAATCATTACTTCCGCCAATAATCATCCATTTAGCATTATTACTTTTAGTAAAACGTTCTTTTTCATGGGCATTTGTATTAGTTGCTGGGTATTGATGAGCAATAATCAAATCGTAGTCTAGCTTTTGGGGAAGATTATAGGCTAATTCAACCTTATAATACTCGTTTTTTTCGATGGTGGTCTTTATGGCTTTTATATCAGGGTGAGGTGAAGCCGCTATAAGGAGTATTTTCTTTTGGGCATCTATCACATCAACATAAATGGTGCGTGTATTATTTAAGATAGTTAATTCACCCTCCACAGGTACTAACTCAATTCGTATTGATTGCTTTCCTGCTCCGGTGATAGGAATCGAAACGATTGTTTTAACCAATATTTCATTGGGGTTAAACGCAATATCTTTTGTTACCATCGGTTTGCCTTTACTCCTAATTTTTAATTGCGTTGCCACTTGTTTAAACCCCGTATTTAACGAATGAATTTCTAGCATTAGGCTATTGCCTTCATACACGGTTGAGTTATGAACGACTTTGGAAATAGCCAAGTCGGTTATGTAAGAAGTATCCCCAAGCCCAATGGTATAAATCGGGAAATTAGTACTTACTGCCAATGGCGAATAGCCTTTATTAAAGATACCATCAGAGAATAATACCATTCCTGCCATATTATAATTGGCATAGTTTTTTTTGATGTCATTTAACTGACTGGCCAAGTCGGTTGTAGTGTAATCAAATTTTAAGGAGTCTATTAGTTCTATATTTTCAGTCTCTAAGCCCACCATTGCCACCTCATACCCTTGTGTTTGTAATTTGGAGGATACTTTTTTTAGTTCATTTTTCAGATTCTTTTCTTGCGCTCCAAACTTATTAGAGGTAATGGAAGTAGAATTATCGATGGCTACTATAAAAAGTGGTTTTTGATAATAATTAGTTACCGAATTCAGAAAAGGCTCTAATACTAAAAAACAAAGCAAAGAAATAAGTACCCATCGCAAACCCGCTAAACCATAGTTTAATGTTAAAGACCAAGGCGCAGATTTTGAATACTGCACCCACGCATAAAGCCCTCCAACTAATATGCAGAGCAATATCCACCAAAAAGAATACGTGAGCGAGAGGCTGGTCATTATTTTAAAGGTACAAAGTATTTAAACGCAAAGGTTGCTAAGATCTTAATTCCTTTTTAAAACGCAAAGAACGCAATAATTTTACTTGCGACCTTTGCGTTCTTAGCGGTAACAATTTAAAATGTAAGCACAATTTTACCCATTGTTCCGCCTTGCTTCATCTCATCCAACGCCTCCAGAACTTGGCCAAAAGGACGTACGCTGCCAACAATAGGAATAATATGAAACGACTTAATAAATTCAACCATTCGTTCAAATTCCTTATCGCTGCCCATGGTGGTGCCTATAACTGAAAGTTGCCTCCAAAACATGGTGTATAAATCGATGGTGGCGGGCAAGCCGTTAGTAGCACCATAAAACACCAACCGTCCTTTGGGGTTTAAGAGTTTAATAAGCTGCCCAAACTGATTCCCTCCTGCACTGTCGATTATTACATCAAAGCCTCCGTGCCTTCGTTTTACATTTTTATACCACTCTTTTTCGGTGTAATTAAAGCCGTCTCTTGCACCTTTTTCTTTGGCCAGTTTTATATTACCTACATTGCTTGAAGTTACATAAACCTCCGCCCCTACCGTAATTGAAAATAGAGCGGCCATTTGCGCCACGCCTCCACCAAAGCCCGAAATAAGCACCTTAGCTCCTTTTTGCACCCCACCTTTGGTAAAGCAAGCACGATAAGCAGTTAATGCAGATAATGGAATTGCTGCTGCTTCGGAATCAGTTAAATGGGTTGGCTTTTCTACCAAGCGATCTAGTTTAGTGATAATATATTCTGCCAATGTGCCATCGGTTGGTAAGCCAAGTACTTGGTAATTATCTTGCTGGGTATCCTCATCATCTCCCCAATTAATATTAGGATTAATAAGCACTTTTTTACCAATCCAAGACGATTCAATTTGGCCACCCACTTCTACCACTTCGCCCATTCCATCGGAGCCAATAGTAACACCGGGCACAATACTTGGGTATTTACCTTCTCTAATCCATTGATCGCGCCTGTTTAAACTAGCTGCAAGTACCTTAATAAGAGCTTCTCCTTGTTTGGGGGTAGGCTTGTCTTTATTTTGAATTTTAAAAGATAAATCGGATTGAATAACAAGTGCTTTCATTTTTTATTTACATATTATTTTACCATTAACACCGCACTAAAATTAGTAGGGGCTTAACCTGTATAATTCATGAATATTCGTGATGAGCATTTCAAGTCCCTGAGTGATAGTTAATTGGAATGCGTAATAGGTTATTCATGAATTATACAGGTTAAAAATACAAAAGTTTTGATAACCCACATAGGCAAATACTTCCAGTAACTTCAGTAAGTATTTAGTGTTTAACAGGTGAAACCTTATTGAGTTTATAGGTTGTTTAGGCTGCGTAATCTGGTATTCTTTTAATATTCTTAAGTTCTTTACCCTTCAACTCAAATCCTTCTTCAAGGTCGTAGTCGTCTTGTATTCCAAGCCAAAACTTTGCCGAATTTCCAAAATAGCGACTTAGTCTAAGAGCCGTGTCTGCTGTAATCCTCCTTCTTCCTTTTAAGATTTCACTTATTCTAGTTTGAGGGATAAAAGTATCTTTAGCCAACCGGTATGCTGAAATACTCAATGGGCTAAGAAACTCTTCTTGTAAAATTTCCCCAGGATGTATGTTACTTAAATTTTCCATTGTTCTTATTTAGTGATAGTCTATAATTTGCACTTCAAAGGCATTCCCATTTTGCCATTTAAACATTATCCTCCATTGGTTGTTAATTCTGATGCTGTTATATTCTCGAAGTTTCCCATTTAATTTTTCAAGTCGATTTGAAGGAGGAGTTTTCAAATCCTGAATGTCTTGAGAATTGTTCAGCATTCTTAACTTTCTCCTTCCAATTCGTTGAATTTCTTGCGGAAGTTTCTTTGACCTAACTCCATTCCATATTTTCTCGGTTTCCTTGTTTCCAAAACTTTTAATCATAGAGACGACATACGTTACTAACGTTAAAGATAACTAAAAAGTTACACATATCAAAAGGAGTCTGTTTTTCTCTATCGCATGCAGCCTAACAAATAACTCTTACCCATTAACAACGTTAAAAAGGAGCTGGGCTATTATCTTCTGGAGTATCAAGACTATCATCTTCTGTATTAAGACCACTTTGAAGTGTTACCGTATTGGTAAAACCTGCCCCTGCATCGGGCGGAAATGAGCCTGCATTAAAGCCTGCATCATCACTAAAATCCATATCTGCAAACTTGGTAAATTTACCAATAAATTTAAGCTTCACATTCTCCAACGATCCGTTTCTGTGTTTGGCAATAATTACCTCTCCCATTCCTGTGGTAGGCATTCCTTCTGCATCTTCGCTGAGACCGTAATATTCGGGGCGGTATAAAAACATAACAATATCAGCATCCTGCTCAATAGAACCTGATTCACGTAAATCAGACAGCTGTGGTCTTTTATCCCCTCCCCTTGTTTCCACAGCACGGCTTAGCTGCGAAAGCGCAATTACAGGCACTGAAAGCTCTTTGGCAATCCCTTTGAGCGCACGAGAAATCATACCAATTTCTTGCTCACGGTTGCCTCCACCACCACGTGCATCTGCACTCATAAGTTGCAAATAATCAACAATAATTAATTCAATATTGTTTTGGGCTTTCAGCCGCCTACACTTGGCTCTTAACTCAAGAATGGTTAGTGCCGGGGTATCATCTATAAATATAGGAGCGTTGCTTAATTTTTCGGTTTTATGTAAAAGTTGTTGCCATTCATAATCAGCCAAAGTACCCTTTTTAATTTTTTCACTCTCCAGCTCCGACTCCGCACTAATTAAACGATTTACTAATTGCACCGAAGACATCTCCAAAGAGAAAATAGCTACCGGTTTTCCAAAATCAACGGCAGCATTACGCATAGCCGAAACCACAAACGCAGTTTTACCCATACCGGGGCGGGCCGCTATAATTACTAAATCAGATTTTTGCCAACCCGAGGTTACTCGATCTAAAGCAGAGAAGCCCGAAGGCACGCCCGTAAGTCCATCTTTGTGATTTTGCCGGGCTTCTAATTCGGTTAAAGCTTCAGACATAATGGATTTCATATCGGCATAATTCTTTCGAATATTCTGCTCCGAAATTTCGAATAACGCGCCCTCTGTCTGATCCAACAAATCAAATACATCCGTTGTTTCTTCAAATGCTTTGGTTTGTATTTCGCCCGAAACCCTAATGAGCTCACGCTTAATGGCCATTTCGATAATGATACGACAATGGTACTCCACATTGGCTGCGGAGTTTACTTTAGTGGTAAGGGCAGTAACTGCATAAGCACCGCCAGCCGTCTCTAAAGTGCCATCTTTACGCAATTGAGCCGTAACCGTTAATAAATCTACGGGTTGCGAATCGTTGAATAGAAAAAGGATGGCTTCATAAATAACCCGATGCCCATCTTTGTAAAAGGCTTCGGGCTTTAAGATATCTGCAATGGCCGAAAGTGCATCTTTTTCGAGCATTAATGCGCCTAAAACGGCCTCTTCCAACTCTAGTGCTTGTGGTGGAACCTTGCCTAAGCTTTCTCCAATTTGCGATTGTAATTTATCAGACTTATAGCCAAGGCGAAGGGGCGCACTACTTTTATCCATTCAAGTTATCAGGTTAGGTTACTTTATAAAATCAACGACCAAAAGTAAGATTTTCGTCTGCCCTGTAATAGGTATTTTATATTTACTTATTCACAAAATTGTTATTCTTATCCACAACTTTTTAACAATGATTGACAGTCAGTAAATTAGAAATGTTTCTAACCTGCATTATTCATGAATAATCTATTATGCATCCCACCTGACTAAGTAATTGGGACAAAATAACATTTACGATTCTGGTTTGATTGTATAGTTCCATTCGCCATGGAATTTATGTTTTTTTAGGTTTAATTTCTTCATTTCATCATCGGATACTTTAATACCTTTTT
>Ga0256839_1002043_pt1 | contig 23272 bp, 17 predicted proteins | sample 354166metaG_FD_185968 | JGI IMG/M metagenome (GOLD analysis project Ga0256839, IMG submission 185968) | Hydrothermal vent microbial communities from Mid Atlantic Ridge, Atlantic Ocean - 354-166 | ecosystem: Environmental > Aquatic > Marine > Hydrothermal vents | place: Atlantic Ocean: Mid... | reverse complement strand
TGCGCTGGGACCGGTTTCGTTCTTGCTGCTGGGTAAGCCGACGGTACGCAACTTCAATCCGCTGACGCTGCTCGACCGCCTGCTGCCCGTCTATGCCGAGGTGTTGCGTCGGCTGAAGGCGGCCGGTGCCTGCTACGTGCAGATGGATGAGCCGTGCCTGGTGCGCGATCTATCCCCTGCTGCACGCCAGGCCTATCAGCAGGCCTACGCGTTGCTGAGCCGGTCCGAGCATCCGGCGCTGGTGCTGACGACGTACTTCGGCGGCTTGGAAGACAACCTGTCGCTGGCGCTCTCATTGCCCGTGGCGGCGGTGCATCTCGACCTGGTGCGTGCTCCCGAGCAGCTCGAACCGGCCCTGACGCAGCTACCTGAAGGTCGCACGCTTTCCCTGGGCCTCATCGACGGCCGCAACGTCTGGCGCACCGACCTGGACGCCGCTGCCGCAATGCTCAAGCGCGCCCTTAAAACCCTGGGGCCGGATCGGGTCTGGATCGGCCCTTCCTGCTCACTCCTGCACGTACCGATCGATCTGGAGGCCGAAACGGAGCTGGATCCAGAGATCCGCCCCTGGCTGTCTTTTGCTCGTCAGAAGCTGGAGGAACTGGTTACGTTGAAGCGGCTGGTCAACGAGGGCGAAGCCGCCGTACGCAACCAGCTCGAAGCCGCCCGCAGAGCGCGGGTTGCGCGTCTGGCTTCACCGCGCCGCATGGATCCGGCTGTGCGCCAGCGCCTGGCACAGCTTTCGCCCGAGATGGCCCGACGCACACGTCCCTTTGCCGAACGGTATGCGCTGCAGCAGGAACGGCTGAACCTGCCGCTGCTACCCACCACCACAATCGGATCGTTTCCCCAGACCGACACACTGCGCAAAAAACGGGCGGCACTGCGCCAGGGAGCGCTCTCCCGAGAAGCATACGAACAGTTTCTGGAAGCCACCATTGCCGAAACCATTGCCCGTCAGGAAGCCATCGGACTGGACGTGCTTGTGCATGGCGAGCCTGAACGCACCGATATGGTCGAATATTTCGCCGAGCAGCTTCAGGGCTTTCTGGTCACGCGCAACGGCTGGGTGCAGAGCTACGGAACGCGGTGCGTACGTCCCCCCATTCTATACGGCGATGTATCCCGGCCCGGCCCCATGACGGTCCGCTGGATTACCTACGCGCAGCAGTGCACCAACCGGCCGGTCAAGGGCATCCTGACCGGCCCCGTCACGTTGCTGCAGTGGTCGTTCGTACGCGACGATCAGCCGCGGGCTGACACGTGTCGCCAGATCGCTCTGGCGCTCCGGGACGAAGTGGCGGATCTGGAAGCCGCCGGCATCGCCGTGATCCAGATCGACGAGCCGGCCCTTCGTGAAGGGCTGCCGCTGCGTCGTCGGGACTGGCCGGCCTACCTCGAGTGGGCGGTCGAATGCTTCCGTCTGACAGCCAGCGTCGTACGCGACGAGACCCAGATCCACACGCACATGTGCTACGCAGACTTTGAGGACATCCTGGAGGCCATCGTCGCCCTCGACGCCGACGTGATCTCCATCGAAGCGGCGCGCTCGGGCATGTCGTTGCTGGAAGCCTTTCGACGTTTTCAGTATCCGAACGCCATCGGTCCCGGCGTGTACGACATCCATTCCCCACGGGTACCCTCGGTTGAAGAAATCGAGACATTGCTGGAGCGGGCGCTCGCTGTGATTCCGGCCGAGCGGCTCTGGGTGAACCCCGACTGTGGTCTGAAAACGCGGCGCTGGGAAGAAGTGGAACCGGCCCTGCGCCACATGGTCGAGGCGACTCATCGGCTACGCGCTCGGCTTTCGGCAACGGTTCCATGATGTTCCATGCCCCCCTACACCAATGCCGGCCAGGCTGATGGAAAGCGCTGGCGCAGGGCGCGAATACCTGAAGCTTCTCCAATAATAATCAACCGATCGCCTTCCTGAAGCCGCGTGTAAGGACCCGGTGCAAAGCGTTTTTGCTGGCGCTGCACCAAGGCCACCTGGCATGAGACGGGTAGGTCCAGCTCTCCTACATCCTGCCCAATCCATGCGGCCGACTCATCGTCAGGACGCAGCGTCAGCATCAGAAAGTGCTCGGGATCCAGCAGCGTCGCTTTCAGCTCCAGTTCCTCGGGGGCGTTGCGCCAGCGTTCCAGAAAGTCAGATTCGTCGATGCGCGAGGCCAGGTAGGCAAGCGTGCGCAGGTGCTTGCCCGGGTTTTCTTCCGGACTGACCAGAAACAGGATGGCATAGACGGTCTCCGGCTGGCCTGAAGCCTCCAGCGACCTCCCGGACTCGTTATCTACAGCGATCTGGACTCCCTGGCGGCAGCGCACCAGCATCAACTCGGGCTCCTCAATCTCGGGTACGCGAAGGTGGGCCAGCGCCACTCCATGCGTGATGGGCATCAGGCCATAGCGGGCACCGTCGAGAAATCCCTGCCGTAAACGCATCGCCGTCACGGGCAGCCGCTGCGCCATCTGCGCCGAGACGTCCTCGACCAGCTCCTCGAACGGAGCACAGTGGTCCAGGTCACGTACGAAGGCCCGCGTGACCAACTGCTCAAACGCAACCGCCTCCACTTCCTCCTTCTCACGCGCCCGCGGCGGCAGAAACACAACTACCTTGTCGCCTGGCTGCGGCGTCAACTGCCCTTCCTCGGCGTGGATCAACAACTCACTACCACGCACCACAAAAAGCAGGATCAAATCCCCTTCGTATGCTTCCAGCAAAGCTTCATAAGGCATCTCCTCCGAAAGCTCGACCACACGGAGCTCACCCCCCTGGTTGAAACGCTCGGTAAGCGTTGTGTAGGTTACCTTCCGGCCAAAAAGCGGACGCCCCCGTAGGTGCGCAGGAAGGTCCTGCTCTCCTCCTTCGGTGCGGGTAGTCAACTGGAAGACGGACGTGCTGTCGAAAATCTCGGCAAAGTGTAAAGCAGCCAGCGCGTTCACCTCGTCATTAGGGGTCAGCGCCAGAAAATAGCCAATACCGCTCAGGTCCAGCTCGTCCAGCACTGTCTCGGAAAGGGCGTTGACCCGAACGGCCGACAGACGCGCACGCCGTGCCCGGGCAATATTGTCTGCATTCGAGTCGATCAGCAATACCTTGAACCCCAGATCGCGCAACAACATTGCCAGACGCCGCGCCCAGAGATGCGCTCCCAGAATCAACACGCCCTGCGGATTGGGATCGGCCAGCTTCAGAAAACGAGCCAGGGGCGCAACCGTCAATCCATAGAGTGCCACGGTCCCTACGATCACCAGAAAGACAAGCGGCACCATGGCCTGGGCCTGCATCGGATAGAGCGTCTCCATGCGAAATGCAAACAGCGACGCCACGGCCGCCGCCACGATCCCCCGTGGTGCCAGCCAGGAGAGAAACACTTTTTCGCGCCAGTTCAGCTTCGTACCCAGCGTTGAAATCCATACGGCCACCGGACGCACCACCAGCACCAGCGCCACCAGAAACAGCAGGGCCTCCTCTTCAATAAAGCGTAGCGTTTCAATATCCAGCCGGGCACTCAGCACAATGAACAGGCTGGAAATCAACAGTACCTGCAGGTCTTCCTTGAACTCCGTAATGCGACGCACCGGCACGTAGCGTTGATTGGCCAGGATAATACCCAGCAGTGTTACCTCCAGCAATCCTGACTCTTCCTGCAATACGTTCGACAGCGCAAACGTCGCTACCACAACCATCAACGCGATCGGACTCTGCAGGTAGTCAGGTATCAGACGCCGGTAGAGCAATAGAATTAACAGCGCAGCTCCGAGTACACTGATCCCCACGCTGATCGTAACCGTCAGCAACAAACCCTCAACTGCATGCCACACAGCCGTCCCCAGGTTTTCCGTAAGCCCCGGTGCTGTCTCCAGGAGCAGGATGGTCTCCAGCACAAACACAGCCAGAATGGCGCCGACCGGGTCAACTGTGATGCCTTCCCACTTCGCCACGGCCCCTATGCGTCCCGCAGGCCGCACATAACGCAACAACGGAATGACCACGGTAGGGCCGGTCACTGTTAGAATAGCTCCTACCAGTATCGAGAGACTCGGATTGAGCCCTACAATGTAGTAAGCAGCCAACCCAGCCAGCACCCAGGTGACCAGCACACCCACAGTGATCAGGTTCCGGACAGCCTTTCCCACCTCGCGCAATTCCGACAGGCGCAGGTTCAGGCCCCCCTCAAACAGGATGATACCGATCGAAAGCGAAACGAATGCGAACACCCAGTCGCCCTGCAACGCACCGGGCGGCAATAACCCGGTAACAGGTCCAGCCATAAATCCGAACGTAAGCAGCAATAGAATCGAAGGGAGCCGAAAACGCCAGGCCAACCACTGAGCGCCTACGCCCAGCACCAGCACAGCAACAATACCCAGTACAATAGACTCCATACGCCTTGTGCTATCGGTTGCAAGCAACTCATCTGTGGAAAGGCCGCCTGAGCTGACCAGCCGATCAGCAGCGCGCCGTCTGGGTAGCCTTTTAAGATAGAGCAAAAGTTCGCTTCAGGAAAACTCACCACCTGACAGCTCCAGGCGTTCTACCTAACAGCCAACTCGCCTTCTTCAAAGACAATGACAGGCCGCGTTCCCCTTCCAGGCAAAACCGGCCCGAAAAGCTAACGCCATAATCTGGTTCCTGGAGCACCGGCGATCAAAGCTACTCTCTGACGTGCAATGACCCCACCGCGTGAAGCAACGTATCCCAGGTGGGAAGGGCTTCATCCATTCCTTCCATAACCTTGCTAAAAAACATGCCATACTTCCCTGAATGATCGCTATCTCTGGATGCAGCAAGCACTTGACTGTGTGTGTGTGTGTGTGTGTGTGTGTTAATTAAGTCCCGGGATCGATCGCCTGGCCCGCACCCCCGACGATCGATCTCTAACCCATCGGGTGCGAACGCCAATCAGCATGGAGGTGCGTTATGAAAAGGCTGCTGCTATTGTTCACCCTCTCAGTACTACCGCTCAGCGTAACCCCCTCGGGATCCCCAGAACAGGCGACCATCATTCAGGAAGCGCAAGGTGGAGGATGGCTCCTGCTGTCCCTATGAAAATGCTGTCTGCGGGCTAAACGGGAAGAATTACGAAAACAAAGAATACGTACCGGGGCCTTGTTCACCCATTATTATCATTGAGTAGCGCGTGCGTTCAGTCTATGAAGCCGATCCGGTGGATGCTTTTCGTCCTGGGGATCGGGCTGGTGGTGGGTATCGGCGTGCGTTGGCTGCGCCCATCCACCCCCCAGCCCGTTCCCCCTGCCTTATCGGCGGGTACGCCTACAACGGAACCGCTGGATACGTTAAAGGGCGAGATCTTCTTTGAGGGGGAAGCATTAGGTCGCCCTTCAAAGCTGTTGGTCTGGCAGGAATATTTAATCGTAGGGGATGGATCGTTACACCCTCCGCTTCACATTATCCATCTTCATACCGGCCGCTATGTAGCCAGTGTGGGAAGCGCAGGGGAAGGCCCACTGGAAATCAGTAGCCTCTGGTCTTTGCTTGCAGATCCTTCACGTCCAGAAGGCATCTGGGTCTGGGACCGGCGGCAGCGTCGCCTGCTTTTTCTGGATTTATCGCCCTTGAGCCACGGTGCTGCTCCCGTATTCAGCGAGCAGGTAACCTTTCAGACGGCGTTTGACTTGTTCGACCTGGCCTGGGTAAACGACACGCTTCTGGTTGCCAGCGGTTTTCTACCATCCGGCCGTCTGGCCCTCCTTCACTGGCCCAGCGGACGGTTGCTTCGAACGCTGGGAGACGACCCTCCGGGCTCTTCCCGCGTCCCGTTGGCAGTACGCCAGCATGCCTATCAGCGCTGGGTCCGATACGACCCTGTGACGCAATGGGCTATTACGGCTTATTTTTATACCGATTTGTTGGAAGCCTACCGTCTGGATGGCCGGCAGATCTGGACGCTGCGTGGAGCTGATGGGTTCGATCCTGTCTTTGAGGTGCGTTCGATCGAAGGCCAGCCGGCACGAGCGACACGCCCTGATACCCGCTATGCCTATCGAACGATGGCGCTCCTCAGTGGCAACGGTCTTCCGTCGCTTGTCCTTGCCCTCTACAATGGGCACCAGGCGAGCAATCCAAGAAGGTGGCTCGGTGGATGGGAGCTCCACATCGTCAACCTGCATACCCGTATGCTTTACAAATATCGGCTCGATCCGCCCGCTTACACGGGATTAGCCATAGATGCCCGGGGTTGTGTCTATACCATCATCGATTATCTTCAGCGGTATGAAGGCCCCCTGATTATGCGCTATTGTCTGCCAGAGCACATCCACAAGCCGTAGGTTATCCAGCTCACTTACGGGACGAGGACACCCTACTCGTTGACGGGGAGCTTACCGTTTCCGGGGTACTATCCCGCAGCCACAGAGCAGTCACGTTCTGTATGTACAGGGCCGCATATTTGAGCGACCCTATCGGTCGCAGCCATACAGCCCACAGACATGCCCGGCGCCTGTCTTCACCACAAACCGTCCCGATCACAGGGCGGTTTGTCCAGGTCGACGGCCCAAAGTTGGTTAGTCGATGGCAACCAGTTCGATTTCAAAGGTCAGATCTTCGCCAGCCAGCGGATGGTTGGCGTCGATCGTTACGGTCTCTTCGCTCAAGGCGGCCACGGTAACCGGAATGATGCGTCCGTCCTGCAACCGCAGTTGCAACTGCTGTCCGACGGCCAACTCCAGTCCCGGTGCTACCTGATCGCGTCCGACCTCAATGAGCAGGTCGTCGCGTCGAGGGCCGTAGGCCTCTTCAGCGCTAATGGTTACCGTCTTGGTCTCGCCAGGCTCCATGCCCATAACCGCCTGTTCGAAGCCGGGAATGACTTCACCATCCCCCAGCGTAAATTCGAGCGGCTCGCGATCCCGAGACGAGTCGAAGATAGTACCGTCCTGAAGGCGACCGGTATAATGGACTTTGACGTGGTCGCCTGCTTTTGCCTGTGCCACGATGTACGCTCCTGGATTTGCGTGTGGTTGTTGGATACTTTCAAGTCCAAACGGGTTGAGCCCTGAAAAGTTCACCACCTGCTGCATTTTCTTTGCCCATGGAAGAACGATTCAATGCCCTGAGTCATGGATTCGGATTGCTGTTGAGTCTTTTCGGAACAGGATGGCTCTGGCAGTCCAGCAGTGGAAGCATGGTAGCGCAGCGCATTGCCTGTCTGGTTTTCGGTTTCAGTTTAATCGTTCTCTATCTGGCTTCCACGCTCTACCACAGCGTGCGTCATCCGCGTTGGAAGCGCAGACTGCGCGTTATGGATCATATGGCGATTTACCTGCTCATTGCGGGAACGTACACGCCGTTCCTGGTGGCTTATGTGCACAGGCCCTGGCGCCTGGTGCTGCTCGGCATGGTCTGGATCCTGGCCCTTAGCGGGATGATTTTCGAAGGGTTGTTTACTGGACGTTTTTCCCGTCTTTCTACTGCACTCTATGTTGCCCTGGGCTGGCTGGCCGTGCTGATGTTTCCGGTATTATGGCACCATCTGCCGACAGGCGCGCTGGTGCTCATCATAGCCGGAGGTCTGGCCTACACGGGCGGAGTGGTGTTTTACCGACGGGAGCGTCTGCCCTTTCACCATGCGATCTGGCATCTGTTCGTGCTGGCTGGCAGCGCCTTTCATTATGCGGCCGTGCTGCGCTATGGCGCGCCCGGTTCCTGAAATACCGTATCGGGCGGCAGCGGACGCATCAGATCAGGCAGTTTCAGGCCGTTTGGTCCCCCGCTACGCAGCACGATGTCGCCGTGGGCCGTACGAAGCATAATGCGGGCTCGTCCCTGTCCGAGTTGTCCGTCAAAACGGGCGCCAGCGGCTCCCCGAGGCTGCAATCGGCGTTTGCTAAACGTTAAGTCTTCGATACGCACCGCGCCAGCGGCGGTCTCAGCCTGAATCTGGGCATCTGCTTCCCTGGGTAGGGTAAGCCAAAGGTCGCCGTTTTCCGTCTGGATTGTTACCACGGCATCAATGGGCAAGCGTCGAAAATGCGCTGACACCGATCCATTCTGGAGGCGGATTTCCAGGCTGTCGGCCGCGTCTCGCACATGCACTTCGCCGGCCACCAGGTGAATTCGGATAGGCCCTTCGATACCTTCCACCCGCACGGTCCCCCCGGCGCGCGTAAGCAACAGCCGAGTGGTTCGGGGTACTATTCCTTCCACCTGCACCCGGACCAGCTCCACGCGGCGTGCCTGTAGATGGTACCGAAAAGTGCTGGTGGTGCCTTCTTCCCGTATTTGAATCTGTCGAAGGGCTCTACGCGCAGCCGCCGCATCGGCTCCACGTCCTGCGCGAACAAACCGCAGGCGCGCTACGTCTCCTTCAGTCCCCTGCAGCAACACCTGGCCGCTCAACCCTTCTAACACCAGCGTTCGGCCGGCCAGCAGAACGCCACGCCACAGCGTGTCGGTTACCTCAACGGCCCCGGGCATCAACGTCCCCTCTTCTGTTTGTCCCACGCCCGGCGATTGCTGGCAGGCCATCCATCCTAACAAGAGTCCCAGTAGCCCCGCTTGCCCCAGCAGTGCTTTGCGCATCTTACCTGTCCCAAGAGCCTGCTGTTAATTCAACAAGATAGTCTATACGGGCTGCGTTCACAATGAGAAGCTTCTTTTTATCCCCTACGCGCAACCTCAGTGTAATGAAACGCGCCGGATAAAGCGACGAGCGGCCCAGGTAGCCCCGAACCACCCCAGCAGGATACCGGTCAACACAATGCCTGCCAGCAGCCCCGGCAAGAACAGGCCTTGATGATCCGCAAGCTGGGGCAGATAGCCTGCTCCCACCTGGTAACCCAGCGCAACAATGCTGGCCGCCAGCAGTCCCGCAATAAGCCCCTGGACCATTCCTTCGACCACGAACGGTTGACGAATAAAGCGGTCGGTCGCCCCCACCAGCTTCATGGTGCGGATAAGCAACCGCCGGGCATAGACCGTCAGGCGAATGGTATTGGCCACCAGAAAGACGGCAGCCAGCACGACCAGTAGCCCCAGCGCCAGTCCGACCAGCGTGATCAGGCGCAAATTCTGCTGGACTTTGATCAGCAGCGGCTGGTTAAAGACGACTTCATCGACGTGATTCCAGGTGGCAAGCCATTCAACCAGGCGGGCCAGCGTGTCAGGCGCGGCCATTGTCGGCTCGAAGCGCACGCGAATTGACGCCGGCAAAAAAGGCTCGTCTAAAAACACTTCGCCTTCTTGCCCAAACTCCTCCAGAAAAATTTGTCGGGCTTCTTCACGCGAGATATACCGGGCTTCGGCAACACCGGGGATAGCTTGCACGCGGGCATACAGTGCCCGCGCAATATTTTCGTCCACCTCATCTTCCAGAAAAATCTCGATCTCTCCCACCCGCTGTCGCAGCCAGTCCGTTACCTGATGGGCATGATACCCCACGGCAGCAAACACACCGATCAGTACCAGCGCCACGGTCATAGCGCTGGTTGCCGCTACTGTGGCAAAGCGGGCCCGGCGCAGCCCGGCCAGTCCTTCCCGTATGCTATACATCAGCGACACAGCCCTCCCGTTCAGTCGATGCGTGCCCCTTTCGGATAGGAGCCCAGCACCCGCACAAAAGCGGCCACCTCGGCCAAGTGATCCAGCGCGCGCTGCACTGCCTGGTCGTGCACGGAGCCGGCCACGTCCAGGTAAAACAGATAGCTGCCGGGCACTCCCACCAGCGGACGACTCTCAATTTTGTACAGGTCCAGATCACGCAGCGCAAACACGGCCAGGCTCTTGAACAGGGCGCCGGGAACGTTCTCGCGCAGGGCAAACACGATCGAGGTTTTCATCGTTCCCGGTAGCCCTTCAGCGGGTAAGACCTCAGGACGAGCCAGCACCAGAAAGCGCGTATAGTTCTGCGGATGGCTTTCGATGCCGGCCGCCAGCACCGCCAGGCCATACCGATCAGCGGCCCGCAGACCGGCAATGGCGGCGGCGGTCGGATCGTTCATGTCGGCCACCATGCGTGCGGCTCCGGCGGTGTCGTAGGCCGGGATGGCTTCTGCGTGTTGCAGGTGCGTGCGCAAATAGGCCTGGCACTGGCCGAGCGCCTGGGGATGCGAATAAACCCGCCGAATCTGCTCAATACGGCTGCCGGGCAATCCCAGCAGGTAATGCCGGATGCGCAGCTCCAGCTCTCCCACAATCCGCACGCTGTGCGTGCGCAGCAGGTCGTAGTTCACGTGTACGCTACCGAACAGCGAGTTTTCGATCGGGATTACAGCCCGATCCACCTGGCCACCCTCCAGCACCTCGAAAACCTGTTCAAAGCTGGGAAGGGGTACTGGCTCGGCCTGCGCTTCTCCGAAGTAGGCCAGAATCGCTTCTTCGCTGAAGGCCCCCGCTTCTCCCTGAAAGGCCACCGTGTATTTCGTCGCCATGACTACATGCGTTCTGGTGCTGAAATGCCCAGCACACGTAGCCCGTTGGACAGCACCAGCCGGGTTGCTCGTGCCAGCGCCAGCCGAGCCTGCGCCAGCACTTCGGACTCTCCGATGATGCGACAGTGCTCGTAAAACTTGGTAAAAGCCACGGCCACCTCACGCAGATAGTTGGCCACGCGATGCGGCTCGTAGGTCCGCGCCGCTTCCTGAATAACCTCCGGAAAACGCATCAGCTCCTTGATCAGCGCTGTTTCCGCTTCGTGCTGCAGCAGCGTCAGTTCCGGATTCGGGCTTTCTCTCAGTCCCACTTCCTCTGCCTTGCGCATGATCGAACAGATGCGCGCGTGCGCATACTGCAGATAGAAGACCGGGTTTTTCTCGCTGGCCTCGCGGGCCAGATCCAGATCAAATTCCAGGTGTGTGTTAGGCGAGCGCATCAGGAAGAAAAAGCGGGTAACGTCCTCTCCTACCTCCTCGATCAACTCGTCAAGCGTTACGTACGTAGCGCGACGCGTGGACATTTTGACCGGCTCCCCCCCGCGCACCAGCGTCACAAATTGATAGATCACCACGTCGATCTTTTTCACGTCGTAGCCGAGCACCTCAAGCGCCCGCAGCACATCCGGATAGGTCGCAATATGGTCGGCCCCGAAGATGTCTACGATCCGCTCAAATCCCCGTTCAAACTTCGTAATATGATAGGCGATGTCGGGCAGTCGATAGGTGGGCTCACCCGTGCGCTTGACCAGCACGGTGTCCTGATCTTTACCCAGTGCACTGGTGCGAAACCAGACCGCGCCGTCTTTTTCGTAGACGTACCCTTTTTCCCGGAGCGCCTCCACGACTTCCCAGATCTTGCCGTTTTCGTAGAGCGTGTGCTCGTTGAAGAAACTATCCATGCGAATGCCCAGCCGGGCAAGCGTCCGGCGGATGTCTTCGAAGATGACTTTTTCGGCCGCCTCTTTAAAAGGCGTAAGGTCTTCCACATCGCGGAGGGCCTCGCCGTGCTGCTCGTAGAGCATGCGGGCGATGTCGATGATATAGTCGCCCAGGTATCCGTCTTCAGGAAAGGGCTCGGGCACCTCCACCCACGCATCCTCGGCTACCTGAATCTTTTTCGTGGGAAGCGTGGGATCGACAAGCGCCAGATAGCGCGCTCGTACCGACGCACCCAGCACGCGCATCTGGCGGCCAGCGTCGTTGTAGTAATACTCGCGCGTGACGCGATAGCCGATCCAGTCGAGCAGGTTCGCGATCGTGTCCCCCAGCACCGCATTGCGGCCATGTCCCACCGTGAGGGGGCCGGTAGGATTGGCGCTGACGTACTCGACCATGGCAGCTCGGCCCTGGCCCAGGTCGCTGCGGCCATAGCGCTCGCCAGCGGTCAATATGTCGGCCAGCACCTGCGCCAGGTAGTCCGACGCCAGGCGGAAGTTCAGAAAGCCGGGCCCGGCCACTTCAACCGAAGCCACACGCCGTGGATCAAGCGGAAGCGCCCGTAAACGCTCGGCAATTTCTTCAGCAATCTGGCGCGGCGGTCGCTTCAGGTAGCGCGTCAGTTGCAAGGCTGCATTCGTGGCCAGATCACCATGTTCGGGATTGTTCGGTTTTTCCAGCTCCGGTTGAAAATCCTCCGGCACCCCGTCGATCGTGCGCAGTACCTGCCGTAGCGCTTCCTGGATGTATGCTTTCATAGTTTGCAGACAGTTTTCCTCAACAGCCACCGGCGCGAATCTACAAAAAAGCGACCCGGTGTGTTCAGACAAAGATTGAAAAGTCGTCGCGGCGCATGTGCAGATTAAGCACTACGGCCAGCATCAGCGTATTGGCCAGAAGCGACGAGCCGCCATAAGACAGAAATGGCAGCGGAATGCCGATCACCGGGAGCATCCCCGTAGCCATGCCAATGTTTACGAACACATGCGTCAGGATCACGCCAGCCACACCGGCCGCTACCATGAGCCCGAACGGATGGCGGCATTCCGTACCCAGTTGGACGAGTCGCACCAGAAGTAGCCCGAAGAGTACGAGCACCAGCGCGGCCCCTACAAAACCGAACTCTTCTCCGATGACACTGAAAATGAAGTCGGTGGACTGTTCCGGCACATAGGCCCCCTGCGTCTGCGTGCCCTGCATAAAACCTTTGCCAAACAGGCCGCCCGATCCGATCGCTGCTTTCGACTGTACCAGATGAAAGCCGTATGTCTGGCGATAGACCTCGGCCTCGGGGTTCGTGAACGAAAGTACGCGGGCAAGCTGATAAGGCTTGAGCACATAGGTCAGCGCCAGAGGTGCAGCAGTTGCTGTCCCACCGGTAAACAGGGCGGCAAGCGCTCCCATGTAGGCTTCGCGGGTGTGCCAGTAAAGCCCCAGGGTGAAAAGTACAGCAAAGACAATGGCCGCGGGCCAGTACACAAGCGTCAGGTAGCCGGCCACAGCAGGCGAGATCACCAATAGCACTGTCGCTACCGGCAGCCCACTCCAGAAGAGCATCACAGGCACCAGCGCCAGAAAAACCAGCGCCGACCCCATGTCATTCTGCAAGATGATGATGGCGGCCGGCACCAGAATAAGTGCCACGGCCCCCATTGCATAGCGTACCGTGTCAATGCGAGCCTGGCGGACAGAAAGCAGGCGCGCTACCGCGAGCACCGTGCCTACTTTGGCCAGCTCAGAGGTCTGAAAGCCAATAGGGCCAACATACAGCCAGGCTTTTGCGCCGTTGATTTCACGCCCGACCGCAAGCGTAAGCACCAGCAGCATGACGGTGAGGCCGTAAATCAGATAAGCCATGTTCTGGAAAAAGCGGACAGGGAGTAGCAGCACGACGCCCAGCGTCATCAGCGACAGGCCGGCCCAGAGAAGTTGCCGTACGAAATTGTCCCGGACGCTCTGGGGCAGGAATGCAGCGGCCGGGCCATGCGTCGTACTGTAGAGCGCCACCAACCCTGCTACGACCAGCAGGGCCCAGAGCAGTATCAGCAAAAAATCCGGTTTTCGGGTAGAGGGCCACATTGCGCTATTGCACAGCAGCCTGTGTGCCAGTGGTTTCCTCCAGGGCTTGACTTTGCTGGCGTAACACGTGCTCGAGCATATAGCGACGCTGCGGTGTAGTTGCCACCTTACCGGTCAGGTACAATTCGGCCATCAGGCTGGCGATAGGTGCAGCCACCGTAGCGCCGAAGCCGGCATTTTCTACCAGCACAGCAATGGCAATCCGGGGTGCGTCATAGGGGGCAAACATGATAAAGAGCGAATGATCCTTCCGTCCGCCGGGCGCCTGGGCCGTGCCGGTTTTGCCTCCGCTGGGAATACCCGGAATCTGCACCCACCGGGCTGTCCCCTCCTCCATCACACGCCGCATTCCCTCACGCACTACCTGAAAATATTCTGGCCGGATGGGAATCTGCTCGGGTGGGGGAAGCTGGGGCTTTAGCACTTCACCGGTTTCTGGATGCACCAGTTCGCGCACCAGATGCGGAGGATATAGCGTTCCCCCATTGGCGATGGCTGCCACGTAGCGTGCCAGCTGCATGGGCGTAACGGTCATGTCGCCCTGTCCAATGCCCAGGTTGATCGTATAGCCGGCCGTCCACCCATTCGGATAGCGACGGTCGTAGTAAGCCGAGTCGGGAATCAGCCCCGGATTCTGTTCAGCAATATCCATAGGAATCACTCGGCCAAATCCAAAGCGGGTAGCCCAGCGATGGAGCGTGTTCACGTCGAGCCGCATCATGACCGTAAAGAAAAAGGTGTTGCAGGAAAGCCGGATTGCCTCGCGCACGTCGAGCGATCCGTGCGCGCCCCCATGACAACGGAAAAGCCGGTTGCCCAGCAGGTAACCGCCCGGACAGTAAATGGTGCTGCGTGCCGTAATGACCCCTTCCTGTAACCCTACCAGCGCCATAAACGGCTTCCAGGTCGAGCCCGGCGGCACCCCGCTCATGGTCGCCCGGTTAAACAGGGGCTTCTCTGGACTTGTGGTCAGATATCGCCAAGTTTCAGGGTCAATGGGACCTGAGAGCAACTCCGGATCGAAGTCCGGCATGCTCACCAGGGCAATAATCTCGCCACTATTCGGATCGAGGGCTACGGCCGCACCTCGTTTGCCTACAAAGAGCGATTCGGCCAGCGCCTGCACCCGATAGTCCAGCCCGAGATGCAGATCGTAACCACTAACGGGTGGCACATCCTCAGCGCCATCCCGGTAGGGTTTGATTTCCTGGCCGTGAATATTGACCAGTTTAAAGGCTCGTCCCGGCACGCCACGCAGCGCCTTTTCGTAGAACTTCTCCAGACCGGCCTTACCAATGCGATCGCCCAGGGTATAGCCCGCCTCCCGGAGCTGCTCCAGCTCCGCACGCGTAATTTCACGCACATAACCCAGTGCATGCGCGGCACGAGCCGGCGTGTGATAGCGGCGGCGCTGATCAATTTCATACTGGACGCCAGGCAGACGGTACAGGTTTTCGACCACCCGGCTGAAAGTCTCAAACGACAGGTTAGTAAACACACGGCTGGGGCGATAAGCGCTCCAGGCACGCGCTTGGGCCAGGCGGTTGGCCACAACCGAGTCGGGCACTTCCAGCAACCGGGCAAGCAACGGGATGTTGTTCGGGTCAAAGTAGCGCGGTGTAATAAGGAGCGAATAAGCCGGAGCATTGTCAACAAGTAGCACCCCGTTGCGATCATAGATCGCGCCACGGGCTGGCATCACACGCTCCTCGCGCACCGCATTGCTGCGCGACTCCCCCGCGTACAGCTCATTCTGCCAGAGTTGCATCTGAGCTAACCGCAACAGCAGCAACCCCAGCAGCAACCCGACGGTGCCTACAAAAATCTTTGCCCGAACCCGATAGTCTCCCATAATGCCCGGGATTAATCGATGCTTTCAAGGTCTGCCCCCCCTTCCTGTTCCATCTCTGCGACAGGCTATTGTTTGCCGCAAGCGACAGCACCTACACCACAGCCCGAACTACCCTCATGGCGTGCCTTTTGTTGTATGTGTAAAAATATAATGAGGTCTTGCAGAACCGAACGCGTGCTCTTTCGTTTGGACAGAAGAAGCATGCGTAAGCTTCACCGCTTGATTCGTATCGTCTCCTGGCCAGACCAGAGAAGGATCATGCGTGCCTATCGAACCGCCGGCCTGCTGCTCCTGCTAATGGGCTGGAGTCTTTCCGCCTGGGCTCAATACTTCGGCCGTAATAAGGTGCAGTACGAATCCTTTAACTGGCAAGTGCTGCGCACGCCGCACTTTGAGATTTATTATTACCCTGAGGAAGAAATCGTGGTGCGGGATGCGGCCCGAATGGCCGAACGCTGGTATCAGCGCCACAGTCGCACGTTCCTGCATGAATTTGGCGAGCGCAAGCCTATTCTCTTCTACGCAGACGATGCCGACTTTCACCAGACCAATGCCATTAGCGGAGCTATCGGCGAAGGGACCGGCGGGGTAACCGAAGCCATCAAAGAACGGGTGATCATGCCCTTTACGGGCATTTATCGGGAAAACGACCACGTGCTCGGTCACGAGCTGGTCCACTCCTTTCAGTATGACATTGCGTTGAATCGTTCCGATAGCCTGAGTCGCTTTAACCTGGCCTGGCTGCCACTGTGGTTAGTGGAGGGAATGGCCGAATACCTGTCGGTGGGCCGCCACGATCCGCACACGGCCATGTGGCTGCGCGATGCGGCCTTGCGGGATGACCTCCCGACCATCTGGCAGCTCACCAGAGACCTGCGCTATTTCCCTTATCGTTATGGCCAGGCCTACCTGGCCTACATCGGCGGCAAATATGGCGACCAGGCCGTTACGGAGCTGTACAAGCTGGGAGGTATCGTGGGGGTCGATACGGCAATCGCCCTCACCCTGGGGATCACGCCCGACTCCCTCTCCCGAGAATGGATCCAGGCCGTCAAAAACACCTATCTCCCCCTGCTGGAAGGACGCACACCGCCTGAAAAAGCAGGCCGGAAAGTACTGGCTCCCGACATTGACGCAGGCGAAATCAACCTGGCCCCTGCACTCAGCCCCGACGGACGCTACGTGGCGTTTCTCTCGGAACGCGATCTGTTCACCATTGATCTGTTTGTGGCCGACGCTGAAACGGGCAAGGTGCTGCGTCGCCTGAGCAGCAGCGCCAGTGATCCTCACTTCGATGCCATCCGCTTCATCAATTCCTCGGGCTCCTGGTCGCCGGATGGCCAGCGCTTTGCCTTTATCACATTCGCTCGGGGGAATAACGAAATCGCGATCTGGAACCTGCGCAAAGGCAAACTGGAACGGCGCATCGCGGTCGAAGGCGTTGGCGCCATTCATAACCTGGCCTGGTCGCCCGACGGCCGAACCATCGCCTTTTCGGGACTTTCCGGTGGCATCAGCGATCTATACCTGCTGGACCTCGAAACGAACCAGGTCCGAAAGCTCACCGACGACCGCTACGCCGACCTGCAACCGGCCTGGTCGCCCGACGGCCGCACCATCGCCTTCGTGTCGGATCGTGGGCCCGACGGCACCGACTTCGAAATCCTGCGCTACGGACATGAACGGCTGGCCCTGCTGGAGCTGGAAACGGGCAACGTGCGTGTGCTTCGCCCCTTCCGGCACGGACAACAGATTAACCCACAGTTTTCACCGGATGGTCGCAGCCTGTATTTCATTTCCAATCATGACGGCTTCAAAGACATCTACCGGATGGATCTGAGCACCGGAGCCGTCTATCGCATCACGAAGCTGCAGACCGGCGTCAGCGGCATCACGAGCATCTCGCCCGCCATGAGCGTGGCCGCCCAGAACGGCCGCATGATGTTTTCCGTCTTCACCGACAACAAATATCTGGTTTTCTCCCTGGAACCCGAGGAGCTGGAGGGCGAGCTGGTCGAACCCGGCATCGACGCCGGCATCGCTTCAGCCGGTGTGCTGCCTCCCCTGCAACCACCCACGCAGGGACTGGTCAGCAGCTACCTGAACGATCCGCTAACCGGCCTGCCAGACGAGCTGACGCTGCGACCGCAACCCTATCGCCGGCGCCTCCAGCTTGACTATATCGCTCCCCCGACGTTTGGAGCCACGGTAGGCGGTCCGTTCGGAACCCTGATCGCCGGCGGGGTGGCTTTCTTCTTCAGCGATATGCTGGGCGATCAGCAACTGGCCATTGTGGCACAGGCCAATGGTACATTTAAAGACATTGGCGGTCAGGTGGTCTATATCAACCAGGGAGGCCGAATGAACTACGGCCTGATGGCCAGCCATATTCCGCTCCTGTTCGGCTATGCCTATCTGGACCCAGTCTGCCAGGACCCAGCTACGGGGCTACAGGTACCCTGCTACATCCAACTGCTGCAGCGAATCTATATCAATGAGGCCGCCCTTCTGGGATACTATCCACTCAACACTACCCAGCGTGTTGAACTAACACTGGGCTTCCAGCGCTATGGCTTCGATTATGATGCCGAAATTTACTACCTCTACGGCGCCGGCTACCGGCGCGCCACCCAGAACCTTCCCGCACCAGCTCCTATCTACTTTTTCCAGGCTTCCGGGGCTTTTGTGGGGGACTTTTCATTCTTTGGCTTTACCTCACCGGTACGCGGCGCACGCTATCGGCTACAAGTAGCCCCGCTGGTAGGCACCGAACGCTTCGTGCAGGTGCTGGTTGACGGTCGAAAATACTTCTTCTTCCGTCCGCTCACCTTCGCCGTACGCCTGACCCACGTGGGCAACTATGGCGCGCAACCCCAGAGGGCGGACCGGCTTTCCTTCGCACAGGAATACCTGGGATATGGTAGTACGCTGACATTTGTGCGCGGCTACAGCTTTTACTCGCTGGGACCGGATGAATGCACGCCTTCCACCACCAACCCTAACCTCTGTGCTGAAGTAGCACGCCTGGTGGGCACACACGTCGCAGTAGCCAGCGCAGAGCTACGCATTCCGCTGTTTGGCACCGAACGATTCGGACTATTCAACTTCCCCTATCTGCCTACTGAGCTGTCCTTCTTCGCCGATGCAGGCGTTGCCTGGTCGAAAGGCGACCTGCCCAAGTTGGAGTTCAAGCGCGACACCGGGGACCGCGTGCCCGTCTTCAGCACGGGCATTTCGACGCGGTTCAATATCCTGGGGGCGATGGTGCTGGAGCTGTTCTACGTCTACCCCTTCCAGCGCCCCTACAAAGGCTGGCATCTGGGGGCCCAGCTCGTGCCGGGGTGGTAACCTACCCTGCCAGCAGCTTGCCCTGCAGCACCGTAACAGCACGGCCGCCCAGATACACCCGATCCCTACGCGTCTCCACTTCAATGCGGCCACCCCGTGGCGACACCTGAAATCCGCACAGCCGCGTACGCCCTAACCGCTCGGCCCAGAACGGACCCAGACAACAATGCGCCGAACCGGTAACTGGATCTTCGGGTACTCCTACGCGTGGGGCAAAAAAGCGGGAGACAAAGTCGGCCGATACCTCTTCGGCCGGTGCCGTCACGATCAGCCCCCGTATATCCAGTTGCTGCAGGCGTTCCAGGTCGGGCTTTAACCTGCGCACTGTAGCTTCTCGGTCCAGCAACACCAGGTAATCCATCCGGTTGCGTCCTACATACCGGACCGGTACCGACTGCAGCGCCTGGAGCAGCTCGATAGGCGGCGCGCAGGCCACGGGGGGCTCAGCCGGAAAGTCCATCCAGATTGTGCCATCCTCTGTCTTCCAGGCCTTCAGGCGTCCACTTTTTGTGAAGAAGACCGCCGGCTCGTCAGGCTCCAGGCATTCCATCTCCCACAGCACATGCGCACTGGCCAGCGTCGCATGCCCACAAAGTTCAACTTCCTGCACCGGTGTAAACCATCGAAGTGCGAACCCTTCGCCTTCTGGCAGTAAAAAGGCGGTCTCCGACCAGTTCATTTCGGCCGCTACAGCCTGCATCCAGCTTTCCGAGCGTAGACGGTCCAGCAGGCATACCGCAGCCGGATTACCCGTGAAAGGTCGTTCGGCAAACGCGTCAACCAGAAAAAGGGGCAGCTTCATGGGTTATTACGGAATGTAAACGAAAAAATGCATAAAAAGCGCGTTGATCCAGCTTTGGGGATCCTGCACGCGTTTTCGGTTTTTGAAGGCTGATCTCTGCCCACGTTTGCCATGTACCGCTTGTTCCGTCCGCTACTGTTTTCTCTTGAAGCTGAGCGTGCCCATCGGCTGACACTGGGGGTAGCTCGTCTGGTTCAGCCAGTGGCCTCCGGGTTGCTATCCTCCCTGTTCAAGTATGAACATCCTGCATTAGCCGTGTCCTGCTGGACGCTTACTTTTCCGAATCCGGTAGGACTGGCAGCCGGTCTGGATAAAAATGGCCGCCTGATACGCCTCTGGGAGGCATTAGGCTTTGGTTTTACCGAGGTGGGATCGGTCAGCGCCCGTCCCTGCGCCGGAAATCCACGCCCTCGGCTGTTTCGACTGCCTGCAGACCGTGCTTTGATCAACCGCATGGGGCTGAATAATGAAGGGGCGGAACGTGTAGCCCAACGCTTGCAACGTCTTCGCCACCGGCGGCCCCTGGGCATTAATCTGGCCAAAACCCATGATCCCGGCATTCTTGGCGACGCGGCCATTGCTGACTTCTGCGAAAGCTTTCGGCGCCTGGCCCCGCTGGCCGACTACGTGACGCTAAATATCTCCTGTCCTAACACAGCCGAAGGGAAAACCTTCGAAGACCCGAAAGCGCTTGATAGGCTGCTGCAGGCCATTTTTACTGTCCGGCGGAACCTGAACCTGTCGGTACCTGTGCTGCTCAAGCTGTCGCCACCGCCTTCCAGCCGCACCGTCTTTGACAGCCGGCTCGAAGAAATCGTCGCCATTGCCCGCACGCATGGCATCGCTGGCTTCGTGGCCACCAACACGGCTCCCGACCGCGCCGAACTGCGCACCGATCCGGACGTGCTTATGCGCATTGGTCCAGGTGGACTGAGCGGGCGCCCACTGGCCACGCGAGCTCGCTGCCTACTCTTTTACCTGTATCGCCTCACCGAAGGACGCCTGCCCCTGATTAGCGTGGGGGGAATCGATTCGGCCGAAGAAGCCTATGCACGCATTCGCGCCGGCGCCTCCCTGGTTCAGCTCTACACCGGTCTCGTCTACGAAGGTCCTGGCCTCGTACGCCGCATCAAGCAGCACCTTGTACGGCTCCTTGAACAGGATGGCTTTGACTCCGTTCAAGCGGCCGTTGGCGTCGACGCCTGAATTGTTTTTGCGTTCGCTAACCTGTAAGTTTGTAAACACGCACTAAAACCAAAGCGCTATGCCCGCCCTCGTAGCCTTTGAGACGATCCCGCAGCTTTTTTACCGACTGTGGGATCATTTCCGTGGCCAGCAACGCCCGGTGCTGAGCTATAAGGACAAGCGCACGAAAACCTGGGTCAACATCACCTGGGAGGAGCTGGAGCAGCAAGTCCATGCGCTGGCCGGTTATCTGTACAAACAGGGCGTGCGACCCGGTGACCGCGTGGCCATCCTTTCGGAAAACCGTCCGGAATGGGTAATTACCGATCTGGCCACGCAGATCCTGGGGGGCGTCAATGTAGCCCTCTACACCTCACTCCCTGCTTCACAGGTAGGCTATATTGTAAGAGATGCCGGTGCCCGCGTGCTGGTGGTCTCCTCTGCCGTGCAGCTCCGCAAAGCTGAAGCCATCTTTGACGACTGCCCGGAGCTACAGGAAGTCATCACCTTGAGCACTATGCGTAAGGACCACCCCGCCTACGTGCGGGCCTGGGACGAGGTGCTGGCGGAAGGCGCCGCTTACTGGACCGAACACGCGACCGAACTGTCGAAGCTGGCCGAACAAGTACAACCCGACGATCTGAGCGCGCTCATCTACACCAGTGGCACCACCGGCCTCCCCAAGGGGGTCATGCTCACCCACCGTAACTTCTGCTCCAATGTGCTGGCGTCCCTGCATCGCGTGGACTTTGGCCCCCAGGATCATCATATCTCGTTTCTACCGCTGTGTCATTCGTTTGAGCGAACGGCCGGCTACACGGCCGTCCTGGCCTGCGGCGCCCGCATCTCCTACGCTGAAAGCATCGAGGCCCTGAGCCAGAACCTGCTCGAAGTACGGCCTACCGTGATGATCTCGGTACCTCGCCTCTTCGAACGCGTTTACAATGCCATTCACAAATCCGTCGAAAAGAGCCCGCCGCTCCGACGCAAAATCTTCCACTGGGCAGTTTCCGTAGGCCACCGCATGGCCGCATGCCGCCAGGCAGGACGCAAACCCAGCCCACTTCTGCAAATGCAACACCGGATTGCGCACCGCCTGGTTTTTCAAAAACTACACGATCGCCTGGGCGGACGTGTGCGTTTTGCCGTTTCAGGCGGAGCCGCCCTACCCAAACATATCGGTGAATTTTTCCTGGCCATTGGTCTGACAATCATCGAAGGCTACGGCCTGACTGAAACGGCTCCGGTACTGGCTGTTAATCCCATGGATCGCCCCCGCTTTGGAACCGTCGGGTGGATAATCCCAGGCGTCACGATCGCCATTCAGCGCCTGACGGACGGCAAGATCATTGGCCAGCTCTCTGGTGATGATTATCCCAGCGACCTGACTACAGAAGAAGGCGAAATCCTTGTCAAGGGCCCCAATGTAATGAAGGGGTACTGGAATAACGAAGAAGCCACCCGGGAAGTATTCGATGCCGAAGGCTGGTTTCACACCGGCGACGTGGGCCGCTTCGATCAGGGCTACCTGATCATTACCGACCGCATCAAGCATATGATCGTCTCCCGAGGCGGCAAAAACATTTATCCAGGTCCCATCGAAGAACAACTCGCCCGGGAGCCCTGGATCGATCAGATCGTCGTCATCGGAGAAGGTCGAGAATTTCTGACCGCGCTGATCGTGCCCGATTTTGAGGCCCTGCGCCAGTACGCACAAGAACATGGTCTGAAAGCCGAAACCGATGAAGCCCTGCTCAACCATCCCGATATTCAGACGCTGTTCGAACAGAGCCTGCGCCGCTACAACCGTCACGCACCCGCTCATGAACGCATCCGGGCTTTCCGACTACTCCAAGAGCCGTTTACTATCGAAAACGGCCTGCTCACCCCCACGCTGAAACCCCGACGCCGCCAGATCGAAACGCACTACGCAGACCTGATTGCAGCAATGTATTCGGAATTCGGAAGCAACAGCAATTAATTAACCTTGAACTCCCACCGATCGCGTGCGTAGAACTGGAACCTGAGTCATTTTCAGCGTATATTTGGCCCTCGCATTTCGGGGCGTAGCGCAGCCCGGTAGCGCGCTTCGTTCGGGACGAAGAGGTCGCCGGTTCAAATCCGGCCGCCCCGACTACGTGGCCGTACCTGAAAGACGGCTTCGCGCCTTCTAAACCCGTACAGCTACAATAGCGCGTCCCGCTCCAGACGGGAAGGCCGCCGGTTCAAATCCGGCCGCCCAACCATCAAGCCGCACCCGCAGGAGCGGCTTTGTGCCTCTAAAAAAACAGCCATGCCTTTCTTCACCTACATCCTCCAGTCCTCAACAACTGGCCGCCTCTACATCGGCCATACCCAAAACCTCCAACGCCGACTCCACGAACACAACTCCGGACAAACCCGCTCCACCCGAAACCAAGGCCCCTGGAAACTCCTCTATGCTAAGCGCTTCAACACGCGAGCCGAAGCTGTCCGTTTTGAGCAACAGCTCAAGCGCATCAAAAAACCACACCGTATTCTCAAACTTATTCGCGAACGGTAGTGCGTCCCGCCCCGGGCGGGAAGGCCGCCGGTTCAAATCCGGCCGCCCCGACTACGTGGCCGTACCTGAAAGACGGCTTCGCGCCTTCTAAACCCGTACAGCTACAATAGCGCGTCCCGCTCCAGACGGGAAG
>Ga0256839_1002042_pt1 | contig 23273 bp, 28 predicted proteins | sample 354166metaG_FD_185968 | JGI IMG/M metagenome (GOLD analysis project Ga0256839, IMG submission 185968) | Hydrothermal vent microbial communities from Mid Atlantic Ridge, Atlantic Ocean - 354-166 | ecosystem: Environmental > Aquatic > Marine > Hydrothermal vents | place: Atlantic Ocean: Mid... | reverse complement strand
GGCTAGGATACAGGTTATGGCGGAGGTTAGGGTAGATTTGCCGTGATCTACGTGTCCTATTGTTCCCACATTGACGTGTTCTTTAGTCCTTTCAAATTTTTCCTTAGCCATTTCTCTTTTTACCTCCCAGCTGTATTTAAGCTAAAAGAGTATAATAACACTTATTGTTTAAATTAGTCAATCTGTAAGCCCAGGACCGGACTTGAACCGGCGACCTCACCCTTACCAGGGGTGCGCTCTGCCGACTGAGCTACCTGGGCTAAGAATATAAAATAATATTTTAATAATGGATTTAGGAAATTTCTTAATTCCTTCAATAGACCTGAAGGAAGGTAAAGTGGTTCGCCTTTATAAGGGTGAGTTTAATAAACTGAAGGTTTACTCTTCTTCTCCTTCTTCCGTAGCTGCTGTTTTTGAAGATTCAGGTTTTAAAAAAATCCACGTAGTTGATCTTGACGGTGCTGAAAAAGGAAGGCTAAGGAATCTATTTCATATAAGACAAATAAGAAAAGTTTATAAGGGAATACTGCAAGTAGGAGGAGGTATAAGGAGTTATGAAGTTGCCCGATCTTTATTTGAAGAAGGAGCTGATTTTGTAGTAATAGGAACCTTAGCGGTTAAGAATCCTTCGGAGTTTGAGAAAATCCTTTCCGATTTTCCCAAGAAAGTCGTTTTGGCTGTGGACTGCCGCAATGGCAAGGTTTCTGTAAGGGGTTGGAAAGAGTTGAGTTCCTATACTCCGAAGGAACTCGCAAGCACTTACGATCACAAGTCTTTGTGGGGTTATCTTTACACTGTTATTGAAAAAGACGGCAGTCTTGAGGGGATAAGTGTAGAACCTTATGTTGAGTTAAAAAAACACATCTCAAAACCTTTACTTGCTTCAGGCGGTGTTTCTTCCTTGGAAGATGTAAGAAGACTCGCGGGAATTGTGGAAGGTGTTGTGGTGGGTAAAGCTCTTTATGAAGGTAGAATACCGTTGGTGGACCGATTAACCAGCTAAAGGAGTTCTATTCTATTTTTACCCTTTCTCTTTGCTAAATACATTGCTCTGTCCACCCGAACAAAGAGCTTACCGTAATCGTCTTCTTCTCTGAGTCCGCTTATCCCTATGCTTACAGTTATACCGTTTACTCCAAAGTTTGCTGTTTCTATACTTTTTCTGATCCTCTGCGCAACGTGAAATGCTTTTTCGGGAGAAGTTTCTGGCAGAACAACAATAAACTCTTCTCCTCCAAATCTACCGACAAAATCGGTTTTTCTTACAGCCTTTTTTATAATTTGTGCTACCTTTTGAAGAACTTCATCTCCTTTCTTATGACCGTAAGTGTCATTTATCTTTTTGAAGTTGTCTATATCTATAAACATCACAGAAAGTGGATCTTTATATCTTTTAGCTCTTTCTATTTCTGTATTTAGTATTTCTTCTATTTTTCTCCTGTTGTAAAAACCTGTGAGACTGTCTATATCTGCCAAGAACCGCAGTTGTTTGATTATATCACTTATATACGTATCCAAGAATAACTCCATGAAGATGTCTTTATCAACTTTACTCGCCACAAGTATGTGAATTTCCTGCTGTTCATGATCATGATAGGTGTAAGGTTCCTTTTTCTCTCTTAGTTTTTTTACAGGACACAGATCCTCTCCGAAAACTTCCCAACAGGGTTTATCTAAGGAGTGGCTAATCTCGTAACATTTAATTTTATCTTCCTCTGAAGATCTGAAAACCTCTCTACCTTTTCTGTTTATAAACAACACATTGTAATCATTATCTATTATCAGAATCGGAAAGGGCAGACTGTCCGTGTATTTGAAAAGTCCTTCCTTTTTGATGATCTTTGAAATTTGCATTCTTAAAATAAAATCTCCAGGTAATTTTAAGTTACTTCTGACTGATAACCTGTCAATGAAAACAGCGTTATAGTAATTGTATAATCATGGTTGAAAATTTAGAAAACTGGGCAAGGACTTTAGTAGAGGCTTACGGTTATGTAGGGATATTCCTTATCTCCCTTACGGAGAGTATAGTCCAACCCATACCGCCGGATCCCTTTATAGCGGGTGGAACAGCTTTGGGTCTTGATCCGTGGTTTTCCGCTATTATTGCTACCTTAGGAAGTGTTTTTGGAGGACTTGTAGCTCATACGCTCGGAAATAAGTTAGGAGAACCTGTAGTTAGGAGGCTAATAGGGGAGAATTCTTTTACAAAAGGAGAAAAACTCTTTAATAGATACGGAATTTACGCTGTTTTAATAGCCGCTGTAACTCCCATTCCCTTTAAAGCTGTTTGTTGGTTAGCTGGTATATTTGAAATGAAAAGAATAACCTTCCTTATAGCTTCTTTTTTGGGAAGATTTCCGCGCTTTATGATGGTGGCTTTTATAGGAGATTCTCTCGGAAATCTTTTATGAAGAGAACAAAACTTTATCTGTTTTGCGGTAAAGGCGGTGTAGGTAAAACTACTATATCTTCTGCTTTTTCTATAAGTAAAGCCTTAAAAGGTAATAAAACTCTTCTCATTTCAACAGATCCCGCTCCTTCCCTTTCGGATCTAATTGATACGGAGATATGTAATCTCACTTTTATTGAAATAGATCCTCAAAAAGAGCTTGAAAACTACATTGAAAATGCAATTTCCTTTGTTAAAAGCAATTTTAATCTTGAAGTTTTTGATAAAGTAGAAGCCTTTTTCAGAAATATGGGATCAACTCCCGGTGCAGAAGAGTTCGCTTTACTGGAAAGGCTTTCGCATCTGGCTTTTGAAACTTTCCACAATTACAATGTTGTTGTAATAGATACCGCCCCCACAGGAACAACACTACAGCTTTTAAAGAATTCTCTACGTGCGGGTGAATGGCTCAAGGAACTGATAACCCAAAGGAAAAAAGCAGAACGCTTAAAATCTGCGGCGGGTGAGGTTTTTAAGGAGATACCTCTTCAAATTGAAAATAGATTAGAAAGATTAGAAAAGCTCTCCGATCTGTTTATATCTTCTGGCACATTTATACCAATCTTGCTTGCGGAAAAACTACCCATAGCGGAAACAGCAAGACTTATAAAAGAACTTGAAAGTATAGGTATTCAGATAGATACCCTTATTGTAAACAGACTGCTTCCGGAAAATCCCGCTGATAGATTCTTTCAGAAAAGAAAACATCAGGAAAGGCTTTATCTTGAAGAAATACGCAGAGTTTTTTATCCAAGGAGAGTAATTACAATTCCCATGAAGGAAACCGATATTAGCTCCGTAAAAGATTTACAGGATATTGCCGAACTTTTAAAGGATCTGTAGTATATTACTCCGTGGTAATTGTAGGTGTTGATACAGGTGGAACATTTACAGACTTTGTATATTACACTGAAGGTAAAGTTACGATTTTTAAAATCCCTTCCACTCCTGAAAATCCGGCTACCGCAGTGTTGAAAGGATTGAAAAAAATAGAGGGTAGTGTCAAAAGAGTAGTCCACGGATCTACAGTAGCAACAAATACCCTTTTGGAAAGAAAAGGAGCGTTAACCGCTCTTATTACTAACAGCGGATTTGAAGATGTTTTGGAAATAGGAAGGCAGAACAGGAAGAGACTCTACGATCTTCACTACAGAAAGCCTGAGCCTCTTGTTCCACGCCAACTACGTTTTGGTATAAAGGGAAGAGTCAACTTCAAAGGAGAGATCCTTGAAGATATAGATGAATCTCAGGTAGAGAAAATTGCAGAGGAAATTCTTCATAAAAAAGTAGAATCAGTAGCGGTATGTCTGTTACACTCCTATGCTAACTGTGAGCATGAAAGGAGAGTAAAAGAAATTCTCAGAAAAAAGTTAAAAGTTCATATATCCCTTTCCCATGAAATACTTCCCGAATTTAGAGAATACGAAAGAACTTCCACCACTGTTATAAACGCCTACGTTTCTCCTGTAATGGAAAGTTATATAGGATTCTTAGAAAAACACCTTAAAAAGGGAGATACCCTTAATATAATGCAATCCAACGGAGGTGTAATTTCTTCTTCCGTTGCCCGCAAGGAAGCGGTAAGAACAATTCTCTCAGGACCCGCAGCGGGTGTTACGGCAGCTTTTCATCTGGGAAAGCTTCTTGGAATAGAGAAGATAGTAACCTTTGACATGGGAGGAACTTCAACAGATGTCTCTCTTATTGAGAAAAGACCCACTGTAACTACAGAGGCGGAAATAGACGGATTACCCCTAAAAGTGTCTGTATTAGATATACACACCATAGGTGCAGGAGGAGGTTCTATAGCTTGGATAGACGAAGGGGGAATTCTCAGAGTAGGACCCCGCAGTGCGGGTGCTAATCCGGGACCCATATGCTACGGTAAAGGAGGAAAACAGATAACCGTAACTGATGCAAATCTGTTTCTGGGAAGATTAATCCCTAATTACTTTCTCGGTGGACAGATGAGATTGTATCCGGAAAAACTCAAAGAACCCTTTACACGTATGGCAAGGCTTTTAAAAACTGATCCTCTTGAACTGGCAGAAGCAATTTTAGCGGTAACCAATTCCAACATGGAAAGAGCTTTGAGAAGAATAACAGTTCAAAGGGGATACAACCCCGCAGACTTCACTCTTTTCTCCTTCGGGGGAGCGGGAGGTTTACACGCAGTCTTTTTAGCGAAGGATTTAGGGATAAAAAAGGTGCTTATTCCTCCCGATCCCGGTATATTCTCTGCAATGGGTTTACTAATGGCTGATGTAATAAGGGATTATTCTCTTACCATTATGCTAAAAGCCGATCGCGCAGATTTTTCCCTTTTGGAGGAAAAGTTCAGGGAACTTGAAGAAAAATCCCTAAAGGACTTAGAAAAGGAAGGTTTTCTACCAGAAAGAGTTCTGTTGGAAAGGAGTCTTGATATGCGTTATAAGGGACAATCCTACGAAATTACAGTTCCTTTTTGTAAAAACTACGTAGAGAAATTCCATGAGGAACATGAAAGGCTATACACTTACAAGCACGAAACTGAAGTAGAAATAGTAAATCTCAGACTCAGAGCAACCCTTATAACAGACAAACCTTCTATCCCTGCCTTTGAAGAAGAAGAAAAAGAAGATCCCTCTGAAGCTTTTCTCTTTTCTGTAAAGACCGCCTTCGGCGGTGAATTTATGAATACACGAGTATTTGACAGAAAAAAACTAAAGTGGGGAAACCGAGTAGAAGGACCCGCTTTAATAGTGGAATACTCTTCCACCACTCTTATACCTCCCTTTGCATCTGCTTATGTGGATAAGCTAAGTAATCTGTTGATTAACTTGTAAAAAGAATTTACACAATGTAAAAAAAATTTACAAATACATTAAAGTTTTGATTGATATTGATTTGACTTTAGTTTAACGTATAACAGTTGTAAAAAAATTTTACAGAAGAAAAAACTTTCAGGAAAGCAAAGAAAACAAAAAAATCATGGCATATCAGAAACTTATAATATCTGGCATGTTGATTGCACATTAATATATAGGAGTGAAGAAAATGAAGCGGGCAACAGTATTTCTCTTCTTAAGTGTTGTCTTCTTTTTAGCGGTAGCGGGAGAGATAGAGGACAAATCCGTTCCATGCCCGCATCAGAATTTTGTTGATAATAAAACACTGGATAACGTAGTTGCCGGTTTTGCAGGAGAAACGGAAGCTGAAACGGATCCCAAGATAATTCTGTGGGATGAGGCTAAGAAGGGAGGAATCAGCCGAGGAAAGTTTATGAAGTTCAGTGTAGAAATCCGTTCCACAGGAGGTGAGCAGTGAGGGAAGGTAAGCACAAAGCCCCTCAATGATTTTAGGAAAAAAAGCTCCAAAGGCGGCGCCCGGAGGCGCCCATAACTGCCCTAAGTTTCAAATCTAAAAAAAATCTAAGGAGGTGTCAACCATGAGTAAGAGGCTTCTGCTCTCAGCCATTTTTGCAGCCGGAGTGGTAGGTTCACCCGCATTGGCGGGAGAGATGCAAGTTATCAATGAGGAGGAACTGGACGAAGTTACAGCTCAGGGATTCCAGAATATTTCCAACGATACGCGCGATTACGGCGGATCTGTCAATCAGAACAACAACTTGGACTCTGTTCAGATGAACGGTAATGCGCAGGAGTATGCCAACGCCGCCGATTTAGTGGCAACAGCCACAAGCTCTGTAAACCTTGCCATTAACATTATGTGGAGTGACACAAATCCCCCTTCACCCCCGGACGCGATAGATCCTCTTGACAGATCAGATCTCCCACCCGTAGAAATCAGAGGACCTTCCGATCCTCAGGCTTACGGAAGTGTTTACGAGCAGTCCAACGAACAAACAGCTCAGAATCACAAGAACATTTCAGAAGCATACCTATTGGCTGAAGCTTACAACTCTGATAAGGAAACTCAGCAAATCTACAACAACGTTTACTCTGTAGGTGATGCAAGCAGCAGTGTGGAAGGACAGAACAACAACAACAACTCTGTTCAGCTCAACGACAACGCTCAAGCAAGTGCTAAGGGTATTGATATGGAAAACAGTGCTCAGAGCGCTTCTAACACAGGTATAAACATATTCGCTTCCGGAGAAGTTTCTTCCATTCTCGGAACACAGTCCAATGAGCAGTTAGCTGAGAACATGGACAATACAGCAGTAGCGGAAAGTGAAGCTTACGCTTTTAACGGTGAACTTGGAGCAACTCAGAGTGTTGTCAATACCACTGACAATCCCGAGGCAGAGATAAACGTAGTAGATCAAGACAACAACAACAACTCTGTTCAGCTCAACGACAACGCTCAGCAAAACGCGGAAAGCATAACCATCAACAACAACGCAAACTCAGCGAGAAATTACGGAATAAATGTCCACAGCTCTATGGGACTTATAAGTGAATCTGCTGCTTCTCAGTCAAATGATCAAACCGCAAAGAACCATAACAACAGAGCAACGGGCGCCGTAGCGGCGGCGGAAAACGTAAACAAGGAAACTCAGTTTGTAACAAACGACTGGGATAACGACAGTGATGTAATGAACGTAGTGGGACAGAACAACAACAACAACTCTGTTCAGCTCAACGACAACGCTCAGGAAAACGCTACCGGTCTTGAAATCAGAAACTCCGCTATATCCGCTTATAACACCGGTATGAACATAATGGTATTTGAAAGCTCTGAAAATGCCTCATTCTCTCAGTCAAACGATCAAGAAGCTTATAACATGAACAACACCGCCGAAGGTTATTCATACGCGAAAGCTATGAACAAAGAGCTTGCTTATTTTGATGTAGAACCTCCCACTCAGTATGTAGGAACTTGGTCAAATGTTCAGGATCAGAACAACAACAACAACTCTGTTCAGCTCAACGACAACGCTCAGGCAAATGCAGCAGGACTTGCTATTGTCAACAATGCCAACTCTGCTCAGAATACAGGTCTAAATGTTCTGGTGGACTTTATCAGTGATGACGACGATGATGATACAGGCACAGATACTCCCAAAGGCATAAACAGCACAGGCGTTTCTCAAGCTAACACTCAAAAAGCGGAAAACCATGTAAACAGGGCAACTTCAGAGGCTTCAGAGGCAATGGCTATTGCCAAGAATGCCAACAAACAGACTCAGGACATAAGAAACGCAGAGGAAGTAGATGATCAAGCGGTTCAGGTTCAAATAGTAAACCAGAACAACAACAACAACTCTGTTCAGCTCAACGGCAACGCTCAGCAAAATGCAAGAGGACTTGAAATTACCAACATGGCTGTTTCCGCTGCCAATACCGGTATTAACATAGCTGTTTTCCACAGTGTAACCGCAAGCTCAGTAGAGCAAACAAACGATCAAACTGCTAGCAATTTTGAAAATTACGCTTCCGCTTTGGGTGAAGAAAACGGTGCTATAGCCATGAACGGCGAATTTGCGGAGAATCCCGGTCAGTATGTTCATAACGTCCATGCAAGAATAGAAGGACAGAACAACAACAACAACTCTGTTCAGCTCAACGACAACGCTCAGGCAAATGCAGCAGGCTTGTTCATTTCCAACATAGCCAAAGTAGCTCTTAACTCCGGATTCAACGTAGTATGGGTAGAGAACAACACCACCGACAGCTCCATAACCCAGTCCAATATCCAAACCGCTGGGAATCACAACAACACTGCAATAGCTTGGACTGCTATTGCCATGAACTACAACAAGCAGAGTCAGGTTATAGAAAACTGTTACTGTGCGGATATCCTGGATCAGAACAACAATCAGAATTCTGTCCAAGTTAATGACAACGCTCAGGCAAATCTGGAAGGTTGGCACGTTCTCAACGGAGCTTCTTCCGCGGTTAACATGGCAACCAACATAATGGCTACCAGCGGTGCGGTTTCCGGAACAACCCTGACCCAGACAAATGTTCAAACCTCTGTAAACTACTCCAACTTCGCAACAGGTTTAAGCGCTACTGCCGGAAATGCTGAAGGTATCTTTGACTGATCGTTTGTGGGGGGTTCCCCTTCCCCCCTTTTTTAATTGGAGAAGAAAAGATGAAAAAGCTACTCACAGCTACACTCCTTACGATGACGGGAACACTGATGGCTCAGGACTTTCTCGTATCCTTTGGAGAAGGAGGGGTTAAATACAAAGTAATAGATAGCACCTGCTATTCTTACGTTCTGAGATATCCCCAAGATGAAAGGCGTATTCCGGATATGCTCAACAATACAATAATGTCAAGTGTCATAAGGGCAAGAAGGGAATACTCAAAAAAAGCTAACGGCTTTTTTAACGTTAAGTTCCTCTGGCAGGTTATAGGGAAGGAAAGAATTTTGGTCCAAGTTTGCGGAGACATTGTAAGGAGGGATTGAGATGAAAAAGCTAATACTCAGTATAGCTTTAACTGTAGGAACAGTCACAGCGGGAGAAATGGTTTTAGTTTCCGATGAAGAGCTTGACAGTATATACGCTCAGTTCGGAGATGCTACAAATGCGGTTATAGATGTAACTGGATCAATAGATCCTTCTGTTTTAGGAGATGATCCTGTAGTAATTACGTTCCCAGAGCAAATGGGATTGGACGGACAGGTTATCATCAGCGATAACGGACAACAAAACGCTTTTAATCCCCTTAATGCGGTTAACTCTGCGGTTAACAATGTTTACAACATCTTTGTCATCATAGAGTCCAACTGGGAAAACGTAACGGTAAATATAGACAACTCAGGATTGGAAGCTCTGAACAACTCAAACATAGTAGGGGGTGGATACTGATGATACACCTGATCCTCCTTTCCTTTGTCTTCCTTATGGGTTGTAGTTCCAAGTGGCAAGTGGGAGAGGGAAGAACAAGGGTTTATATGGGATCAGGTATATTCGGAAGTGTATCCCTTCAACCCAAGATAAAGCCTCTTCATGAGGTAAGATTTGAAAAAGTAGTAAAACAACACTACGATTACAGCTGTGGTTCTGCAGCTGTAGCTACTGTCGCTAACTACTATCTGGGACTTAACTTAGACGAAGTGACGGTGATAAACATGCTCTTTAGAGTGGGTAATCCTGAAAAGATAATGAAAAGAAAAGGATTTTCCCTTCTTGATATAAAAAGATTCTTTGAGTCTATGGGGTATAAAGCCATCGGAGTGAAAACTGACATAGAAACTCTTGCAAAAACTAACAAACCCGCAATAGTGACCATAGTTATAGGAAATTACAAACACTACGTTGTATTCAGAGGAGTTCATAAGGGTAGGGTGGTTGTTTCCGATCCTGCTTTTGGAACTACAGTATTACCGATTCCCGAATTTGAGAAAATGTGGTATAAAAACATAGCCCTTATAGTAGACCATAAAGATATAACAGAAACGGAATTAGCTCTCTCCGAAAGAGAGCTTTTAATAGTTAGGAGCGATGACATTAAAAGAAATCTGTTAGAATTTTCTGTGCCTCTTTACAGATCTGAAAAGGACTTTTGATGGGGGTTGTTTTCTTACTGTTTGTGTTAATCCTCTCAACTGCATTTCCCATATCTCAAAGAGACAGAGAAGCTCAGGAAGAAGCAAGAAGAGCTTTAACCCGCTTAGAAAAGGATTACGTTCTTCTTAAAAAAGGACAGTTTGAGTTTGAAGAAGTCTTTACTTTTACCTATTATTCCGCTAATCAGATATACTTAGAAAGCTTTGCTATTTTAGATCCTGTATTTTTGACCCTTGGGAAATTCGGTATAGAAAGAGCAAGGCGTCATATATTTGTAAACACTTTTATTTTCAGATACGGTATTTTGAACAATCTTCAAGTGGATATAAACATTCCCTTTCTTTACAGGTATGATCGCATATCCCGAGGAGAAAGCGGACCGGAAGAAACCATAGAAAGAGCGGATATGGGAGATATATCTGTTGGAGTAAGCTTACAACCCGTAAGGGAAACCCACGAAAACCCAGCCCTTATACTTAATTTCGGTTATAAATCTAAGACAGGTGTGAGTCCTTACAAAATAGATCCTAAGAAGGAACTGCCGAGCGGGACAGGATATCAGTCTCTTAAGTTCGGTATAAGCACAGTAAAAAGTGTTGATCCGGTTGTGGTTTTCGGATCCTTTAGTTATATCTATAACTTTCATGAAAAGATAAATCAAACAATTGAAGGAGATACCGGAACTATAACTATATACAGAGTGTATCCCGGTAAGAGTTTTAATTTAAGTGTGGGTTTTGCCTATGCACTTGCTTATAACTTCTCTATGAATGTTCAATTCATCAACAACTATATACTTCACACGTTTATAACAGAAAGAGGAAAACCCAAAAAAAGAGTTCCGAATTCTTCTTTTAACAGTGCAATGCTAAAATTAGGAACAGGCTGGGCTATTTCCAAAACTGTTCCCTTGAGCTTTGCTCTTTACGTAGGACTTACACAAGACTCTCCTGACTACATGATTGAACTCAGAATCCCTGTTAAATTTTGAGTGTAAATATTCTTTACAGAATGTAAAAAAATCTTACAACTTCTTGTCTTAGAGTATCAAGTATTTTCAAGAATATGTAAAGTTCTTTTACATTTTGTATAAAAAGCGAATTTTTCAAATCATTGTCCTTCAATTACTCTCAAAAACGGCACAAAGATTGCAGTTATATAAATGCTATGGGAATAGGAAAGTTAAGAAAAGGATTGGTATTTTTATCGGTGACGGTAAGTCTTTACTATCTTTGGTGGCGTTTGGGAACTTTTAACGAATCCGCCATGTTCTTTTCGGTTGTTCTTTATGGAGCGGAACTTTACGGTTTTATAACGAGTTTACTCTTTTTCTATATGGTATGGGATTTTTCTAAAAGAAAGAATCCTCCTGCTCCTAAGAATCTGAAAGTTGATGTTTTTATTCCTACTCTTAACGAAAGTGCAGATATACTTAGAAAAACTATTCAGGGAGCGCTAAATCTGAAATACCCTGCAAAGATATACGTTCTTGATGACGGAAACCGAAAAGAGATAAGGAATCTCTGTGAGGAAATGGGTGTGAATTACATAGCGCGTGCGGAAAACACACACGGAAAAGCGGGAAACTTGAACCATGCTCTTGAAAGAACAGAAGGTGATTACATCGCTGTGTTTGATGCGGATCACGTGCCTCTTCCTGATTTTCTTGATAAAACTCTGGGTTATTTCTCAGACGAAAAGGTTGCTTTTGTCCAAACTCCACAGGATTTTTACAATATAGACTCCTATCAGCATCGTGTTATTAGAAATAAACTGTGGCACGAACAGTCTTTATTTTTCAGAGTTATAATGAGAGGGAAGGATAGAAAAAACGCCGCCTTTTTCTGTGGTAGCTGTGCTGTTGTAAGAAGAAAAGCTCTTGAAGAAATAGGTGGTTTTGCAACAGGCACCGTAACTGAAGATCTTCACACTTCTATAAGACTGCACGCAAGAGGGTGGAAATCTGTGTATCACCCGGAGGTGTTAGCTTACGGAGTCGCTCCATCAACCTTTAAACCCTTTAAAACTCAAAGGGAAAGGTGGGGACAAGGAGCCATGCAGGTGTTTTTAAAAGACAACCCTCTATTTAAAAGAGGATTAACCCTGAGTCAGCGTATAAATTACTTTGCTTCTATGATTACTTACTTTGACGGTTTCCAGAAATTGATCTTTTACACAGCACCTCTTGTGGTTCTCCTTACAGGGATTTTCCCGATAAAAACTACTCTGAGTGAATTTCTCCCCGTCTTTATTCCCCACATAGTTTTGTCTCTTTGGGCTTTTGAAGAAATGTCAAGGGGTTACGGCAGGTATTTTTTGCTAGAGCAGTATAATATAGCGCGATTTTTCAGTTTTATGAAATCTGTCCTTGGCTTTTTGAAAATCCGCAGACCCAGATTTAAGGTAACCGAAAAGGAAAACAGCGGATATGTTAAGTGGGGTGAAGCTATGCCTCAGCTTGTGGTTCTGCTGGGAAGTGCGGTAGGTATAGGTTATGCCTTTGCTGTATTTGACGAAATTACAAATAGAGGACTTTACGCAGCGAACATGTTTTGGGCGGGATTTAATCTATCTGTTGCTCTTTTGTGTCTTATGTGGACTCTAAGAAGAAAAATACTGAGGAAGGACTTCAGGTTTCCCGCTAACTTCCCTGCTGTAGTTGAAGAAGGAGAAAATGTAATTTCCGTATCTGTTGAAGATATTCACGATAAAGGTTGTGCTATTCTCTCTCCCATAGCTTTTGAAAGGGAAATTTATGTAAGTCTTGAAACTGAAAGTATGAATATCAAATTACAGGGACAAGTGGTTTATGCTAAAGCTCTTGCAGGAATTCCACTTTACAGAATAGGAGTAAAATTCAATGAGATCAGCTCCGAAGATCGCAGGAAAATAATAGCTTTTAACTTTCAGTTCTTGCTCAAAAGGTATATGCAGAGACACGACCTCCCCTCCTTCACTCCTTTTTCCTTTTTTGAAAGTATTTTAAGGACGGATAAGGTAAACAGGAAAAGTAAAAGAAAGCCTGTCCACATGCCGGGATTAATACTTGCCAACGGGAGTTTTATTCCATACACTACAGAGGACTTAAGTGACACGGGTGTTGGAATAATAACCTATAAGCCTATTAAAGGTTCTTTCATTCATATAAGCTTAAGATCCTTGGACCAAGATAGAACTCTGACGGGTAGGGTTATCTGGAGTAAAGAGATAAACTTCTACGGTATAAAAGCTTACAGATACGGTATAAAATTTGAAGAACTTCCCTCTCTTCAACAGGAAAAAAGTTACGCTGTAACGTGAGGTAATTTCAGGTGATGAAAAAATCAACTTTATTTTTTAATCTAATAACCTTTTGCGGTATTTCCTTTGCAGAAATAGCATTTCTTACAGGGGGGGAAATAGACACTAAGGAACAGTCTTATTCTTATGTGGGACTTATATGGGATAAGGGTATGGGAGGAGATTCAAAACTAAGGTTCAAAGCTTGGGCTGATTATCTAACCTACAGTTTCCCTTATGATAGGGAAAGGGTTGAGGCTAAAGCTCCTGCTTTTCAACTGGCTATGGGAATCGGAAAAAAATACAGTTTATGGAACCTTTCTCTATGGACTGGTTGGGAAAGGAGAAATACGCGTGTAGATCCCCCACGGGAGGTAGAAGTAAAGGGTATAAAGGATAGCCTTATTTTGCAGTTTGAAGTGGAAGGCAATGTGGGAAAGGGAGCGTATATAGATTTCATAACCAGTTACAGCTCTGGAACTTCTTATTTTTGGTCGCGAGCACGTCTAAGGAAAAAGTTCAACCCTGAGGGTGGTTTTTTTGGAATTGAATTCTTAGGACACGGTAATAAAGATTACAGAGCTTTTCAAAGTGGCCCGGTAGGAGGAGTTGCTTTCAACAATGTCTTCTTCTTACTCAAAGCGGGATTTAAGAACAGTTCCCAAGGCAATAGCTTTTACGGTGGAGCAGAGTTTTTCTTAGGATTTTAAATAAGCAGAGGCTATCTGGCGAGCTAAGGAACTCATACGCCTTATGTATCTTGCTCTTTCCTGGACAGAAAGAGCACCTCTGGCATCTAACAGGTTAAAGGTATGGGAACACTTCAAGAGATAATCGTAAGCTGGCAGAATTAGATCCTCTTTAAGAAGTCTTTCCGCTTCTCTCTCGTAAGCGTGGAACGTATTAAAGAGCATTTGAACATCTGCTTTTTCAAAGTTGTAAAGACTCCACTGTTCTTCAGCTTTTTTAAACAAATCTCCGTATGTAATGCCTTCTTTCCACTTTATATCAAAAACACTGCTTACACCTTGTATATACATAGCAATTCTTTCAAGACCATAGGTTATCTCAACGGAAATCTCTTCAAGATCTATGCCCCCTGCCTGCTGAAAATAAGTGAACTGCGTTATTTCCATACCATCAAGCCAGACTTCCCAGCCGAGTCCCCATGCTCCGAGAGTGGGAGATTCCCAGTCATCTTCTACAAAACGGATATCGTGCCTTTTTATTTCTATGCCGAGAGCTTCAAGGCTTTCAAGGTATATGTCCTGTGAATCTTCTGGAGCAGGTTTTAGAATAACTTGAAACTGATAGTAGTGTTGTAGTCTGTTAGGGTTCTTACCGTATCTGCCGTCTTGAGGTCTGCGAGAAGGTTCTACATAAGCAACTCTCCAGGGTTTCTTCCCTAGGACTTTAAGAAATGTAGCAGGATTCATAGTTCCTGCACCCACTTCTACGTCGTAAGGTTGCCATATTACACAGTTCTTACTTGCCCAGAATTTTTGGAGCTTCATCACTATTTCTTGAAAGTCCATGCTGTAAATTATAAAAGGTGAAGGCTATTGCGAGATTTTGGAAATCATTAAACGGAAAAGTCAAATGCTCTCTTTGCCCGGTGAACTGTGAACTCAGAGAAGGACAAATAGGAACTTGTGGTGTTAGGATAAACAAAGGAGGAACTCTTTATACCTACACTTACGGATCACTGGTATCAGCTGCAGCTGATCCTGTAGAGAAAAAACCTCTCTATCACTTTTATCCGGGACACAGAACCTTTACCATAGCAACACCGGGGTGCAATCTTCACTGTTTAGGATGTCAAAACTGGGAAATCTCTCAAGTTCCTAAGGGTGAAATACTTGAAAATGACTTCTTTGAGGAAACTTATGTTTCACCGGAAAAAATTGTCCAAAAAGCTTTTGAACTAAAATGTCAAAGTATATCTTACTCTTACTCGGATCCAACGGTTTTTATTGAATACGTTATAGACATAGCAAAGCTTGCACAAAAGAGAGGTTTAAAGAACATAGTGGTTACCGCGGGCTATATAAATCCTGAACCTTTGGAGGAGTTGGATAAATACATTGACGCTTACAGTATAGATTTGAAATTCTTTTCGGAAGAATCTTATAGAAAATACTCTAAGGGGAAACTCGCACCTGTGCTTGATACCATTAAATTTCTCTTCAGTAAAGGTAAATGGATAGAACTAACCACTCTCTTAGTCCCCCAGTATATTGATGAAGAACAGCTTGAATCCATAGCCCGTTGGATAAAAAAGGAGTTAGCGGATTGGATTCCGTGGCATATATCTCGCTTCTTTCCTCACTATAAGGCGAAAGACCTTCCTCCTACTCCTATGAAAACTATGCTCAAAGCCTACGAAAAGGGAAAATCGGAAGGGCTTAAGTATGTGTATTTGGGTAACGTTTCCACTGGTGAGTATGAAAATACTTTCTGTCCTTCTTGTGGTGAGAAAGTTATTGAAAGAAGAGGTTTTACAGTCTCAAAATTAAACCTTAAAGGGAGATATTGTATGAACTGCGGTTACAGTGTAGAAGGTGTGTTTTAATTTATTATTATTAATCCTATGCGGGAAAGAATAAAGGCAGATGTGGAGCTTGACATAAGAGGGGAAGTATGTCCCTTTACTTTTGTAAAAAGCAAGCTGGCACTTGAGCAAATGAAAATCGGAGAAGTCTTAAGAGTTCTCATAGATTACGAACCGTCCGCCCGGAATGTTCCCAAGAGTATGAGAGATGAAGGACAGGAAGTATTAGAAGTTAACAAACTCGGTAACAATTTATGGGAAATTATAATTAGGAAGAGGAAATGAAGATTTTACTTGTAATTACAAGCATTCCCTTTGCTAAGGATTACAATACAGTGAAGAACCTTTTATCTCATTTATCAAGGAGGAAACACAAAGTATCCCTTTTTCTTTCCGGAAACGGAGTTTATTACTTGATAAGATCCGATGCTTCTTCTTTAAAAGAATACGTTGATAAAGTTTACTACTGTTCCCACGCAGCTCATCAAAGAGGTATAACAACCCATGTAGAATGGGCGGAGAGTAGTTCCACCTACAATCTTTCAAAGATGGTAGAAGAGTTTGATAAAGTAATAGTCTTTAATTGAGGTTTGAGCTCATGAAAGTAACTTTTGTTCTTAAAGGTGATCCCTTTTCTTGGAAAGCTTATGAAGCACTCCGCCTTGCCACTGCCATGGGAATGAATCACGAAGTTTACTTTATCTTTATCAGAGACGGTGTTTATACCCTTACAGAGTGGAATCCTCAACAGCTTGGACTGGAGAGTTTTGATAAATTTTATGAAACCTTTGAATTTATAAACATAGAGCTTATAGTTGAAGACGCTTCCATTCAAGAAAGAGGGCTAAAAATTTCCGACTTTATTCCTGAAGTAAGTGTCAAATCCGCGGAAGAGATAAGCGAAATAATAAACAACTCGGAGGTAGTGCTTGTATGGTAAACACTCTTTGGCTTGTTAGAAAATTGGGAGATTTTTCTTCGGAGCTTTTATCGGAAGAGGATATAGTTGTTCTTATACAAGACGGGGTTCTAAGATGGCCCAGCCGTAAAGGTTGGTATGTGTGTAAGGAAGATGCTCAAGCAAGGGGAATAAAAGTTCCCAATGAAGTTATGAAAAGTTATGAAGAGATTGTTGAACTTGTGGAAGAAGCTAAAAGGGTGGTAGTGTGGTAAAGTGGAAAGTATCAAAAACATTCCGATTTGAAGCGGGTCATAGAGTGTGGAAACAGGATCTTTCCAGTGGGAGGGGATCAGCTCTTACAGGAGAAGGAAAGCTTCAGAACAAATGTCTGAACCTTCACGGACACAGCTATGTGTTGGAAGTTGTTGTGGGATCAAATACTCTGAGCGAACAGGATATGGTTATAGATTTTTATCATATAAAAAGCGCTCTGAAAGATCTCATAGAAGAGATTGATCATAGTTTTATATTGGATAAAAACGATCCCTTGTATCCTCATCTCAAAGAACTGTCGGACAAATTCGGATCTTTGAAAATATTCGTTGTAAATTTCTGTCCTACAGCGGAAGCTTTAGCAAAGTTCTTTTACGATTTTCTTGTAGAGAAGTTAAAAGAAGCAAACTTATCTGAAGATATTCGTGTAGTTAAGATTATTTTATGGGAAACAGTTACTTCCAAAGCGGAATACGGAGATTTGTGAACAATGAACTTAAGAAGAAGAGCAAAGTTCGGTGCTGATGAACGTGCTTATATAGATGTAGTCCCCTTGGTAGATGTTCTTCTTGCGGTCTTTCTATTTCTGGGAGTGTTGGCTTTTCAATCCCCTTTAACCTTTTTAGCGGTTAAACTACCGGAAGCGGAAAAAGGAGAAAGTCAGCGTATAAGAGCGGCAAGAGTCCAGATCCTTAAAAACGGATCCCTGCTTCTGGAAGGTAAACCTGCGGATTTGAAATCCATTTATGAGTTCTTAAAAGACAAAAAACCTTCTTATCTTATTGTAGAAGCTGACGAAGACGTAAAACACAAGTTTGTTGTTTACGTTATGGATACAGCTAAGAAAGCAGATATAGAAAACGTAATAATAGCGGTTCGTAAGAAACGCTGAGTAATGTTCTTTCTAAAAAAAGCGATTTCATACTTCATACTACCGCCGGGTATTTACATATTGGTATTTGTCTTTATGGCTTTATTTCTTCGTAAAAAAAAGATTCTTTACATTCTATCACTGTCAGCAGCTTTGAGTATGTATTTGATCTCCGTAGAACCTTTTAAGGATCTACTTTTTTATCCTCTTGAAAAAAACTTCCCAATTCCTAAAAGGCTACAAGGGGACGTTATAGTGGTCTTAGGTGGTGGATCTTATAATTCTGGTTATCTTAAAGCATCTTCATACAAACGGCTCATTACAGGTTTTTTTCTTTACAGAAAAACGGGTAAACCACTTATACTATCAGGCGGTTCAGCTATAGGTGTTATTCCAGAAGCCAAGATCATGAAGGAACTCTTGATAGAATTCGGAGTCAGTAAGGAACACATATACACGGATCTTAAAAGTAGAGATACACGGGAAAATGCTCTTTATGTTAAAAAGCTGTGTGAAAGACTTAAATGCGAAAGAATCATTTTAGTTACTTCTGCATTTCACATGTTCCGAGCAAAGAGATCTTTTGAGAAGATAGGATTTGAAGTTCAACCTTACCCTACGGACTTTAAGTTTGAGGGAAAATACAATCTTTACAGCTTATTTCCTAAATACAGTGTTTTTTACGACTCTTCCATAGCTATCAGAGAATACTTAGGAATACTTTTCTATGAATTGATAGCCTTATTCAGCAGATAGGATCTACTTGCTTTGCTACCCTGACGAGTGCCGCGGAATTTTAGTTCTTCTTCAACCGCCTTGATTACTTTATTTTTATACTTAGGAGAGCAGTAGTAGGGAGCTATCAGAAGATCTTCTTCTATTTCTCCCGTTATCCTTTGAATTACTACCTTAGGTGGTAATATCTCTATAATATCGGCACAAATCTTTACGTATTCTTCAAAATCCAACAGAGGGAAGGGGTTTTTTTGATAAACACGAGCCAAAGGAGTGTGTTTTACTATATGAAGAGGGTGGATTTTTATACCTTCCACAGGCAGAGAAGCTACAAGCTTTGCTGTTTCCAAAAAGTCCCTTTTATCTTCGCCTGGTAAACCTACTATTATATGGGTGCATATTTTTAAAGGTGTAGGTGCTATTCTCAAAACAGCCTCTATGAAATCTGAAACTCCGTGAGCTCTGTTTATTTTCTTTAAAGTTTCAAAATTCGCCGATTGTAAGCCTAATTCTACCCAAACTTCTAAACCTTTCTTGCAGTAATCAACTAAAAGGGAAATCACTTCTTCCGGCATGCAATCGGGGCGTGTCCCTATGTCTATACCTACAACTCTTTCAAACTGAAGGGCAGTGTTGTAAACTTCTTTCAGATAGTCTAAGCTACCGTAAGTGTTGGTATAGGATTGATAGTAGATTATAAAAAGTATATCTTCTCCGTATTTCCTTTTTGCTTTTTCAATACCCTCTTTTATCTGGATTTTTAAATCTTTACCACTGTCTATTCTTAGAGGTTTTGAACCATCGTAACAGAAGCTACAACCCCCTTTAGATTTGCTACCGTCTCTGTTCGGACAAGTAAAGGGAAGAGAAACCGTTATCTTCTGAACACGCTTGCCGTATTTTTTAAAGAAGTAATCTCTTAAGGAAAAATAGGGTAAGTGCATATTATCAGCTCCTTAGCCTTTCTTTAAGGATTTTTTTGTATCTTTCAAGAGCAAGTCTTTTCCTCCAACCTTTCAATCTGTCTATGAAAGTTATTCCTTGAAGATGATCGTATTCGTGTTGAAACACCACCGCGGGAAAATCTTCCAGAATCACTCGGAATTCTTCAGTCTTTTCGTTCAAGGCTGAAACTTCTACCCTTTTAAAACGCTCCACTTCAACACTCAATCCCGGAAAAGAAAGACAACCTTCTTTGTATTTAATCCTTCCTTCTTGATTTAGTATACGAGGATTTATAAAGACAAGCCTTAAGTTAGGTGCTTCTTCCTTTGGAGTAGTATCAATTACAAGAATACTAAGGGGAATTCCTATCTGATTTGCTGCAAGTCCTACACCTTCAGCACTATACATAGTATCAAACATATCTTTTATTATTTCCCTAATTTCAGTGTTGAAGTCTTCCACTCTCTTTGTAGGTTTTGTTAAAATTTCCGCAGGAAAAGTGATAATTTTTCTTACCATAAAGATAATAATATAGAGTTTATGGAACTTAGAGTAGCTACTTATAACGTAAACTCTATAAAAGCAAGGAAGTTACTTCTTCTAAAATGGCTTGAAAAAAGAGAGAGAGTTGATATCTTAGGTTTACAAGAACTGAAAAGAGAAGATAAGTATTTTCCTTATAAAGACTTTTCCCGATTAGGCTATACCTGTGCGGTTTTTCCTCAGAGAACTTACAACGGTGTATGTATCTGTTCAAGATTAGAAATTGAAGAAGTGAGAAAAGGATTCGGTGATGAGGAATTTGACAGGCAAAAGCGTTTAATCTCTGCAAAGATAAAAGGCATCTGGTTTATAAACGTATATGCTCCCCACGGAGATCTGAGAGGGACGGAGAAATTTTACTATAAACTGACTTTTTTTGAGCGATTACTCAAATATCTGAAAGAGTATCATTCACCGAGGGAAAAGCTTTGCGTAATGGGTGATTTTAATGTAGCTTTAGAAGACAAAGATCTCTATGATCCTGAAGCTTTAAGGGATAGTATAGGGGCTATGGAGGAAGAAAGAGAAGCTTTCAGAAGAATACTCAATTGGGGTCTTGTAGATGCCTTCAGACTTCTGTATCCTGATAAGGTGCAGTTTACTTGGTGGGATTACATAGGGGGTATGATTTGGAAAAACAAGGGAATGAGAATTGATTACATATTAATAACACAGCCGTTGGTTGATAAACTAAGGGACATCTACGTAGATATATGGCCCAGAAAGAGAAAAAGTCCTAAGCCTTCGGATCACGCCCCCGTAGTGGGAGTTTTTAAGTTGTGAAAGCGGTTCTATTTGCTCTTCTTTCAGCTATAGTTTGGGGAACAGCACCTTTGATTTTTAAATTAGGATTAAGAGGTGATATCCCGCCTCTTGTAGGTATTTTCTTCCACAATCTTACAGCCATGGTATTTGCTCTTTTGTCTTTGATAGTTCTGAGGGAGAATCTTCAATATCCTCTTAAGGATATAGCTCTTATCTCAATAGGAGGATTTATATCGGGATTTCTCGGATTACTTCTTTACTATAAAGCGATAAAAGCGGGTGAAGTTTCCATAGTAGCTCCTATAGCAGCTAGTTCTCCTTTATGGGCGAGTTTATTTGCCTTTCTACTCTTAGGAGAGAGTTTTTCTTTTAGCAAGATAATAGGAACAATTCTCGTTGTTTCTGGCGTTATACTACTCTCAATCTCTAAATGATATGGGAAGTTGTATATACGTTGTATCCTTTGGAAGTGTGGAAAGCAGACTTCTTATAGCATGTGCTAAAAATATAAAGGAAATTTTCTCCTTAGAAGTTAGAATCTCTTCGGTGCGCCTACCGCTGAATTTTGACAGAAATAGATACAAAGCTTCCGATTTTCTTTCCCATTTAAGGGATATACACTTTCCCCATATGGTTAGACTGCTTGCTCTTGTAAGTTTTGACATCTATGAGGAAGGATTCAATTTTGTATTCGGAGTAGCACAAGAAGATAAAGCTGTTGTTAGTCTTTTCAGACTTCATCATTCGGAGGAAACGGTATTTTTTGAAAGAGTTTTCAAAGAAGTAAATCATGAACTTGGACACACCTTTGGCCTTAAACACTGTCACTCCCAGAAGTGTGTCATGAGATTTTCAAATTCCGTGAAGGAGGTGGATATTAAAAGTAAATACTTCTGTAAAAATTGTTTATCAGTTTTAACTGTTTCCCTTGAACCTTATAGAAGATATCCATGGAACTGTGACAAGAAACCATGTTAGTGAAAGTATTAGGTTGGTTATCAACATATAAAGAATACCTAATTTAAGAAACAGTCCTCCTAACATTCCTCCAAGAAAAGCTCCTGTGAACTGGCTTGTGTTGTAAATCCCTACCGCTATACCTCTGGTGTCTTGATGAGATAGTTTTGTCAACAGAGAAGGCATTATAGGCTCAAGCAAATGGAATCCTATGAAGTAAAGTGTAAGCATTGCAACAATCCCGTAGAAAGAAGGAAATACAGTGTAAGTTACAAAACTTACAGCTATGAGAAATATACCCGCGCAAAAAACTTCTTTTATTTTCCCTTTTTTTTCAGCCAGAGTTATAGAAGGAATCATAATAGCCACAGATATAACTATTACAGGTAAGTATATCTTCCAATGTTCCGCCTTAGCAAAGTTGTATTTATGAATCAGTTCCAAAGGTATTAGGGTAAAAATAGACACAAGAAAAGCGTGTAAAAGCCCTACAGACAAATTCAACATTCTTTGATTTTTATCCTTTAAAAGATCCCATAGATTACTCAGGGAAGGTTCTATTTCCTTAACGTGTTTTGTAGGTTCTTTTATAAAAAGTAACACGTATAACATAGCTATCACGGAAAGTCCCGCTGTAAGGAAAAAGATGAAAGGAACTCCTAAGTTCCCCGCCAGCAGAGGAGCTACCGTTATACTGATAGCGAAAACCATTCCTACAGAAGCTCCTATATGAGCAAAGGCGGGTGTTCTAACTTCTTCCCTTATTAAATCTGCTGCTAAGGATATTGCCGCTGAAGATATAGCTCCCGCCCCCTGCAGTAATCTTGCCGTTATCATAATCCAAATACTTCCCGCAAGAGCACCTAGAATACTACCTACTATATAGGTTAAAAACCCAGCGGTTATAACAGGTTTTCTACCGTATTTATCCGAGAGATAACCGAAAGGTATTTGAAGAACAGCTTGTGTAAGACCGTAAATACCGACGGCTATTCCAGTTAGTATAGGAGAACTTCCTTCAAGATGCCTAACATAGGGAGCTAAAACAGGAAGCAGTAGGAAAAGACCCAGCATGCGGGCTACTACGACAAAGGTAATCCCCGCAACGGTTTTCTTCTCTTCGGGAGTGAACATATGACTTACTATTATATGGTGATTTTTCACATTTACAGTAGCCGATTGGAGTTAAAATATACCCATTAGGGAGGGTAGGAATGAGATTGGCTCCTAGAGTTGCGTATAGAGAAACAATTCAAATCAAGTGCAGAACAAATTGGTTAAAAGCGCAGTGTGAGGATATATCACTTTTCGGTGTTAAGCTAAACTTTCCTTACTGGAACGAATGCGAAAATCAAGATTGGGTTAAGCTTAAGATAAGAATCAACGGCAAACATGCTGTATTTAACGGAAGAATATACAGACGTGAAAACGGTAAAGCTGTAATTTTATTTAATGAAGACGATCAGATACTCTCCGACATACTGGGTAGATTCTTTACCGAAACAGTTAAAAGATCAGGTAGATGTCCTTACTGCA
>Ga0256839_1002041_pt1 | contig 23274 bp, 17 predicted proteins | sample 354166metaG_FD_185968 | JGI IMG/M metagenome (GOLD analysis project Ga0256839, IMG submission 185968) | Hydrothermal vent microbial communities from Mid Atlantic Ridge, Atlantic Ocean - 354-166 | ecosystem: Environmental > Aquatic > Marine > Hydrothermal vents | place: Atlantic Ocean: Mid... | reverse complement strand
GGCAGCAGCACGTCCGACACCGGCGCGACCACCGAGCCATCCGGGACCTCCGGCGCCTCGGGCACGACCGGCGGCGCGGCCGACGAGGTCTGCTACCCCGGCCCCGACCTCGACTGGTCCGTGTGCCTGCCGGTCGTGGCCGTCGATCCGCCGCCGCCCGACTACGACTACCCGCCCGCCTACCAGGACAACCCCAACTACCGCCCCCCGATCCGGTTCCTCGACCTGGCGTCCCTCGACGGCACGACGAAGCTGGCCCCGAACTTCCGGCTCGACGAGCTGGCCCAGCTCGCCAAGGGCCCCTACGCCGTGGTCCAGCCCCACGCCGTCGAGGAGATCCAGCTTTTGCGCGACCAGGTGGGCCCCATCGTCGTCAAATCGGGCTACCGCAGCCCCGCGTACAACCAGGGCGTCGGCGGCGCCACCTTCTCACGCCACATGTACGGCGACGCCTTCGACATGACCCCTACGAACGTCTCGCTTGAGACCTTCGAAACCTTGTGCAACGACGCGGGCGCGATGGCGATCCTGTACCAGTCATGGGTCCACTGCGACTGGCGCTTCGACCCGGTGGACGAGGTGTTCTTCGGGCCCGAGGCGGACTGGATGCCCATCGCCCCCGAGCCCGGCTTCGCCGCCCGCCTCGAACGCGCCGGGGCGGTCTACACGGCCCCCGCGCTCGGCTTCGACGAAGGCCCCCCGCTGCGCCGGTGGACGGCCCTTTCGGCCGACGGACGGGTCCTCGCCCGCGCCACGGGCCCCTCCTTCGTCCCCCCGCCGGGCACGGCCGTGGTCACCGTGGACGTCGGCGGCGTGGTGTTCCTGTCGAGCGCCGACGCCCCCCGCTGACGTACGCCACGACGCCCCGGGCCGCTTCGCGCTCAGACGTCGATCCCGTCGTCCGGCACCCGGTATCGCGCCATCCAGCGCGGAAAGAGCGCGAAGGCGGCGGGCACGAGCAGCATGGCGAGCAGGGAAGACAGCACGCAGGTCGCGCCGGCGAGTGCGCCGAAAAGACGCAGCACCGGGGACGATCCCAGGGTGAAGGCGAAGAACCCGCCCGCCACGAGCAGGGTCGCCACCACCACCACGGGACCGACGTTTCGCATCACCCGCTCGGGGGGTTGCCGCTGCAGGTACCACAGGTAATGCATCCCGAAGTCCGACCCGGTGTCGGTGACGATGGCGCCGACCATGGCCGTGCTGAGGTCGATCTCGACGCCCCACCAGCCCATCACCCCGCCGATGAGGGCCGCCGCGCAGGCGGCGGGCAGCACGCTGAGGATCGACAGGACCACCGACCGGAACAGAAGCAGCAGCAAGAACGCGACGATGACGAGCCCGACGGCCATGGCCCGCACCTGGTTGCGCTCGACCGAGCGCGCCAGCGCCCGATCGAGCAGGGGCTCGCCGGTCACCGTGGCTCCCTCGAAGGCCCCGTGGTCGTCCTCCACCGGCGGTCCCACCAGGTCCGCCACGGCGATCCGAACGGCGCGAAGGGCCCGGGGCGCCTCGGCCAGCGCCGGCGCGAGCGTCACCGCCGCCGCCACCACCTCCTCGATGCGCGCGCCCTGGACCGCCTCGGTCACGGACCGCTGCGCCAGCTCCGCGTAGAACCCCGCGTCGTCCGGGTCGGCGACGGCCCGTGCGAAGGCCGCCTCCACCGTGGCCCCCCGTGCCAGCGCCGCCGCCACCTGCCGCCGCGCCCCCGGCGGGAGGTCGGCCGCGTCCTCCGTGCCCAGGAACGCCTCCACCGCCCCCTGCGTCACGCGGGCCCGGATCTCGGCCGCCGGCCGGTCGAGCGCCGCGTCCAACACCGTCTCGACCCGCGCCGGTTCGACGCGGGCCCCAAGGCCCGCAAGGCGGGCCGCGATGCGGCGCGCGGCGTCCTCCCTCGTGGTGGGCCGCACCGGCCGCGCCGCCTCGTCCGCCACCACGGTCTCCATGGCCGCCACGACCCGCTCGGTGTGCCCGCGCACGCGGCTGTAGAGGATCCCGTGTCGGCGATCGCCCGTGACGTACGCCTCCATGGCCGGGTCGCTCTCCAGGAACGCGAAGACCTGCCCCGCCTGCCGGCGCGTGCGCGGAAGGGCCTCGCCGCCGCCCAGGACCTCCATCGACAGCACCATGGGCTCGACGAGGGACGTGGGCGGCGCGGCCCCTTCGACCGATGCGGCCCGGTCCGCGAGGGCGGCCACCTTGCGCAGCACCACCGGAGATCCGAGGTCGCCGTCCACCGCGATCTCGAGGAAGCGCGCGCCACCGAAGCGTTCCTCGAAGAACCGATGGGCCCGCGCCGGCTCGGTCCCTTCGCGGAAGAACGCTTGCGGGTCCATGCGCGCCCGCACGTCCGGCAGCCCGAGGCCCGCGGCGGCGAACACCGCGAAGAAACCGCCGAACACCAGGACGCGCCGGCGCTCGGCGAAACGCCAGAACGCGGCCAGCATGCCGCCCATGGGCACCAGGGCCTCGCGTGCGGCCCCCCGCGGCTACAGCGCGAGCACCGCCGGCACGAGCGTCCACGCGAGCATCCAGCAAAGCAGCGTCCCGACCGCCACCTGGATCCCGAACGATCGCATGGGGGCGACGTCCATGACGCCGAACCCGGCGAAGGCCCCGATGGTCGTCCACGCCGCCACCGCCACCGGCCGCAGCACGATCCGGCTCGTGCGTTCGAGGGCCGCCCGCGGCGGGTGCTCGCTGCGTTCGAGGTAGTATCGCCCGAGCACGTGCACGGGGTACGCCGTGCCGCTCGCGAGCAGGACGATGGGGAGCGTGGACGAAAGCAGCGTGTACTTCTCGCCCAGGTGGCCCATGCCGCCGAGCACCACGACCGTGCCGAAGCCCACCGTGAAGACCGTCAGCGCCACGCCCACCGGATCGCGAAACGACAGCAGGACGACGGCCACGAGGAACACCGCGGCCAGCGGCGACAGCCGGCGCACGTCCTTGCGCGCCTCTCCGTAGATCGCCTCGGCCGCGAAGGGGGCGCCGCCGTAGTGGACGGTGAGCCCGTCGAGGGCCCGGCCGGCGGCCGCGCGCACGCCCTCGACCACCTGGCGCGTCGGGGTGTCGGGCGCGAGGTGGACGACCAGCACCGCGGCGTCGAGCTCGCGGCTTACGAGCTGCCCGACGACGAGGTCCTGCGCGGCGATCCGGGCCCGCAGTGCCGCCTCCTCGGCGTCCGTGCGCGGGATCGACGGAACGAGCGGCTCAATCGATGCGCCGTCAGGCCCGGTCTCGATCACGGGGACCGTCGTGACGGCGTCCACGCGCACGACGAACGGCAGGCGCCGAAGCGCCTCGACCGCCGCGTCGAGACGCGCGAGGACCCGCGCCGAGGCGACCGCCCCGGGTTCGGTCTCGACCCCCACCAGCGCCGTCCGCAACGACCCGAACCGCTCGCTCGTCGCCTCGAACTGCGCGACGAACGGGTCGTCGTCGGGCAGGAACACGAAGACGTCGCTCTCCGTCTCGAGCCTGGTGATGCCGGCGCCCGCGACGGCGAGCACCAGCAGGGTCACGGCGATCACGAGCTTCGGATGACGCACCGACAGGAGGAACAGGGGCCGCACGACGCCGCAACGGTACGCCCGCCGGCGGCCGGGAGGCGGGGCTCGGGGTGGGCCCCGTGCGCGACCGCACGCGCCCGGGTGCACCGGGCCGCGTGCCGCGCGCTTCGCACGATCCGAGCCCGGTGCCCCGCGCACGACGACGGCCCGGCGGACGACCTCGAAGCACGATGACGCCCCATGCGCCCGACGCGACCCCGGCCGGCGGCGCGGCGCCGTGCGACCGCGTAGGATCCCCGCCGTTGCCCCGCACGGACCTCGATCGCGCCCTCGCCGAGCTCGGGTACGAACGGTTCCGCCCCGGCCAGGCCGAGGCGATCACCACGCTGCTCGACGTCGGGCGCCTGTTGTTCATCGCGCCCACCGGGGGCGGCAAGAGCCTCGTCTACCAGCTCGCCGCCCGGCTGTTGCCGGGCACCACGGTCGTGATCTCCCCCCTGGTCGCCCTGATGCACGACCAGGTGGCCGCCCTCGAAGCCCGCGGGGTGCGCGCCACCTACCTCGCCGCGACCCTCCCGGAGGACGAGATCCGCGCCCGCATGGCCGCGCTCGCCCGGGGCGCCTTCGAGCTGGTCTACGTGGCCCCCGAGCGCCTTCGGTCCGGCGCCACGGTCTCGATCCTCGAACGTCTGGACGTGCCCTTGCTCGCCGTGGACGAGGCCCACTGCATCAGCCAGTGGGGCCACGACTTCCGGCCCGACTACCTGACCCTCGGCGCGCTGCGGGCCCGGCTGCCGCGCGCGCGCGTGCTCGCCTGCACCGCCACGGCCACCCCCATCGTGCGCGACGAGATCCTCGCCCGCCTCGACCTGCCCCCCGACACCCCCCAGCACGTGCGCGGCTTCGCCCGCCCGAACCTCGTGCTGGCGGCCGAGGAGGTCGAGGGCCCCCGCGCGGCGCGGGCGGCCACGGACGCCCTGCTCACCAAGGCCCTCGGCGACCGGACCCGCCCGGCCGGCGCCGCGATCGTGTACGCGCCCACGCGCAAGGCCACCGAGCGCGAGGCCAATCGCCTGGCCGGCGCCGGGTACCGCGCCGCCGCCTATCACGCCGGCCTCGACGGGGCCACGCGCAAGGCGGTCCAGGACGCCTTCTCGGCCGCCGACCTCGACGTGGTCGTGGCCACGAACGCGTTCGGCATGGGGATCGACCGCGGGGACGTGCGCGCCGTCGTCCACCTCGCCCCACCGGGCTCCCTCGAAGCCTACTACCAGGAGGTCGGGCGGGCGGGCCGCGACGGGAAGACCGCGCACGGCCTGCTGCTCGTAAGCCCCCGCGACGTGGCCCTGCGCCGCCGGCTCCTCGAACGGGGCGCCGACGACGGCACGGCCCCGGACCCCGCCGTCGTCGAGCACAAGTGGAACCTGTTCCTGGAGCTCTTGCGCTGGGCCGAGGGCGGCGCCTGCCGCCACGACGCGATCCTGCGCTACTTCGGGGACGAGACCGAGCTGCTCGGCGGCTGCGGACGCTGCGACGTGTGCACGCGCATCGACGAGGCGCCCGACCACGACCCGGCGCACGTCACCCTCGTGGTGCGCAAGGCGCTTTCCGGGGTCGCGCGCGTGGAGGGGCGCTTCGGGCTCTCCGCCGCGGCCAAGCTGCTCGCCGGCACCGACGACCCGCGGCTGGCCCGCACCGGGCTCGACCGCGTGCGCACCTTCGGCGTGCTCCGCTCCGCCGGGGAGCCCTGGATCCTGCGCCTGCTGCGGCGGTGCGTGACGGCCGGCTACGTGACGTTCTCGGGTGACGACCGTCCCGTCGTCCTGCTGACCGACCGCGGGCGGGCCGCGATGAAGGGCACGATCCCCGTGCGCCTGCTCCTGCCGCCCGACACGGCGCCCGGCCCACGCCGAGCCCCGCGCCGCCGGCCCCCCGCGGCGGGCCCCGGCGACCTCGATCCTGCCGCCCGGCGCCTGTTCGAGGACCTGCGCGCGGCCCGGCTGGCGCGCGCCCGCGCAGACGGCGTCCCCCCCTACGTCGTCGCCAGCGACCGCACCCTGCGGGAGATCGCCCAGCTTCGCCCCACCACCATGGAGGCCCTGCTGGCGGTCCACGGCATGGGCCCGGTCAAGGCCGAACGCTACGGCGCCGACCTCCTCGCCGTCGTGACGCGGGCCGAAGGCCCGTAAGCCCCCGCCGCCCGGTCAGTGCAACACCGGCTGCGGCTCGGCCCGCCGGCGGCGCCGCTTGAGGGCGCGGTTGACCGCCTCGTTGAGCTCCTCCGGCGCGTAGGGCTTCTTGAGCAGGCGCACCCCGCTGGGCAGGCGCCCCTCCCGCACCAACACGTCGTGGGCGTATCCCGAGGTGAACAGGACGGACAGCTCCGGGCAGCGCGCCCGCGCGGTCTCGGCCAGGTCCGCTCCGCTGTGCGGTCCGGGCAGCACCACGTCCGTAAACAGCAGGTCGAAGCAGCCGCCTTCGAGCAACTCGAGCGCGGCTGCGCCGTCTGCCGCGGGCACCGGGTCGTAACCGAGGGCGGAGAGCAGGCGCACCGCCACCCGGCGCACCGCCGGATCGTCCTCGACGACCAGGATCCGCTCCCCGGCCGCCGGGTGCGGCCCCGACACCTGGGCCCGGGGCGCCTCGGGCACCCGGTCGGTTCGCGGCAGGAACAACGAGACCGTCGTTCCCCGCCCGGGGCGCGATTCGATGTCGATGTGGCCGCCCGACTGTTTGATGAACCCGTAGACCATCGAAAGCCCCAGGCCCGTGCCCTTGCCCTTGGGCTTCGTGGTGAAGAACGGGTCGAAGGCCCGCTCCTTGACGTCCGGCGGCATCCCCATGCCGAAGTCCCGGACCTCGAGCACCACGTACTTGCCCGGCGGCACCTCGGCCCCCACGGCCCAGGAGTCCTGCACGTCGAGGTTGCGGGCGCTGATCACCACGCGGCCGCCGTCGGGCATGGCGTCGCGGGCGTTGACCACGAGGTTGATGAGGGCGCTTTGCAGCTCGTTGCGGTCCACCTCGCAGCACCACAGGTCCGCCGCCAGGTGGATCTGCACGTCGAGCCCCTCGCCGAGGGTCCGGCGCAGCAGCGCCCGCAAGGACACGAGCAGCTCGCCCGGGTCGATGATCTCCGGCTTGAGCGGCTGCTTGCGCGAAAAGGCCAGCAACCGGTTCGTCAGGTCCTTGCCGCGCTCGATGGCCTCGACCGCCGCTTCGAGGCTGCTGCGGCCGTCGGCGCTGTCCGGGGCGATGCGGAACACCTCCAGGTTGCCCCGGATCACGGTCAGCAGGTTGTTGAAGTCGTGCGCGATCCCCCCCGCGAGCTGCCCCACCGCCTCCATCTTGAGGGACTGCCGCAACCGCCCCTCCTCCGCCGAGCGGCTGCGCAGCGCGAGCCATGCCTTGCGGGCCTCACCCTCGGCTTCCTTTTGCCGCTGCACCATGAAGCGCACGGCGTAGTAGACGGCGAAGGTGGCGATGAGCACGTGGAACGTGCGCGCGAGCGTGTGGTGCAACGGCGAGTGCGAAAACCACGGCGCGGGCAAGCGTCCCAGGTGGTCTGCCGCGAGCAGGGCCACGAGCGCCGCGATGTCGAGCGCCCCGGCGACGAGGGCGGCGCGCTCGCCCCACAACAGCGCGGCGACGATGACGATGAGCACGAACCCCCCGAGGGCCGGGCTCGTCGGGCCGCCGGAGACCGCGGCGGAGAACACGGTGGCGGACCACCCGAACGCCACGACCCCCGCGCTCGCCACCCCGACGGCGCCCCGGTGCAAGAGGGCGTGGAGCGCCAAGAAGCCCGCGAGCGTCGAGATCGTCATTCCGTTGTGCAGCGGCGAATGGGGCTCGAGCCGGCCGACGACGAGGAACACCACCATCGTCACCTCGCACACGAACAGCACCCAGTGGGTCAGTACGGCCACCCGCCGCCGGTTCGGATCCTCGATGCCGACCGGCGGCAGGAAGACGCGCGCCAAGACGCTTCCTACGGTGCGCCCATCCATGGGGGGACTCGATCCTACCGGCCCTGGCGCAGCCGTGCAAAGCGGTGCGGCGCGGCCGCACGGAACGGGCCGTCACTCGGCCGGCCGCAACACCACGTCCAGGTGGGCCCGCGGCGGGTCGAACGAGGCCTCGAGCCGGTGGGGACGCGCCGAAAGCCGCGCAAGCAGCCGACCGGTCCGATCGTCGCAGGGCTGCCACGACGAAGGCGGTGCCGACAGCTCGATGTGGAGCTCGTCGAAGGTGCCGCCCACCGCCCCCGGCGCGCCGCGTTCGAGCGCGGCCAGCAGTGGGCCCGCGAGCTTGGGACCGTGGGCGTACCAGGCCTCCGCACACGTCCCGGTGAACACGAACGACACCCCGTCGGGCGGGCGCACGAGCACCGGGGGCATCCCCAGCTCGGTCAGGGTGGGGCTCGCCGGCCCCTCCGGCAACGTCTGGGCCCACACGCGCCCCGCCTCCGACAGCGTCATGCGGGCGCGCAGTTCGTTGCCGTCCCGGCCGAACGGGGCGAGGACGACGACCCGGTCCGACAGGGGCTCGGGCCGATCGTCCACCACGGCGCGGGCCGCGGACGCCCGCCCTTCGAGGCCGTAGGCCGCGGCCAGGTGCCGGTCGAGCTCGGACAGGCGCGGCACGTCCACCACGAACACGCTGGCCGTACGCGGGTCGTGGTCGTAGACGAGACCCTCGGTCGGACGGCCGAGCGCCCGCGCCAGCACCTGGGGGTTCTCGCGCTCCCAGAGCCGTACGAGCCCACGGCGGCGGGCGGGCAGCGTCGGGTAGGCGAAGTGATCCAGGAGCAGGACCCCGTCCAGCTCGCGCACCACGAGGAAGGCGCGCCCGAGATCCTGCCGCACCACCGCCACGACGCCCTCGGCGGCGAGGGCGTTGCGGACGAACGCCAGCGCCAGGTCGTCCCCGAGGGCCTGCCCCGGCAAGAACACGTCCGAGGGGCCGGGGTGCCGCGCCAGCAGCTTCGTGGCGTGGCGGGCGAACCATCCGGGCCGGTCCGTACGCCCGGCCATGCGCACGTGGACCCAGGGGATCGTCACCCCGGCCACACGCCGCGAAAGGTCCGCCTCGAAGGCGCGCAGCGCCGCAAGCGACGCCTCGTCGCCCGCACACCGCGGGGCGACCGGCCGCCGCTCGCAGCCGGCCACCAGGGCGTCCACCCCGAGCCTGCGGGCCGCGTCACACGCACAGGCCCCCTGGGGCCCGGCGGCCACGCGGCGCGACGCCTCGTCGTGCGCCGCCGCCAGCACCTCCACGGCCTCCGGGTCGTCGCCGGTGTCCGCCGGCGCCGGGTAGACGGCTGCACACACCACGTGGTCGCGCGTGTACCCGAGGCTCGCCAGCGCCATCGGGTCCATGCCGCGGGCGTAGAGGCCGGTCGGCAGGGGCGGCGCCGGCACCTCCGCGAAGATCGGCTGGATCCGGTGGGGGCCCGCCACCACGCAGCGCACGTGGGGTGCATCGCCCGGCAGCCAGCCGGGCGTGCCCCGGCCCGGCGCGCAGGCGGCCACGGACGCGGCGGCCAGGAGGCCGAGAAGACGCCGGCGCGACACGGGGCCCGATCGTAGCACGCCGCTCGCCTGTCCACGGTGGCCCGAAGCCGCTACGCTCCCCGGCCGGAGCATGGCTCGGCGCCCGCCTCACCCCGGAACCCGGCCCACGGGTCCGTGGTGGCCGTCGGCCGCGTTCGTCACGATCGCCGTCGCCGTGGCCGTGGCGGCCGCGCCCCGGCTGCCCGCCCGCGCCCAGGGGTTCGTCCCCGCCGCGGCCGGGATCGCCGTCGTCGCCGGCCTCGTCCTGCGCCGGCGGCGGCTCGCCCCGACCACGCTGCTCGCCGGGATCGCCGCGACCGCGGCCGCCTACGCCGGCTGGCAGGCGACGTTGACGCTCACGGCTGCACGAAACGCCGAGGCGTTGCCGGTCGTGGACCTGGCCACCGGCGCGGTGCCACGCCCCCTGCCGTCCTACCTGGCCGTCGAGGGCTTCATCCAACCTTCGATCCACCTGGCCGAATACGACGTGCCGCCCGACGCGATCCCCGACCAGGCCCGCCCACCCGAGGCCGTCGTCGCCGTCGTGACGGCCACGGCCGATCCGGTGCAGCCGAACCCGCCGGTCATCGTGCTCGCCCGCCTGCCCCCGGGCGCCCTGCCGGCCGACCCCACGCGCCGGGTGGTGCGCGGCAAGGTCGTCCTCCCACCCCCCTCGGTCCTTCCCCTGCTCGCCGACGTGTCCGGCGAGGATCCCCCCGACGCCATCGTCGTGGACACCCTGGACCTTCCGCGCCGGGCCGCCGCGCTGGGCCCCTTCGTCCTCGCCGTGCTCGCCACCGCGGCCGCCGCCACGGCCGCCGCGGCCGGCCGCCCCCCGAGACCGCGCGCGTAGCGGGGCCGGGGCCGCTACAGGAGGCGGAGCTGGGCGGCCTCCCCGAGGGTGGCGGTGGCCACGCCCGCGCCGCGCAGGCACGCGGCGGCGCCCGCGACGCTCGCCGGGTCACCGCGCAGGCACACCGCCGGACGCCCACAGGCATCGACGAAGCGCAGGAGCCCCGCGCGGTCGAGGCGGCCGGGGCCGCCGACGGGGACGACCTCCGGAACGGGGTGGCGGGCGGCGGCGTGCAGGGTCGCCTGGGACCGCACCGCCTCCGGCGCGTCCACCAGCAGGATCGCCACGAGAGACCGGCGGGACAGGGCGCGGCTGCCGAGGGCGTCGTGGGGCCAGACGAGGACCTGCGCCGCCGGGTCCAGGCCGTCGAGGTGGGGGGCGAAGCGCGGGTGCGCCGCCACGGGGACCACGGGGCGGAGGCGGTCCGCCACGAGCTTGGCCGTGACGGCCCCATCCACGGCGACCAGCACGTCTCCGAGGGCGGCGGCGGTCGCCACCGCCTTCGGGTCCAGCGCAGGCGGCGGGTCGGCCAGGCCGAAGGACGGGTGCGCCCGCAGCAGGAGCCACGAGACCGTAAGGGGCTTCGCCCCCGGTCCCAGGCCCCAGGCGTACAGGATCCGTTCGGACGAGCCGCGCGGCGCCATCCACAGCAGCGCGCCGCCCAGCGGCAGACCCGACGGCGCCGTGCGAAGCCGCAGGCGGCCCACCCCGAAGGGCCGATCGTGCTCGACGAGGATCGCCCGCGCGAGGCTCTCGCGCTGGGCCGGGGAGAGGTTCGCGAGCGCCAGGGCGTACAGGAGATCGCGGTGGCCGATCCACGGCCCGGGGCGCAGCGGCAGGGCGGCGCCCAGGTGGGACAGGAAGGCCGTGCGGCCCGGCGGCGTCTCGTCGAGGGCCAGCCGCTCCTGCGCGAGGCGCTGCAGCACGGGGGACGGGTCCGGTGCCTTCACGCCCCCCCCGCCCGCCGCCGCATGCGGGCGGCCCGGAAGAACGCCGACAGCACGGCGCCGCACGGTTCGGCCAGCACCCCGCCGACGATCTCCAGACGGTGGTTGAGCCTGGGATCGTCGCAGATCCCGAACGCCGACCGCACCGCGCCGCCCTTGGGATCCGCGGCTCCGTAGACCAGCCGCGCCACCCGGGCGTTGACCAGGGCTCCGGCACACATCACGCACGGCTCGAGCGTCACGTACACGGTGGCCCCATCGACCCGCCACCGCCCGGCGGCGCGGCAAGCCGCCCGCAACGCGACGACCTCGGCGTGGCCCACGGGGTCGGCGTCGCGCTCGCGGACGTTCGCGCCCTCCCCGACGATCCGGCCCTCCTGGACGACGACCGCCCCCACGGGCACGTCCCCCCATCCGGCGGCGCGCTCGGCGAGCTCGAGGGCCCGCGCCATGAAGGCGGTGTCCGAGGGGGGCACGGGGTCGAGGATAGCAGGCGGCCCGGCGCCTTCGCCCCGGCCGCCCACCGGCTACGCGGCCCGGCGCGGCGCCGCGGCGCCGGCCGGGGCGGAGGTGACCTCGGGCCAGCGCATGCGTTGCACGTTCGCGGGCAGGCGGACGACGCGAAGGCGCGCGAGCAGGCGGATCACCTGGTAGCATGGATCGATCTCCCACCACCGCGCCGCGAAGTTCGGCGCCTGCCCGTAGCGGTGGTGGTTGTTCTGGAACAGCTCGCCCATGGTCAAGAAGTCCACGGGCAGGGTGTTGCGCGACTCGTCGTCGGAGTCGTAGTTGCGGTAGCCGTACTTGTGGCCGGCCCAGTTGACGATGGCGCCGTGGACCGGGCCCATCACGAAGTGCACCGGCAACAGGGCCCACATCCACGCCTCGGTGGCGAAGGCGGCGTAGAAGCCGACGTAGGCCGCAACGAAGGCCAGCCTCGTGGACCAGCGCTGCGCCAGCCGATCGAGGGCGGGCCACTCGGGGACGCCGCCGTCGAACCGCGGCTCCGGTTCGACGCGGCGGGCGGCATACCCCTCGTAGCGCACCTTCGTGGCCCACATCATGGAAAACGGCGTGCGGAAGAACTTGGGGGCGTGGGGATCCCGCTCCGTGTCGCTGAAGGCGTGGTGCTCCCGGTGCAAGATCGCGTAGGCGCGCGGGTCCAGGTAGCTCGACCCCTGGAACAGGAACGTCATCAGGTGGAAGAACCGCTCCCAGCCCTTGCGCATCTCGAACATCCGGTGGGCCCCGTAGCGATGCAGGAAGAAGGTCTGGCAGAACACGCTGCCGACCCAGTGGACGGCGAAGAAGGTGGCGACGGCCATGGCGGGCCAGCCTAACGCTGCGCAAATCGCGCTTTGTCACCGTAGCGTCTTCGTGCTACGTTGGTTTCGCCGAGGATCACCGCCAGGACAGCTCCCACACGCAGGCCGACCCGCCGCGATGCTGGCAGGCGGTGTGTTCGATGCGGCTTTCCTTCGCCCCCGACCGCGCCAGGGCCGCCTCGATCCACCCGGTGATCCCGGCGGCGCACAGGTACATGGGCACGACGCCCCCGGTCACCTCGGCCCGGCCCGCGTGGCCGGACACCTCGACGCGCATGGTGCCCGCTTCGCGCAGGTAGGTGCCGTAAGCGACCCCCAGACGACCCGCGATGAAGCCGGGCGACCCCACCTTGAACAGGATCTTGTACAGGGTGGACAGGTCGTAGTCGGCGATCTCGAAGCCGAAGGCCCGCATGGCGGCCATGTCCCCGCCCATCGGGCCCCGAAAGAGGGCCTGGTCGATGCGGGCGAGGGTCGAAATCCGGTGCCATCCCATGGGCAGCGGCGGCCGCCGCAGGAGGCGGCCGGCCTCGTCGTCGAGTCGCCCGGCCAGATCCGCGAGGACACCTTCGCCCCAGTGGGTGACCACGTAGCGGTGCCGGGCGGCCACCAGGTTCCCCTTGGCGAAGCCCGCGCTCGCGCGCGGCCAGAGGCTGGGGTCACCGAACATGGGGTCGAAGTCGGACTCGTCGGGCATGGGGCGATCTTCCTTATAGTGCACGCCGCCGCCGCCGCCGCCGCTTTTTTCGCCCCGAGGGGTTGCCGGCCCCCCGCCGGCTCGCCTATCGTTCGCTCGCGCTTCGCGTCCGTAGCTCAGTCGGATAGAGCATCAGGCTTCGAACCTGAGGGTCGCACGTTCGAGTCGTGCCGGGCGCACCGGGCGGGCCCCCGCCCCGCCGTGAAGGTCCACGGCGCCCTTCGGCCTTGCGCCCGGGCCGGGGCGCGGTAGCGTCGCGGCGGCCATGGCGGTCGCTCCCAAGGTCTCCGAAGCCGAGGCCCGCTTCCAGCGGCGACGCGCGCGGGTGGGGCTCGTGGCGGCGCCGGCCCTGGCTGCCCTGACGGCCCTGGCCGACCTTTCCCTGCCGTCGCCCGAGGCCCACCGCCTGGCCGCGGTGGCGGTGTTCGTGGTCGTGGCGTGGGTCACCGAGGCCCTGCCGCTGCCCGTCACCGCCGTGGCCGCACCGGCGCTCGCCGCCCTCGCCGGGGTCGCGCCGGCCAAGCAGGCCTTCGCCGCCATGGCGCACCCCTTGATCTTCCTGTTCCTGGGCGGCTTCGTGCTCGCCGAGGCCCTGGCCGCCCAGGGGGTGGACCGCCGCGTCGCCCTGTTCATCGTCTCCCGCCGGTTCGTGGCCGACCGCCCCGCGCGTGCCGTCGTCGCCCTGGCGGCGCTGGCCTTCGCGGCCTCCATGTGGATCTCCAACACGGCCACCACGGCGGTGATGCTCCCCGTTCTCGGGGGCTTCGCCGCCACGGTCACCCGCGCCCTGCCGGACGACGCCGCCCTCGCCCGCCGCAACCGCACGTTCCTGTCGGCCGCCGCGATCACGGTGGCCTACGCGGCCTCGCTCGGGGGCATGGCCACGCCCGTGGGCACCGGTCCGAACCTCGTGGCCCTGGGGATCCTGCGCGACGAGCTGGGGGTCTACGTGGACTTCCTGCAGTGGATGGCCTTCGCGCTGCCCGTCGCCCTGGCGTTGTTCGCCGCCCAGCTCCTGCTCGTGCTGCGACGGGCCCCCCCGCCCGTCGCAAAGGTGGCCGGGCTGCGCGCCGCGGTGGCGCGGGAGCTGGCCCAGCTCGGCCCCATGCGTCCGGCCGAACGGCGCGCCGTGGCGATCTTCGGGCTCGCGGTGGCCGGGTGGCTCGCGCCGGCCGCCGCCCGCATCATGCTCGGCCCGGCCCACCCCGTCACGCTCGCCGCCCGCGCCCACCTCGACGAGGGCGTGGTGGCCGTGCTGGCGGCGCTTTGTCTGTTCTTCGTGCCGGCCGGCGGGGGCCGCGAGGGCCCGCTGCTGACGTGGGACCGGGCCGCCCGCATCGACTGGGGCACGCTGCTGCTGCTCGGCGGCGGCCTGTGCCTGGGCGATTTGGCCATGAAGACGGGGCTCGCCCGGGCCGTCGGCGAGGCCGCCATCGCGGCGGCGGGCCCCGTGGCGACGGCGCCGGTCGGACTCCTGGTGGCCGCGGTGGTCCTGGTGGTCTACCTGACCGAGGTGACGAGCAACACGGCCACCACGGCCATGATGCTGCCGGTCGTGCTGGGGATCGCCGTCACGGCGCACCTGCCCGCCGTCCCGACGGTGCTGGCCGTGACCCTCGCGGCGAGCTGCGCCTTCATGCTGCCGGTCGCCACGCCGCCCAACGCCATGGTCTACGGCAGCGGCCTGGTGTCGTTCCCCCAGATGCTCCGCTTCGGGATCGTGCTGGACCTCGTGGCGGTCGCGGTGCTGGCGGCGGCCGGCGCCACGCTCCTGCCGGCCGTCGCGGCGGGCCTCTAGCGGCCACGCCGGACCCAGCGCGAGCCCGAAGGGGGCCCAGGTGCGTCCCGGTGCCGCCGTGCCCGGGCGCGGGCCCGCCGTCCGGGGGCCCCTGCAGCGGCCGGCGACCATGCGAGGCCCCCGCCCACGACCGCATTCGGGCCCCGCGCTGGTAGGACGGCGCCGGCCGTCCTATGATCGCCGGGCCTTGGACCGGCCGCCCGCGACCTCTCCGATCCCCTCGTGGCTGCCGCTCGGCCTGGGGGCCGCCGGCGCCGCGCTGGTCTTCGTCCCCTCCGTGCCGCCGGTCGTGGCCGCGCTCCTGTCGGCGGGGGCGGGGCTTTCGGGGCTGTACCTGGCGGGCCGCGGCGATCGGCTGGCCGAGGCGCTCGCCGCCGCCGACCAGCGCGCCGAAGATCTCTCCACCGAGCTGCGCGCGCTCGAAGCCGCCCGGGAGGAGACGCAGACCCTGGCGCAGAAGGCCAAGGAGCGCGACGACCTGGCCGAACAGCTCGACGCCGCCCGCACCGAGATCGACCGGCTGCACACCACGGCGATCGCGCGGGCCGGCCAGGAGGCGCCCGCCGTCGGATCCATCCTGGAGGAGGTGGCCGCGCTGCTCGAGGAGACCCTCGGCGAGTTCTCCCAGATCGGCGAACAGGTCCAGCGCACGGTCGGCCGCCTGGCAGAGATGAACAGCGGCCTCAAGAGCGTGGCGGACAACGTGGACCTTCTGGCCAACAACGCCGAGGAAAGCTCGAGCGCGATCCTGGAGATGGCGGCGGCGAACGACGAGGTGGCCGAGAGCATGTTCAACCTGGCCGCCGCCGTGCAGCAGACGGCCACGTCCATCGAGGAGATGACCTTTTCGGTCAAGGAGGTGGCCAAGAACATCGAGGCGCTGTCCACCACCGCCGAGGAGACCTCCTCGGCCATGAACGAGATCGACATCTCGATCCAGCAGGTGGAGAACAACGCCAACGAGACGGCCCAGCTTTCGGAGGAGGTGGTGTGGGCGGCGGAGGGGGGCGTGGACGCGATCAACCAGACGGTCGAGGCGATCAACCAGATCCGGGCCTCGGCGGGCGAGGCCACCGATGTCATCGCCCGGCTGGGGGAGCGCATCGGGGAGATCGGGAAGATCCTCAGCGTCATCGACGACGTGGCCGAGCAGACGAACCTGCTGGCGCTCAACGCCGCGATCATCGCCGCGCAGGCCGGCGAGCACGGCAAGGGCTTTGCGGTGGTCGCCGACGAGATCAAGGACCTGGCGGAGCGCTCGGCGGCGAGCACGCGCGAGATCGCCGACATCATCAAGGCGATCCAGACCGAAAGCCGCAACGCGGTCGAGGCCGTGCGGCGGTCGAGCAAGAGCGTGGACGACGGCGTGCGCGTGTCGCACCAGGCCGAAGACGCCCTGCGACGGATCTCGGAGGCCGCGCGGCACTCCACCCAGATGGTCCGCGAGATCGCCCGGGCCACGGTGGAGCAGACACGAAGCTCCAAGCAGGTCACGAGCGCGATCCACATGGTGGCGACGACCGTGCAGCAGGTGGCGACGGCCACGGTGGAGCAGGCCCGCGGCGCCGAGCAGATCATGCGCTCGGCGGAGAAGATGAAGTCGATCACGCGGCACGTGGAGCGTTCGACGCAGGAGCAGACCCGGGGCAGCCGTCAGATCACCCAGGCCATCGAGACGATCAGCGAGATGATCACGCAGCTTCGGGACAGCCACCGCAGCCAGACGGCCAGCGCGGACGTGGTGCTCGAAGACCTGCGGTCGGTGCTGGCGCTGGCCGAGCGGCAGCGCGACCGGATCGCGCGGCTGCGGCAGCAGCTTCGGGCGGACTTCGCGCCGCGATGACCGGGCTCGGCGACCGGCGGCCGGTGGTGGGGTTCGGCGGTGCCTGCTACGGTTAGCGGCGTGTTCGGCATCGGCACCTACGAGATGCTGATCATCCTCGCCGTGGGGCTCATGCTCTTCTCGCCGAAGGAGCTTCCGGGTGTGCTGCGGGGGATCGCCCGCTTCTGGGCCTCGGTGCGTCGGACCGCCGACGAATTCCGCGACGCGATCATGCAAGACGAAGACCTGCGGGAGGTGCGCGACGTGCTCGACGAGGCCCGCAGCGACCTGCTGGCGGCCGAGCAGGCCGCCCGGGAGGAACTCGTCAAGGCGCGGATGCAGGTGCGCGAGGCGGAGGCGAAGCTGGCGGCGGCCGTGCGACGCAACGAGGCCGAGACGATCAGGACGCACGCGGCGGCCCTCGAGGACGAGGCGGCCCGACGCCAGCGCGGCGCGGCCACCGGCGGGGGCGCCTCGGCGCCGCACGAGCAGGCCTCCGCGGCGACCGCGACGGCAGACGATCCGGCCGGCGGCTTCGCGGACGAGGCGCTGCGACCGTCCGGCACGGTCGCCGCGGTGGCGCCGGCGACCCCATCCCGAGCCCCGGTGAAGGCACCCGCCCCACCCCCCGCGAAGGACCCGGCGGCGGGCGCCGGGGCCGCCTAGCAGGCCGCCATGACGACGCCTTCCCCCGACGCACCGCCCGATCCGGGCGCCTCGGCCGCCGAGCCCGGCTGGCTGACGGAGGGCCCGGAGGGCGATCGCCCCATGTCGTTCTTCGAGCACCTGGCGGAGCTGCGCACGCGCCTCATTCGGGCCACGCTCGGGGTGGCGGCGGCCTTCGTCGTGGCGTGGGTCTTCCGGATGGAGTTGCAGGCGATCATCCACGCGCCGCTGTTCGACGCCTGGCAGGCGCTGGTCGCCGAGGGCAAGCTTTCGGGCCCGCCGAAGCTCCAGACGCTCGGCGTGCTCGACGCCTTCTTGACGCAGGTGCGCATCGCGGTGACGGCGGCGCTGTTCCTGGCGGGCCCGGTGGTCTTCTACCAGTTCTGGATGTTCGTGGCGCCGGGCCTCTACCCCAGCGAAAAACGCCTCGTGATCCCCTTCGTCGCCACCAGCGCCGTGATGTTCGCCCTGGGCGCGGCCTTTTGCTACGAGATGGTTCTTCCGTTCGCGACCCAATGGTTCCTGGAGTACCCCCTCGAAGAGGCCGACACCTCGGGTGTGCTGGTGGTGCCGCAGTACACCTTTCCGGACTACACGACCTACACGACGAAGCTCTTGCTCGGCTTCGGCGTGATGTTCGAGATGCCGCTGGCCGTCTTTTTCCTGGCGAAGGTAGGGCTCGTCACACATCGCACCTTGCTTCGCTTCTGGAAGGTGGCGGTGCTGATCATCTTCGTGGTCTCGGCCTTCCTCACGCCGCCCGACCCGATCACGCTCATGTTCATGGCACTGCCCATGACGGCCCTTTTCTTCCTGAGCGTGGGGATCGCCTACGTGGTCTCGAAGGGCCAGGCGCAGTCTGCGGAGCCCTCGACCGCCCTCGCGCCCGGCGGGGCGCCGGGGTCCCGGGCCCGCGAGCCGAAGGACCCGGGGGCGGGCGGCGCGTAGTCGGTCGGCGACCGGCCGGGGGCGCGACCGGGGCCCCGAGGGCCGCCCGCGACTGCACCAGCGGGGCGGCACGAGACGAAACGATTGCGCCGCAGCGACGGACCGTTCCCAGGGGGTGGCAAAGTGGGGCCCTCCCCGCGTATGCTCCGGCCGCCATGGCTCTACGATTCGCACTGCGTACCGGACTGCTCGCATCCGTCCTCCTGCCGGCCGCCTGCACCTGCGGCTCGGGTCCGTACGAGGGGGAGTATTTCGACGGCGACCGGCCGCCACCGGTCACGGCGGTCAAGTTCGTCGAGAGCGAAAAAGGCGACCCCCGCATCATCGGTTGCGCCGATGGGCAGCGTGAGGGGTTCGCGGACCTGAAGAAGGCCCCGCGGATCGCCGGCTGCATGGGCACGTGGGACGGCAGCAAGAGCCTGACCGATCCTCCCACGGGCAAGGCGTGTGGGGACGACGGGGACAAGTGCGCCGTCCCGGCGGACGTGTGCGCGCCGGGCTGGCACGTGTGCGGCGCGGACGGCAACCCCCGCGAGGTGCGGGAGCGAGCCAGCGCGGACCTGTGCCACAACGCCGGCCCCGGCCGCTTCAACGCGGGCATGAGCCACTCCCCGACCGACGAGATCGATCCCTGCCCGCGGATCACGGCGGCCACGAAGCTTCCGTGCGTCCAGGCCGGTTTGGGGTCCGAGCCGGTGTGCTGCGGCAACGACTGCCAGTACGGCGCCTGCAAGGACGGCGTGTGGAAAGACAAGACGAAGATCTCCCGCGGCACGAGCGAGGGCTGCGGCGCCGTCACGAGCGAGCGCAACGGCGGCGTGCTGTGCTGCTACGACGGCAAGGGCAACCCCGCCGACGAGATCGGCGGCGCGGACGCGAAGGCCGACGCCAAGACCGACGCCAAGGCCGACGCCAAGGCCGAAGGCGCCAAGGCCGCGGGCGGCAAGCTCGACGCCAGCGGCAAGCCCACCGCCGCAGGCGCCGACGGTGCGACCCCCAAGCCGGGCGCCGCCGACTCCACCAAGCCGACCGCCAACGCGGGCAAGCCCACGCCCACGAAGGCCGCGCCGAAGAAGGACAAGTAGCCTCCCGCCGGGGCCCTTCACGCTTCGCAGCCGAACCGCGACAGGGCCCCGACCTGCCCGCCCGGCCCCGAGGCACCCCGGCGCCTCCACGCGACGCCGCCCGCATGCGCCCACCGTGACGCGCCCCCTCCTTGCGGGGCTTGCAGCCGCGGGCGACGGAGGAACCGGGCGGCGCGAGGGCAAAGGCCGCCGTGCCCCGCGTCGCCAGGCCCGCCCAACCGTCCCGGCCTCCGAGGCGCCCGCTGGCCGCCCTGGCTCGCGGCCGGACCGGTTCACCCGCGCTCAGTCGATGACGATCACCACGTCCTCGGGGAAGGTGCCCGAAGCGGAGACCTGCCGCTCGGGGGTCGGCGCCTCCAAGTCGTAGACGGAGATCGGACAGGCACCCGACGGACAGTCGCACTCGACGATGGCGGTGTCGTTCGGGTCACACTGGCTCGTGATTCGCGCGGTGACCGTAAACCCCATGCCCTGGACGGACGTGGCCCTGCGGCAGCGAAACGGCGCGCTCGATCCGACGGGTGCGTCGGGACCGCACACATCCTCGTCCCCACACGCCGCGGGGATCGGGTCCTCGATCCACACCCGGCCGTCCCACGGCACCTCCGTGCTGGCACCCGGCGCCAGCGCGATGCCCGGGTAGCTGCCGTCGGAGCAGCCGATGTTGCACAGGCTCGGGCTGCGACACCCGTCGATGGGCTGGCCCTCGTACGGGAGGTTCGTTCCGAGCCCGTCCACGCCGAGCACGAGTTGCTGCGACTCGCAGCTTCCGATGTTCGGCAGGACGTATTGCACCACGCTGGTCTCGTTGCGGATCGTGATCGTGGCGCCGGTGGCGGGCGCCGCTTCGTCCTGGGGAAGCTCGCAGGGCTCCATGGTCGTGCCCGTCCCACCGGACGACCCGCCCGTCGTGCCCTTCATGCCGTCGGACCCGCCACCGGCCCCCTCGGACGCGTCACACCCGAGCAACCCCACGGGCAGGACGAAGGCAAGCCCGCACACGAGCCGCCGAAGGCGTCCGCCGCCGGCGCGACGCCCCGCCCCAGGGAGGGACGAAGGAACAGGGATACGGTTTCTTTTCGTCATCATGCCCCATGGGTTCGGCCTGCCACCGCTTCGTTCGCGCCGACCACTTGGCCTACGCGCATGTACGTAGCGCATGGGCCGCGGCTTCGTCGGTACGCACGATCGATGCACTGGCCCTCAGTTACACCAGTTCGGCAGCGACGGCGGGTTCGCACAGCTCGACAACACCGCAGTTTCGCCAGGCGCCTCCGTGACGCACGATCCTGGTGCAGAGTACACGAAGATCGGCGCGCAAGCATCTCCACCTTGTTGTTTGTAACCAGAATACAAGACCCCGGGGGTTGCGCAGGATCCGGCCGCCACCGCACAGGTCCCCGATCCTCCGTTGCAGATCTCACAGGCGAACTTCGCGTCGCTGTCGAGAGTCTTGATGCACGGGACAATCCTGCACCACTTCGTCTTCCCCGACGGACAGTTGTCGGGCAGGTCCTCGCAGAAAGGCTCGACGACAAGGCAGTCCCCACGACAGCCATCGTAATCCTCCTGATTGCCGTCGTCGCACACCTCGCCCGCTTGCACGATCCCGTCCCCACACACCGGCAACGTACACGCGTTCGTGCAAGTATCGTCGTTGATCCCGTTGCCGTCGTCGCACTCCTCGCCGGCCTGCACGATCCCGTCCCCACACACCGGTAGCGTGCACGCGTTCGTACAACCATCGTTTTCGATGCCGTTGCCGTCGTCGCATTCCTCCTGTCCCTGCCACACGTAGCCGTCCCCACAGGTCGCCACCTTGCAACCCTCGACACACGCGTCGCCGTTGATGCCGTTGCCGTCGTCGCACTCCTCGCCAGCCTGCACGATCCCATCCCCACACGCCGGCAACGTGCACGCGTTCGTGCAGCCGTCGTCGTTCACGTCGTTGCCGTCGTCGCAGGCCTCGCCGGCCTGCACGATCCCGTCCCCGCACGCCGGCAACGTGCACGCGTTCGTGCAGCCGTCGTCGTCGATGTCGTTGCCGTCGTCGCAGGCCTCGCCGGCCTGCACGATCCCGTCCCCGCACGCCGGCAACGTGCACGCGTTCGTGCAGCCGTCGTCGTCGATGTCGTTGCCGTCGTCGCACTGCTCGCCCGCGTCCATCTGCACGACGCCGTCCCCACAGGACGCAATGATGCAGTCGTTCGTGCAGGTGTCATCGTTGTTGTTGTTACCGTCGTCGCACTGCTCCTGCCCCTGCCACACATAGCCATCCCCGCAGGTGGCCGCCTTGCACCCCTCGACGCATGCGTCGTCGTTGGCCCCGTTGCCGTCGTCGCATTCCTCACCAGCCTGCACGATCCCGTCTCCACACACCGGCAGCGTGCACGCGTTCGAACAGCCATCGTCGTCGATGTCATTGCCGTCGTCGCACGCCTCCCCGGGGTCTACCTTGCCGTCCCCGCAACTCGCCAGCTTGCAGTCGTTCGTACACGCGTCGTCGTCGATGTCGTTGCCGTCGTCACAGCCTTCGCCGGGTCCCACGAAGCCGTCCCCGCACACCTGGGCCGTGCAGTCCGACTTGCACACGGCGTCGTCGGCGTTCGCGGCCCCATTGTCACACTCCTCGGTCCCGTTGACCACGCCGTCGCCACAAACCCCCTGGACGCACTCCCCCTGGACACACGACAACCCTTCGGCACACTGCCCGCCGGACGCACAAGGACACCCCTCGGAGCCCGGCAAGCAGTCATCCCCGGTCTCCGAGGCCGTCGCCGCCGTGGTGCCCGTGATTCCCGTGGTGCCCGTCGTTCCCGTCGTGCCCGTCGCGGAAGTCGAGGAAGTCGCCCCCCCGTTTCCTCCCCCGCATCCGATGAGCAACGCGAGGGTCAAACAAAATGGGACAACGAGGTCAGACGTTACTGAATACATGACGCATGTAGTCTATCCAAGCCTCCGATCGGATTCCACCCCCATCGGCGTCCATCCCCCGCGACCCTGGTGACGCCTTCGGACTCCGGCAGCCGGTACAGGAGATCCATGCTGCCATTTATCATGCGTTCGAGGCCGACGCCCCGATTTCCGTGTCGCCGACGGGCGAGTTCGCGCACCAAGCCTCAGCTACACCACTTCGGAAGCGACGGCGGGTTTGCGCAGCCCGACGACACCCACGTGTCGCCGGGCTGTACGCTGCCGCACATCGTCGAAGAGGACACGAATGTCGCCGCGCAGGCATCTCCACCGTTGAGCGTGAAACCAATGAGGTTGCCTCCGATGCCTCCGCAGGACGAGTTGTTCGTCGTGCAGGTGCCCGACCCACCGTTGCAGATCTCGCAAGCGAGTGTCGCGTCCGTCACAGAGACATTGAGGCACTTGGACATTCTGCACCACTTCGTCTTGCCCGACGGGCAGTTGTCCGGCAGGTCCCAGCAATAAGGCTCGACGACGCAGCTCGCATTGCAGCCGTCGTAGTCCTCCTGGTTGCCGTCGTCGCACGCCTCGCCGGCCTGCACGATCCCGTCCCCGCACGCCGGCAGCGTGCACCCGTTCGTACAGCCGTCGAAATCGATCTGGTTGCCGTCGTCGCATTCCTCACCGGCCTGCACGATCCCGTCCCCGCACGCCGGCAGCGTGCACGCGTTCGTGCAGCCGTCGTCGTCGATGTCGTTGCCGTCGTCGCACTGCTCGCCCGCGTCCATCTGCACGACGCCATCCCCGCAGGTGACGATGGTGCAGTTGCTCGAACACGCGTCGTCGTCATCCGTGTTCCCGTCGTCGCACTGTTCCTGCCCCTGCCAGACGAACCCATCGCCGCAGGTGGCCGCCTTGCACCCCTCGACGCAGGCGTCGCCGTTGAGCGCGTTGCCGTCGTCGCATGCTTCTCCGGCCTGCACGATCCCGTCCCCACAGGCCGGCAACGTGCACGCGTTCGTGCAACCATCGTCCTCGACGTCGTTGCCGTCGTCGCACGCCTCCCCCGGATCCACCTTGCCGTCCCCGCAACTCGCCAGCTTGCAGTCGTTCGAGCACGCGTCGTCGTCGATGTCGTTGCCGTCGTCGCAGC
>Ga0256839_1002040_pt1 | contig 23283 bp, 17 predicted proteins | sample 354166metaG_FD_185968 | JGI IMG/M metagenome (GOLD analysis project Ga0256839, IMG submission 185968) | Hydrothermal vent microbial communities from Mid Atlantic Ridge, Atlantic Ocean - 354-166 | ecosystem: Environmental > Aquatic > Marine > Hydrothermal vents | place: Atlantic Ocean: Mid... | reverse complement strand
CTCCGAGTCGCCGGCGAGCCGGCTCAGGGTGACCACCACCCCGAAGACGAGGGCGACCGGAACGGCGTAGGGCGAGAGCATCGCGAGCAGGTAGCCGGCCACGGCGGCGAGGTCCTCTCGCGTCACGCCCACGGCCACCAGCTCGTCGAGGCGCCGCAGGAGGTTGTGGCTCACGAGCAGCGTGGAGAAGCCGACGAAGGCCACCGCGGCGTAGAAGCACACCTCGCCGAGCAGGTAGCGCCACAGGATGCGGGGAAAACCCATGGCGGGGTATCCTACCGGCTGCCCGCTCCCCCGTCCGCTGCGCGAGGGCCGCCATCGTCCGCTGCATCGACCCCCTTCCCCGGCCACCGGCCGCCGAACGGATCCTCATCGTCCGCCTCGGCGCGGTCGGCGACGTGGTGCGCCTGCTCCCGGCTGCGCGGGAGGTGCGCCGGGCCTGGCCCCGAGCCCGCCTCGCGTGGCTCGTGGAGCCCCCCTCCGCCGACCTCCTCCGCGCCCAGGAGTTCCTGGACGAGGTCCTGGTCTTTCCCCGTCCGCAGCTCGCGCGGCAGCTCCGGCGGCTCGATCTCCGGGGCCTCGTGGCCGAGCTCGGCTGCTGGCTCCGGGAGCTCCGCGGTCGCCGCTTCGATCTCGTCCTCGACTTCCACGGGATCCTGAAGAGCGGCCTGCTCGCCCGGGCCACGGGGGCTCCCCTCCGGGTGGGCTACGCGCCGCCCTTCGGTCGGGAGGGTTCGTGGCTCTTCGCGACCCGGCGCCTCCACGTGGAGCCGGCCCACCTGAGCCGCTTCGAGCGGAACGAAGGCCTGCTCCTCGGTCTCGGCCTCGCCCCGGCCCCTCCGGCGGCGCCGGCGCTCCGGGTGCCCCCGGACGCCCTCGAGCGCGTGCGCGCCGCGCTCGGCCCGCTCCCACCGTTCGCTCTTCTCCACCCGGGCACGAGCCCCGGCACCCCGCACAAGCGCTACCCCGCGGCAGGCCTCGGGTCCGTGGCGCGGCTGCTCGCCCGCGAGCCGGGCCTCGCGAGCCTCGTGAGCTACGGCCCCGGCGAGCGGCCCCTGGCGGAGGCCGTGGTGGCAGCCTCCGGTGGTACGGCCCGGCTGGCGCCGGCCACCGCGGGTCTCTGCGAGCTCGCGGCGCTCTGCGCCCTGGCCCGGCTCTACGTGGGCCCCGACACGGGCCCCATGCACATCGCCTCGCTGGTCGGGACCCCGGTGGTGCAGCTCCTCGGCCCCACCGACCCGGTGGAGAACCGGCCCTGGCCCGCGACCCCCACGCGCACCGTGCGCGGGCCCGTGGGCTGCAGCCCGTGCCGCCGCGGATGTGCCGCCGCGCTGTGCATGCGCGTCATCGCCCCCGCGGATGTGGCCGCGAGCGCCCGGGCCCTTCTGGCAGGCGCGGGAGCCGGGTGGTAACGTCCGGCGCCGATTCCTCCCCGCTCAACGCGTCCGCGTGGAAAACGACCCGCTGGTGGGGCCCAGCCCACCGGCCGGGGGGCTTTCACCCGGATGCGCCGGGGATCCGGATCCCGGCGCCCTCGGGGGCCGGGCTCGGCCCGGCCGATGTGGCACGCTCCCTCCATTCCGATCGCGCGGGAGGCGCACGACGTGGCGGACCCCAAGCGGATCCTGGTCCGGGCCCCGAACTGGGCGGGCGACGTGGTCATGGCCACGCCGGGCCTGCGGGCCCTGCGGGTGCGCTTTCCCGTCTCCCGCATCGACGTGGCCCTTCCGGAGCCGCTCGCGCCGCTACTCCACGGGCTGCCGCACGTCGATGCGGTGCTGTCGCTGCGCCGCCCCCCGGGACGGGGGCTTGCGGGGCTGGTCCGGCAGGCGCGCCACCTCCGAGAGTCCGGCCCCTACGATCTCGGGATCTCGCTGCCCGACTCGTTCTCGTCGGCGCTCCTGCTCTGGCTGACCGGCGCTCGGCCGGTGGTGGGCTACCGCGGACAGTGGCGGCGGGCCCTGCTCGGGGTGGCACCCCCCGCGCCGCGCGATGCGCAGGGCGGGCGCCTCGTCCCCCGCGAACGCCATGTCCTGGGCCTCATCGAGGCCCTCGGTGGGGACGGATCGGACACCGGCCTCGAGCTCCGCACCACGCCCGACGAGCGGGAGCGGGCGCGCAAGGCACTCGAGCGCTGCGGCCTCGCGGAAGTGGGGGGGCGACTGGCGCTTCTCGCTCCCGGTGCCTCCTTCGGCCCGTCGAAGCTCTGGCCGGCGGAGTCCTTCGCCGCCGTGGGCGACGGCCTCGCCCATCGGGGCTTCCGGGTGGCGGTGGTCGGCGGGCCGGCCGAGCGCGCCCTCGCCCGCCGGGTGGCCACGGCCATGCGCGGGGAGGCGGTGGTCCTCGCGGGCGAGCTCGACCTCGGCGCCTTCAAGGCCGTGGTGGAGCGGGCCGCGCTGCTGGTGTGCAACGATGCGGGAGCGCGGCACGTGGCGGTGGCCTTCGGGGTCCCCGCCGTGGTCCTCATGGGGCCGACGGCGCTCGAGAAGACGGGCCTGAATCTCGAGCGCGTTCGCGTGCTCACGGCGGAGGCGGACTGCCGGCCCTGCTACCGGCGCCACTGCCCCATCGATCACCGCTGCATGACGGGCATCCCGCCGGAGCGGGTTCTCGAGGCCGCGGCCGAGCTCGGAGCATTCCCGTGACGGATCTCTCCATCGTGATCGTCACCTGGAATGCCCGCGACCTCGTGCTCGACTGCCTCGAGTCCATCGACCGGGAGGTCCGATCCCGTCGGGATGCCGGCCGGATCGAGACCGAGACCCTCGTCGTCGACAACGGTTCCGCGGACGGCACGGCCGAAGCGGTGCGCAGTCGCTACCCGTGGGCGCAGGTGATCGCGCTGCCGCGCAACGTGGGCTTCGCGGCGGGGAACAACGTCGGGCTCGCCAAGGCCAGCGGGCGCCACGCGGTGCTGCTCAACAGCGATACCATCGTGCTTCGGGGCGGCCTCGAGGCCTGCGTGCGCTACCTCGATGCCCACCCGGACGTGGGCGTGGTGGGACCGCAGCTTCTCAACCCCGACGGCAGCCTGCAGAACTGCGTCCACAACTTCCCGAGTCTCGCCACCGAGATCCTGCCCAAGGGCCTGCTCGAGACCCTCTTCCCCCGCCGCTTTCCCTCCAAACGGCGCCCGAGCGCCCTTCCGATCGAGGTGGATGCCGTCCTCGGGGCCTGCCTCTTCGTGCGCCGGGAGGTCCTCGAGCAGGTGGGCCCGATGCCGGAGGACTACTTCTTCTTCCTGGAGGAGACCGACTGGTGCTGGCGCATCCGGCGGGCGGGCTGGCGCATCGTCCAGGTTCCCGAGGCGCGGATCGTGCACCTCTTCGGCGAGAGCACCAAGAAGAAGGTCCCTGCGGAGACCCGGATCGAGTACCACCGCTCCCTGTACAGGTTCTTCCGCAAGCACCGGGGGCCCTTCCAGATGTCGCTGGTGGTGACCCTGCGCGCGCTCGCGGCGGCGGCCCAGGTGGCGGCGCTCGCACCGGCGGCGATCTTGCTTCCGGACGCCCGGGAGCGCCTCCGGGTGCGGGCGCAGGTGCTCGCCTGGCACCTCCGCGGCTGCCCGGCGACCGGCGGCCTTCGCGACGCGACCGGGGCCGCCGGACCCCCGGAGGAGGCAGGTGCATGAAGATCCTGGTGACGGGCGGAGCCGGCTTCGTGGGCTCCCACCTCGTGGATGCGCTGCTCGAGCGCGGCCACGAGGTGCGGGTGCTCGACAACCTCGACCCCCAGGTGCACGGTGACTCCGGCCAGCCGCCCGCCCACCTCTCCCCCGAGGCCGAGCTCGAGATCGGCGACGTCCGGGACCGCGAGGCCGTCGCCCGGGCCCTCGAAGGCGTGGAGGCCGTCTTCCACCAGGCCGCGGCGGTGGGGGTGGGGCAGTCCATGTACGAGATCGAGCGCTACGTGGCCGCCAACAGCCTCGGCGCCGCCGTGCTCCTCGAGGAGATCCTCGCCCGCCGGGACCGCATCCGGCGGCTGGTGGTGGCCTCGTCGATGTCGATCTACGGGGAGGGCGCCTACCGCGACCGGCAGGGGCAGCGGGTGTATCCACCGCTCCGGACCGAGGTGGCGCTGGCGGCCCGCCGCTTCGAGCTCGAGGACGCCGAGGGTGCGCCCCTCGAGCCGCTCCCGACGCCCGAGGAGAAGCCCCTTCATCCCACTTCGGTGTATGCCGTGACCAAGCGGGACCACGAGGAGCTCTTCCTCGCGGTGGGCGCAGCCTACGGGATTCCCACGGTGGGCCTGCGCTACTTCAACATCTACGGGCCCCGACAGGCTCTCTCGAACCCCTATACCGGGGTGATGGCGATCTTCTCGGCGCGCCTCCTGAACGGCCGCCCCCCCCTGGTATTCGAGGACGGCCTGCAGACCCGCGACTTCGTGCACGTCTCGGACATCGTGCAGGCCAACCTCCTGGCCCTCGAGCGCGACCACGCGGCCGGCCGCGTGTACAACGTGGGCACCGGTCGTCCCACCTCCATCGCGGAGGTGGCGCGGCGCCTCGCCGGGCACCTCGCGCCCGAGGTCGAGCCGGAGATCACGGAGCGCTACCGCGCCGGAGACATCCGTCACTGCTACGCCGACATCTCGCGCATCCGGCAGGAGCTCGGCTACGCGCCCCGGGTCTCGCTCGAAGACGGCATCGAGGACCTGCTCGGCTGGATCTCCACCCAGAGCGCGGAGGACCGCGTGGAGCAGGCCCGGGCCGAACTCGAGAAGCGGGGGCTCGCCCGCTGATGGCCGCTCCCGATCCGGATCGGCTCGCCGCGCTGCTCGAGGGCTTCGCCGCCGTCAAGCTCCTCGTGGTGGGCGACGCCATGCTCGACGAACACCTCTGGGGCGAGGTCGAGCGGGTGAGCCCCGAGGCCCCGGTCCCCGTGGTGCGGGTGCACTCCGAATCCCTCGATCCCGGCGGGGCGGCCAACGTGGTCCGCAACGTCGTCGCCCTCGGCGGCCGCTGCAGCCTCGCCGCGGTGGTGGGCGACGACGAAGCCGGGCTTCGCCTCGCGGAGCACCTCGGTGGCATCGGGGTGGACCCGAAGGGCCTCGTGGTGGAGCCCGGTCGCCCCACCACCCACAAGACGCGGGTGATCGCCCGCTCGCAGCACGTGGTGCGCTTCGACCGCGAGAGCGAGGAGCCCATCGCGCGGTCCACCGCCCGCGCCCTCCTCCGCTACGTGGACGCAGAGCTTCCCGGTGTCGATGGCGTGATCCTCGAGGACTACGGCAAGGGGATCCTGACCCCGGCGCTCGTGCGCCAGGTGATGCGGCGGGCGGTGGCCGCCGGCGTGCCGGTGGCGGTCGATCCGAAGGGCGAGCTCGGCTCCTACCGCGGCGCGTCGCTTCTCAAGCCCAACGTCCGCGAGGCCGAGGCCCTCGCCGGTCTCCGGGTCCGCAGCCCCGAGGATCTCGATCGGGCCGTCGACCGGATGCGGCGCCGCCTCCCCGCCTGTGCTTTCGTGGTGACCCGGGGCGCGGAGGGCATGCGCATCTACGAGGGAGGCGGGCGCGGGACCGACGTCCACACGGTCGCGCGGGAGGTCTTCGACGTGCAGGGGGCAGGGGACACGACCATCGCCACCCTCGCCCTCGCGCTTCGCGCGGGCGCGAGCCTCCTCGAGGCGGCGGTTCTCGCGAATGCCGCCGCCGGGGTGGTGGTGGGCAAGATGGGCACCGCGGTGGCCCGGCCGGAGGAGGTCCGGGACCTGCTTCCGGCGGCGGCCGAGGCGACGGGAGAGCTCCCGTGATCCGGAGCATGACGGGTTTCGGGCACGGGGGCTTCGAGGCCGGGGGGCTCGCCTTCGAGGTGGAGCTCCGCTGCCTGAACCACCGCTACCTCGACCTCCGCGTCCGCCTGCCGCGGCCGCTCGCGTACCTCGAGCCGCAGGTGCGCGAGCGCCTGCAGCGCCACTTCCGCCGCGGGCGGGTGGACCTCGCCGTCCAGGCGCGCGGCGGGGGAGGGGGGCTCGCGGCCCTCCGGGTGGACCTCGGGACGGCCGAGGGCTACGTCCGCGCCGCCGAGGAGCTGAGGGAGCGCTACGGGCTTCCCGGCGAGCTCGGGGTCGCGGAGCTTCTCGGCCTCGAGGGGGTCGCGCGCTTCGAGGAGCCCGAGCTCGGCGCCGAGGCGGCGGCGGCGCTCCTCGACGCGGTCGAGGCCGCCGCCTGGGAGGCGGCCGGCATGCGCGAGCGCGAGGGCGAGGCCCTCGCCAGGGAGATCCGCGAGCGCCTCGACCGGGTCGAGGCCCTCGCCGGAGAGCTGGCGCTGCGGGGCGAGGAGGTGGTCCGCGCCTGGCGCGAGCGCATCCGGAAGCGCGCGGAGGAACTCGCGCGCGAGGCCGGGGCCGTGGACGAGTCCCGTCTCCACCAGGAGATCGTCGCCGCCGCCGACCGCCTCGACATCGCCGAGGAGACGGCGCGCATCCACAGCCACGTGGCGCAGTTCCGCGGGATCCTGGAGGCGGCGCGGGCGGGGGCGGCGGTGGGACGCAAGCTCGACTTCCTGCTGCAGGAGCTCGGGCGCGAGGCCAACACCATCGGATCCAAGCTCGCCGACGCCGAGGCGGCACACCGCGTGGTGGAGCTCAAGAGCGAGATCGAGCGCATCCGCGAGCAGGTGCAGAACCTTGAGTAGCGGGGGCGATTCCCGGAGCCCGGCGCGGCGCAGCCCCCGGCCGCCGCTGCGGGAGGCCGAATCGGCGCCGGCCGGCCTGCGCATCCTCCACATCGGCTACGGGAACCTGGTCCTCGCCTCCCGGGTCATCGCCATCCTCTCGCCGCAGAGTGCGCCGATGCGGCGGCTCCGGGAGGAGGCGAGCCGGCGCGGCAAGCTCCTCGACGCCACCCACGGCCGGCGCACGCGCTCGATCCTCATCACCGACAGCGACCACGTGGTCCTGTCGGCGGTGCATCCGGAGACGGTGGCGGCGCGACTCGAGGAGTCCACCGGGGGCGGGGAGGGCGGTCGTTGAGCCGGGGGCTGCTCTTCGTGGTCTCGGCGCCGTCCGGCACCGGCAAGACCACCGTCTGCCGGCGACTGCTCGAGCGGGATCCGGGGCTGGCGCTCTCGGTCTCCCATACCACCCGGCGGCCCCGGCCGGGGGAGGTGCCGGGCCGGGACTACCACTTCGTCTCCCACCGGGAGTTCCGGGACCTCGTGGAGCGGGGTGCCTTCGTGGAGTTCGCCGAGTACGGCGGGAACCTCTACGGCACCAGCGAGGCGGAGCTCGAGCGGATCCTCGAGCAGGGGCGCGACGCCCTCCTCGAGATCGAGGTGCAGGGCGCGGCCCAGATCCGGGCCCGGCGGCCGGACGCCCGGGGGATCTTCCTCCTCCCGCCGTCGCTCGAGGTGCTCGAGGCCCGGCTCCGCGGTCGCGGAACCGACGACGAGGAGGCCATCCAGAAGCGCCTCGCGCTCGCCCGCCGGGAGCTCGCCGCCATCGGAACCTTCGACTACGCGGTGGTCAACGACGACCTCGAGGGCACGGTGGACGCGTTGCTCTCGATCATCGAGGCGGAACGCCGGGGCGACCCCGCTCCCGTGCGCGCCCGCTACGGGCGCGAAGCCGCGATCGCACGGCTGCCGTGGCTCCGGAGGGCCCTCGAGACCGCAGCCGGGGGCGGCGGGGGTGACGCCCGCACCGGCTCGACCGGGCCGGAGCCGCTTCGCTAGGCTTCTGGTGCCTCGTTCCGCGGCTGACGGGGTCCCATGCTCCGCTTCAACGACATCGCCGACCGCATCCTCGAGTACAACCCCGGCAGCGATCTCGACCTGCTCCAGCGGGCGTACGTGTTCTCGGCCAAGGTGCACGAGGGGCAGGAGCGGCTCTCCGGCGAGCCCTATCTGATCCACCCCCTCGAGGTGGCGGGCATCCTCGTGGATCTCCGGCTCGACGACGTCACGGTCGCCGCGGGCCTGCTCCACGACACCCTGGAGGACACCCTCACCACGCCGGAGGAGCTACGGAGGCTCTTCGGCGAGGAGGTGACCTTCCTGGTCGAGGGGCTGACCAAGATCGCCCGCATGGAGTTCAGCTCGAGGCGGGCCCGGCAGGCCGAGAACTTCCGCAAGATGCTGCTCGCCATGTCCCGGGACATCCGCATCCTGCTGATCAAGCTCGCGGACCGGCTCCACAACATGCGGACCCTGCAGTTCATGGACGAGGACGCCCGCCGCCGGATCGCCCAGGAGACCCGGGACATCTACGCACCGCTGGCCCACCGGCTCGGCATCCACTGGATGAAGTCCGAGCTCGAGGAGCTGGCCTTCCGGACCCTCGAGCCCCGGATCGCGGAGGAGCTCGAGGAGGCGCTCCGGCTCTCGCGCGGCGCCCGCGAGCGCTACGTCGAGGAGGTGATCGGCGTGCTCTCGGCCAAGCTCGCGGCCGCGGGTCTCGAGGCCGAGGTGACCGGCCGGGTGAAGGAGCTCCACTCCATCCACCGCAAGATGGAAAGCCAGGGCCGGAGCCTGGACCAGATCTACGACGTGATCGCCTTCCGCATCGTCATCGAGGGGCCACCCGAATCGGTGTACATGGCGCTCGGGACGGTGCACGGAACCTGGCGCCCCGTGCCGGGGCGGTTCAAGGACTACGTGGCGCTGCCCAAGGCCAACGGCTACCAGAGCCTGCACACCACCGTGATCGGGCCCTACGGCGAGCGCATGGAGGTGCAGATCCGGACCCGGGAGATGCACCGGAACGCCGAGTTCGGGATCGCCGCACACTGGAAGTACAAGGAGGGGCGCGAGGATCTCGCTCCGGAGGACTCGACCTTCGCGTGGCTGAGCGGCCTCCTCGAGCGGCAGAAGGAAGTGGCCGATCCGCACGAGTTCCTGAGCGCGGTGAAGTTCGACCTCTACTCCGACGAGGTCTTCGTCTTCACGCCCAAGGGGGACGTGATCGACCTGCCCCGGGGCGCCACGCCGGTCGACCTCGCCTATGCGATCCACACCGAGATCGGCTCCCACTGCTCCGGTGCCCGGGTCAATGGCCGACTGGTCTCCCTTCGGACCGAGCTTCGCGACGGAGACACCGTCGAGATCCTGACCAGCCCCTCGCAGTTCCCGCGAAAGGACTGGCTCGACTTCGCCGTCTCCGGGAAGGCCCGGACCAAGATCCGCCAGGCGATCCGCAGCGAGGAGAGACGCCGCAGTCGGGAGCTCGGGCGGCAGATGCTCGAGCGGGAGCTCCGCCGCGCCGGTCTCTCGCTTCCGCGGCTCCTCGAGTCGGGGGAGCTCGCGGCCTACGCCGAAGGGGAGGGCCGCGGCAGCCTCGACGACCTCTTTTCGGCCATCGGCTACGGGCGCCGGGCCGCGGCCGACGTGGTCCGCGCGCTTCGGGGCGAGGAGCCCGAGGCGCCGCCCGCCGCCCCCCCGGCCTCGCGCCGGCGGGGCCTCTTCCGCCGGGGGCGGGCGCCCACCGGCGGCGGGATCCGGGTGGGCGGCCAGCACGACGTGCTCGTGCGGCTCGCGCGATGCTGCTCTCCGATCCCGGGCGACGAGGTGGTGGGCTACGTCACCCGCGGTCGGGGCGTCACGGTGCACGCCGCCGACTGCGAGAAGGCCTTCGGTCTCGACCCCGCCCGCCGCATCGACGTCGAGTGGGATCCGGATGGCTCGCCGCCGCGGCCCGTGCGCCTTCGGGTGCTCTCCGTGGACCGCCCGGGGCTGCTCGCGAAGGTCACGAAGTGCATCTCCGCCGCCGGCGTGAACATCGAGCGGGCCGACGTCCGGACCACGGAGGACGAAACCGCGGTACAGACTTTCGATCTGCTCGTGCCCGATGCGGAGACCCTCGCCGCGGTGATGCGGGAGCTCAAGCGGACGCGGGGCGTGCTCTCGGTCGAGCGGGTGCGCTCTTGAAGCTGCCCATCTCGCTCGTGGTGATCGCCTGCAACGAGGAGGATCGGATCGGGCGCTGCCTCGACTCCGCCTCCTTCTGCGACGATCGGCTGGTGGTGGTGGACGATCGGAGTCGCGACGCGACGGAGGCCACGGCCGCCGCGCGGGGCGCTCGCGTCGTGGTGCACCCCTACCGGGGCAACATCGAGCAGAAGCGCTTCGCCGTGGGGCTCGCGCGCCACCGCTGGGTGCTGTCGCTCGACGCCGACGAGGCGCTCTCGGAGCAGGCTGCCGAGGAGATCGCCGCGCAGTTCCGGGGAGGCGAGCCGGCCGTGGCGGGTTTCGAGCTCGACCGCCTCACCTGGCACCTCGGGCGCTGGATCCGCCACGGCGACTTCCATCCCGACTGGCAGCTCCGCCTCTTCCGGCGGGATCACGCCCGTCTCGAGGGCGTGAATCCCCACGGCCGCGTCGTCTGCGACGGCCCCGTGGTGCGGCTTCGCGGTCCCCTCTACCACTGGAGCTACCGGGACCTCGCGGACCAGGTGCAGCGCATCCAGGATTTCAGCAGCATCCAGGCCCGGGAGCTCGCGGCCCGGGGTCAGCGGGCCGGGTGGCGCCAGCTGCTGCTCCACCCGCCCCTGCGCTTCCTGCGGGCCTACCTGCTGCGGGCGGGCTTCCGGGACGGCGTGCCGGGGCTCGTGATCGCCGTGGCGACCGCCTTCCACGTCTTTCTCAAGTACGCGAAGCTCTGGGAGATCGAGCGGGCCGGCACCGCCTCCGCCCCCTCCCCGGCGCCCCTCGCCGCCGGCGAGGGGCGGGGCAGCCCGCCGGCCGAGGCCCGCGCGCCCGCGGCACCGCGCCCGCCCCGGTGAGGATCCTGCAGCTCAGCTCCGACTGGAAGTGGACCGGGCCGGCCGAACCCATGCTGCGGCTCGCCGTGGCACTCCGGGAGCGGGGCCACGAGGTGGCCCTGGCCTGCCCCGAGCCGCCCTCCCCGGATCGCCGGTCGCTGGCCGGGGAGGCCCGGGCCGTCGGGCTCGGCCCCCGCCTCGCCCTGCGCCGCGACCGACGGGTGCGCCCCCTGGCCGACCGCGCGGAGGTGGCGCGCCTCCGGGCGCTCCTCGAGCGGGAGCGTTTCGATCTGGTCCACGTCTGGCACACCCGGGACCACGTGCTCGCGCTTCGCGCGACCCGCGGCCCCGGGCGGCGGAGGGTTCCGATCGCGCGCTCGTGGCGGATCGGCGGCGACCCGCCGGCCAGCCCGCTGGCGCGCTGGCTCCTCGGACCGGGCGCCGACGGACTCCTCTGTGTCTCCCCGGGGACGGCGGCGCGTTTCCGCGCGCTCCGGCGCGGCCGGCCGGTGCGGGGCGCCTTCGGCGCCGTGGACCTCGGGCGCTTCCGGCCCGGTCCGCCCGATCCGGCGCTCCGGGCGGCGCTGGGGCTGCCGGCGGGTCCCGTGCTCGGCATCGTGGCCCGCGTCCAGCGCCACCGCCGCTTCGACCTGCTGCTCGAGGCCCTGCGCCGGCTCGCGGTGCGCGAGCCCGGCGCCCGGCTGCTCGTGGTGGGCCGGGGGACGCACCTCGACGAGGTCGCGCGGCGGCCGGCCCGCGAGCTCGGCCTCGAGGATCGGGTGATCTTCGCCGGCTATCGTCGGGACGACTACCGGGATGTGCTCCGTCAGATCGGGGTGCTGGTCTTCCTCGTCCCGGGCTCCGACGGAAGCTGTCGGGCCGTCCTCGAGGCGGCGGCCTGCGGGATCCCGGCGCTGGTCAGCCGCCGCGGGGCGCTCCCGGAGATCGTGGCGGACGGCGAGACGGGCCGGGTGGTGGACGAGGACCCGGACGCCCTCGCGGCGGCGGCCGCCGAGCTCCTCGGCGATCCGGGGCTGCGGGAGCGCATGGGTGCGGCGGCGCGGCGCCGGGCAGAACGGCTGTTCCACCCCGAGCGGCTCGCGGAGGAGGCGGAGGCCCTCTACGCCTCGGTGGTGCCCGCGTCCTTCTCGACGCCGTCGGCGTCCTCCTCGGCGTAGAGCCGCCACAGCGTCGCGTAGAGCCCTGGCCGGGCGACGAGCTCCTCGTGACGGCCGACCTGCACGATCCGGCCCCGGTCGAGCACGGCGATCCGGTCGGCCCGCCGGAGGGTCTGCAGGCGGTGGCTGATCACGAGCACCGTTCGCCCCTCGAGCAGGGCGAGGGTCGCCTCCTGGACCGCCCGCTCGCTCTCGGCGTCGAGGGCGCTGGTGGCCTCGTCGAGCACGAGGATGCGGGGGTTGCGCAGGATGGCCCGGGCGATGGTGATCCGCTGCCGCTGGCCGCCCGAGAGCCGCGCGCCGTCCGGACCCACCGGCGTGTCGTATCCCTGGGGAAGCTTCGCGGCGAACTCGTCCACGCGCGCTGCGCGGGCCGCGCGCAGGACCTCCTCGTCGGTGGCGTCCGGTCGCCCGTAGCGGACGTTGTCCCGGATGCTGCCGTCGAAGAGGAAGGGGTTCTGCGTGACCACGGCACAGTGGTCGAGCAGCGAGGCGCGCCGGATCCTGCGCAGGTCCGTGCCGTCGATCTCGATGCTCCCCGCCTGGGGCTCGTGGAAGCGCAGCAGCAGGTCCGCCACCGTCGATTTGCCCGCTCCGGTGCGGCCCACGAGGGCCGTGACCCGTCCCGCCGGGATCTCGAGGTCGAGGCCCCGAAGCACCGGCTCCCGGCCGTAGGAGAAATGCACGCCGCGGAAGCGGATCGCGTCCCGGGGTCCGTCGAGCTCCACGGCATCCGGTGGGTCCGGGCGCTCCCCGGGTGCATCGAGAATCTGGAAGAAGCGCTCCGCGGCCGGGGCTGCGTCCATCAGGTGGTTCCAGCCCCGCGCGAGGGTGCGCGGGTGGCGGTAGGTGGCCTGCATCACCCCGAGGAAGGCGAAGAGGTCGCCCGCGGTGATGCCGAAGCGCTCCTCGAGGACCACCCAGGCGCCCAGGACGAAGAGCGCCATGAAGCTCAGGTTGTTGAGCATCTCGACCACGCTGCGAGAGGCCACGCGGCGCCGGACCACGGCGAGGTGGCGGCGGAAGAGCTTTCGATTCTCGCGGTGGAAGGCCGCCTCCTCCACCTCCTCGGTGCGGAAGGCCTTGATCACCTGGATGCCGGAGAGGATCTCCATCAGGCGCTGCGTGAGGTCCGCGACCTTCTCCTGGCGCCGGAGGGCGCCACGGCGGATTCCCCGGCCGAAGCCCCGGATCACGAGCAGCACCGGGGGGGCGACCAGGAGCGAGACGAGCGTGAGCTGCCAGGAGATGGCGAAGAGGAATCCGAGTCCCACCCCGAGCGAGAGCAGGGCCGTCACGAAGTCGCCGAAGAGGACCGAGAGGCCGCGGTGGGCGTGGTCCACGTCGGTCATGGCGCGGGCGAGGGTGTCGCCCCGGGTGGTGCCCTGGTGGAATCCGAGTGGCAGTCGGAGGAGCCGGTGGCAGAGGGCCTGTCGGATGTCGACCAGGATCCGACCGAGCGTGTACTCCACCAGGTAGTCCTTGGCGAAGCCCGAGAGCGGCAGCACCAGGACGACGAGCCCCGCGAGCGCGACCAGGCGGAGGAAGCTCTCCCGGACCCGCCGCGCCAGAGCCTCCCGGGCCGCCTGCTCCGGCTCCGCCACCGCCGCTTCCGGGGCCGGGAGGGCGGGTGGATCGGCGGCAGGCGCGGGGGGGGCGGGCGGGCTTCCCGCGGAAGGCCCCTCCGGGAGGGCGGCCAGGGGGGCGAGGCGACCGAGCTGGTGCGGCACCACCACCTCGTCGAGCAGGGGCTTCAGCAAGTAGGCCCGAAAGCTCCGCGCCCCCGAGAAGAGCAGGGCGGCCACGACGGCGAGGGCGACGAGGCCGAGGTACGGGCGCGCGAAGCCGAGCAGCCGGATCAGCGCCGGGCGGGGGCGATCGCTCATGGCCTCAGCCGCGGAGGGCCGCGCGGATGTGGTCGCCCGCGCGCCACCCGAGCAGGAGCTCCCCCTCGACACCGAGCGCCGCCACCTCCTCCCGCGGGAGGTGGAACACGGGAGGCCGCGAGGAGAGCCGAAGGTCGACCTCGGCCGGCCATCCCCGGCCGCGCGGGGGATCCGCGAGTGCGAGGTCGTGATCCCAGGTGGGAGCCGGAAAGCGCACCCGGCCCATGCGGCCCTCGCTGAAGGGCATGAGCGCGCGCACCGTCTGCTCGATGCGGTCGGCGGCCTGCCGGAGCGCCTCCGGTTCGGCGGCCGCCACGGTGGAGGCCACCACCTCGCAGGCCGTCTCGCCCCGGGCGAGGGGAAAGGCCTGGACGGCGATCGGCGCCCCTCCGGTGGCCTGGGAGCCCACCAGCACCCGCCGCCCCATGCCCTCGGGCAGGGCGTCCCGGTGCACCCGGAGGTGCAGCGCGACCCGGCCACGGGACGGGGGCGGCACGTCGAGAAGGGGCGAGACGGCGCCCGAGGAATCGGCGGTGGCGAGCCCGAGGTCGTGGCGGGGAGCATTGATCACGAGGGCGCGGCCCAGCCAGACCTCCTCGGGTCGCTCGAGCACGATGCCGGGAGCCGAGGAGACCTCCACCAGCTCGAAGCGCCGCGAGACGGAGCGAAACTCGCCGTGGACCGAGCGCACCCGCCCGCGGAGCAGCTCCCGGAGGTAGACGCCGGCCTCGGGTCGCAGGACGCCGCCGTCGAGGACGGAGCCGTAGAGCCGCGCGCGCGCCTCCGGCGGGACGGGGGCGTCGCCCAGGTGGTGCTGGGCCCGGATCTGGTCCTCGAGCAGCGGGCGGACACCCGGGGGCAGCGTGCGCAGCTCGACCGGCAGCCCGCGCTCCCGGGGCGCGGGGCGGCCTCGGCTCCGGAGCCGGCTGGTTTTCACCACCGGGGCCTCGAGCAGTGCCGCCTGCTCGCGGCGGCTGGCCTGGGCCAGCAGATGCAGCAGCTCCCGGGCCTCGTCCGGCTTGAGCAGCCCCCAGGTCACCCACTCCTCGGCCGTGAGCCCGAGCTCGCCCACCTCGATGCGGGCCCGGTCGGTGACGTACTGGTACGCCAGCGGGTCGGTGGGCATGCGCCGCCGCTCCACCAGGGGCAGCGAGAGTTCGCGCAGGCAGGCGTCGAGGACGCCGCCCCGCGCTCCTCCCACGGGCAGGAAGGGTTCGCGCCAGGCGGGGTGCGCCCGGGCCGCGGCCTCCTCCTCCACGACGAGCACGCGCAGGCCGCGCATGCCGAGGCGGATGGCGGCGAAAAGCCCTGGCAGCGCGGAGCCGAGCATCACCACGTCCCAGCGCCGGGCGCGCAGGCTGGCGGCGCCCTGGCGGGAGGCGAGGCGGCTCATCAGCGGCGGCTCGCGGCCCGGGCGAAGAGCAGCGGCGGTTCGTCGGGCTCCTTGCGCTCGATCTCGCCGATCCGGTAGGCGCGCTCGCCCATGCCCTCGAGGCGCTCGGCGATCTCCTGCGCCTCGTCGCGCGGCACGATCAGGATCATGCCGATGCCACAGTTGAACACGCGGAGCATCTCGGCCTCGGCGATCTTCCCGAGCTCCTGGAGCAGGTCGAAGATCGCGGGCCGCGGCCACGCCGCGGGGTCGATGCGGGCGCGCACGCCCTTCGGGAGCACCCGGGGCACGTTGCCCTCGAAGCCACCACCGGTGATGTGGACCATGCCGTTCAGGGTGAAATCCCGCAGGAGGTTCAGCACGGGCTTCACGTAGATGCGCGTCGGCGTGAGCAGCGCGCCGGCCAGCGTGGTATTCAGACGCTCGTGCACGGCGAAGAGGTCGGCGCGTCCCTCCTGCCCGGCCTCTTCGAGGATGCGCCGGATCAGGGAGTAGCCGTTGCTGTGGCAGCCCGAGCTCGCGAGGCCGAGCAGCACATCCCCCTCTCCGACCGTGGAGCCGTCGATGACGCGGTCGCGTTCCACCACGCCGACCCCGAAGCCGACGAGCTCGAGATCGCCCTTCCGCATCATCCCGGGCATGCTCGCGGTCTCGCCGCCGACGAGCGCGCACCCGGCCCGGCGGCAGCCCTCGGCCACGCCCCGGAGCGCGGCCTTCACCTGCTCGGGCTCGAGCTCGCCCATGGCCAGGTAGTCCAGGAAGACCAGCGGCTCCGCACCCTGCACCACGAGGTCGTTCACGACCATGGCCACGCAGTCGATGCCCACCGGCTCGAAGCGGCCCACCTCGGCCGCGAGGCGCAGCTTGGTCCCGACACCGTCGTTGCCGGCGACCAGGATGGGATCCCGGTAGCGCTCGGGGATCTTGAACAGCCCCGCGAATCCGCCGATCGACGAGAGCACCTCGGGCCGGAAGGTGGAGCGGGCGATCTCGCGGATCTCGTCGACGAGCCCCTCGTCCCGGTCGAGATCCACACCGGCGCGGGCGTAGGAGGGCGCCGCGCCGCCGAGGGCGGCGGCGCCGGAGGAGGACCCGGGGCGTCGGGAGTCCGGGGTTCGGCTCACCGGGCATGGGATACGGGACCGGCGGGGCGGGGTCAATCGGGGCACCGCACCCCCCCGAGGGAGCTCGCGTTCGCGGTGCTATGCTCCCCCCGTGCGGATCGCGGTGGTGATCCCGGCGCTCGACGAGGCAGACACCGTGGCCGGGGCGATCGCGAGCGCACGGGCGCCCGGAGCGGAGGTGGTGGTCGTGGACGGCGGAAGCCGGGACGGGACCACCGCACGGGCGCGGGAGGCCGGGGCGCGGGTGATCACCGCGCCGCCCGGGCGGGCGCGGCAGCTCCAGGCCGGCTTCGCGGCCACCGATGCCGAGGCGGTGATCTTCCTCCACGCCGACACGTGGCTGCCTCCGGGGTACGCGGACCTCGTCCGGCGTGCGCTCGCGGAGCCGGCCGTGGTGGGCGGCGCCTTCGGGTTCCGGTTCCGCGAGTCCGGGCCCGCGCTTCGGGTCGTCGAGTGGGGAGCCCGCCTGCGGAGCCGCTGGCTCCGGCTCCCGTACGGAGACCAGGCCCTGTTCTGCCGTGCCGTGGTGCTCCGCCGGCTCGGCGGGGTGCCCCAGGTGCCCATCATGGAGGACCTCGACCTCGTGGCCACGCTTCGCCGGCACGGCCGCTTCGTCCTGCTTCCCGCCGACGCCACCACCTCGGCGCGCCGCTACCTCGAGCGGGGGGTGGCGAGGACGGTGCTCCGGAACAGCGGGGCCCTGCTCGGGCGGGCCCTCCGCCTTCCCCGGGAGCGCCTCGCCGCCTGGTACCGCCGGTGAACGCACCGGAGGCCGCCTTCGAGACGAGCGCCGTCGGAGGAGCGGGCGCGCGTTCCGCCTTCCGGCGGCTGCTCTCCTACGTCTCGCGGAACCGGGGCTACTACGCCGTCGCCGTGGCCAGCATCCTGGCCTACGTGGGCGGCTTCGTGGTGATCCCGCTGCTCGTGGGATGGGCCATCGCGGCGGTGGAGCAGGGGCTGCCCGCGGCGGAGGTCGCGCGGCGCTGCGCCATCCTGGCCGGCGCCGCGGTGGCCCGCGCGGTGGTCCGCTACTTCTCGCGAACCCTGGTCTTCCACGCGGCTCGGGAGATCGAGTACGAGATCCGGGGCGACCTCTTCGGCCACCTGCAGCGGCTGCCCCAGTCCTTCTTCCTGCGGTGGCGCACCGGCGACCTGATGAGCCGCTGCGTCAACGATCTCAACTCGGTCCGGCTGCTGCTCGGCCCGGGCCTGCTCTCCCTGGTGCAGACGCCCGTGATGTACCTCGCCGTCCTCGGCGCCATGTTCCACCTCGAGCCGCGGCTCACGGCGCTGGTGATCCTCCCCTATCCCCTCTTCATCCTGATCGCGCGGACCTTCGGCCGGGGGATCCACCGCTACAACCTCCTGGTGCAGGAGGCGCTCTCCGACCTCTCGAGCCAGCTCCAGGAGACCATTTCCGGGATCGCGGTCGTGAAGGCCTACGCCATGGAGCCCGAGTCCGAGCGGCGCTTCGAGGAGGCCAACGAGCGGCTCTTCCGGCGGCAGCTCGGCCTCGTCCGGGTGAACGCCGCCATGCCCGCCATCACCAGCCTGCTGCCGGCTGCCGCCATGTGGATCGTGCTCTACGTGGGCGGGCGGGAGATCCTGGCCGGGCAGATGACGGTGGCGAGCTTCTTCACCTTCGCCATGTACATCTACGAGCTCACCTTCCCGACCTTCATCATGGGCTGGGTGGTGGCGCTGATCCAGCGGGGCGCCGCGTCCATGCAGCGGATCGACGAGATCCTTCGGGTCGCCCCCTCCATCGCCGACCGGGAGGACGTGGCTCCGGTGGACGAGCTCGGGGGTGAGATCGCCTTCCACCGGCTCACCTTCCGCTACCCCGGCGAAGGGCGGGAGCCCGCGCTCCGGGACCTCCACCTGCGCATTCCCGCCGGCTCCACGCTGGGCGTGGTGGGGCCGGTGGGCTCCGGCAAGAGCACCCTGGCCTCGGTGATCCCCCGCCTCTACGAGGTCGACGACGGCCGGATCACCATCGACGGCATCGATATCAACCGGATTCCGCTCCGCACCCTGCGCTCCTCGATCGCCGTGGTGCCCCAGGAGTCCTTCCTCTTCTCGCTCACCCTCGCGGAGAACATCGCCTTCGGCCGCCCGGGAATGAGCCGGGAGGAGATCGAGGAAGTCGCCCGCCGGGCCCAGCTTCACCGCGACGTGGCCGAGCTGCCCCAGGGCTACGACACCGTGGTGGGCGAGCGCGGCGTGATGCTCTCCGGCGGGCAGCGACAGCGGGCGGCCCTCGCCCGGGCTCTGGCCATGGACCCGAAGATCCTCATCCTCGACGACGCGCTCTCGAGTGTCGACGGCGAGACGGAGGCCCGGATCCTGCGGGAGCTGCGCCGCGAGATGGGTCGCCGAACCCTGGTGATCGTCTCGTCGCGGGTCTCCGCCGTGCGGGAGGCGGACCGCATCGCGGTCCTCGAGGACGGCCGGCTCGTCGAGCTCGGCACCCACGAGGAGCTCCTCGCGCGGGGAGGGCTCTACGCCCGGCTCTGTCGGGAGCAGGAGGAGTCCCCGGAGTCCGAGGCGCCCGAGGCGATCCGGGCCGGGGCCGCCGGCGGCGGGGGGGGCGCATGAGCGCGCCGGGTGCCAGCATCCACGAGGAGGAGGCGCTCGGCAAGGCCCTCGACGCCCGCCTGGTGGCCCGGCTCTGGCGCATCGTCCGCCCCTACCGCGGGCAGGTGGCGCTCACGCTGGCGCTCGTGGTGCCGCTCTTCGCCCTCGAGCTCCTCCCGGGCTGGCTGATCAAGATCGGGCTCGACCGGGTCTTCGGCAGCGCCGCCGCCTCGGAGCCCGCCGGCCCCCTGGTGCGGCTCTTCGACCCCCCGGCGGGCCTCGACCCGCTCACCTGGCTCGCGCTGCTCTACCTCGGCGCCATGCTGGGCGGGGCCGGTCTGCAGTTCCTCCACATGGCGCTCATGGGCCGCACGGGCCAGTTCGCGATGCGGGACCTCCGCCGCGAGGTCTTCCGGCACATCCAGAAACTCCACCTGGGCTTCTTCGACCGGTACCCGGTGGGGAGGCTGGTCACCCGGGCCACCAACGACATCGAGAACCTCGCCGAGATGTTCTCCTCGGGCATCGTGGCCCTGGTCACCGACCTGGCCAAGATGGTGGTCCTGGCCGGCGTCCTCTTCTGGCTGGATGCGCGGCTGGCCCTCGCCGCCTTCGCCGTGGTTCCGCTCCTCGCCGTGGCGGCGGTGGTCTTCCGCTACAAGGTGCGCGAGGCCTTCCGCAAGGTCCGGGTCCGGATCGCGCGCATCAACGCGATGCTCCAGGAGACCGTGACCGGCATGAAGGTGGTGCAGCTCTTCACCCGGGAGGCGCGAAACGAGGCCGACTTCGAGCGGCTGAACGCCGCCCATCGCGATGCCTGGAAGCAATCGATCCGCTACGACGCCGCCCTCTTCGCGGTGGTGGAGCTCGCCACCGGCATCACGGTGGCCGTGATCATCGGCTACGGCGCGGGCATCGCGGAGGTGGGCACCCTGTATCTCTTCATCGAGTGGATGCGCCGCTTCTTCCTCCCCCTGCGGGACCTCTCCGCCAAGTACTCGGTCATGCAGTCCGCCATGGCGAGCGCGGAGCGCATCTTCCAGCTCCTCGACACCGAGCCGGCCATCCGGGACCCGGATCACCCGCGACTGCCGGCGCCCGGGCGCCGGGGTGCGGTGGCCTTCGAAGGGGTCTCCTTCGCGTACCAGCCGGGCGAATGGGTGCTCCGGGACCTCTCCTTCGAGGTCGAGCCGGGCGAGCGGGTGGCCTTCGTGGGACCCACCGGCGCCGGGAAGACCTCGGTGATCAAGCTGCTCGCGCGCCTCTACGAAGTGGATCGCGGGCGGATCCTCCTCGACGGGGTGGACCTCCGCGAGCTGCCCCAGCGGGAGCTCCGGCGGCGGGTGGCCATGGTCCTCCAGGACGTCTTCCTGTTCAGCGGCACCATCGCCGACAACATCGCCCTCGGCCGCAAGGATGTCTCCCGCGCGGAGATCGAGGCCGCCGCGCGGAGCGTCGAGCTGCACCGCTTCATCGAGACCCTGCCCCGGGGCTACGACACCGAGGTCCGGGAGCGGGGCGCCAACCTCTCCGCCGGGCAGCGGCAGCTCCTCGCCTTCGCCCGGGCGCTGGTCCACGGGGCCGATGTCCTGGTCCTCGACGAGGCCACGAGCTCCATCGACCCGGAGACCGAGGCCCTGGTCCAGCGGGGCATCCGCCGGGTGCTCGAGGGCCGGACCGCCCTGGTCATCGCCCACCGGCTGTCCACCATCCGCGACGTGGACCGCATCTTCGTGCTCCACCGCGGCCGGATCGTCGAGGCCGGCACCCACGAGGATCTGCTCGCCGCCGGCGGCCTCTACCAGCGGCTCTACCTCCACCAGATGCAGGAGGCGGGCCTCCCCTTGTCATCGCCGGCCGGCGCTGATAGAAAGGGGCTGTCCCCAAGACCCCCCGCCCCCTGAGCCCTGGCCCGACGCCTCCGCGCGGGCCGCGAGGCGGAGTTGCGACTCAAGGCCCTCGAGATCCACGGCTTCAAGTCCTTCGTCGACAAGACGGTCCTGCGCTTCCGCGAGGGGATCACGGCCATCGTGGGACCCAATGGCTGCGGCAAGTCGAACGTGGTCGATGCGGTGCGCTGGGCCATGGGCGAGCAGGCCCCCCGGCGCCTGCGGGGCCGGGGCATGGAGGACGTGATCTTCGCCGGCTCGGAGTCCCGGGCACCGGTGGGAATGGCCGAGGTCTCGCTGGTCTTCGACACCTCGGACGGCGGCGTTCCCCCGCCTTTCGGGGACTACCCGGAGGTCCGGATCTCCCGGCGGCTCTACCGCTCGGGTGAGTCCGAATACCTGATCAACAAGACCCAGGTGCGACTGCGGGACGTGCTCGACTTCTTTCGCGATACGGGCGTCGGAACCCGTGGCTACACCATCGTGGAGCAGGGCCGGATCGCGGAGATCGTCTCCATGCGCCCCGAGGAGCGGCGGCTGCTCATCGAGGAGGCGGCGGGCATCTCCAAGTACAAGGCCCGGCGGCGCGAGGCCGAGAGCAAGATCGCCTCCACCGAGCAGAACCTCGCGCGGGTGTCGGATGTCCTCGGAGAGATCCGCCGACAGATCGGATCCCTCGAGCGGCAGGCCCGCAAGGCGGCCCGCTACAAGGCCCTTCGCGAGGAGATGCGGCTGCTCGACCTGAGCCTCGCGGCCGACGATCGCCGGGAGCGGGTGGCCCGGATCGACGAGGCCGAAACCGCCCTCGAACACCTCCGGGACGCGGTCACCGCGCTCGACGCGCGCGTGGCCGAGCGCGAGCTCGCGCTCCGCGAGCGGCGGATCCACCTCGCCGAGCGGGAACGGCTCCTCGCCGAGGGCAGCGAATCGCTGTTCGCGCTCCGGGCCCGGATCGTGGAGCTCGAGAGCCGGATCGAGTTCGAGCAGCGGGAGCGGGAGCAGCTCGGTCTGCGCGCCGAGGAGCACGCCGAGGAGCTCGAGCGCCTCCGGGAGCAGCGCGCCGCGGCGGCGGCCGAGCTCGAGCGCAGCCGGGACGAGCTCGCGGCGCTCGAGTCCGCCTCGGGCGCGGCGGCGGAGCGGCTCGCCGCCGCGGAGGCCGAGGCCCGGGACGCGGCCACCGCCCTGCGGGAGCTCGAGCGGGAGCGGGAGCGACTCGCCGGCCTGCACCTCGAGGCCGTCACCCGGATCGCCCGGGCCGAGGACCGGGTGCAGTCGCTCGAGGAACGGCGCACGGCCCTCGAGCAGCGTCTGCGGAGCCTCGATGCGGAGATGGAGGCCCATGGGGTCGAGGCCGGAGAGGCGGGACGGGAGGAGGCGGGCCTCGAGGAGCGCCTCCGCGAGCTCCTCGAGGAGCGGGACCGCCTCATGAACGCGCTCCGGGCGGCCCTCGGCCGCCAGGAGGAGCGGGCCGACGAGCTGCAGCTCCTCCAGGAATCGCTGCAGGCGCTGCGGGAGCAGCGGGAGACCGCCCGGGCGCGGCTCGTCTCCCTGCGCGAGCTCCTCGAGACGGGCGAGACCCTTCCGCCCGGCACCCGGCACCTGCTCGCGGACCCCGGCCGCGAGGGCGTCCGCGGCCTGCTCCGCGAACTCGTCGAGGTCGATCCGGGCTTCGAGCGGGCGGCCGAGGCCGCCCTCGGCGACCGGGCGGACGCCCTGGTGGTGGACTCGGCCGCCCGGGGGCTGGGCCTGCTCCGGGAGCTGGCCCGCTCGGCGGCCGGGGGCGCCGTGCTCCAGTTCCCGCTGCCCGAGGTCCATCACCCCACCGGGCTGGTGCCGCTGGGCGAGCCCCTGCTGGAGCGGGTCCGGCCGCAGCCCGGGGTTGCGGGGCTCGTGCACGAGCTCCTCGCCGGGGTGAACGTGGTCGAGGATCTCGGCGAGGCGCTCGAGGTCTACGGGAACGGGAGGCTTCCCGCGACCTTCGTGACCCGCGAGGGCGACCTCCTGCGTCCCGATGGCCTCCTCGTAGGCGGGGGCGACACGGGTCGGGAGGGATCCCTCCGGCGCCAGAGGGAGGTTCACGAGCTCGACCTCGAGGTGGCGGAGCTCGACCGCCAGGTGCGTGCCGAGGAGCGCCGGGTCCGCGGTGCCGAGGCGGCCCTCTCGGAGCTGCGGGAGGAGATCGAGAACCTCCGCAATCGCCACCACACCGCCGCGCTCGCGGTGGCGAGCCTGGAGGGCGACCTCGAGCGGCAGCGGGAGCGCGCCAAGGCCCTCGTGGAGGCCCGGGAGGCCCGCCTCGCGGAGCGGCGCACGCGGGTCGCCGAGCTGGCGCGGATCGACGAGGAGCTCGCGGGGCTCGGGGAGCGCCTCGAGGCCGATCGGGCCGCGCGGGCCCGGCACCAGGAGGCCCTTGATGCGATCGGCGTCCGGATCGCCGGCGCAACCCGCGCGCTGTCCCGGCTCGAGGCCCGGGCCACGGAGCGCCGGGTGGAGCACGCCGGTCGGGTGGAGCGCCGGGACCGGCTGGTGGCGGAGCGG
>Ga0256839_1002039_pt1 | contig 23284 bp, 14 predicted proteins | sample 354166metaG_FD_185968 | JGI IMG/M metagenome (GOLD analysis project Ga0256839, IMG submission 185968) | Hydrothermal vent microbial communities from Mid Atlantic Ridge, Atlantic Ocean - 354-166 | ecosystem: Environmental > Aquatic > Marine > Hydrothermal vents | place: Atlantic Ocean: Mid... | reverse complement strand
GGAGTGCCGCAAGCCAAAGCGGCAGGGGGCTGCCGCACTCCAAAGAAAGCGGCACAGGAGTGCCGCAAGCCAAAGCGGCAGAGGACTGCCGCACTCCAAAAAAGCGGCACGGAGTGCCGCAAGCCAAAGCGGCAGAGGACTGCCGCACTCCAAAAAAAGCGGCACAGGAGTGCCGCAAGCTAAAGCGGCAGAGGGCTGCCGCACTCCAAAAGAAAGCGGCACAGGACTGCCGCGCTCCAAAAAACTTTGGCGGGCGGCGCCTGTGGTGCATCGTATGGCCACGGGCGCCGGTTCTGCGGCCGCTTCGGTCTGTGTCGCTTTAGACCGAAGGCAATTCCCAGGGCGAACGGAACGGGCGGCTCAGCAAGCGGTTCGCCTCCTCATCGCCGACGACCCGTTCGTTTTCGCCGTCCCATTCGATCCGACGTCCCAGTCGCCAGGCGATATTCAGCAGGTGTCCCGGATTGGTCGCGTAATGGCCTTCCTCCACATCCGCGAACGGCTTCCTCCCCGCGCGCACGTTCTCAATGAATTCCCTCTGGTGATGCGGTGGCTCGGTAGCCCGCTTGTCCAGATCCTCGGCCAGCTTGCGGCCCTGGCGGGTTTCGCCGACGATGGTATAGCCGCTCCTGTCCAGCAGCAGCGAGCCGCGGGTTCCACAGAAGAGCTTACCGTGGTTGCGCCGCTGGCCGCGGCATCCGCCGCGGAAGGTGTACTGCAAGACAAAGCCGCGCGGTGCCAGCTCGCACGGGCCGTACTCCAGGATCCCCTCGAACGTATCCGGCCAGTCCCGGTTGTCGTTGCAGAAGTACTTACCCCCCATCGCCACGGCAGCACGCGGCCACTTCACCCCCATAGCCCAGTGCACGATGTCGTAGTGGTGCACCGCCCAATCCACCTGCCAGGCGCCGCCATAATCGAAAAACCAATAGTGGTGCAGAAAACGGTTGCGGTTGTAAGGAACCACTCGACAGGGGCCGAGCCACATGTCCCAGTTCAGCTCAGGCGGTGGAGGCTCATCGGGAGCAAGCCCGAAGCCCGGATACTGGTTCTCGTAGTCCCAGACTTTGACCTCCGTGATTTCCCCCAACCGGCCGGAGCGGATGATCTCGACCGCCTCGTGGTAGTGCGGCCAGCTTCTCTGCTGTGTTCCGATCTGAACGACGCGGCCATACTTGCGAGCGGCCCGAACTGCGGCACGGCCTTCGGCAATCGTGACGCCGAGCGGCTTTTCGACATAGACGTGTTTACCGGCCTGGCAAGCGTGGATTGTAATCAGCACGTGCCAGTGGTCCGGGGTGGCGACGACAACCGCATCGACGTCCTTGCGGTCCAGGATCGCGCGGTAGTCCTCCGTCGCGAGCACCTGACTTCCTGCCTGGTCTTTCGCCCTCTGAAGGCGGCCGCGGTGCACATCGCACACGGCGATAATCCGAGCCCCCTTGACGGACTGGAACGCCCGCAGCAGATGAAAGCCGCGCGTGCCGCACCCAATGATGCCTAACCCCACCTCATCCAGCGCAGATGAAGACCACAAAGGTCGCGGCGAGACAGCCACGCCGACTGCCGCGGCCGTTCCCAGTTCGAGGAACTCTCGACGAGTCCTTGTGTTGGGACGCGTGCCGGTCATGGGACGAACCTCCAGCGGTGCTCTGTCGAACGCTCTACTCGTTCACCTCGCTGTAGAACTTCTCCAACCGTCTCCGGTACGCGGCGGGATCACGCCATGCCTCGTCGAACTCATGCCCCGTCTCTCCGGAGTACCTGTACGGCTCGATCTGAGGGGGCTTCAGACCGAGTTCTCGGCCCAGGGTATGAAGGAACCGCAGTTCGGTGGCCCATTGCCGGATGCGGTTGTAGGTCTCCATCAGCCTGGCGTGGCCGTACCAGTGAGTTCGCACGGCGCTGAAGTGCTGGGCACCGGCGATCGTTGCGACCGCATCGTACTTGAACATGTGGAACATCAGCCCCTCGATCGGGTGCACGTGTTGGTCGTAAGCGGTCACGTTCGGGTTGAGAATAGGGAGTCCTTCCTGGTCGACCAGGGAACCGGGTACGGGTTTCAGGATGCCGTCACGGTATAGATCGCGAATGATCTCCCGAGCGGCGTCCAGGATCGCATTGGTCTCGCGTTTCACCGCGTCGATTTCCTCGAACGCCTGTTCGGCGAACGCGCGCTCGTGGCAGCGCGTGCACTTGGCCATCAGCCGGGCTCGGCCATGATCGGGGGCGCCCTTGATCCGGAAGATGGCGTGGTTGTTCCCATCCTCGGTGTGGCAGTAGACGCAGTTCGGGATGCCGTCGCCCCGCGCTTTGGCCACCTGGTAGTGCACGCTGGAGGTGTAAGCTTCGAGCTGATGGTGGTCCGGACCGAGGTGGCAACGCTCGCAGCCTCCGAACTCACTTACAGGGGGCCTCGGTCGGGCGAAGACGTGGGCGGGATGACAGGCGGAGCAGGTCTGAGCGATCGGCTCATGGCACCTGTTGCAGCCCTGCCGCTGCATCGCCGCGTAGCCGGCCAAGGCTTTGTACCGAATCACTTCGCCGAACACGTGCACCGCCTTGTAGTGCCGGCTTTGCCTGAACCCGGCGTACTGCTTTTCGTGGCATTCGGCGCAGCGTTCCGGGGGCACCTCGGTTTGGACGAAGCGAATGCCGCCGGCAGTGGGTGGTGCCACCTCGATTTCCTGATGGCAGGTGACACAGGTCATCCCCACGGCAGCGTGCTTACTGAGGCGGAACCCCTGAGCGGCTGCCGGGAAACGGTCGGTCAGCGTTTGCTCGACAAGGCGAGCTTCGGCCAGGGAGAACCGCGCAGGAACGAAGACGGCTTTCAGCCCGGCGTTTTGCTGCGTTCTGCCCAATCTGGAGTACCCGGCAACCAGCGCTGCCGAGAAGGCGACAATGCCGACCAGCACGAGGAGGCCGGCGACTCGCTTCTTGCCCAGGCGCATCGTTCCTCTCCGTTCATGGCTTGGACGCTGGGGGCTCAGCCTGCCCTGCTGCCCGGTCACCTTCGGGGAACCGCTGCCCGGCTAACGGCTTCCTTTGGACGCGCCCGGAAAGCTGGCTCCGGGAAAGCCGCTTTGGTCGCATGAGATCGCGGTGGCAATCGACGCACCGGATCGACCGGTCAATACGGCTATGGACCACGGTGGTCAGATAGGGTGCGGTGCTCTCCAGGGGGTGGCAGCGAATGCAGACCTCGTTGGGTATCAGGGCGCGCGCTCGGTTGGCCCGGGTCGGCTCGGCACGAGCCCACGCTGCCTCGTCGTAGGAGCGGAACAGGTGGGACGAGATGTGCACGATTCCACGCAGTCCTGCCGCAAACTGGCCGGAAAGACCGGGGGGATGATGGCAATCCTGGCAAGTGGCGACCTTGCCTTTTTCCGGTTGGCCATGCACCGAGCGCCGCCACGTCTCGTACGCGGGCAGCATTTCGTGGCAGGAGCCGCAAAAGGCGGGGTTGTTCGATACGGCTACCATGCCCCCTGGTACGGCGACCAACCCGGCCAGGAGCACTCCGCCTAAAGAGGCGATCACGACCCGGCGCCACCATCTGGCCCGCGTCGGGTGGGCCGGCTGAAGGAGATCTCGCGCAGCCGACATCGGAGTACCATCCTCTGGCGGGCAATGCTGGGTAGAAAAGCGTGTCTCTGTTGGTGGGCGCTCTTAATGTATGCAAACTCGACCGTTCTTGTCAAGTTTCCGCGCGGCGCTCGGTTTCCTGCCCCCGTCCGAGTGAAGCGCCCCGGGGCGAAAGGTGGGGGGCGGGCCTAGAACGACCGCACGTACTCGACGATAGCTCGCATGAGTTCCCCCTTGAGGTGCTGGTGTTCTTCGCTGTTGTGCATGAGGATAGCCTCCTCGAGCGTCTTTGCCCGGCCATCGTGAAGCCAGGGACCGCTGTCCCAGGTGCCTCGCAGGTCGGGCACATCAAACTCGTCGGGAAGAATGCGGTCTCCGCCGGGAAGCATCAGCACGTCGGGCCGACCTTTGCCCGTCCCTGCATTCCTTCTCACGATGAGGTCCTCATCGTGAGGGAAATGGCATTTGACGCAGCCGGCCGTGTAGTCCTCGTGGAAGATTTTCTCGCCCTTTTTCGCCAGCTCAGTGAGCGAACCGTTTTTGCGACGGAAGGGATTGGGGAACAGGGGGATCGCGAGCACGTACTGCTCGATCGCTTCGACGTCCTCAGGGGGGAGCTTCGTACCCCTCATCACCTTGAGCACGGTCGGCACGCACTCGTCGGTGCCGACCGTTCTTGCTTCCCCCTGCCACCGGAATGGGCCGGTTCCGGCGATCCCGCGGAGGCTTTTAACATCCTTCAGTGTGCCTATGCCGTCGTCTAACAGGTCCCACGCCAGCCTGACCGTGTGCCCCTCAGGATGGCAGGTGGAACAGGAGAACTGGCGACGATAGCACAACGCCGCGCTGTTGAACAGGATCTGCCCTCGGCGGCGCACGGTCATGGCGGCCTCACCTATCCGCACGGTGCGCACGGCACCACGATCGAGCGACCGGACGTTGAAGAACCGAACCGTGTCGTCAAACCGGTTGCAAACGACGACAAAGTTGGCGAAAACTGCCAGCCCGTGCGGCCCCCTACCACAGGCAACCCGCCTGAGCCAACGGCGTACGCCCTCCCGAGGGCCGGGCGCTTCTGAGGCGAGCGGTAAATCGGTCCAATGCTCTTCCAACCAGGCGAGGTCTAAGACGAGGATGGCATCGTCGCCGCTGCAGCTTACCGCGAGCCGATTGCCCGGAAGCAAGGCGAGATCGTAGGGGTTCGCATGGTAGTGCTCTGCTTCGTCCAGCACCAGCGTCCGCACGATGTCCGGCTCCGAACGGTCCCACAAGGCCAGCGCATGGTTGTAGGGCGCCGGTTCGCCGGCGACTCCGACGTGCGGTCGAGGGATCGAGTAGGCGACGGCAACCCGCCGCTCATCGAAGAAGACAACTCGCCGGAGATTAGCGGCCGGCTCGATGGGAATGGTCCGCCTGCTCCAGTCCGTCAGATCTACCAGGACAAGGTACCTCCGTAAGCCACCACTGTCACAACTGACCGCCGCCCACCGGCCCTGGGGGCTGATGGCGACGCACGTGGGGTTCTCCGGAAGCGTGATCCGCCGGACCACTTCGTTCCGATCCAGGTCGATTACGCAGATGCTCTCCTCGCTGCCGGCGCACGTGACGAGGGCAAGCTTCTCGTCGCCGGTAATCGCCACGTCGTACGGCTGGTTATCCACCCGTACATCACAAACCGGACGCTTCCTATGGAGATCCACCACGGAAACAACGTCTGCCAATCGGGAAGCTACGTAGAGCCGATCCCGTTTGGCCGCCAGGGCCAGACCGGTAGGCCCCGCCGGCACATCCACCTCCGTCTCCACCCGCCCCTCGATCATGTCGACAACGCTCACCGCGGCGCTGGCAAAGTCGGTGACGTAAGCGCGTTTCTGCTCCGGATCGACCACGATGTGCATCGGTTCCCGGTAAAGCAGGTTGGGCACCGGGGGCTGCTCCCGAAGCTCTTGCGCAGGTCGCTTCGCTGCAGCAGGACGACCCGGCCGGTCCGCGCGCCGGTTACCCGCCAGCCACGCATACTCGGCGAGCGCCGCGAACACCACCAGCACCAGCAGAACAAGAAGGAGACACAGACGACGCTTTGGGCGAGACCTCACGGATCCCATGGCCGGCACCAGTTTCCCCACGTGCGTTCATCGGCCGCTTGGGCAAACACGGGGACCTATCTGGATATACAGAGTCCGATTTAGGTTGGTTCGGCCATGGCTGTGGTCCGCGCAGTGGTGTCTTCGCAACTCGCACGAAGATCGGTGCGCTAGACTTGCCGGTTGGCGGCAGACGCGAGCTATGCCTTCAGAACCGGCGCACTTGTCCCAGGCCCGTCTCGCCGGGTGTTCTGGTGGTCTGCGCCTCGCGAACGTCCGAACGGTACAGGGGCGTACTCCGCCGCGGCCCGACTGCTGAGGGACGGAGCCGAAACGGGCCTGCGTGGTTATGGACAGGCGCCCTGCCCATCGCAGCACCGCGCAATGAAGGGGGGGTTCGAACATGGTTCACCGCGCTCGCGCAAAGAAGTCCGCACCGCGAGCGCACATGACCCGCAACGGCAGGCACGGCTTCGGCATATTGGCACGCGACAGGCGTCGGCCATCCTGTGCTACAAGCCGCCTGCCGCGCGCCAACAGGGGCCGCCCGCGCCCAGGCCAGGCGCTACGCGCACCGGTCGGGTGCTCCGCACCTAAGCGGACACTGCCACGCACCGCGCCACTATGTAGACAGCGAAGGTTCCTCGCTCTTAGAAGGCCAGGTCGGTCTCGCTTACCGGCTCGCGTCCATCACGAGTGCCGATTGCGAACCAGATGTTTTGGTCGATGTCCTCCGAGATGAACCGCACCCTGCCATCGGCAAACAGCACGTTCACGCCGCCTGGGTGAAGGCTACTGGGGGCCTGGGGCATGTTCGGCGACGCGTGGCCGGCGTTGCAGGTCTTCCGATTGGGCCGGATGGTGAAGCCGATGCTGGAACCACGGCCAGAGTTGGCGAAGTACCACACTTCTCCTTTGAAGTTCCACTGGTACCGGGAAGAGTTCTCGCACTGGCGCTCCCACCATTTGTCCCCCTCGCGCCGCTCATTTCTTCTGCGGCCGGAGCGCCATGGCTCAGGCGTGTACCAGGTAGCAGCGAGAGGATCCTCGAACGCGTACTCGCGGTCGCCTCGCATGGCCCCCCGAATCCACTCGGAGAAAGCTGCCGTGAACGCCGTGCCATCGGTGATGTCCTTGATCCCAATGGGCCGGTTGATCGACCAATCCCAGCCTGGCGAATAGCAGATCCCGTTGCTTCGCCAGTTGTTGAAGAACCGCTGCGTACCCCAGTTGCCCGCGTAGTTCTGCGAGGTCGCGTACGGATTCGGATGGTCGAAGTGGGGGTCGGACGGACAGATGTAGGTCGAGATCTTGGACCGCCGCAAGGTAGCGTTGGCGTCCCCGGCCCAGCCTCGAGCGGTCCAGGGCGGCAGGCCATACGCAGGCAGTTCAAGGTTCGCCGCGTTGTAGATATCGGAGCGGTCGATGTAGGGAAGCAGGAAGACCTTCATGCTCCAGAGTTGGTCCCATGGAGCGTAGGGATTACCCCACCGCCGGCCTGCAGACTGAATGAAGTCTGGAGGGAAGAAACCGTGTGCCTGGTGGTAGTTGTGCAGGGCGATTCCGATCTGCTTCAAGTTGTTCTGGCACTGGGCTCGCCTGGCCGCCTCTCGTGCCATCTGCACCGCAGGCAACAACAGAGCGATCAACACGGCAATGATCGCGATGACGACTAACAGCTCGATAAGCGTGAAAGCTCTCCGTGACATGGCATCCTCCCATTTGTGCACATCAGACCATGAATAAGACCGAAACAACACCGCGGAATCCAGCCCTAGCGTTGCTGCTGCGCCTTTTGCGTCGGATACCCCTGGGGCATCATCGCCCCGGACTGGAACAATTTCTCAGCCGTCGCCTCGTCCACCTCTCCCCCCTCGTACATCTGCTGCAGAGCGTCTCCCATTCCTGGGGGGGCCGCTTGTTCGGCGGACTCCTGTAGCGCCTCGTTAGGCTCTTCATCGCTCGGAGGCCCACCTCCCGATGAGCATCCTGGCACCCCTGCCAGAGCTGCGGCGAGCACCGCAGCCACAACACCTGATCGAACGCATAACCGGACCATAACACCTCCTGGCCAACTGGCCGACCTGTGACGGACAGTAACCGGCCCTCGTTGTACGTTACCAAACTCCGGATCGCAATACAAGACCCCAAGTTGGGTTGCCGCTCAACGTTGGGTCAACGATCCGACAGCACGTGCGCCTGGTCCACCCGTACGCGCCTTGGTTTTTGGCGGCAAGGCGCCGGCTTGCTTCCCGTCTCCAGCGGCACAGTCGTACCCCGGCGGGGCTAATCCTCCGCACAGCCGCACCCACGGCACCGACTGCGGGAAGTCGCCCGGCCCTGCGGCGGCGGGTCATCGTGTTGCTTTCGAGCCGACCGAACGGGAGATGCGACCGCGTGCCCAACAGACCAACTTGCCTGCGCGGGGCTTGCGGTCGAACCAGGCGGTGTGCTACACTCTGGCTTTGTTGGAGCGCCAGGGCGGGCGAAGTGGGTTTCGCAAGACGGGAGGAAACGCTATGGCCGCGCGACCCGTCCGTCGGTACACCAGGGCAACTCGGGTTAATCACCCCCCTTCCCGGGAACGGTCACGCTCTTGCCTGAGAACACCGGTGTCAGATTTGTCGCGCGCTCGTCGTACGTCCAGAAGGGGAGGCGCGGCGCGCACGAACATTACGCGCCTAGCGTGGAGGTAACCGCTGATGTCGAGGGAACCCTGTCCCGCTCACCTCGTGCTTATCGAGACCTCGGGCAACCAGAGGTACATCTTCTCCACCAACAAGCTGCGTGAGCAGGTCGGAGCTTCGGAGCTCATCTACCTGGCCGGAACGAACTGGGTGCTCGATGCCGTACGCGCAGTCGGGGGGCCAGACCTCACGGCATCCGCGCCGGACGACCTGCGCAGGAAGCTGCTGGACCGAACGCTGAACGTCCCCCTGGAACAGGGGGCCAACGTCGAGGTCATCCTGGCCGCGTCCGGAAAAGCGCTCCTGCTCGTGAGGGACGGCAAGCTCGGCAAAGAGATTGTGCGGCGGGTCACCGAAAGGGCGCTGCGTGAGGCGCCCGGACTGGATATTACCGGCGTCGTTAGCAACAAGGAGTTCGATCTTGCGACGGACCCGATCCACGAGCAAATCAGGCAAGTGCACGAGCTGCACACGGCGGTCCGCTCCCGACTGCCCGGCCCGGTAAGTCGGTTCCAGCGGATCCCGATCGTGGCGGAATGCCGCACGAGTGGCGGGCCGGCGGCGCGGCTCACCGAGGCCCAGGATCGCATCCCGAAGACGGAGTGGGGCGTCCCGATCTCCCACGCCTCGCTGGCTAAGGCGCGTGCACGGAAGAGCTGGGAAGATCGCCTTGCACAGATCCTCGCAGGAAGCGACGTCACGCTTGCTCAAAACCTCGAGGCTTTCGAGCAGGAAAGCTGGGTTGCCGTAGTGCACGCCGACGGCAACGGGCTCGGCCAGGTCTTCCTCAACTTCGACAAGGCGATCACTCCTGCCGGGGATACTTTGGCCCGAAACCGGGAGTACATCGACAAGCTGCGCTCGTTCTCGCTGCAGTTGGACGAGTGCTCACAACGGGCATTCCTGGAGACGTGCAAGAAAGCGAGGCACTGGTTGCCGAAGAAAAGACGGCGCCGAGTGCCTGTAATTCCCCTTATCTTGGGGGGAGATGACCTGACGGTCATCTGTAGCGGGGCAATCGGGTTACGGTTTGCCGCCACCTACTCGGAAGAGTTTGAGAAGGCCGCTGGGAGACCGGGCAGTACCGGGCTCAACGTTTCCGAGATAGTCAAAGCCGCCCGAGAAGACGGGGCCTCCGGAAAGGCGCTTGGCCTGACCTGCTCCGTTGGGGTTGCCGTTGTCAAACCCCACTTTCCGTTCCACGCCGCGTACGACCTAGTCGAAGAACTCCTCCGCTCGGCAAAGCAACTCAAGCCCGATCCCGCCATCGACTTTCAAATCGTTTACGACTCGAGTGCATCGACGCTGGAACAGGCACGCCGGGCGTGGCGGCTAAACGGGGGCACCACAGAGCTCACCGCGAGGCCCTACCGGCTGCGGGAACGAGACGGCGAATTAACCTGGAAGGAGCTCCAGCAAAGGGCTCACCAGCTCGCAGACTTGTCGCGGTCGGAATCGGGAGATCGCCTGCCCCGTTCGCAACTCCAGTTCCTACGCGAAGCAATCTTCGAAGGCAAAGAGGTAGCCGAGGCACAGCTTCAGTTGATCCGGCGTCGTTACTCCGCGCTCGAGCCGATTCTGTGGGACGGCAAGCTTTTCTTCACGAAACCAACGGAAAGCGGTGCGGGCGAGGCACAAGGTCCGCGCTGGCGGACCCACTTGCTCGACTTGCTCGAGGTGGAGGGGCTGGAGCGCGAGGCTTCGCGCAAGCGCACGTAGACGGACGCGCATGTTGAGGTTGCTGCCATGCAGAGGTTCAAACTGAAGATCGAGCTGGTTTCCGACTGGCACGTCGGTTCAGGCTGGGCCGCACCAGGACATCTCGACTCCCTGGTCGCTCGGGACGAAGCGGGGCTACCGTTCATTCCCGCCAAGACCATCGTTGGTATCTGGCGCGATGCCTGCGAACTGGTCGCTCGCGGCCTGGATAACGGCTCCTCAGGCGCCTGGTCGAATCTGGTCGACCTGGTCTTCGGCAGCCAACCGGGTGCCCTTGACCAGGGCCCCACGGAATACCACAAAGACCCCACCAACAAGCCCATCCCGGCCGCTCTCGAACTCCAACCCGCACGACTCCCCCAACGACTGCGGGAGTTACTGTCCAGAGACGCGCGCCTGCTGGCCGCCCTCACCTTCACCAAGCCCGGCGTGAAGATCGATCCCGTCACCGGTCAGGCGGAAGAGGATTTCCTTCGTTTCGAAGAGATGTGTCGAGGGGGCATATCGCTGAGCACCGATTGTGTGCTGGACGTGCCCGAGGAGATCCAGCCCTTTGCCGAGGCGCTCCTCTTTGCCGGTGCTGCTCTGGCACATCGCCTGGGCGGAAAACGGCGGCGTGGCCCAGGGCGGTGCCGCTTCGCGCTATGTCACGCGGATGGCCGCCCCATCACGTTAAACGAGATTGAGGACCGGCTCCAGACCAATCCCCCAACCGGCGCGCAACGCCCCGCGTCACCGGCCAACCAGGGCGAGCCGCTGCCGAGCAGCCTGAGCTCCGATTCGTGGCTCTGCGTCGACCTTCGTCTCGTATTGCAAACCCCGGTGCTCGTCCCCCACAGGACGGTGGGCAACGTCGTGGAGACGTTGGATTTCGTGCCCGGCTACTACCTGCTCCCCCACGTGACCCGTACTCTGGGTGCTCTGGGCGTAGACCCGTCCAACGCTATCGCAGCAGGAGACATCCGCGTGCTGAATGGTTACGTGGAGATCAATGGCCAGCGGGGGCTGCCGGCACCGCACGCGGTACACATGGTCAAGGACACGAAGGGGTACCGATCGAGGGAACTCGGAGCTTCCCTTCGGAACCGCCTTCATCAATCCGACGGCGCTGCGCAGCTCAAGCCGGTACGTGCGGGTTACGTCGGCTGGGAGGGCAACGCGTTCCTGGGCTATCGGCGTCCCTCCATCCTCGTCCGCACGCACAGTACGATCGACGACCAGGCCCAGCGTCCAACCACGGAGGTGGGTGGCGTGTACTCCTACGAGGCGATAAGCCCGACCGACGACGATGGCCCCGTGGTCCTGCGCAGCCGGTTACTCATCCGGAGGGGAATCGCTGAGCAGCTTACGAAACGGGATTCCCAATGGTGGACCCGATTGAACGGACCCGTGCGGTTGGGCCGGTCGAAGAAGGACGACTACGGCCTCGCGATTCTCACCACCGCAGAACCCCGCGAACCAAAAGCGTCGCCTCCGGGAACGCAGCAGTCCACACTGTACGTGTGGCTCGTCTCCGACGCGCTCCTACGTAGCGACGATCTGCGTGTTCGTCCGGACATCGAGCTGTTGCAGCGGGAACTTGAGAGGTTGCTTGGCGTCACGCTCGCCGCCCAAGGCGTCTACGCCCAGCAACGGCGGTTTGAATCCTGGAACACCCGCTGGGGGCTGCCCCGCCCCTCTCTCGTGACGCTGGCGGCCGGTTCCTGCTTCGCCTTCACGGTGTCCGGAAATTTGGCCCCCAACGCCATCGCAAGTGCGGAAATCGAGGGGGTAGGCGAACGAAAGGCCGAAGGGTTCGGCGAGATCCGACTGAACCATCCCGCGCTCACCCAGCCCCCTTCCCAGTGGCACGTCCGCAGGGGGCCCGAGACCGCACCCCGTGCCGAACCGGAGCTTCTGACGAAAGAAGACGAGGGGTACGACTACGCCAGGCTGATCGAGCGCGAGGCATGGAAGAGAATCATTGCGCGGCGGGCATTGGAACAGGCTGCGAAAAAGAACAAGCGTCAGGAGGACCTCGGCTGGACGCTCAATGAAGGGAGTAAACCGCCGATCACGCAGATCATGGCCTTCCGACAGCAGGTCGCCCAGCTTCGAAGCAAAGAGGACGCGAACGTCGTCCTGGAGTGGTTTGCACGTCTGGAGGAAAGCCGAAACCGGCGCCCGAAGTGGGAGGAAACGGCGGCTCTGCGAAGGTGCAAAGAACTGCTCGAGAAGACCGACAAGGTCTGGGCTTCCTTGGGCCTGGACCAGCCAGGCGAGCTGCCGCGGATTACGGAAGACGCCGAGACATTGCGAGATGAGCTGTGGGCTTACGCGGTGCGATGCCTCGTGGACGCCTACGCACGGGCTCACAAGAGAGACGCGGAGCAGTAGGGTGGGCACATACCGACCGTACGCGAACGGGACAGATCAACAATGGCCAGGACAATTTACAGCTTGATCACAGTACGGGGGAAACTTCGGGCCAGCTCGCCCATTCACGTGGGCGGCACAGGCTTCGACGTCGACACGGATCTGCCGTTGGCCAGGGACGGACAGGGGCGCTTCTACATTCCGGGCACAAGCCTGGCAGGCGCGCTACGTGACTGGTTCCGCGCGGCCTACTCAATCGCCCATGGTAAGCTGTCGATCTACGAAACCGACGGGCGGGATCCAGACGAGGTGCGAGATCGCTGGGGCTACGTGGAAGAAGAGAACGGCGGGGGGCTAGCATCGCGCATCATCATCGACGACGCCCTCGCGGACGGCGACGTTTCCCAGGAAATCCGGGACGGCGTCGGCATCGACCGCCAATGGGGTACAGCGGCTGCGCATATCAAGTTCGACCGTGCCGTGCTACCGGAAGGAACGACGTTCCAGTTCGAAATGCATGTCGAAACAAAAGACGAAGAAGACGAGCGCAATGTGCTGAGCGAGCTCAAGGCCTTTCTCGACGTAGCTACCCAGCAAGGCTTTTCGCTTGGCGCTGCCGTGACCCGCGGCCTCGGCCGTGTTTCCCTGCCGGAGTACACCGTAGAACGGCTGCGCTTGGCTGATCGCCAGGGCATCCTACAGGCACTCGCCGGACGGCCTGAACAGATTGACCTCGGTCCTATTGAGGCCGCGAAGCTGTCGACCGCTACCAGGCTGCGTATCGAGATCAACTGGCAGCCCGTTGGGCCGGTGATGGTAAAGGCTGGTCAAGAGGGGCTCGGTGTAGACATTCTTCCTCTGGTCACGAATCGCGGGAGCAACGTGGCGCTCGTGATACCCGGTAGCTCCGTCAAAGGCACACTCCGCAGTCACGCCGAGCGAATCATGCGCACGTTGCTGGGGCTTAAGGCCGACTCGGACCAAACAGACGACCGGAACCGTTTCCTGTGTCAGCTCGATGTCCCCCTGGTTCGTGAAGTCTTCGGATATGCGCGTAGGCGGAAGAAAAACGAAGAAAACGAAGACGACGAAAACGAACAGGACGCCGCCGAGCACGAGCCGCAGACAAGCAATCGCGGGGTCCTCCGTGTTTCGGACTGCCACACGTCCCACGCCGTTAAGGAACAGATCTGGCGCACCCTCCTGTTGGCTTCCTCCGAACAGGAAGTGCTCAACGCACTGCAGCGGTCCGGCGCCGGCATCCATTGGGACGTGGCATTCCATGTGGCCGTGGATCGCTGGACGGGCGGTGCGGCTCAGGGGATGCTCTACACGGTTCTCGAACCGCACGCCGCCCAGTGGGAACCGATCGAACTCGAGCTCGACCTCTTCCGGCTGCCTGAAGAGTTGCACCTGCCCGCCATCGGGCTCCTGTTGCTTCTCCTGCGCGACATGGCTGCTGGCTGGATCCCGCTTGGCTTCGGCACCAACCGCGGCCTTGGGGCCATTGAAGTGAAGGAGATTCGCTTCCAGTTGGAGCCGCCGTCCGAGCAAAGCCCCCTTCACGCGTTGAACGGTGTTCGGTGGGACGGCTCCCTGGACAGTCAGACGGACCGCATCTTGCCCGTGGAACTGCTCGATCAGGTCAGGCGTGCGTGGACCACCTATCTCGGAGAGCTCCAGAACGCCCTGGGAGGAATCTAACGTGTTCGAGGCAAATAAGACGGACACACTTTTCCTGTACCGCGCCCAAGAGATCGCGTTGCGAGAGGCCCTGAGCCAATGGCTCGCCGCCCTAAAGGGCAACGGCGGCGCGCACCAGGACGTAACCGCCCTCGCGTACGGCCGCGATAGCTGCCTCGTGACGCGCGTCACACCCGACGGGAACCTTGAGCACCCCGACGAGAACAGCCCTGATCCGTATGAAGTCCGCGCGTTTACCGAGAAGTCCGAACTTCGCTGGTTGCGAACCCCCGCGACGCCGGATGCGGGAAGAGCTGCGATTCTATCTGATGACTCGCTGGATATGCCCCCTGTGTGGCACCGCGAGCAGGTCCCGATAGCAGGCACCCTCTGCCAGCAATACCTCATTTGGGGTGAGGGCACGGGGCGAAGCGTCCCGCAAGGATGGTCGCAAGTGGGGGAAGCTCGCATCGGCGCCTTGCTGCTTCCGGTCTCGGACATCAAGCAGGGCGAGCGAGTCTTCCTGCGCACCGTTGAGTACCTCTGCGTGGATCAAGAACACGGGAACACGTTCGTCTACGACGAGAGACTCGTTGGCCTGGGGTCGTCCAATGTCCGGAAATGATGACCGTTTTCACAACCCGTACAACTTTGTTCCGGCGCTGCCTCGTGACCGGCTCCAGCCGGAACCCGGTGACCGTCCTCCTACGGGCCACGACCGCTGGGCACCCGGTACTTACAGCGGGCGGATTCGCGTGCGCATGGTGGCGGTAACCCCCCTCCTGGTCCTGGACGCTGCGCGGTGCGAGCGCGACGACGAACAGCACCCGTACTTTCCGGTCCGGGTCGGTGTGGACGGCAAGCCTTACATCGCCCCCACATCGGTCAAGGGGATGTTGCGCGCCGCTTATGAAGCGATCACGAACTCCCGTTTCGGCGTCTTCGTGGGACACGACCGCCGGCTCGGGTTCCGGCTGCCGGCCCAAAAGGGAAGCACGCGTCCGGCCATTGTCGTGAAAGAAGGCGATTCTCTCGCCCTGCGCCTGCTCGAAGCGGTGCGCATCCGCTTTTACGACACATCCCTTCAAACGGTGGACAGGGGAAAAGACGCTACGGCGACGAGGGACAGGAAAACCGGCGAGATTCCGGAACACGGTAAGCAAGTGCTGGTGAAGACCGGCAAGGGCATGAAGGTAACGGAGGTGCGATGTGAGGCAGGATCTTCTACAGAAGGCTATCGGAGAGGCTGGGCGGTGGTGACAGGGCCTAACATCGCTAACAAAGCGTACGAACGTGTATTCGTCGAGCCTCGTGGCAATTCCTCCACGCTAATTCCTGTCGATGACCGAATTCGCCAGCTATGGCGAGACCTCATCAAGGACTACAAAGAGATCCATATCCGAGACCTCGAACTACGGGACCGCAGAGGGCAGAAGCCCTGGGACTACCTGGGGGACAAACCGGGCGAGACGGCATGGTCGCGCCAGGTCTGGCAGCCCGGGTACGAAGAGCTCCGTGAAGGGACGCTCTGCTACGTCGAACTGGGCAAGAATGGCCACGTGACCGCCCTTTACCCGGTCAGTATTTCGCGGCGACTGTTCGACTATCCGCCCGGTGCTCTGCTACCCGAGTCCCTGCATCCGGCGCGCTCGATTGCGGAGCTCAGTCCCGCCGACCGCGTCTTCGGCTGGGTCAACCAACGTGGTCCGGGCGCGTACCGAGGGCACCTCCGCATTAGCCCCGTACGGTGCTTGACCGAGAAAGCCGTCGAATCCTTTGGACCGAAGGGGGTTCCGCTCGCGATCCTCGGGGAACCGAAACCTCAGCAAGTCAGGTTCTACGTGGCCCGGGACAAGCAAGGAACGCCCCTTTCTAACAAGATCCCGAAGCGCGCAGGCTATTCGAGTCCCGAGCAAGGACTGCGGGGCCGAAAGGTCTACCCCCATCATGCGGACCTGCCGGATGGCTACTGGAGTAACCCCCTTGAGGATCGCACACAGACGCCAATCGATGGCTACTACCAGGAGTACCGACGGCCGAAGAAAGAAAAGGACACGGGGGAGACCGAGGAACAAAGAGATGACCAGAACCGCTCCATCCGCGGCTGGGTCAAACCAGGCAGCGCCTTCGAGTTCGACATCTTCGTTTGGAACCTTACCGCCTTCGAACTGGGCGCCCTTCTCTGGTTGCTTTCCCTACCACAGAACCATTGTCACCGCTTTGGCGGTGGCAAGCCGCTCGGCTTCGGCAGCGTCCGGCTTACCATTGTTCCAGGCCAAACGTACATCGTAACTGCAGAGGAGTTAGAAGCTTCGTACCGCGAGCTCGCATCCTTCCCCATCGACACGAAAACCAGTTTGCGACGCGTCACGGAAGCGATCCGCACCTTCAAGGAAACTTTGCGTGAAGCCTACCCTGCGCCCAAGTTCGAGGACATCCCGTTCATCCACGCTTTTCTGATCTCGTGTCGTGGATTCAGAGACGGTCTACCCATTCACTACCCCCGTACAGGCGACGGCTACGGCAATCGTCGACCACCGGATCGCGAGGGCAAGAACTTCGAGTGGTTTGTGGAAAACGAGCGGACGAACGGCCCGAGGCTGTCGCTCCCCGCTATCCATGGAGACAAGGGCCTACCGTACCACCCACCGAAGCCAAAAGAGCCGCCGAAGGACAAGGGTGGCAAAGGCGGAAACATGGGCAAGAAGTAGACGAGACACCACGCGCTAATGACGGCATAGCTGGTATAACGCGCGGGGCCTGGAAGCGAGCTGCAGCTTCGCTCGTTTGGTCAGGGATGCCCTGCAGCGACCGGCGTACCCTTGGGCTCGTGCTTAGGTGGGATGTGGACCGCGGAAAAGACGTGACGCGAGTCGAGGACATGGCGTCGAAGCTGGCCGGCTCTTTGGGCCGTCGTCGGGCCACTCGGGAGCGCGCCCTGACCGTGTACGTGGAGGAAACGTAGATGCCTAAGGGGGTATTGAGGGTATCCAAGAGCGGAAAGAACCTTTTGGTACGCGTGCAGCAGGGGAACAAGGAGAAGGAATACCCGGTTGATCTGGATCGGCTGCCGGAACCCCTCGCTCGGATCTGGTCGAATCCGGCAACACGTCGCAATCTTGACGGGGTGGAGGTCTCTGTGGAAGGCAAAAGGCCCCCCATGCGTGTCAGAGTGGCTGCTGGATCTGCGCCCACCGGCCGCACACCGGCGACGCGGTCCTCACCGCAGAGAACCTATCCACAGGGGGCACAGGCGGCTTCGTTTCATAACCCCTACAACTTCGTGCCGGCGCCCCCGCGAGACACGCGGCACCCAGCACTGGGGGACGGCCCCCCGGTGGGCCACGACCGTTACGACTCCGACAGGTACACCGGCTCGCTAAAGGTACGAATGACCGTCGTGACTCCGCTCCTGGCGATCGATGCGGCACGTCGGACCGAGCTCCCCGGCGATCACTACTCCTATCCCATCCGCACACACAACGGTGTGCCCTACATCGCCCCGACCTCGATCAAGGGGATGCTGCGTGCCGCCTACGAGGCGATCACAAACTCGCGGCTCGGCGTTTTCGTCGACCACGATGTCCCCCTGGCGTACCGCATGGCCGCAGCCGATGCCAAGGCGCTTGTACCGGCACGCGTCGCGAGGCAACCCAACGGCCGACGCGTTTTCGAACTACTTCCTGGAACCAGCAAGATCACTTCTAATGGCCCTAATGGTCCGCTCTACGCCGCCTGGCTGCCACGGTATTTCAAGGGACAGATCGATAAGAACGCCGTGCGTTATCCCAATGGGGACCTCCCTGAACACGGCGCCCGTGTCAGATGCGTGTTGGCCCTTTATCGATACCAGCGTAAGAACCAATCCTGGAATGTATGGCGAGCGATCTGGATCGCGCCCGAGGCTAGTCAGCACGCCGTACCACCTGCTTCGGTGAGGACCAAACTGGCAGAGCAATACTCCCACCAGCATCTTCATCCGAGGAACCAATTCATTGACGTGACAGGGTACGTCTGCGTCACCGGCCCGAACATCGACCGAAAACACGACGAACGGGTCTTCTTCTCGAACGGCCACATACGGACAATCCCGCTGACCGATGACCACGATGCCTTCTATGCGAACCTGGTCGCAAACTACCAGAGCATCCACGAAGACGAGATAGCACGGGGGATGGATGGGCCACCGGCGTTAAGCAATTCTCAGTGGTCCAGGCATATCGCGGCGGGGCGCAACAAACAAGTGAAGGAGCGGGAGCAGAGACTTGACGATGGTACCCTGTGCTACGTGAAGCTCGACAACAGCCTGCAACAAGTAGTCGGCGTCTATCCGGTCAGTGTGTCGCGTACGCTCTACGAGCTCGCCCCTGCCGTTCTTCTTCCCGACGAGCTGCGCCCGGCTTCCTCTATCCAAGCGCTTTCCCCGGCGGACCGAGTCTTTGGCTGGGTCAACCAGAGCGGCTCCGGGAGTTACCGCGGTCACGTCCGCATTGGTCCGGTTCAGTGCGACACACCGAACGCTGTTGAGCAGATTGGCAACCCCGGACTACCGCTGGCCATCCTCGGCGCGCCCAAGGAACAGCAGGCGCGTTTCTATGTGGCGGAAGACAAACAAGGCACGCCTCTGCAGGACCGAACCCCCAAAGATAGGGGCTACTCGCGTCGATCGCAAGGGCTTCGCGGGCGCAAGGTCTACCCCCATCACAATCATCTTCCGCCCGACTACTGGCAAGCGAAGCCGGACGTGGGACTGCAAGCCTCGGACGGACGCTACCGCGAGTACCGCCGCCCGGTGGACAAAGAGGGTAACGAGGTGCGCGACAACCAGAACCGCTCCATTCAGGCCTGGATAAGCCCCGGGTCGGTGTTCTATTTCGACATCCACTTTGACAACCTTTCCGACGTAGAGCTGGGCGCGCTCCTCTGGCTTCTCCAGTTGCCGCCGGATCACTACCACCGCCTTGGTGGCGCTAAGCCTTTGGGGTTTGGAAGCGTCCGGCTGGACCTTCTCGACCACAAGATCGCCCGGGGAGACGAGCTGCGCGACTCGTACGCATCTCTCGGTGACCGCCCGGGGGGCGTGGGCCCTGTGGGGCTGGTCGACGCTTTCCGATCCGCTGTGTGCGAAGCTTACGGGAGGGGGCGGCAGTTCGAAGAGGTGTCCTTCATCCGAGCGTTCCTGACGAGCGCCCGGGGTTTTCCGTCGCCGCTCCCGGTTCATTACCCTCGTCGAGGCGAAAACGGCAGGCAATCGCCGCCGGATCCGAGCGGGGAGAACTTCAAGTGGTTCGTAGAGAACGAGCGAGTCAAGGGAGGAAATGTCACCCATGGGCGTTCCCTGCCGCACATCACCGATCCAGGCGGCCTGCCTTATCTGTAAGGCGCAGCCGCTTGGTGCGAAGAAGCGGCCCGCATCGGCTCGAATGGGCAGCATAGGAAGCAGACGCGGTACCACTTGCGGTCGTGGAGCTTCCTGGCTCCGACGGCCGCGGCGGACGACGGCACGGAGGCTCCCCCGGAGTGGCGACACGCACGGTTTCGGAGGAGCCAGAAATGACGCTAAAGGGCACCTTGCGAGTCTCGAAGAGTCAGAAGACGCTCTTGGTTGGCGTGGAGCCGGAGCGGAAAGAGTACCCCGTGGACGTCGCCAGTCTGCCGGATGATCTGAAGGCTCTGTGGGAGGACGTTTGGCGACGCCGCCAGTTGACCGGGATTGAGGTTAGTGTGGACGTGTCGAGATCACCGGTACGCATCCTTAGCGCCGATCGGCCCCCCTCCCAAAATCCAACGCCCTCGCCCGTTGTGACGAAGCTGCGGGAGGACACGGGAAAAAAGGCAGAAAGACCGCTTCCCTACCTGGAAGACGGCCGCGATGTAGCCCTCGTTATCCTGGCAAGCGAACAGCTCTGGCCAAACCTGGAAGCCGTATGCCTGTACCGGCGCGTGCTGCGCCGGTTGTTCATCCTTCACACCGACCATCCGACGCGTTCTGTCCAACCCGCCCATGCCATCGCGAACATAGTCAAAGCCCAATTCGGGATCCCGGCAGAGCTCGTCCGGGTCGGAATGGAACCGCGCCAGGTTACCCAAGGCGTGCGCGGAATCCTTGAGAACCGCGGGGGGCTGAGAGTCGTGCTCAACGCCACGGGCGGCACCAAATTGATGACCGCGGGCATGCTCCGCTGGGTTGGAGAACCGGGCACAGCAACCATCTACCGAGAATTCGGGGGCACCTGGTTCGAGCTGCAAAGGGCCGAAGATAACCGGCAAATCGTCGCGATTCCGATCGAAACGCCGGGGCATCCCACCGACGTCTTGAACGTCAGAGTCCTCGTAGAGCAAGTGTGGGGGATTGGTGGGTACGACGTCATCGTTGAGGGGGACCTGCCCGAACTGCCCGTGGAGGAAATTGCGAGACGGGCGTGCGCGAACACTGGAAAGCCGGACACGTGGCAGCAGGCGTTGGCTACAGCCATCGCCGGGGCGACAGGCCGTGGTGGCCAAAGCCAAGCCGGTTTCCTGTTCGAGCAGTTCGTGGGTGCCTGTATCCGGCACCTCGGAGTAACCAACGGCGTCATGAACGTAGAGCGACGCCACGGGGCAATGGTATTGCAGGAACTGGACATTGTGGCCAACGCGGGAGGGCGAGTGTGCGTGGTCGACTGTAAGCTGCCGCAGTCAGGGGAAACCGCGGCCATAGCACAGTGCCTTACGGCCTCTCATGTCCGCCGCCAGCTCGGTGGTCTTTCCGGTGGTTACATGCTGGTGCGGCCCAACTGGCTGGCTCGCCCGTGGCTAAAAGATCTTTGCAGCAGCCTGGGCATAGAGCTGATTGACAGCCAGGACTTCGGGCAGTTTTGTCAGCGGTTGGCTCAGTTCCTGGGGGGTGACGCGAATCCCGAGAAGGTGGAGGCGGTTGACCGCTGGCTCAGAGAGTACAACGCGCGCCGGCCCCTACCGGGCATGAGACCCCCCTCGCCGAAGCATCAATCGTTGGCTCAACAGACCGTCACCAATGTGGTCATCCCCACGGACCCGTGGCTCTCGGAGCTGGCGCACACAGGCAACCGCAATTGGGCTGCCTTGCTACTGCGACAATGGGCCTTGCTTGTCGTATTTCCTCCGGCCGCTGTTCAGCACGAGAATTCTCCTCCCGGATCCACCGAAGTGGATCCTAACCGCATCTGCCAGTTCGTGCGCGATCGCCTGCAGCGTGCCGGTTACTCGGTGAAGGTGTGCGGCGTTAGGCGATCGATTGCAAAGACCAGCGTAACGCTCATCCTAGACGGTGTTTCCATAGATGCACTTCGTGCCTTGCCCGACGTCATTCCCGTCACGTGAGCTCGATCGACACCGGCTCCGCCAGGGGGCCTCAGCGCCGTCGGCCGGAAGCCACCGGTGAGCGGACTACCGATCGGCGCGCCTTGTCCAGCAGGCGGCCGGCTACACGGCAGCGTTTATGCGCCCTACTGCCGGAGGCGGTCGCTTACCCGGGGCGATCCTGCTCTGCCCCCATCCCCGGGGGCGTCGGCCCACGCCCGGCCGCGCCACCTTCCTTCTCCGCGCCGGCGCAGTTTCGCCGCCGCCGAACTGGAAGCCCCCTTTCCCCGTGGCCACCTCAGACCGCGGGCAGACCGGGTCGTCGTCGCAGTCCGCCAACACCCGCGGCGCCAACTGAGCGCCGGCCCACCATCCCGCCGCCGACGGCGCCCCGTCCCGCGCGCCGGCGCGATCTGCGACCGCTCAGTAGCCCAAGCCCGCCCGCTGCCAGGCGGGACGAAGGGAGCGCCGGAGCGCCGTCGCGCCGGCGACGGCGCATTGGTAGCGCGACCCGTCCCCGGGTCCGCCCCAAACCGTACGGCCCTCCAGAAGCGCAGGCAAAAAGCATCCCCGTCGAAACGAAGAAAAGCCGGCCCTCGAGGGGCCCACCAGGGGGTCGCGCCTGGTCACCCGCCGCTTCGGCCGCTGGCCCGAAGCGGCCCCAGGCCGGCCGGCGGCCCCCCTCCGGCGGCGCATAAAAAGCGGGCCGCAAACAAAGCCCGGACCGCCGTCGCGCCGGCGACGGCGCATTGGTAGCGCGACCCGGCCTCGGGTCCGCCCCAAGGCGCTGGGCCCAAGCAAGCGGTGCCAAAAACGACCTCCACCGAGCGGAAGAAAAGCCTCCGTCGCCGGGGAAGGGCAATGCGGCGCCCTCCCTCGCCGCTTCGGCGACCCGCCGAAGCGGCCCACGAGCCCGCCGCCCGGCGGGACAAGGGGAGCGGCGGACCGCCGTCGCGCCGGCGACGGCGCATTGGTACGCCCGCCGGGCCCCGGCGGGCGGGGCCTGCCCGCCAGCCGCTGCCCGGCCCCAGCCGTCTGCGCGCAGGCGCTTTCGCGACAAGCCGCGCCTTCTCCCCACCGCGAGCCGCAGGCTCGCCCCCGGCCCGCTCGCCGTCGCCTGCGCGACGGCGACAGCCCCTGCGCCTCTCCCATCTGCAATCGCCCGGAAAAGCCAGCCATGCTGCCCGCCGCCCGGCGAGACAAGGGGAGCGGCGGACCGCCGTCGCGCCGGCGACGGCGCATTGGTACGCCCGCCCGGCCCGGGCGGGCAGGGATTCCCCGCCAGCCCGCGCCCGGACCCGGCCGCGTACGCGAAGGCCCATTGCCCACCAGCCGCGCCCTCTCCCAGCTGCGAGCCGCAAGGCTCGCCGTAGGCCCGCCCGCCGTCGCACCCGCGACGGCGGCGGCCCCTGCGCCTCTCCCATCCGCAACCGCCCGGCAAAGCCAGCGATGCTGCCCGCCGCCTGGCGGGACCGGACCTCCGCCGCTGCGACGGCGGAGCAGTGGTAGCGCGACCCGGCCCGGGTCCGCCCCAGACCCAACGGCCCTCCGGAAGCGCAGGCAAAAAGCATCCCCGTCGGAACAAAGAAAAGCCGCCCTTCGGTGGGCCCACCAGGGGGTCGCGCCTCGTCACCCGCCGCTTCGGCCGCTGGCCCGAAGCGGCCCCAGGCCGGCCGGCGGCCCCCCTCCGGCGGCACATAAAAAGCGGGCCGCAAAAAGACCCGGACCGCCGTCGCGCCGGCGACGGCGCATTGGTACGCCCGCCGGGCCCCGGCGGGCGGGGCCCGCCCGCCAGCCTCCGCCCGGCTCCAGCCGCCTGCGCGCAAGTGCTCTCGCGACCAGCCGCGC
>Ga0256839_1002038_pt1 | contig 23289 bp, 19 predicted proteins | sample 354166metaG_FD_185968 | JGI IMG/M metagenome (GOLD analysis project Ga0256839, IMG submission 185968) | Hydrothermal vent microbial communities from Mid Atlantic Ridge, Atlantic Ocean - 354-166 | ecosystem: Environmental > Aquatic > Marine > Hydrothermal vents | place: Atlantic Ocean: Mid... | reverse complement strand
TTGTTGTTGGCGCTGCCATGACCTATGCCACCTATGGCTTTATGGAAAATTCCATCAGCACCACCGGACAGGTAATTAGCGTTGCCGCCAATACCAGCGAAGGCAGCACCAGCTATCAACCCACGTTTGGCTATGTTGATACTAACGGTCAGCTTCAGCAAGGCACCACCTTTCTTTCTGCCAGCGGTTATAATTTTGCCATTGGTGAAAAAATGGAAATTCTGTATGACAGTCGGGATTTTTCCGCAGTGCGGTTGAACACATGGTTCAGCACTTGGGGATTCGGGGTAATATTTCTGGCAGCGGGCATCGTGCCATTGCTGATTGGCCAGTTTATCCGTAAGCTTGGCAAATCACCCCCCCGCCGCGCTGGCGCAGATGCGGGGCGGCATAAAGCCGTGCGCGACAAATATGTTCGCCTTGAATCGCCCGAATCCGATGAGGACCACCAGCGCGAGACAAATTACAAACCCACCGTGCGGCGCTGATTGCTGATCAGCCTATAAAACCTGATCAAGCGCGGTTTCGAGCCGCTTTAGTGTGCCGTCAATATCAGCCAGTTTGTCCAAGCCAAACAGCCCCAGTCGAAAGGTGCTGAACCCCTCGGGTTCGTCACATTGCAATGGCACGCCAGCGGCGATTTGCATGCCAAGTGCTGCAAATTTTGCGCCGGTTTTGATGCCCGCATCATCGGTATAGCTGACCACAACGCCGGGGGCTTCAAATCCTTCGGCCGCCACAGATTGCACGCCGCGTGCTTTTAGCATGGCCCGAACCCGCGCGCCCAATTCCTGCTGCGCTGCCGAAATATTTTCCCAGCCCAGCTTTTCGGTTTCTTTCATACTGTCGCGAAATGCCTTTAGCGCATCGGTCGGCAGGGTGGCGTGGTAAGCATGGCCGCCAGCCTCGTAAGCCTGCATAATCTGTAACCATTTTTTCAAATCACAGGCAAAACTGGTTGATGTCGTATCGTCAATCCGCGCAAGCGCCAATTCTGACAGCATGACCAGCGCCGCCGCTGGCGAGGCGCTCCAGCCTTTTTGCGGCGCAGAAATCAATATATCAACGCCCAAAGCTTTCATATCAACCCAGACCGTGCCCGAGGCGATACAATCCAGCACCATCAACCCGCCAACCGCATGGGTGGCATCAGCCAATTCCTTGATATAGCTGTCGGGCAGCATCATGCCCGATGATGTTTCCACATGGGCGGCAAACACCATGGCCGGGCGATCTGCGTGAATGCGCGCCACGGCTTCTTCAATGGGCACGGGCGCAAAAGGCGCGGTAACCGAATTGCCGGTTTGGCGGGCTTTTAATGCGGTATGTTCTGACGGAATATTGCCCATGTCAAAAATCTGGGTCCAGCGATAGGAAAACCAGCCATTGCGAATAACCAGCGCCGGTTTGTCGGTGGCGAACTGCCGTGCCACGGCTTCCATGCCATAGGTGCCGCCGCCCGGCACAACCACCACCGCCGCAGCATTATAAACGCCTTTTAACGTTTCGGAAATATCCAGCATCACCTGCTGAAAGCTGGCCGACATATGGTTCAGCGAGCGGTCTGTGAATACAACAGAAAATTCCTGCAACCCGTCCGGGTCAATATTGGGCAAAAGTCCGGGCATGGGAAGCCTCCATAGGGGTTTTGGGTATTTAGGGGATATCGGGCCGTGTTTGCAAGATGCAAGTTTTAACCAAACATGCCGATATTATTTGCCAATATCCGCTGGGCTGCGAATATGCCCAGAATAACCACCATCGGCGCCAGATCCAGCCCGCCCATTTGCGGTAATATCCGGCGGATCGGTTTATAAATCGGGTCCATAATCCGTTGTAAGCCATAATAGATCTGCTGCACCAAAGGTTGGCGCACATTCAAAACCTGAAACGCCACCAGCCAGCTTATCAGGATATGGGCGATCACCAGAAACCACATAGCATTCAGAATGAATAACAGAATTTCAAAAAGCGAGGTCATGGGGTTCTCCGGGATATATTAATGTCAGGGATCATCTATGCCCCTGATCGGCAAAGAACAAGGTCTACGCGAAGTCAGGGGTTGAGTTCTGTTGCTTAAATCGCATTATCCTGAAAAAGGGGTTAATGATGTATCCAATATTTCGCATGTTATACCAGCTGAACAAACACCGTAAATCACCGGCATTGCCGTTGGACGGGGTGCATGTTTCGCATCATATCTGCTGGCCGGTTGATATTGATCCATGGATGGAGCTGAATAACGGCCGTATGCTAACCCTGTTTGATCTGGGGAGACTGCCCTATTCAAAACGTGTTCCGCTGGCAAAAACCTTAATAGAAAACCGCTGGGGCATGACCATTGCCGGTTCTAATGTGCGTTACCGCCGACGTATCACAACCTTTTCCCGCATAGAAATGCACACCCGTGCCATTGGGCGCGATGCGCGGTTTATGTATTTGCTGCAAACCATGTGGGTAAAAGGCGAGGCTGCATCATCAGGGGTGTTTCGCGCAGCCATTGTCAATAAAAACGGCATTGTGCCTACGGATGAAGTTGTCAAACAAATGGGGGTTCCCGATTGGAATCCCCCCCTGCCCGACTGGGTTAACAACTGGATCACCGCCGAGGCAAGCAGGGTCTGGCCCCCGGAATCCTGAGGCCAGATATTTGATTCAGGGCCGGATATACGACCAGCCCGCTTCTTGCAGCAATACCAGCTGCACAACGCCCGAGGTCACCACCACGGCCTCATCCAGCAATTCAACCGCCTGGCCTGATCCTTCTTCCATTTTTCGCATGGTGTTGCCACATGCGGCAAATGTCAGCCCTTCGATTTCCAGTGACAGTGCCGCGATTCGGCTGGCCACCGGCGATGTATCGGCGCGCAACATATGCAGGCCCGGCCCATAGGCGACCACCTGAATTTCAACCGCTTCGCCAATGCTTTCAAAATATGCCGTAACGTTTTTAACGTTGTTAAGCGTCAAGTTCATCAGCTTCGGGTCATTTTCATCGATATGGAAGGCAATACGGTGAACAACCTGTTCTTGTGCAAAAACCGGCGCTGCAAACATGAACACAACTGCAATGGTGGCAAATATTTTCTTGAACATAGATTTCTCCCTTGGCTACGCACCGTTGATCGGCGTCGCTGACCCAGCGTAACATAGAAATTTACCGCGTCATTAAAATAATCCCTTGATGTAATGGCTTTTTACCCGTCTTATAAATCTGCAAAACAGGGGGAAATCATGACACAACGCGCATCACGCAAAGGCATCTGGGGCTGGATGCTATTTGATTGGGCCAGCCAGCCGTTTCACACATTGGTCATTACTTTTATTTTTGGCCCCTATTTTGTCAACGAACTATCTGTAAACGCGGTGGTTGGCCAAACCAACTGGGGTTATCTTGTTGGTTTTGCCGGAATTCTGGTAGCGGTCAGCGCGCCGTTTCTGGGGGCGGCTGCCGATAGAACCGGCCCGCGAAAGCCCTGGGTTTTGGCGTTTGGTGCGCTGTTTGTGGCCGGCAGTCTGGGGCTTTGGGGGGCGGAACTTGGCCTTACCAACCTGATATGGGTTTATATTTCGTTTATTGCTGCATTTATCGGCGCTGAATATGTCATTATTTTCACCAACGCCATGCTGCCCGATCTGGTGCCCAAAAAAGATGTTGGCAAGCTTTCGGGTTATGGCTGGGCGCTTGGCTATGCCGGTGGTTTTGTGGTTCTGGTATTTGTATTGCTGCTGATTTCCATTGCGCCGGGGGGGGATCAGACCCTGCTTGGAACCGAACCTTTATTCGGGCTTGATCCTGCCAAGGGCGAACCGGCGCGGGCCACGGGGCCGATTTCCGCCATCTGGTTTATTGTTTTTGCCATTCCGTTTTTCCTGTTCACCCCAGATCGGCGCAAGGATACCAAAATCAAGCAGGCCGTTGGCGAAGGTCTCGGCGGTATCCGCCAAAGCTGGGCGACCATCAAAAAATTCCCGCAGCTCTGGATGTTTTTCCTGTCGTCGATGTTATACCGTGATGCCTTGGTGGTGCTTTATACATTCGGGGCCATTTATTCGGCATCGGTGCTGGGCTGGACCACATTTGAACTTGGCGTTTTTGGCATTATTGCCGCGCTTGCCGGTGCGTTTGGCGCATGGTTTGGCGGCTGGGCCGATGGAAAATGGGGGGCAATGCGGGTGGTGCAAACCTCGATCGTTTTGCTGCTTCTGGTTAGCATGGCCGTGCTGACCACCACCCGCGAGGTCGTTATTTTCATCCCCGTAGCCGAGGGCTCAAACCTGCCCGACATTCTGTTTTTTATCTGTGGCGGCATTATCGGCGCGGCCGGCGGGTCCATGTCGGCATCGTCCCGCGCTTTGGTGGTGCATTTTGTCGATGGCAAAATTTCCATGACCGAAGCATTCGGCTTTTATGCAATGGCAGGCAAAGCCACCGCGTTTATCGGCCCGTTTGCGGTGGCATTTGCCACATGGCTGACCGGATCACAACGCCTTGGTATCAGCCCTGTGATTTTGCTTTTCCTTGCGGGCATGGTATTGTTGGCCATGGCGAAAAAACGTGCAGGAAATGATTTGTGACACCCAGAATATTTGCGCTGGCTTTTGCGGTCTTTTGGACAGCACCGGCTCAGGCTGACATCCCTGCCAAACAATTGTTTGGCGCTATGGATACCGCAACCATGCAGCGTTCGGCGGCCGTTGGCAGCTATGCACGCGGCTGTCTGGCAGGCGCCCAACAATTACCCGAGACCGGCCCCGGCTGGCAGGCCATGCGCCTGTCGCGCAACCGCAATTGGGGGCATCCGCAGCTGATCAGCTTTATTGACCGTCTGTCGCAACAGGCGCGGGAAATCGGCTGGAACGGGCTTTATATCGGCGATATTTCCCAGCCACGCGGCGGCCCGATGCTGACCGGCCATGCCAGCCACCAGATCGGGCTTGATGTGGATATCTGGATGCTGCCGCCCGACCGTCTTGATCTAAGCCCGCGCCAGCGCGAAAATATTTCCTCGCTCAATATTCGCTCGGCTGATCATCGCAGCGTTAATAACAACTGGACCCCGCAACATATGGCGGTTTTACGCGCCGCGGCCAGCGACCCTGCCGTGGCCCGCATTTTTGTAACCGGTGCCGCCAAGGTGCAAATGTGCAACGATACCGCGCCAAATGACCGTGCATGGTTACGCAAAATCCGGCCTTGGTGGGGGCATAACGCCCATTTCCATGTGCGCCTGAATTGCCCGCGCGGATCAGGGCGATGCGAGGAACAAGCCCCCATTCCCGCCGGTGACGGCTGCGCCGAAGCCCAATGGTGGATAACCGACGCATTGGCCCCCGCCCCGCCACCAGACCCGAACGCACCGCCGCCAACCCCGAAAGCAGAACTGACCATGGCCAGCCTGCCAAACCAGTGCAGCCGGGTGTTGCAAAGCCGATGATCTTTAGAATTCTTGCCCTGTTTTTGTTGGCCAGCCCTGTGATTGCCCAACCGGAATTCATTCGTGATTCTGTGCAATCCCTGCGCGGAGAAAGCGACGGTTTTGGCGGGTTTTCAGGGATACATGTCTATGAAAACGGGCTGGATTTCACCGTTATTACCGATCGGGGCAACCTGCTGAACGGTGTGTTTACCCGGGCCGACGGGCGCATTACATCCATTGAATTTGCAGCGCTGATCCCCATTCTGGACACCAAAGGCCGACCGCTTGACAGCTTTAACACCGATGCCGAAGGTCTGGCGATTGCGCCCGATGGCAGCTTGCTGATTTCATTTGAAAGCAACAATCGCATCATGCGCCACGCCACCCAGACCAGCCCGGCTGAATTTTTGCCAAAACACCCCGATTTCAACCGGTTGCAAACCAATTCTGGGCTGGAAGCACTGGCCATTGATGCCAGCGGCACGGTTTATGCATTGCCCGAACGCTCGGGCGAGCTGGACCGGCCTTTTCCGGTATACCGGTTCAAAAACAATACATGGGATACAGATTTGCAAGTGCCGCGCCAGCCGCCGTTTCTGGTGGTGGGGGCTGATATTCTTGACGGAAAACTGTATATTCTGGAACGTCATCTGGCAGGGCTTGCAGGGTTTTTAACCCGCATTCGCAGATTTACCATCGAGGATGGCTTGGTTGACGAACAGGTGCTTTTTACCTCAAAATCCGGTCAATTCGATAATCTGGAGGGCATTTCGGTTTGGCGTGACCCCTTGGGGCAAATTCGTGCGACGGTAATTTCCGACGATAATTTCAATTTTTTCCAGCGCAGCCAGATCGTTGAATTTGTGTTGCACGATTAAGCCGAACCAATCATTGTCGCCAGATCGGGCAGGTCTTTCAGGCCATTAACCACCTTTGCTGTTTCCGCCACCGCATGATCAATATCGGCAAAACTGTGCATTGCGGTCACAAAAAACCGTAAACGCGCCTGTTTTTCGGGCACCGCTGGAAAAATGATCGGCAAAGCATTGATCCCCCGCGCCAATAGCTGGTTTGCGGCCATTACCGCGCTCAGCGAATCTCCGATAATTACCGGCGTTATTGCCATCCCTTCGGACAGGCCCACATCCAGCCCCGCCGCTTTGGCCCGCGCCAAGAAATAAGCTCCGTTATCTTGCAGTTTCTTAACCCGTTCAGCATCAATCAAACCAATTGCAGTGGTTGCCGCCACCGCCAGCGGCGCTGACAGCCCGACCGAAAACACAAAACCGGCCGTTTTGAACCGCAAAAAATCAATCAAAGGCGCTGATCCAGCAATAAACCCGCCACTGGACCCGAATGTTTTTGACAAAGTTCCCATCCAGATTTCCACTGCCTTGGGATCAACATCATAATGCTCGGAAATACCGCGCCCCGAAGCCCCCAAAACCCCCAGTGAATGGGCTTCGTCAACCATCAGCCACGCGTTGTGCCTATGTTTGATGTCAACAAGTTCAGGCAGGTTTGGCGTGTCGCCATCCATGGAATAAAGCCCCTCGACCACAATCAAAACCTTGTCATAATTCTGGCGGATTTTGGCCAGCTTCCGGTTCAGCCAACCGGTATCGTTATGGGGGAAAACCAGCCGCGCGGCACCTGATAACCGCACCCCTTCGGATACCGAATTATGGATTAAACTGTCGATCAAAATCAGGTCTTTGGGGCCGGCCAGTGCGGCAATCACGCTGACATTGGTTGCATGTCCAGACACCATGGCCAAGGCGGATTCGACCCCGCAAAATTCGGCGATGGCCTGTTCCAGCCTACGGTGGTACGGCCGCTCGCCCCCGACCAAACGGCTGGCAGTTGCCGAAACCCCCCAGGTTCGGGCCGCCTGTGCCGCGCTTGAACGCAGGGTTTGGTTCTGATTCAGCCCCAGATAATCATAGCTGGCAAATTGCAGGCATTCTTGCCCCTCAATTTGAACCGAAACACCCGAAACATTGCTGATTTCGCGAAAAAACGGCGACACAATTCCCGCCAGATCACCAGCAGCCTGCTGCATCAACATTTGTTTGTATTCGGGCAATTTGGCAAAATCAAACCTATCGACCCTTACATCACGCGAGGGAATTTTCGGCTGCTCATTTCGGTCAGCGCGATATTTTCTAAGCCGCGCCAGCAATGCTGTTGTGTCGCTCATCCTGCGGCCTTTTTGGTCAGGCGGCTGATGTTTTCTGCGGCTTTGCTAACCTTTTCAACCAATATCGGGTCCAGATCGGGGTTGGTGATATGGCGTGCCACCAGCTCTGCCGCGACCCCTTCTTCTTTGACCGTGCCATCCAGCACTTTATGGGCAAGCTGGGTCAGGGTCAGCCCGTCAACCAGTGCCATAATCGGCAAATCTATACCCAGTTTTTCATCAGCCTGCATCCGCAGCGACATGGCCATCAGCGAATCAAACCCCATTTCGGTAAGCGGCGTGTCGGGATCTATTTCATCCGTGGGCTGGCGCAATACTTCGGAGGCTTCGGCCCGTAGCAACCCAATGACTTTTTGAATTGCCTGCGTGCGGTTTAGCCCTTTTAATGTAGTTTTCAGGTCAATTTTTACGCCTGAATTTTCCCATTTTTCACTAAAATCTATCTGGTCAAAAAATGGAGTTCGTAGCAATTTCAGGTCTGCAACCATATTGCCCCATGCCATGGCCCCCACCGCAACCACACCCGAAGGTTGGCGGGGGATAATGTTTGATAATGCATCCAAAGCCTGCGCCATATCCATCATGCCACCGCCGATTTGTTTGTTGATCAGGCTGCGCTGATCATCCTTATCCGCCAAATATCCATGGTCGGAAACCGGACCGAATGCAACACAAGTGGCATTTTGGCCACGCTGCTGCCATTGCTGAACCAGCCCCTCCAGAAAACTGTTTCCAGCAACATATGCCGATTGGCCGGGATTGCCAAAAAAAGTCGAGATCGACGAGAAGGCAATAAAATGATCTAATTCCAATCCATGGCAATACTGGTCCAGCAACTGCCCGACTGCAATTTTTGCATCCAGAACCGGGGCCATATTGGCCGCTGTGGCATCACGGATCAAACCATCCTCCAGCACCATGGCACTGTGAATAACGCCACGTAACGGGATGGTATCTTTGGTTATTTTATCAAAAAGCCGCTGCATCTGTCCGGGGCTGGCGGCATCGCAGGCAATCACCTCGACCTTTGCATCCGTATCAATCGGTTCCATCTTGCCTGACCGACTGACAAGCCATAATTTCTTGGCACCGTTCTGCGCCAGCCATTGCGCGGTTGCACGCCCCAGCCCGCCAGTGCCGCCAATAATCAGCCATCCATCACGGGCTTTGAACTGTTTCGGTTCCACAATTTTCGGAACATCCGGCGCTTGCACCACAATTTTGCCGATATGGCCCGATTTCTGCATCAAGCGAAACGCATCCGCAACCTCGTTGCTTTTGAATATCTGGCAAGGTGGCGGGGTATATTCCCCGGTTTCAAAACTGGCTTTCAAATCGGTAAAAAGCCGCGAAACCACATCGGGGCGCGCCGCCAGCAACTGGTCGGCATCCACCCCGAAATAGGACAGGTTTTTGCGAAACGCCCGTAACCCGATGCGGGTATTGGCAAAGAAATCCCGTTTCCCAAGCTCAACAAACCGGCCAAAAGGTTTCAGACATTCGATCGAGCGGTGCATGGCCTCGCCCGATAGTGAATTAAGCACAACATCAACGCCACCAAATTGTTGCAAAATCGCGTCTGAAAAACCAAGGCTGCGGCTGTCAAAAACCTGTTTTGCGCCCATGTCTTGCAATAATTGGCGTTTTTCGGGGGTGCCGGCGGTGGCAATTACTGTTGCGCCCAGTTTCAATGCAACCTGCATTGCGGCCAGCCCAACGCCCCCCGCGCCGCCATGGATCAGCACGGTTTCGCCATTTGATAGTTTGGCCAGTTCTTGCAACCCGTAAATTGCGGTTAAAAACGCCACCGGCAAGGACGCGGCGCGCGCAGTTGATATTTGGTCAGGAATGCTGGCAACTGCTGCTGCATCCACAGTCACATGGCTGGAAAACCCTGCGGGCGAAAATGCGATAACCCTGTCCCCGATTGAGAAACCGCTATCTGCGCCGGCCCGAATGATTTTACCCGCACATTCCATGCCCAGCGTTGCGCCTACATATCCGTTTTCCAGGGCCTCCGCAGGCAGTAACCCTTGTGTCCACATCACATCACGAAAATTCAGGCCGGTATGTTCTACTGCAATTTCAACCTGGTTTTTGGTTGGTGCAAGGCGCGCTTTGCCCTGCCATTTCAGCGATTGGATCTGCCCTTTCTGGCCAAATTCCAAAACCGAAGCCCTTTCATATGTTTTATGGCCATTCGCCGTATCCAGGCTCAATATACGCAATGCAAAAAGATTACCTTTCCGCAAAATCAAATGCGGTTCGGACACAAATTCGTGCACTCTGTCTAAGAAAAGTTCGTCATCTTTGGCAAGTTCCAGTGTTTGCATCGGGATATCGGGAAATTCGTTCATCGCAACACGCAGCCAGCCGCGCAATGCCGCACAAAGCGCTGGTTGACCGCTGCAAATGACCATAATTTGGCTGGGCTTTGTCAGACAAATATCTTTAAGTTCGGTTAAAGTTGCGGTTATGTCTGCGCCGTCAAAAACTGTAAACACCACGGCTTTGTTTTGTAAATCATCCGTGATTACGGGGATATTCAGCTTGTCCTGCCAGAACCCGTTTCCATCGGCTTTCACCAGATGCCAATCGGTATTTTCGCGTTTTTCCTGATTTTTTTGCAAGGAACCAATCCCCGAAACCAGCCAATGGCGGGCGTCGGGGCAGTTAAGTTCGGTCGTTTTTGCCTGCTCAAACCCAGCCTGCTCCAGCCCTGCCAAAAGCGTTTTGGCAGGGATTTTGCGCGGGATAGCCATGCCGGATTCCAGCGATTTTGCATCCCAGCCAGAAATAAACAACCCGTCATAAAGCGCGCTAAACGCGTCACGTTCCGGCACAATTGCCAGCACATTTCCAGCAGGCGCAAGCAATGCTGAAAGCGTTGCAAGCTGCGCGGCACCGGCGGTTGCCAACCCGTCAACCGACAGGATAATATCAAATTCCCCGACGGTTTTCAGGGTTTCAAACGGCATAACAAACAGTTTTGCCGCCGCGGGCAGTATCTGTTTTTGTGCAGCGGTGTTGTTGTTAAAGTCACTGACAACCAGCCGGTCAACTGCGTTATGTTGGCATAATTTTTGGCACAATCCGGTTTCAAGCGGCCCGATCAGCAAAATATTCAACCGCTTGTCATCCGGCCAGTTATCCAGAATTTGATAGGCAATATTCGCCATGGTTTGCCAGCGCCAGCGGGCCGCAGCGCTTAGGTCTATTTCCGGCAGACCGGGCTTTTGCAACAATTCTTTTTGCAGCGCGGTTTTCAGGTTGCGCCGCAGGAAAAGCACCTGCTGCAATTCGGCGATATGGGTCGGGGCGACGGTAAGCAATGCGTCTTGCAATTCCTTGACATCCGGGCAGGCCAAAGATGCCGCCAATTGCCAGCCTGTGCCAGTTTGCGCTGTCGCCAAGCTGTCCTGGGCCAGAAACCCGAGACAAGATTCCAGCAAGCCACTGCCATTTGCCGGATAATTTCCGGTATCGATAAAACGGTTTTCTGCCAGTTCCCCCAAGGTTTCAAACACAATTGAACGGGTCAGCGAATCCAGCAAAACCGCTGCATCCCCAAGCTCCGCCTTGCCAGAAACAACACCGGCTTTGACTAATACCTGTTTGATATTTAATGGTTTTTCAACCGGTGTCAGGGCGACAAGGGTTTGTTGCCAATACGGAATTTGCTTTGGTTTTTTCGATGAAGCAACCGTGATTAGCCTAACATCAAGGAGTTGCGCCCGTACCACCCCCGCTGCATCACACAATGAAATATCGGCCAGCAATCCGTTTTCAGTCACCTGTTTTAGGCTGATATTTGAGCGCAAAATAGCGGTTTCGCCTGCAAATACCCGTATTTTCCCAAAGCTTTTAGGAACCATCATCCTACCCTGATGATCGGGCAATGGCGCCGCTGATTTGATCAGCGCAAATATCCCGTGCAAGGCTGCATCTGCTTGCCTCGGGTCCAGACAAAACCGGTTGTCACCGGCAGGCAAGCCTAAAAATGCATCCGCAATCCGGTCTTTTATGGCGATTTTCTGCACCAATGCAAATTCCGGCCCATAGGTTAAATGCTGCTTGGCCAAATCCGCGTAGATTGTGCTGGTTACTGCATTTTCCAGCGCCTTGATCGGCGCAACCTGTGGCACCGGATTGGCACGAACGGTGGCAAAACAGGCCATTTCCCATGCTGCATCCCCATGGGACTTTCGGGTCTCGATGCTGATTTTGCCGGCGCTTTCTTCAAAGCGTGTGCGAAAATCAACAGAGCCTGACATGTCAAAAACCACCGGACGTAACAGCTCCAGATCCAGCAGTTCAACCTGCGATACTGCCAAGGCCTGCTGTCCGGCGGCCAAAGCCATTTCCACAAATCCGGTTGCCGGAAACACAATGCTGGCATCCACCACATGATCCGCAAGCCATGGAACTTTACGCGGGTCCAGCCGGTTATGCCAGATATGGGATGCCGACTGGACCTGGCTGCCCAACAAAGGGTGAAAAACAGTGCGGCCATATGGATCAATCGCGGCAATGCTTAGCGGGATGCGAAAATCGTTTTTCTGCCACGGCACCAAAGGCAACCCCGCAAAATAAGCAATCTGCGGGCCATGAAACCGCTGCCAGTCAATTTTCGCCCCCAGAACCAGCGCCCGGGCAACGGTTTTTGCAATCAGCTTTTCATCAAGCTGGTTGGCCGACATGGTTTCCACAAACCCGATACTGGCGCCGTTTTCCAGCGAATCCATTACATAGTTCCTCAAAATGCTTTTGGGGCCGATTTCCACGATTATATCAAAGCCGTCAGCAACCATTGCCGCAATCGCTGGCCGGAACAGAACCGGATTTCGGGTATTATGCCACCAATACTCGGCATTGAGGCGATCCCCCTTAACCTTTTGACCCGACGAGGATGAATAAAACCGCACATCGCTGGAAACCGGCGATAATCCGGCGATATCCTTAAGCAAGCGGGTTTTGATCTGATCAACCCCGGGGCTGTGAAACGGATAGGGAATGTTCAGGATTTTTACGGCAATACGTTGTTTTTTGGCAAAAGCGGCAAATTCTTTTAAGCGCTCCAACGGGCCGGAAATGCTGCAAGAACGGCTGGAATTTTCTGCCGAGATAACAATTTCTGCTTTCCCGAATTCCGCCAGACAGGTTTGCAATATATCGGCCCCCGCCAGCACCGCCGCCATGGCGCCTTTGCCGTATAAGCCCGCCAGCGCCGCAGACCGGGACCGCACCAGATGCACCGCATCAGTCAGCGATATAATCCCCGCCGCATAGGCCGCCGGTACTTCTCCGGCGGAATGGCCCATGACTGCTTGCGGGGTCAGGCCCGCATTGACAAGGCTGTTGGACAAAGCCACCTGAATGGCAAAAGCCAAGGGTTGGGTCAGGGGGGAGTCCCCCAGCGCTGATTCAAAATCCTTGTCAAAAAGCAAGCTGCGCAAATTGTGGGGGCTTTTTGCTGAAAACAGGTCTGAAACCTTGTCAAACACATCGCGAAAATCGGAACATGTCTGATAAAGATGCCGGCCCATTCCCGGCCATTGCGCGCCATTACCTGAAAACACAAACCCCACTTTGCCGTGGCGGGCTTTGGCTTGACCAAAAACATAATCTGCACTTTTGGATTGATTTAAAAACCCTTTCAGGCCGGTTTTGATTTCGGAAATGGAATTGCCAAGCGCCACGAGGCTATGGCTGTGTCGTTCGCGCCGATATATCGCATTGTTGATTTTCATACCACTGTGATTACCGGTTAAAATATCATCATGGTATTTTTGGGCCAGCACCTGCAAAGCATCCTTGGAATTGGCGCTTAGCAACAGGTTCCGGTTGCGCGGCACCAGATCGGGCTGTCGGGTTTTTTCGTGTTGCCACAACTGGCGCAGCACCACATGGGCATTTGCACCGCCAAACCCGAATGAATTCACCCCCGCCAGCCATGGCCGCTTTCGCTCCGGCAGCTCTATCGGCTTGGTTGCCAGTGACAGGTTAAGGCCTTCAAAATCAATATGGGGGTTGGGCATATTAATATGCAGACTGGCCGGATACACGCCTTTTTCCAGTGCCAGCACTGCTTTTAACATGCCCACCAGCCCCGATGCCGGTTCCAGATGGCCAAAATTGCTTTTGGCGGACCCAATCGGCAAGGCAGTGCCGCGCGATGCCGCAAAAGCATTGCCAATTGCGTTGGCCTCCACCGGGTCACCGACAGGGGTGCCGGTGCCGTGGGCCTCAAGAAAAGCCAGATCGTTCAGGTCAAACGGGTTTTGGGCACGAATATCCTGCAACAATTCCTGTTGGCGCTGGCTGGACGGCATCGACATGCCAACCGTGCGCCCGTCGGAATTTACTGCTGTGGCATGAATAACCGCGCGCAGGCAATCGCGGTTTTTGTGGGCTATATCCATGCGCCGCAGCACAAAAACCACCGCGCCCTCGGATCGCACATAGCCATTGGCATCTTTGTCAAATGCTTTGCATAGCCCGTCAGCCGACAGCATCGAGGCCCGTGAAAACCCGACAAACGGAATCGGCGAAATCAACAGGTTTACCGCACCGACAATGGCGGTTTCGATCTTGCCGTTCCGCAAGGCCTCTACTGCTTGATCCAGCGCAAACAGTGACGACGAACAGGCCGTATCAACCGTGTAACTTGGCCCTTTCAGATCAAAATAATAGGCCAGCCGGTTGGAAATAACCGACAGGGTATTACCGAGCATAAACTGGGCATCCAGCCCGTCAGGGTCTCCGGCAAAGCCGGTTGAATAATCGGAACTGGAGGCCCCGACAAACACACCGGTTTTTTTACGATCCCAATTTTCACTGGTTAAGCCTGCTTCGGCCAATGCCTCGGCGGTGACTTCCAATAACAAACGCTGTTGCGGGTCCATTTGCTCGGCTTCGCGGGGGGAAATGCCAAAAAATGCCGCGTCGAATTCCCAGATATTATCCAGCTGTCCAGCCGCCACCGAATAGGTTTTGCCCTTGGCCGCCGGATCAGGGTGGTAAAACATTTCCCTGGAAAACCGGTCAGCGCCTATTTCGGTAATAACACATTTTTCATCCATCAACACTTGCCAAAATGCGTCAATACCCGAGGCTTGCGGCAAGCGCACCCCGTATCCGGTTATGACCACTTCGTTATAAAACGGTTCTGGTTTGGGGGGCACAAAATTGGAGGAAGTCACAGAATTTCACCTTGGCTGCAAGAAATCCCACCAAACTACCTAAACGTGTAATATTGGTTAACAAAGTCCTGCAAAAGGTTAATTTTTGCGTTTTTTTAAGTATTTTACGAGTTTCAGGCGGCGTCAAATCCGCGGATCAATTGCCGCAAGCCAAAAGCGGCACCGGCAAAAATCGAAACCATCACCAAAGGCGCGCCATAGGTTAGCGCCGACATCGCCGTCAGCCCCTGCCCGATGGTGCAGCCCAGCGCAATTACACCGCCGGTGCCCATCAAAAACGCACCCAGAATCTGGCGGCGCAATTCTTGCGGGTCATCACAGCTTTCCCAGCGGAACCGGCCCTTGATTCTGGCACCGATAAAGGCACCGAAAAGTACCCCGACCACCGACCCGATGCCAAAATTCAAACTGCTGCCCGTAGAGGTCATCAGGTAAAATACCGAATCCCCCAAAGGCGCAACAAATGTATGGCTTTCCACCGGAATTACCGTAAAGCTGTTTTGCGAAAGATAGGTGGTAAACCACCAGCCTGACATAATCGCCAGCCCCGCCAGCGCCCCCCCCAGAACCATGGTTTTTGAACGCCGGAATTTCGCCCCCGAAAACGCCAGAACCGCAAAAACAAATGCAATAACCAGTGCAATCACCAGCGGCGAAAGCCCCGTAATACTGCTGAACAAATAAGCAAAGCTTTGCGGGATTTCAGCGGTGGATTCTTTGGGGAGGAACAAAAAATTCCGCAAGGCTGCGGTTGGCCCGCCCAGCGCCATATAGGTGGAAATTGCCATCACCAGAACAATAACAAAACTGCGCATATCGCCACCGGCCATACGCACCAACGCCCCGTAACCACAATTGCCCGACAGCGCCATGCCATAGCCAAACATCAAGCCGCCAACAATAAATGCCAGCGGATTCCATGCTTGGGTAAACTGGAACGAGGCCAGCATATCAACCTGCCCAACCGCCACCAACCCGAACACCGATGCAATCGAAATAGCCAAAGCCAAAGCCCACATGCGCAGCCGGTCATAGTCATTGCCATATAACGCGTCTTCGATGGCGCCAAGCGTGCAAAACCGTGAGTATCCGCCTGCAAAACCAAGCAATATGCCGCCCGCCAATCCGGCCAAAGCTGCTAAAACTGGGCCCGAGACTCCGAACATCAACTGGCGGGTATTTTTATTTCATCATCGAATGTGCAGAACATTGTATAAAGCAATTCAATCATTTGCGTGGCTTTTGTATCACCCAGCGAATAATAAATGGCTTTGCCGTCGCGCCGCGAATTAACCAGCCCTTCCAGCCGCAACCGCGCCAGTTGCTGGCTGACCGCCGCCTGACGGCTGGACAAAAGGTTTTCCAGCTCGGTTACCGATTTTTCACCGGTTACCAGATGACATAAAATCATCAACCGGCCTTCATGGGCCAGTGCTTTCATAAAGTCCGTTGCGGACTTTGCGCTTTCCAGCACACCCTCAATAGTTTCTTCCGACATATCGTCGGTAATAGTAGGGAAAGACATTAGCTTCCTTCCGCCTCCATAGTTTCTGGTAATTTCTCTAACATAACTTCCAGCATCCACCAAAAGAAATCCTCACCGGGGTATCCGGTGATGCGTCCGGTTTCCTGACCGTCCACCAATAATATAAAAGTCGGCGTATATACACCCACCGAATCCAATGTGATATACTCTGGCAATTCATCGCTGATGTCTATGCGAATTAGTGGCGCAATTTTGCCCTCGGCGGTCTTGTGATAGGCATCGCCGATTTCTTCGGTCCATTGCTCGCAATACACACAACCGACCTCGTCAAGCATCAATAATTGCACCTGTGCACGCGCAGCATTTGACGCCCCCACCATAACCGCAACCATAAAAAACAGGCGTAAAACATGAAAAATCCGGGTCAAATCGAAATCCTTTACATATGAATATATTGAAATATGATTTTCATAGAATCATAAAATTAGCAAGGTCGGGGTTTTCATATGGGGTTTGAAGCAAGCTATGCAGCGGCGGTTATCAACGGATTACTGTCTTTTTTGTCGCCCTGTATCTTGCCGATGGTGCCGTTTTACCTAAGCTATATGGCCGGTCTTTCCATGCAGGAACTTACCTCGGAAAACCAGATTGCCAAAGGCGCGCGCTCAAGGCTGGTCATCAGTGCGGTGTTTTTTGCGCTTGGCGTGATTACCATTTTTGTTATGCTTGGCATGTTGGCCGCCGGATTTGGCCGCGCACTTGGCGAATACATGGATTATATGTCTTATGCCGCCGCGGTTATCCTGACCGTATTCGGTTTGCATTTTCTGGGCGTCATCCGCATTCCCTTTCTATATCGTGAAGCCAAAATCGATACTTCCAATGTCAAACCCGCCAGCTATGTCGGGTCTTACGCCATTGGATTGGCCTTCGGGTTTGGCTGGACCCCTTGCGCCGGTCCTTTCCTTGCCACCATGACCTTTATTGCCATGCAAACCGACAGCGTGATCGAGGGCGGAAAGCTGTTTTTTGTTTATGGCGCGGCCATGACCTTTCCGTTTATTCTGGTGGCCCTGTTCTCCGGCCCGTTTTTACGCTGGGTGCAACGCCACATGAAATTGATGAAATACATCGAAAAACTGATGGGCGTAATGCTTTTGATTTTTGCGGCACTGATTGCCACCGGCAATATCAACCGAATTTCCAGCTGGCTGATCGATACCTTCCCCAGCCTTCTTGTCATGATAAAATAGGAGATTATAATGCTACGAAATATTTTACTGGCCGCCACCCTTGCCTTTTCACCACTGGTTGTAAACGCAGGAGAAGTGCCATTGGGCGATGACGGGCTGCACAAGCCCGAATGGCTGAATGACACTTTTCTGGACATGCGCGAAGACCTTGCCGATGCACAGGCACAGGGCAAGCGCCTTGCCATTATTGTCGAGCAACGGGGCTGCATTTATTGCGACCAGATGCATAATGAAATTTTTCCCATCCCCGAAATCAACGCCCTTTTGAATGATGATTTCTATTTTGTGCAAATCAACATGTTCGGCGATCTGGAGGTCACAGATTTTGATGGAGAAGTGATATCTGAACGAGATATTGTCAAAAAATGGGGCGTATTCTTTACCCCCACCATCCTGTTTATTGATGACGAAATCACCGAATCGGCGGATCCTTCAGAAGCAATTGTTGCGGTTATGCCCGGCGCCTTTGGCAAATTTATGACCCTGAACATGCTGAACTGGGTATTGCTGGAAGGCTATGATACCGACGAACATTTCCAGAAATACCATGCCAGGATGCTGCAAGCACAGTTGGATCATTAAAGATATTGCGCCGCACAAGAAAGAAAGTTGCGCGTATGCATTCGAATATGCGCATTCATTATTGATTTTTGGGCGCGCAGCAATTAAGAAAAATAATAATAATCACAAGAAACGGATCTTTAGGGAGGATTCTGAATGAAACACATCACGCTTCTCGCTGCCAGTTTTTCAACCGCTTTAGCAACGGCAACCTTTGCACAGGAGGTCACTCCGGCAGACGTTGTCTTTTCTGAATATGGCGCTGTCGAGGCTTCTTTGACAGGGGTTGCCGGCAATGCAGAAAATGGCGCATCACTATTTCAAAACCGGAAACTGGGCAATTGTCTGGCCTGCCATGTCAACAGCGACATGTCGGATCAGGGTTTCCACGGCGAGGTTGGCCCGCCCCTTGACGGTGTTGGTGCGAACTGGTCCGAAGCCGAGTTGCGTGGAATTTTAATCAATTCCAAAAACACGTTTGACGGGACGATCATGCCAGCGTTTTTTGTTGAAACCGCCGGTGTCCGGACCCTTGATAAATTTGCGGGCAAAACCATTCTTGCCGCGCAGGATGTCGAAGACATTCTGGCTTACTTGCTGACCTTAACAGAATAATCCGTAATTTTCGGATACTACAATAAACGGGAGACTAAAATGAATTATACCAGACGGGATGCCTTGGTGATTGGCGCAGGTGCAGCGGTTGCTGTGGCGATGCCTTTCCGGGCTTTTGCCGAACGGCATGCAGATGCAATCTCGGCCTTTACCGGCGGCGCGGACGTTGCCCAAACCGGTGTTGAGCTAACCGCTCCGGAAATTGCTGAAAACGGCAATACCGTGCCAATTTCGGTTGCCGCTGATGGCGCCAGCGAAATTATAATTTTTGCGGTCGGCAATCCGGTGCCCGAAGTCATCAAATTTACCTTTGGTCCGCGTTCGGGCGCGTCTAGCGCAGCAACCCGTTGCCGTCTTGCCGGCACACAGGATCTGATCGCAGTTGCCAAAATGGCGGATGGCAGCTTTGCCCAAGCTACCGTAAATGTAAAAGTAACCATCGGCGGCTGCGGCGGCTGAGGAGCATAAAAGGAAAGAACAATGGCTGAAAATGTAAAACCACGCGTTCGTGTCCCTCGCTCAGCAGCAGCTGGCGAAGCATTCGAAATCAAATCCCTGATCTCGCACATCATGGAAAGCGGTCGTCGTAAAGACAGCGACGGCAACACCATTCCGCGTTCGATTATCAACACCTTTACTTGTGATTTTAACGGTGAAAATGTAATCACCGCCGAATTGCACGGTGCGATTTCGACCAACCCGTATTTTCAATTCGAAGCAACGATTGAAGAAGCAGGCACTTTCACATTCACATGGCTTGATGATGATGGATCGGTTTACACTGATTCAAAAGACATCGCGCTTGCATAATCAATCTTTAGGGGAGGAATTAATAATGAAAAAAATAACGACCCTGTGTGCAGCAATTTCAGCGCTAGCGCTGTCCACCGGATTTGCCATTGCAGAGGCTGACGCCCCTGTATTGTCAATTGACGGTGTTGTCATTGCAACCCGCGCGCCGGCACCTGAATATCTGGATATTGACGAGGTCATTTCCGGCTGGGTGTTTCGCACTGTTGAAACCCAAGCCCTGCAAATGGATGATTTCGACAATCCGGGCATGATCTTTGTGGATCAGGCGCTGGATGACTGGAACGAAGTCAACGGTTCCGAGGGCAAAAGCTGTGCTTCTTGCCACACGGGCGGCCCCGAAGAGTTTGCGGGTCTGCGCACGGTTTTACCGCGCTGGAACGAAGACGCCGGTGCAGTCTGGACCATGGAAGACTATATCAACAACAGTCTTGTTGAACATATGGGCGCAGAACCCTGGAAAGTTGGCAAAGCCCAGATGAACGCCATGGTTGCGCTGATCAGCCTGCAATCTCGTGGTATGCCGATGAATGTTGCAATTGACGGTCCGGCTGCTGAAACCTGGGCATTGGGTGAGGAAATCTATTTCACCCGTGTTGGCCAGCTTGATATGGCCTGCGCCAATTGTCACATCGATAATTACGGTGTGATGATCCGCGCGGACCACCTTTCGCAAGGTCAAAGCAACGGGTTCCCGGCCTATCGTTTGAAAAATGCCAAGCTGAACGGTATCCAGAGCCGCTTTTCGGGCTGTATGAAAAACATTCGTGCAACACCCTATGCGGTTGGCGGGCCTGAATTCACCGCACTTGAACTATATGTCGCATCACGCGGCAACGGGTTAAGCGTCGAAGGGCCTTCTGTCAGAAACTAACAGATCAAGGGCGTCCCGAGGATACGGGGCGCCCTTTTTTTATCCAGATTCGGCGCTGGCTTACCCCGCGGTAATCTTGCCCCCAACCTGAAACATTCCGGAGAACACCCATGATTTCACGTCGCGATTTTTTGCAAACCTCGATGGCCACCACCGCGATTTACGGCGCGGCCGGTTTTGGCAGTTTTTCAAAGCTGGCAGCGCAGCAGCTGATCACACAGGATGATCTGCTGGATTTTGATACATTCGGCAACGTCACGCTGATGCATGTCACCGATATTCACGGCCAGCTAAAGCCGATCTATTTCCGCGAACCCTCGGTTAATCTGGGGGTTGGCGATGCGCTGGGGCAAGTGCCCCATATTACCGGCGCGGATTTCCGGCGGCTTTATGATATCGAAGACGGCTCGCCGTCGGCTTATGCCCTGACCTATGATGATTTCACCAGTCTGGCCCAAGAATACGGCAAGGTTGGCGGGTTGGACCGCGTAGCCACGGTAATTAAATCCATTCGTGCAGCCCGCCCCGATGCGTTGCTGCTGGACGGGGGCGATACATGGCACGGTTCCTATACCAACCTGAAAACCGAAGGTCAGGATATGGTTAATGTGATGAATGCCCTTAAACCCGACGCCATGACATTCCATTGGGAATTCACCCTCGGGTCTGACCGGGTGCGCGAAATTGTGCAGGATCTGCCTTTTGCCGCCCTTGGCCAAAACATTTTTGATCAGGAATGGGACGAACCGACCGAGGATTTTGAATCGTATAAATTCTTTGAAAGCGGCGGTGTCAAGGTTGCGGTAATCGGTCAGGCTTTCCCCTATATGCCCATCGCCAACCCCGGCTGGATGTTCCCCGAATATTCCTTTGGTATCCGCGATACCCGCATGCAGGAAATGGTAGACGAGGTCCGCGCCAAAGGTGCCGAACTGGTGGTTTGCCTGTCCCATAACGGGTTTGACGTTGACAAAAAAATGGCGGGTCGTGTGACCGGCATTGATGTTATTCTGGCGGGTCACACCCATGATGCCCTGCCCGAACCGGTTCTGGTTGGTGAAACCATTATCATTGCATCCGGTTCCAACGGTAAATTTGTTTCCCGCGTTGATCTGGACATCCGCGATGGCAAGATGATGGGGTTCCGCCACAAACTCATCCCGATTTTTTCCGATGTGATCGAACCCGACGCCGATGTTGCAGCCCTGATCGACCTGCAGCGCAAACCCTTTGAATCGGAGCTGTCCGAAGTAATAGGCCAGACCGACAGCCTGCTTTACCGGCGCGGTAATTTTGCTGGCAGTTGGGATGATCTGATTTGCGATGCATTGATCGACCAGCGCGATGCCGATATCGCCATGTCACCCGGCGTGCGCTGGGGGCCAAGCATATTGCCCGGACAGGATATCACCCGCGAAGACATCTATAATGTCACCTCCATGTCTTATGGTGCGGCCTATCGCACCGAAATGACCGGCGAATTCATCAAGATCATTCTGGAAGATGTGGGCGATAACCTGTTCAATGTTGACCCCTATAAACAACAGGGCGGTGATATGGTGCGGGTTGGCGGGCTGGCCTTTACTATTGATATCAACAAACCACAGGGCGAGCGGTTTACCGACCTGACCCTGACCAAAACCGGCGAATTGATTGACCCTGCCAAAACCTATGTGGTGGCCGGTTGGGCCAGCGTCAATGAGGGCACCGAGGGGCCGCAGATTTGGGATGTTGTCGAAAACTATATCCGCAAACAAGGCACTGTTGTGGTTCCGCCCAATGATAATATCAAAATCATCGGGGGGTAAATCGTAAGAACCTGCGTCGATTCATTGAATTGGTCCTGCTTTTCTGGAAAGGCTTGCGGCTAAGCTAAGGTGTATCGGGCTTGGTTGCCATGCTGATCCGGTAAATTGGCTACCCTGATCGGTGTTCATAATCTCTGGCGGGTCAGGCTGATATCTACCCGCTTGCTAACCATCTTTTTACGCTATTTGGGGCTCATCGCTTGAGCCTTCGTGCCAAAAAATCGTTCTCCAGTGCCAACCTCCCTGTTTTGGCATACAGATCATTGATCTCGGAGTCGCTTGGTCCTCATGACTTTCTGCCCTCAGAAAACACACCCGACAATCCCTCAACAACCCGCCTTTTCCAAGTGCTGATCTGCGTGGCCTCTCGGTGTTTGCCAGCAAACACCGAGAGGTAATAGATGTAATCTGCGCTTCGCTGCAATCTCCTGGATCGTATGGTCGCCACGCAACGCCTCAAGCGCAACCTTGGCCTTAAACCGGTCTGAAAACTTCCGTTTCTTCGTTATTTTGTATCCCTTCTTCGTGTTGGAATACACCTTAACAGACTGTTCCACTTTGTCGGACCACTTCGTACAACAGCTAAGGCGATTTATTACGCAATAAATCGCAAAATCGGGCTGCATCGCTGCTACCCCGAGAGCATTCAAGCAAGTGGAATTTGGATATGGCTATTCCAGCTCCAGCAGCAAATCCTTGGCATCCACTTGCGCACCAGCCGACACATGCACGGCCTTGATAATGCCGTCACGATCCGCATGGATGCCGGTTTCCATTTTCATGGCCTCGATGGTTAATAATAAATCACCCTCAAACACTTCTTGCCCCGTTGTTACTGCCACCGTGGCAATCAGGCCGGGCATTGGCGCGCCGATATGGTTTTGATTGCCTGCCTCGGCCTTTTGGCGTTTGGCGGTGGTGGCCGCCACTTTGCGGTTGGGCACCCGAATGTTGCGCGGCTGGCCGTTTAGCTCAAAGAACACTTTGGCATTGCCGTCATCATTGGTTTCGCCCACCGCTTGCAGACGAATTTCAAGGGTTTTTCCCGGATCGATTTCAA
>Ga0256839_1002037_pt1 | contig 23295 bp, 21 predicted proteins | sample 354166metaG_FD_185968 | JGI IMG/M metagenome (GOLD analysis project Ga0256839, IMG submission 185968) | Hydrothermal vent microbial communities from Mid Atlantic Ridge, Atlantic Ocean - 354-166 | ecosystem: Environmental > Aquatic > Marine > Hydrothermal vents | place: Atlantic Ocean: Mid... | reverse complement strand
CCAAGCACATTCACCTGATGATCTCGGCCTTCAAGCTCACCTTCCGCTCCGAGAAACCTGGGGTCCTCGACCCCATCGACTTCGAGGACGAGGCGGCCGAGTCGTTCGGGGTGGCCCGGCTCGAGGACTTCAGCTGGCCGCGGCTGATCGACCCCTACGCCTGCATCATGTGCAACCGTTGCGCCGACGTCTGCCCGGCCAACGTCACCGGAAAGGCGCTCAACCCCGCGGCCCTGATCATCAACGAGCGCTACGAGTTCAACGACATCCTCCCCGCCTTCGCCGCCGGCGAGGCGAGCCCCCGTCCGCTCATGGAGTTCGCGCTCGACGCCGACGCGCTGTGGTCGTGCACCACCTGCATGGCCTGCATCGAGGTCTGCCCGGTGGGCAACGAGCAGATGCTCCACCTCGTCGACATCCGCCGCGAACGGGTGCTCATGGAGGGCGACTTCCCCGCCGAGCTGCAGAACGCCTTCCGCGGGATGGAGCGCGCCGGCAACCCCTGGGGCATCAGCCAGGACAAGCGCCTGGACTGGGCCGAGGGGCTCGACTTCAAGGTACCCACGACCGCCGAGAACCCCCACCCCGAGGTGCTCTACTGGGTGGGGTGCGCCGCCAGTTACGACCCGCGGGCCCAGAAGATCGCACGCAGCATGGCCGAGATCCTGAGCGCCGCTGGCGTGGACTGGGCGGTGCTGGGCACGCGCGAGAAGTGCACCGGCGACTCGGCGCGGCGTGCGGGCAACGAGTACCTCTTCTTCCAGCTGGCCACCGAGAACGTGGCCACCCTGAACGAGGTGGCGCCGAAGAAGATCGTGACCACCTGCCCCCACTGCATGCACACGATCGGTAACGAGTACCCGCAGTTCGGCGGTGAGTACGAGGTGGTGCACCACAGCGCCTTCATCGAAGAGCTCATCGCCGCGGGAAGGCTCGACGTCCACCCCCTAGGCGCCGGCGCCAAGGCGGCCTTCCACGACCCCTGCTACCTGGGGCGGCACAACGGCCAGTACGAAGCCCCGCGCGACGTGGTGGGCGCGCTCGGCTTCGTGCTCGAAGACCCGGGCCGCAACCGCGAGAACGCCTTTTGCTGCGGGGCCGGCGGCGCGATGTTCTGGAAGGAGGAGGCCCCGGGCGCGGAGCGCATCCCCGAGAACCGCTACCGCGAGCTGGTGGGTACCGGGGCCGAGGTGATCGCCACCGCCTGCCCCTTCTGCACCCAGATGTTCGAAACCGAGGCGGCGGGGGCCGAGGGCGGGCCCGAGGTGCGCGACCTCGCCGAGCTGGTCGCCGAGGAGCTGCGCAAGAAGCGGGCCTACCTGGGCAGCAGCAAGCCCGTGCTGGGTTAATCCCGCCGTCCGCGTTCTTGGGGGCTATACTTGAGTACCCCACTCGGGTATACTGGGCGCATGAGCGAGGAGACCCAGAGCCCCGCCGCGGCTCCCGAAAACGCCGAGCTGCCCACCAAAGAGCAGATCCTCGAGGCCCTCAAGGTGGTCAAGGACCCCGAGATCCCGATCAACGTCGTGGACCTGGGCCTGATCTACAACGTCGACGTCAAGCCGAACGGCATCGTCGACATCGACATGACCCTCACCGCGATCGGCTGCCCGGTGCAGGACATGATCAAGGCCGACGCCGAGCTCGCGGTGATGCGGGTGCCCGGGGTCAAAGGGGTGAACGTCGACTTCGTCTGGAGTCCGCCCTGGACGCCCGCGAAGATGAGCGAAGAGGGCAAGAAACAGATGCGCATGTTCGGGTTCAACGTCTAGGAATCCGCAAAGACGGGGGACCGGCGCCGCGGCGCCGGTCTTTTCGTTAGACTGAGGCCATGCGCTACACCCGAGAGCGGCTCGCCGAGCTCGAGGACGGCATGCTGGCTCCCTACGCAATGCGGGCCTCGCGGACCCGCGGGCGCGCCCACCCCGAGCCCGAGTCGGCCTACCGCACGCCCTTCCAGAAGGACCGGGACCGGGTGCTGCACACCACCGCCTTCCGGCGGCTGGAGTACAAAACCCAGGTCTTCGTCAACTACGAAGGCGACTATTACCGCACCCGGCTGACCCACACCCTGGAGGTCGCCCAGGTGGCGCGCAGCCTGGCGCGGGCGCTAGGGCTCAACGAGGACCTGGCCGAGGTCGTGGCCATGGCCCACGACCTGGGGCACCCCCCCTTCGGTCACGCCGGGGAGCGGGTGCTGGCCGAGCTGATGGAGGCGCACGGGGGGTTCGATCACAACAAGCAGTCGCTGCGCATCGTCACCTGGCTCGAGCGCCGCTACCCCGGCTTCCGCGGGCTCAACCTCACCTGGGAGGTGCGCGAGGGCATCGTCAAGCACGAGACCGTCTACGACCTTCCTTCGGCCGAGGACTACGAGCCGCAGCTCCGCCCCACGCTGGAGGCGCAGATCGTCAATCTGGCCGACGAGATCGCCTACAACGCCCACGACCTCGACGACGGGCTGCGGTCGGGGCTTCTCCGCCCACAGCAGCTCGCCGAGGTCGCGGTACTGCGCGAGCTCGCCGCCGAGCTGGAGCTCGACCTCGAGCGCCTGTCCGAGTTCGACCGCCGCGTCTTCATCCGCGAGCTGCTCGGTCTGATGATCACCGACGTGGTCGCGGCCACCGACGCCGCAATCGGGGCCGAGGGCATCGAGAGCCTCGACGACGTGCGGCGTTACCCCGTGCCGCTGGCGCGTTACTCGGAGCGGCTGGGGGCGCAGATGGCCGAGCTGCGTGCCTTTCTGTACGCCAACCTTTACCGGCACTTCCACATCGTCCGCCAGGTGGCCAAGGCCAAGCACGTCCTCGAACGGCTCTTCGAGGCCTACACCCAGATGCCCGAGATGCTCCCCCCCGGGGTGCAGACCGCCGCCGAGGAGGAGGGGCTCTTCCGCGCCGTCTGCGACTACATGGCGGGGATGACCGACCGTTACGCCCTCGACGAGTACGCGCGCATCTTCGACCCGTACGGCCGCTAGCCGCCAGGGTTGGGGTTCTTCCAAAGCGCCAGGCCGCGCACCGGCGCGTAGACCTCGATGGGCTCGAGCGGTTCCCCGTCGGCCGAGAAGCGGTGGATGCGGTCCGACCCGCGCCGGGCGGCGTAGAGGACCCCCATGCTGTCCACCACCACGTCCACCAGGCTGAGCGGATCCTCGTTCTGCATGGCCGGCAGGGCCAGGCTCTGGATGACCTTGCCCTCGGGATCGAGCTTGCGAATCTTCTGGGCGTCGGCGTCGAAGATGTAGAGGTGGTCGGCCTCGTCGATGCCCAGGCCCGAGAGCACGCGCAGCTCGTCCGAGCCCTTGCTCTTGCGGAAGGCGTAGCGCGAGAGGTAGCGCCCTTCCAGCGAGAAACGCTGCACCTGGCGGTTGCCGTAGTCGAGCACGTAGAGGAAGTGGCGGCTGGCCACGATCTTGCGCGGGGTGTTGAACTGGCCCTTGCCTGCGCCCTTGCCGCCGAAGCGGCCCAGGGGGGTCCCCTCGAGGTTGAAGCGCTGGATTACGTGGTTCTCGCTGTCGAGGACGAGCAGCTCGCCCAGCTCCGAGGCCGTCACCGAGGCGGGGTAGAGGAACTCGCCGGGTTTGACGCCGTAGGGGCCGATCGAGGCCACCAGCTTGCCCTCGGGGCTGAAGCGGTGAACCATGCGGCTCTGCCCGGAGCCGTACTCGAAGACCGTGATCCAGACGTGGCCCTCGCGATCCACGGTCAGATCGAGCGGCGGCGAGGCGAACATGCCGGGGGCGGTGCCCACGCCCGAGAACAGCTTCAGCGGGGTGCCGTCGGGCTCGAGCAGGCGGATCGAACCGCGCTTGGCCTCGGCGGCCACGGCCAGGTAAAAGGGCCGCGAGAGCTCCTGGGTGTCCTTGAACTTGCCCTTGAGGACCTCGATGACTTCTTCGAGGGTGGGGCGCTTGTCGGCCTCTTTGGCCAGCATGCGCATGATCAGGTCGTTGATCGGGGCGGGGATCTCGGGGTTCAGCTGCTTGGGGGGCGTGGGCAGCTCGTAGATCTGCTGGTGGATCACCGACTCGTAGCCCCCCTGAAAGGGCGCCTGTCCGGTGAGGCTTTCGTAGAAGACGATGCCCAGGCTGTAGATGTCGGAGCGGTGGTCGATGCGCTGCCCCTTGGCCTGCTCCGGGCTCATGTAGACCGGGGTGCCGATGCGCGCTCCGGTGATGGTCAGCCGGGTGAGCACCTTGCCGGCGGCGATGCCGAAGTCCATGAGGCGTACGCCCTTGGGGTCGACGCGCCCCTCCTCGTCGATGGCGCTGCGCAGGATCATGATGTTGCCGGGCTTGATGTCGCGGTGGATGATCCCTTGGGCGTGGATGTGACGCAGCGCGTCGGCGACGTGGCGCATGATGTGGATCGAGGCCTGGACGTTGAGGCGGCGGTTCTCGATGAGGCGGTCCAGCTCCTCGCCGTCGAGGAACTCCATGGCGATGTAGTGAGTGTCGCCGAAGGCGCCGTGGTCGTAGACGCGCACGATGTTGGGGTGCTTGAGCTTCTGCAGCACCTCGGCTTCACGGTGGAAGCGCTTGACGAAGCGGGTGTCGCTCACGAACTTTTCCTGGGGGATCTTGAGCGCCACCATGCGCCCGTCGCTCTTGCGGCGGGCCTTGTAGACCGAAGCCATGCCCCCGATGCCGATGCGGTCGAGGATCTCGTAGCGGCGCTCGAGCTCGGGGGCGGTCGTCTCCCGCAGCGTCGGGTTGCGGCGCGCCTTGGGGCCGCGCGCGCGCCGGGGACGGCGTTTGCGGCGGCCGCGCGCGCGCGCCGGGCGGAGCGCCACCGGATAGGCGACGAGGCCGAGCGACCCCAGCCCCAGCGCCGGTCCCACCGCGCCCCCGGCGTAGCCCAGCAGCGCCACCTCCGCGCCGATCACCCCCACCCCCAGCAACGCCATGAGCGAGGTGTTGAGCCGGAGCGCCAGCACCAGCGTCAACAGGAACAGCGAGAGGGCCACCGTGTACTCGATCATCGTATCCGCACCGCCACGACGGTGATGTTGTCCGTGCCGCCGCGCTTCACCGCTTGGGCTGTCCAGTAGTCTACCGCGGATTCGAGGTCCTTTTGGTCCAGGTCGACGACCCACTCCTCCGGCGGCACCAGGTTGTACAGCCCGTCGGTGGTGAAGACGTAGACGTCGCCGCGCACCAGCTCCACCGGGGTGATCTCGAATTCCGCGTCCTCCACACCCAGGGCCTGGGTGAGCATGTTGCGCCAGGGGTGCTCCTCCGCCTCCCAATCGGTCATCCGGCCCATGCGCACCTGCTGGGCCACCCAGGAGTGGTCCTGGGTGAGCAGCTTGAGCTCGCCGTGTCGGTAGCGGTAGGCGCGCGAGTCCCCGATGTGGCCGATGAAGCCCTTGGGGGCGTTTTCAAAGGCGACCAGTGCGGTCATCGTGGTCCCCATTCCCTGGCTGCCGGGGTGGCGCGCGGCGTAGTTGCGGATGCGCCGCTGCGCCAGGGTGAACGCCTTCAGCACCAGCCGGTCGAGCGGCACCCCGGGACGGTGGCTCGCCAGGTGATCGGCGTAAGCGCGCACGGCCTCGCTGAGGCTGTCGATGGCGATCTTGGAGGCGATTTCGCCCGCCTCTGCGCCGCCCATGCCGTCGGCCACCCCCGCGACCAGCAGGTTGCCCTTGGGCGTCGGGTAGACCGCGGCGCGGTGGAAGTCTTCGTTGTTGCGCCGGACGCGGCCAATGTTGGAAGCGGTGGCGATTTCCAGACGGTCGGTAAGGTGCATAAGCCGCGGGACTCCTTCCCTTTATAATAACCGTTGAATGGACTTTGAACTGAGCGACCTTATCGAGCTCTTTGCCTACAAACTGGACGACCTCGAAGCCGGACGGGAGCCGCGCGGGGGGCGCGGTTCGCTCCTGCGTCTACGGCGGCGTCTGCTGGAGACCAAGCTGCCGGGTCCGCTGGCCAAGCGTTTCCGCGAGGAGGACCGCCGCTGGCGGGAGCTGCAGACGGCCGAGCCGGCCGCCGCGGCCGGCCCCGAGGCTCCGACCCGTACCGAGCCCACCGCGGACGAGCTCGACCTGGGCATCGTCGACCTGCCGCTGGAGGAGGACGTTCCGGCCGAAGGCGCCCTCGCCCAGGGGGTGCTGCAGGCGTTGGCCGAGGACGTCTACTGGGCGGGGCTGCGGCGCGACCTCAAGCGCGTCGCGCGGGGGCTGGTGGGCGGGCAGCGCTACGAGCTGCGGCTGGCCTACGCCTTTCTGCAGAACTTCGAGGCCTACGCCCAGACGCCGAGCTTCGCTCGGGACTTCAACCTCTCGAAGTTTACGCTCAGCGAGCCGATCCCCGCGCTTTCCGATCCGCTGGTCACCCTCGACGACGAAGAGATCGCCGCGGCGCTCCTGCGTGAGGTCTTCCAGATCGCGCTGCGCCTCGGCGACGGCCGCACCTACCCGCTGCCCCTGCCGCCCGAGGGCGTGGTGCCGTACCTGCGGCGGTTCCTGCGCCGCATCATCGAGACCCCCGAGTCGCTGCCGCTGGCCGCGCCCGGCGGGGGCCCCAGCACCGAGGAGCTGCGTGCGGCGCTCGACGAGGCCCGGCGCAGCGCCCTCACCGCCCACGAACGCGAGCAGCTGGTGCGCGACCTGGAGGCCAAGCTGCGTGAGGTGGCGGCGCAGGAACGGCGGATGCGCATGGTGGCCGAAGAGGACCGCCGCCGCTTCATGGCCGCGGCCGAGCGCCTGAGCGCCATCCTACGCCGTTACCTTCCCGCACCCCGCGGCGAGGCGGCCATGCCGGTCGTGCCCGAGCCCCTGGGCGAATCGGGTGCCGGTCCCAAACTCGACGAGCTGGACCGCGAGGCGACGATGGTCACCCTGCGGCGGATGCCGACCCGGCTGGCGCTGGGCGGGGTGCCGCTGACGCTCAGTGTGGCGGGCGAACACACCCAGCTGACCGTAGCCGACGAGGACCGCCCGCTCAAGTCGGACGAGCCGTTGATGGTGCCCTACGAGAACTGGGAGGTCTGGGCCTTCCTGAAAGGCGACTACGTGCACGTCCGCCTAGAGATGCGCGAGGGGGCGCAGCTCTCCGCGCTGCTTTCGGAGGGCCGGGTGCTGGCCCACCTGGTGCACCCGCACCGGGACTACGCCTACCTGCGGCTGCTGCGGGCCTTCTCGGCGCGTCTCAAGGGTCCGGTCAACTACGAGGAGTTCGCCCCTGAGTCGGCGGCGAAGTTTCCGGAGGCCTCGCTGGACACGCTCGAGGCCTTCGCCCGCAAAGGCCTGGGCGTGGTCAAGGGCCGTTTGAAGCGCACCCCCGGCGGCCTCAAGTTGATGCGGGAGGTCGCGACCTCGCTGGGGCTCGAGCCCGAGGGGCAGCGGCTCCTGCGCGTCCTCGGCGACTGGCTAAACTTCCGCCCGCCAACGCGCGAAACCTTGGGCGGCGAGCTGGGGGTCTCGACGATTGCAGGGGAACCCGTCAACGTCAAGGCCGGGAACCTCGTGCTCTCGGTGCGGCAGACCGACGACGCCGTCTACGTGGGGGCTGCGGGAGCGGTACCCCGCAAGCTGGGCGACCTGCTGATCTGGCCGCTCGAGGGTGGGGCCGTGGTGATCGCGCGCGAGGGCAGCCGCCTGGCCCACACCCAGGTCAAGGTAGTTTAAAACGGTTGCCACTTTACGCGCCGTCTCGTTATAATCCGAGCCAATGCTGAAGGTATTACAAAACCCAGACTTCGCACGTCTGTTTATCGCGAACTTTATCTCCGAGGTCGGTAGCCAGATCTACCGCATCGCCATTCCGGTCTGGGCCTATACCCAGACCGACTCGGCGCTCACCGCGGCCATGGTCATCGCCGCGCAGTTTTTCGCGAAGATGGTCGTGGGGCCGTTGCTGTCGCCGCTTCCCGACCTCTACGACCGCAAACAGCTCATGTTTTGGTCGGAGGCGCTTTCGGCGGTGGCGGTGGCGTTGCTGCCGCTCTTTTTCATGCAAAGCGTCGCGGGCTGGGTCTTCGTCGCCCTCCTGATCGGGGTGCTGCAGTCGATTGGCGATCCCGCGGTGAGCACCGTGGTCCCGGAGCTGGTGGGCAAGGAGGACCTGGACGCGGCCAACAGCCTCATCGAGCTGCCCCGCCGCTCGCTGGAGATGGTCTTCATGGGCCTCGCGGGCGTGCTCGTGGGGTTGCTGGGCGCCTACGCCGCTTTCTGGATCGACGCGGTCTCGTTCGCCTTGTCGGCGATGGTGCTCATGACCTTGCGACCGCTGCCGGCCCCGGGCGACGGCATGGGCAAGAGCGGGTACTGGGGGATGGTGGCCGGTGGGCTGCGCTACGTCCTCAGCAATCCGGTAACCCGCTACGTGATCGGCGTGCTGGCCCCGGCAGCGATGTTCGGGGCGATCGACGCCACGGTGCCGCCGGTGCTGGCCACCCAGGTCTTCGCCGGGGGGGACGACCAGCTGGGCTCGATGTACTACGGCTTCATGGAGGCCTCCTTCGCCACCGGCGCCGTCCTCGGCTTGCTTGCGGTCACCACGGTGACGAAGCGGTTTTCCCGGCCGCTGGCCTTTCTGGGCGGCCTCGTCGTTTTCGGGGTGGCCGAACTGCTCATCGGTGTCTTCGAGTTCTGGTGGCCGGTGCTGGGCTTCCTGGCGGTCATGGGCTTCACCAACCAGATCTTCATCGTGCCCGCGCGCTCGCTCATTCAGCTGGGGGTGGAGCCGCGCTTCCTGGGTCGGGTAATGGCCGCCTGGGGGGCGGTTATGGGGGGCGCAGCCCTGGTGGGTATGATGCTGGGCGGCTTCCTGGCCCAGTACTTCGGACCCCAGCAGGCCTTCATCATCGGCGGCGGCGGCGTCCTCGCCGCGGCGCTGTTCGGCTGGGTGCGCGGCGTTCCCAAGGTATGACCCGCGGGTCAGTTATAGTGGGGCATGCCTGAAGCGAGCCTACCCCGCTGGGACCTCTCCCCGCTCTACGACTCCACTGAAGACGACCGCTTCCTCGCCGACTGGGCGGTGCTGGAGCGCCGCATCGACGCCCTCGCCCAAGCCCTGGAGCGGCGCCGGGTGGGGCAGGCCGACGCCGAGACCGGAGCCGAAGCCTTCCACGACGTGGTCGGCGCCTTGAACGCAGTGCACGAGGCGGCCCTCCCCCTCCGGGCCTACGTCCACCTGCGCCAGGCCACCGACGCGAGCGACCGCGCGGCCGCGGCGCGGATCAGCGAGCTCGAGGGCCTTCTGTTGCGCGTGGATCGCTGGATGCCGCGCGTCGTGGCCTGGTGGGGCGGTTTCGAGCCCGGGAGCTGGGCGGGGGAGTACGCCCTGCTGCTGCGCGAGGCACGGGTGCGGGCCACTCACCAGATGAGCGAAGGGGAAGAGACGCTGGCCGCCGAGCTGGCCTTACCGGGCGAGCGCGCCTGGGTTCGCCTCTACGGCAACGTCTCGAGCCGCATTGCCGTGCGCTTCGAGGGGGAGGAGCGCCCCATCGCGGCCCTGCGCAACCTGGCCTACGATCCCGACGAGGCGCGGCGCAAGGCGGCCTACGAGGCCGAGCTGGCCGCCTGGAGGGCGCACGCCGACGAGATCGCCGCCAGCCTGAACGGCGTCAAGGGGGCGCGGATCGTCCTGAACCGTCGCCGCGGTTGGGCGGACGCGCTCGAGCCCACGCTGCACGAGCGGCGCGTCACCCGTACGGCGCTTGCGGCCATGCAGCGGGCGGTGGAGGCCAGCCTGCCGGTGTGGCGGCGCTACTTCCAGGCCAAGGCGCGTCGGCTGGGCAAGGCGCGCCTCGACTGGTGGGACCTCTTCGCCCCCGTGGCCGAGGAGCGGCGGCGCTGGGGCTGGGAGGAGGCCCGCGCCTTCATCGTGGACCACCTGCGCACCTTTTCGCCCGCCGCAGCCGACCTGGCCGACCGCGCCTTCCGCGAGCGCTGGATCGACGCCGAGCCGCGTTCTGGAAAGCGCGGAGGGGCGTTTTGCATGCAGGTCGGCGACGGGGCGAGCCGCATCCTCGCCAACTACACCCCCAGCTTCGACGCGGTTTCCACGCTGGCGCACGAGCTGGGCCACGCCTACCACAACCTGCGCCTCGCGGGCCGGCCGCCGCTTCTGCGCCGCACGCCGATGACGCTTGCGGAGACGGCTTCGATCATGAACGAGACGGTGGTTACCCGGGCGGCGCTGGCCGAGGCGGAGGGCGACGACGCGGTTCTGATCCTGGACACCTGGCTTACCGGTGCGGCGCAGGTGGTGGTCGACATCCACGCCCGCTTCCTCTTCGAGTCGTGGGTCTTCGAACGGCGCACCGGGCGCGAGCTCGCCCCCGAGGAGTTCTCCGAGCTGATGGTCCAGGCCCAGGAGCGGACCTACGGCGAGGCGCTGGCCACGCGCCACCCCTACATGTGGGCGGTCAAGCCGCACTACTACGGCAGCGACTTCTACAACTACCCCTACACCTTCGGGCTGCTCTTCGGCCTAGGCCTCTACCGTGCCTACCGGGACGACCCCGCCGGCTTCGGCGAGCGCTACGACGCGCTGCTCGCAGACACCGGCGTCGAGGACGCGGCGGCGCTCGCGTCCCGGTTCGGCTTCGATCTCGAAGACGAGGCCTTTTGGGCCGGGGGGCTCGAGCTGCTCGCCGAGGACGTGGTCCGTTTCGAGCGCGACGCGGGCTGAACGCGGAAGCGGCCGCGCTTCGTGCTAAACTGTACGTACTATGATCGAGCCAACGGTGGCCTTGTACGGCGACGCCTTCAACCGGGCGGCGTCCGTTTTGGAAGAGCTGATCGACCAGGCCCAGGTCCGCTACGTGCTGCTGGTGGACCGCAAGGGCTTCGTGCTGGCCCACCGCGAGGCCCTCTGGGCCCCGCGCCCGCCCGCGCTCGACTCCATCGCGACGCTGGTGGCGGGCAACGCCGCGGCCACCCAGGCGCTGGCCAACCTGCTGGGCGAGCCCAAATTCAACGAGCTGGTCAAGCAGGGGGAGAAGCAGGGGCTCTACGTCGAGGAGGTCAACGACCTGACCCTTCTGGTGATGATCTTCGATACCGACACCCCGATCGGGCGCGTCAAGCTCTTTGGCAAGAAGGCTGCGAGCGAGCTTGACGAGATCACCCGCAGCGCCGTGGTCATGCCCCGGGAGCTGGGCATCGACAAGGACTTTCACGAATCCGCCGACGCCATGCTGGACGACCTCTTTGGAAACTAGACCATGAGCACCATCAACTTCGCGAACCGCGAGATCAACTTCAAGATCGTCTACTACGGCCCCGGCCTCTCGGGCAAGACCACGAACCTGCGCTGGGTCTACCAGACCGTGCCCGAGGGCCGCAAAGGGGAGATGGTCTCGCTGGCGACCGAGGACGAGCGCACCCTCTTCTTCGACTTCCTGCCCGTGGACCTGGGGGAGGTCAAGGGGTTCAAGACCCGCTTCCACCTCTACACCGTGCCCGGCCAGGTCTTCTACAACGCCAGCCGCAAGCTGATCCTGCGCGGCGTCGACGGCATCGTCTTCGTGGCCGACTCCGCCTCCAACCGCCTGCGTGCCAACGCCGAGAGCATGCGCAACCTGCGCGAGAACCTGGCGGAGTACGGGCTCAGCCTCGAGCACATCCCGATGGTGCTGCAGATCAACAAGCGCGACCTGCCGGACGCGCTGCCGGTGGACATGATCCAGGCGGTCATCGATCCCGAGGGGCGGTTCCCCACCTTCGAGGCCGTGGCCACCGAGGGCAAGGGCGTCTTCGAACCGCTCAAGGACGTGAGCCGCAGGGTGCTCTCCAAGCTTGCCGAGCACACCTGAGGCCCGTTCGCGCACCCGTTCGCCCGCCCCGAGGGGCGGGTTTATGCTGGAGAAGATGAAACGAACCCCGCTCTACGACGAACACCAAAAGCTGGGCGGCCGCATGGTGGACTTCGCCGGCTGGGCGCTGCCGGTGCAGTACACCTCGATCACCAAGGAACACCTGGCGGTGCGCGAGGCCGCGGGCCTCTTCGACGTGAGCCACATGGGCGAGTTCTTCGTGCGCGGCCCGCAGGCCCTCGCGTTCCTGCGCTGGGCCACCCTCAACGACCCGGCCAAGCTGAAGGTGGGTCGGGCCCAGTACTCGATGCTGCCCAACGACCGCGGCGGCGTGGTGGACGACGTCTACGTCTACCGCACCGGCGAGGAGGAGTACCTGGTCGTGGTCAACGCCGCCAACGTAGCCAAGGACTGGGCCCACCTGAACCGGCTCGCCGGGGACTACGCGGTCGAGCTGGAAGACGCTTCCGACGCCTGGGCGCTGATGGCGCTGCAGGGGCCGCGGGCCGAAGGCGTGCTGCAGACGCTTACCGACACCGACCTTTCCCAGGTGCGCAAGAACGCCACCCTGACGCTCACCGTGGCCGGCGTGCCGGCCCGCATCGCCCGCACCGGCTACACCGGCGAGGACGGTTTCGAGATCTTCACCGCCCCCGAAGACGCCCCGGCGGTCTGGCGGGCGCTCGTCGAGGCCGGGGCGACCCCGGCGGGCCTGGGCGCGCGCGACACCCTGCGCCTTGAGGCCGGCTTTCCCCTTTACGGCCACGAGCTCACCGACGAAACCAACCCCCGCTGCACTCCGCTGGCCTGGGTGATCAAGGACAAGCCCCACTACGGCCGCGAGGCCCTGGAGGCCGCGACCTGCGACGAGCGGCTGGCGGGGATGGTGATGGAGCGCGGCATTCCCCGCGAGGGTTACCCGGTCCTCGCCGGCGGCGAGCGCATCGGCCGGGTCACCTCGGGCACCCAGTCGCCCGTGCTCAAGAAGGGCATCGCCTTGGGCTGGGTGCGCTCAGCCTTAGCGGAAGAGGGGACCGAGCTGGCCGTAGAGGTGCGCGGCCGTGCCCTGCCCGCGCGCGTCGTCCGCCCGCCCTTCGTTCCCCTGGGCAAGAAGTAGCTGCGCTAAGCTAGGAACTGGAGGCTCGTTATGAACGTTCCCGCAGACCGCAAGTACACCCGCTCCCACGAATGGGCCAAGCAGGAAGGTTCCCTGATCGTCGTCGGCATCAGCGACTTCGCCCAGGAGTCCCTGGGCGACGTGGTCTTCGTCGAGACCCCCGAGGTGGGGCGTGAGGTGCAGGCCGGAGAGGCGGTGGCCGTCGTCGAGTCGGTCAAGACCGCCTCCGACATCTACGCGCCGGTCTCCGGCAAGGTCGTCGAGGTCAACGAAGCGCTCGCCGACGAGCCCGAGCTGGTCAACGGCGACCCCTACGGTGTGGGCTGGATCTTCAAGCTCGAGCCCAGCAACCCCGCCGAGTTCGACGCCCTGCTCGGTCCCGACGACTACACCAAGGTCATCGAAGAAGAGTCCTGAGGGAGGACCCATGGACTTCACCCCGCACACCCCGGACGACGTGCGGGCGATGCTCGAAGCGCTCGGCATGCAGGACCTGCGCGAGCTCTTCGCCGATCTGCCCGACGCGCTCCTGGAACCCGACCTGCACCTGCCCGCGCCCATGAGCGAGCAGGAGATCCTGGCCCACTTACGCGAGCTTGCCGGCAAGAACGCCTCCGCGGACAAGGCGTTCCTCGGCGGCGGCCTGCGCCCTCACTTCGTGCCCAGCCTCGTCCCCGCGCTCGCCCAGCGCGGGGAGTTCCTTACCGCCTACACCCCCTACCAGCCCGAGGTGAGCCAGGGCGTGCTCCAGGCCGTTTTCGAGTACCAGACGATGATCGCCGAGCTGACCGGCCTCGACGTTTCCAACGCCTCGCTCTACGACGGTGCGGCGGCGCTGGCCGAGGGCGTGCTGCTCGCCCTGCGGCAGACCCGGCGTATGGGCGTGGTGGTGAGCCAGGGGGTGCACCCCGAGTACCGCCAGGTGCTGGCCACCTACCTGCACGCCGTCGGTGCCGAACTGCGAACCGTCGATCTCGAGGATGGCCTGACCCCGCCCGCCGAGTTCGACGACACGGTGGGCGCGGTGGTGCTGCAAAGCCCCAACTTCTTGGGCGCGATCGAGGACCCGGCGCCCTGGGTGGAGGCGGCGCACGCGACCCGGGCGCTGGTGGTCTACGTGGCCGACCCCCTAAGCCTGGCGCTCCTCAAGCCGCCGGGCGAGTGGGGCGCGGACATCGCCGTGGGCGACGGCCAGCCGCTGGGCAACCCCATGAACTTCGGCGGGCCCCAGTTCGGCTACATCGCCGTGCGCGAGAAGTTGGTGCGTCAGCTCCCCGGCCGCCTGGTGAGCCAGACCCACGACGTGGACGGCCGCCGCGGCTACGTGCTGGCGCTCGCCGCGCGCGAGCAACACATCCGCCGTGCCAAGGCCAAGAGCAACATCACCACCAACGCCCAGCTGACCGCGCTCATGGGGGCCATGCACCTGGCCGCCCTGGGCCCCGAGGGGTTCGCCGAAGTGGCCGCCGCCTCGGTGGCGCGGGCGCACGCGCTTGCGGAGATGCTGGCCCGGCTTCCCGGGGTGGAGCGGGTGACGCCGGAACCCTTCTTCAACGAGTTCGTGCTGCGCCTGCCGCGTCCGGCCGCCGAGGTGCGGGCCGGGCTGGGGGAACGGGGCTGGCATGCGGCCGCGCCCGTGCCCGCCGAATACGGCGCGAACCTGGCCCTCTTCGCCGCGACCGAGCGCCACGACGAAGACGACCTGGCCGGCCTTGCGGCCGCCCTGAAGGAGGTGCTCGCGTGAAACGCGACTTCCCGACCCTCTTCGAACGCTCGCGCACCGGGCGGCGCGGCACCCGCCCGCCCCGCCCGGCCGAGGTCGACCTGGCCGGCCTCCTGGGCGCCGAGAACCTGCGTGCGGCGCCCCCCCGGCTGCCCGAGGTGGACGAGCTCACGGTGGTGCGCCACTACACCAACCTGAGCCGCCGGCAGGTGGGGGTGGACACCAACTTTTACCCCCTGGGCTCGTGCACGATGAAGTACAACCCCCGGACGGGTGAGGCGGCTGCGGCCCTCTTCGCCGAGCTGCACCCCTACCAAGACCCCGGGACGGTCCAAGGCGCGCTCCAGATCGTCTACGAGTTGCAAGAGTACCTGGCCGAGATCACCGGCATGGACGCGGTGACCCTGCAGCCGGCGGCGGGGGCGCACGGCGAGCTGACCGGCATGCTGCTCATCCGCGCCTACCACGAGTCCCGCGGCGAAGGCGAGCAGCGCCGAGTGGTGCTCGTGCCCGACAGCGCCCACGGCTCCAACCCGGCGACCGCGAGCATGGCCGGCTACCAGGTGCGTGAGGTGCCCAGCGGACCCGACGGCGAGGTGGACCTGGGGGCGCTGCGTGCGGCCCTGGGGCCGGAGGTGGCGGCGATCATGCTCACCAACCCCAATACCCTGGGGCTGTTCGAGCGCAAGATCCTCGAGCTCATCGACGCCGCCCACGACCAGGGTGTGCAGCTCTACTACGACGGCGCCAACCTCAACGCCATCATGGGCTGGGCCCGGCCCGGCGACATGGGCTTCGACGTCGTCCACCTCAACCTGCACAAGACCTTCTCCACCCCCCACGGCGGCGGCGGGCCCGGCTCGGGGCCGGTGGGGGCCAAGGCCCATCTGGCGCCCTTCCTGCCGGTACCCACGGTGAAGCGTGAGGGCGGGCGCTTCCTGCTCGACTTCGACCGACCCCAGACGATCGGGCGGATGCGCTCTTTCTACGGCAACTTCGCGGTGATGGTGCGGGCCTACACCTACATCCGCATGCTCGGAGCCGAGGGCCTCAAGCGGGCTTCGGCGATGGCGGTGCTCAACGCCAACTACCTGCGCAAGAAGCTGGCCGGGGTGGGTTACCGCATTCCCTACGACCGGCTGTGCAAGCACGAGTTCATCGCCCAGCCGCCCGAGGGGTTGAAGGCGCTCGACGTCGCCAAGGCGCTCCTCGACTACGGCTACCATCCGCCCACGGTCTACTTCCCGCTCATCGTCAAGGAGGCCATGATGATCGAGCCCACCGAGACGGAGAGCCGGGAGACGCTGGACGAGTACGTGGAGGCGATGGCCGAGATCGCGCGTCGCGGGCTCGAAGACCCCGAATGGATCGCCCACACCCCCTACCGCACCCCGGTGCGCCGCCTCGACGAGGTGGCCGCGAACCGCAAGCCGGTGCTGCGCTGGAGGCCGGAGGAGGCGTAGATGGGGCGTTCCCGTCTCGCGGACGGGGTGCGCCGGGCGCGCGCCGAGCTCGAGGCCTGCATCGAGCGCGAGGAGCTGGCCTACGGCCCCGACTACTACCTGGACGTCGCGCGCATGGCCGGCGAGGGGCCCGCGCCCGACCCCTGCCTCGAGCGCTTCAACGAGTTGGTGGCGGCGGTGCGGGCCTACCGCGAGGGCGGCGGCGCAATGGGCGATCTCGACCTGGGCGTGCACGCCCGTGCGGTGCGGGCGGTCCTGGAAGGCGAACCCCCGGCATGAGATGGACCGCACTCGTCCTGCTCCTGGGCACGACGGTGCTGGCCCGGCCGCAGGCGGCTGCGTTGCAGGCCTTCTGGGGCGTCGAGCTCGCGGCGGCCGGCCCCGCCTACTTCGGGATCCAGGGGCGCTACGAGCGCGAAGCGGGCCCTTGGAGGTTGCACCTGGACGGGCGGCTGCGCCTGGGGACTCCGGCCCGGGGCGAGGGCGACGCCTGGCTGCAGCTGGCCTTGACGAGGCCGCTGCGGCTCTGGGCGGGCTTCGCCCCCTGGTTCGCCGCGCCGCCCGCCGAGGGGCGCGGCTGGGGCGGGCGCGCCGAGCTGCCGTTTGGGGGTCCCTGGCGGCTCGCGGCCGCGGCCGCGGCCCCCGCCGCGTTCGGCGCGGGCGTCGGTTACGCGACCGGACCGTGGACGGCTTGGCTGTGGGCCCGGAGCGACGGGCCCGCCCTGTACGTGAATGGCGGGCGTGACGGCTGGAGCGTAAGCGGCTGGTACCGCGCCGGCTACGCCTCGCTTCGGCCCCTCCGCGCCGGCCTGCGGTTTGCGGCCCAGGCCGGTCCCTGGAGTGGGTTCGGCGGCTGGCGCAGCGACGCCGGCGTCTTCCTGGGCGGGTCCTGGCAGGGCCCGTTGCGGCTCGGCCTCGAAGGCCGCTGGAACCCGGGCCGCGTCGCGGCGGCGGGGGTGCGCGCCGAATATCCGCTGGCGCCGGGGTTGACCCTCGCCGGCCGTTTCGACTACGCCTTCCGGCCCTTTCGCGCCGGGTCGCTGGGGCTCGAGCTGCAGGTGGACGCCTACGCGGCCCCGGCCTCCCAGGGCGAGTAGCCGGCGGCCACGAAGTAGAGCCCCTGGGGCGGCGCGGTGGCGCCGCCCTCGCTGCGTTCGGGATTTTCGAGCAACCGGGCCACGTCTTCGGGCGGCCGGCGGCCCAGCCCCACCTCGACCAGAGTGCCCGCCATCGCCCGCACCTGACCGCGGACAAAGCCGCTGCCCACGAAGTGCAGGTGCAGCTCGCCCCCCACCGCTTCCACGTGCGCCTGGTAGAGGCGGCGCACCGTGGCCCGCTTTTCTCGGTTGGCGAAGGCGCCGAAGTCGTGCTCGCCTTCCAGCAACCGGGCCGCCGCGGCGACCGCCGGGAAGTCGAAGGGTTGGGGCACCCACCAGACACGGTAGCGGTCGAGCGCGGTGGGCTGGCGGCGGTTGAGCACCCGGTAGAGGTAGCGGCGCCAGCGGGCCGAGTAGCGGGCGTGCCAGCCGGGCGGCACCTCCTCGGCCTCGAGCACGCGCACGTCGGGCGGCAGCAGGGCGTTCAACGCCTGGGGCAGCCGCGCCGCCGGGACGGTGTCCTCGGTGTCGTAGTGCACCGGCATGGCCAGCGCGTGCACGCCGCTGTCGGTACGGCCTGCGGCCGTCACCTTGGGGCGCGCCCCCGGAATCCGCGCCAGCGCCGCCTCCAGCACCCCTTGCACCGTGCGTTCGCCCCGGGCCTGCCGCTGGAAGCCGGCGAAGTCGGTACCGTCGTATTCGAGAACGAGCTTCACCCTGCGCACGCCCCCAGCCTAACCTGGACCGCCGTCGCGGTTCAGCGCCGCTCCGCGGGCGACACCAGAACGACGGCACGCTCGCGGGCCCGCAGCCGTGCCGCGTCGCCGGGGCGGAAGGGGAGCCGGTAGTCCGCCTGCACACGGAAGCTTCCCGCCGGGCCGCGGACCTGCAGGGTCACGTCGTGTCCCTTGAAGGAGCGCGCCTCCACCACCACCGGGGCGCCCTCCGCGCCGAGTTCGAGGTGCTCGGGGCGCAGCGAGAGCAGCACCCGACCCTCGGCGGCGCGATCGAGCTCCACCGGGCCCAGGGGCGTGTCGGCCACCCGGCCCCGCGCGGTTCCGCTGAGGAGGTTCGTGCTTCCGAGGAAATGGGCTACGAACGCCGTCCGCGGGCGGTGGTAGACCTCTTCCGGCGACCCAATCTGCTCGATACGGCCTTCCCGCAGCACCGCGATCCGGTCGGCCGCGGCGAGTGCCTCCTCCTGATCGTGGGTCACGAGCAGCGTGCCTACGCCCCGGCGCCGGAGCAGGCCGAGCACCTCGCGGCGCGTGCCCTCACGCAACGCGGCGTCCAGGCTGGAGAAGGGTTCGTCGAGGAGGACGAGCGGGGGTTCGGGGGCGAGGGCCCGCGCCAGGGCGACGCGTTGTTGCTGGCCGCCCGAGAGTTCGTGGGGGTAGCGCCGGGCGAAGGCGGTCAAGCCAACCTGCTCGAGCACCAGCCGGGTTCGTTCGCGCCGCTCGCGCGCGGCCATGCGGCGGAGGCCGAAGGCCACGTTCTCGTAGACGTTGAGGTGGGGAAAGAGCACATACTCCTGGAAGACGTAGCCGATGCCGCGGCGCTCCGGCGGCAGCGAGCGCTCAGGGCTGCCGAGCAGCCGGCCGCTCAGGCGCAGCCATCCGTCGTCGGGTCGCTCGAAACCGGCGATCAGCCGCAGCGTCGTCGTCTTCCCGCTTCCCGAGGGGCCGAGCAGCGCCAGAATCTCTCCGGCGTCGAGGGCGAAGGAGAGGTCTTCCACCGCAGTGCGGCGGCCGTAGCGCTTGGTCAGTTCCCGGACTTCGAGCAGACTCATCTTCGTTTCTCCAGTTGCGGGATCAGCGCGGCCGATCCCAGGCCCACGAGGGCCAGCAGCAGCACGAAGGGGGCGGCGTAGGGGTAGTTTGCTTCCTCGGTGTAGTCGAAGGCGGCCAGGGCCAGGCTTTCGAAGCCGAGCGGGGCCAGCAGGAAGGCGAGCGGCAGCTCCTTCATCGCTCCCAGGAAGACGATCAGGCCCCCAGCCAGGAGGCCGGGGCGGATAAGTGGCCAGCGAATTCGCAGGAACACCTCGAGTCGCCCTGCCCCCAACCCGCGGGCGGCCTCCTCCAGGCGCGGGGGCAACGCCAGCATGCGCGCGCGCAGCGGCCCCAGCGCCTCGGCGAGAAAGTGCACCGCGTACACGAGGATCAGGAGCGGGAGGGTCTGGTAGAGCTGCGGCAGGTAGCTGAGGCTCAAGTAGACGTAGCCCAGCCCGAAGGCCAGCGGCGGACTGGCGTACCCCAGGTAGGCCAGTCGGGTGGCCAGGCCCGCGAGGGCCCCCGGGTGGCGGGTGCTGAGCACCGCGAGGGGCGTGGCGGCAGCCACGCTCAGCAGCGCGGCGGGGAGGGCCACCGAAAGCGACTGTCCAAGCGCCCTCGGCAGGTCGGCGACCACCCAGCCGGCCGCGAGCTTCGCCGCCCAGTAGCCGGCGGGAAGCAGCGGCAGCGCCAGGGCGAAGAGCGGGACCGCCGCGACCGCCAGGAACGCCAGCGGACCGAGCCGGCCCAGCGGGGCCAAGGGGGCGGGCGGCCCCGTGCGCCCGGGGCGGTTCGGGCTCAGCCAGCGCCCCTCCAGCGTCAGCACCAGCAACGCCAAGCCCAGCAACCAAAGGGCCAGTGCCGCCGCACGCTCCTGGTCGTACAGCGCCGCGTACTGCAGGTAGATCGCGTAGGAAAAGGTTTCGTAGCGCATCAGGCTGACGACGCCGAAATCCGCCAGCACGTGCAAAACCACGATCGCCCCGCCGCCGAAGAGGGCCGGCTTGAGCGCAGGCAGGACGATGCGGAAGAAGCGGGCGGCCGGTCCGTGGCCGAGGCTGCCGGCCGCTTCCTCCAGGCGTGGATCCAGCGCGCCGAGCGCCGCCTTGAGGTTGAGGAAGAGGTAGGGGTAGGTGTAGGCCACCAGCGCGATCCAGGCCCCCACGAAGCCCGAGGGGCGCGGCGGGGCCCAGCCAAAGACCTCGGCCAGCACCCCCGCGGGCCCGGTGGCCGCGAGCAGGCCGTAGGCGAGCGCGTACCCCGGCAGGGCGAGGGGCAGCACCAGCAGCACCGCCAGCCAGCCGCGCCCCGGCAGCGCGGTGCGCACCACCAGCCAGGCCAGCGGCAGCGCCAGCAGCACGTCGGCGGCGAGCACCGCCGCGGCGAGGAGCAGCGTCCGCGCGAGCAGCGGGAGGTAGCCGGGCGTCCCCCACGCCTCTCCACCCTCCACGGCGCGGACGAGCAGGTGCAGCAGCGGCAGGAGCACGGCGCCCGCCGCCAGCGCCACGGGCAGCCACAACCAGGGCGAAGCGCGCATGCGTCAGAACCAACCGGCTTCGCGAAGCAGACGGATCGTTCCTTTTAGATCGGAAAGCTGACCCAGGGAGAGATCCGGGGCGAGCCGCAACAGCTCCTCGAGCGAGGGGAGGCCCGCCGGCGGGGCCACGCCGGCGACGAGGGGATATTCGAAGACCTCTCCGGCGAAGTAGCGCTGAGTCTCTTCTTCCAGCAGGAAGGCGAGGAAGCGCAGCGCCCCGGCTTTCCGCTGGGAATGAACCAGCACCGCCGCACCGCTCACGTTGACCAGGTTGCCCACGTCGCCGGGGGCGAAGAAGGTCTGCGCCACTGGAAAATCGGGGCGGGTCGAGCGGATGCGCAGCAGGTAATAGTGATTCGGCAGCGCGAAGTCGATCTCGCCGGCGGCGATTCCCTCGAGCAGGGCCGTGTTCTTTGCATAGGCGCGAGCGCCGTTCGCTTTGAGGTCGCGCAGCCACTGCAGCGTGCGCGCGTCTCCGTGAAGGGTGCGCATCGCGGTAACGAAGGTCTGGAACGAGGCGTTGGTGGGGGCGATGCCGACGCGGCCCTTGAAGCGCGAGGCGGTCAGGTCGAAGACGCTTCCCGGGGGGTCCCCTGTCGCGGTTCGCTCCGGGGCGTAGGCCAGGGTGCGGGCCCGCCCGGTGACGCCGATCCAGCGGCCGTCCGGGTCCCGGAAGCGCGCGGGAACCCGCTCGAGCAAGTCCTGGGGCAGAGGAGCGAAGCGCCCCGCTTCGGCGAGCAGGCTCAGCGCCCCCGCGTCCTGCGCCAGGAAGAGGTCGGCGGGGCTCCGATCCCCCTCCTCGAGCAGCAGCAGCGCGAGCGGCGCGGTCTTGCCGTACTTCACCCGTACCCGCAGGCCGGTGGCCTGTTGGAAGCGTTCGATCGCCGGCTCCACCAGGCTCTTGGAACGGCCGGAGTAGACGACCAGCGGCTGGACCGCCCAGGCCAGCGAGGACGACACGACGAGCAGTATCAGGAAGACGATTATCCGGTTCACTACTGGGCCACCTCCGAGGGCAGTATAGGCGGCCGCGGTGCCATAATCAAGTATTCCGACCAAATTACTGTAGTATTGCTAACGGTAACCGTTCGCAGACTCGAGCCGCCTCCTGGGCCCACTGGGAAAACACGGCCGCTCCGGGCCGGGGGCCGCCTTGCGCCGGTCGCGGAACGCTTGTATACTGCTAAAGTTGCGGGACCCCGGTGTCGGCCCCGGCACCGGGCAGCCTTCCGCCTCCTGAAGGTCCGATCGGGAAGGGCCAAGGAGGCGGTTACAATCGGAGCCCAGTGTGGGCTCCGGGAGGTTCTTGCCAAGACGGGGGCGATCGCCCAGGCGGTGTCGCCCGGAAAGTGAAGGGAGTGAGGTAGGCTTGCCGACAATCAACCAGCTGTTACGCAAAGGCCGCAAGGCGGTCAAGAAGAAGACCAAGGTCCCGGCGCTCAAGGGGAGCCCCTTCCGCCGCGGGGTCTGCACGGTGGTGCGCACCGTGACCCCCAAGAAGCCGAACTCGGCGCTGCGCAAGGTGGCCAAGGTTCGCCTCACCAGCGGTTACGAAGTGACCGCGTACATTCCGGGCGAGGGCCACAACCTGCAGGAACACTCGGTCGTGCTCATCCGCGGAGGCCGTGTGAAGGACCTTCCGGGCGTGCGCTACCACATCGTTCGCGGCGTCTACGATACCCAGGGCGTCCAGGACCGCAAGAAGAGCCGCTCGAAGTACGGGACCAAGCGGCCCAAGAGCTGACGAGGTAAGGTATGGCACGCAGAAGAAGAGCAGAAATCCGCAAGCTGGCCCCCGACCTGGTCTACGGCGACGTCGTCGTCTCGGCCTTCATCAACAAGATCATGCGCGACGGCAAGAAGAACCTGGCCGCCCGCATCTTCTACGACGCCTGCAAGCTCATTCAGGAGCGAACCGGGCAGGAGCCGCTCAAGGTCTTCCGCCAGGCGGTGGACAACGTCAAGCCGCGCATGGAAGTGCGCAGCCGCCGCGTGGGCGGGGCCAACTACCAGGTGCCCGTCGAGGTTTCGCCGCGCCGGCAGCAGTCGTTGGCGCTGCGCTGGCTCGTGAACGCCGCCAACCAGCGCCCCGAGCGCACCGCCGTCGAGCGCATCGCCGGTGAGCTGCTCGACGCGGCCGAGGGCAAGGGCGGCGCCGTCAAAAAGCGCGAAGACGTCGAGCGCATGGCCGAGGCCAACCGCGCCTACGCGCACTACCGGTGGTAGCCATGGCGGTCAAGACGGAGTTCGACCTCAAGAAGACGCGCAACATCGGGATCGCCGCGCACATCGACGCCGGCAAGACCACCATCACCGAGCGCATCCTCTACTACACCGGCCGCATCCACAAGATCGGCGAGGTGCACGAGGGTGCGGCCACGATGGACTGGATGGAGCAGGAGCGCGAGCGCGGCATTACCATCACCTCGGCGGTGACCACGGCCTTCTGGCACGACCACCGCATCAACATCATCGACACCCCCGGTCACGTCGACTTCACCATCGAGGTCGAGCGTTCGATGCGCGTCCTCGACGGCGCCGTGGCGGTCTTCGACGCCAGCCAGGGCGTGGAACCGCAGTCGGAGACCGTCTGGCGGCAGGCCGAGAAGTACCGGGTGCCGCGCATCGCCTTTGCCAACAAGATGGACAAGACCGGTGCCGACATCCTGCTCGTGCTAAGCAGCATGAAGCAGCGCCTGGGCGCCCGGCCGGTGCTGATGCAGTGGCCGATGGGGCAGGAGGACGAGTTCAGGGGGATCATCGACCTGATCTCCATGAAGGCCTACACCTACGGCAACGACCTGGGCACCGACATCCAGGA
>Ga0256839_1002036_pt1 | contig 23296 bp, 22 predicted proteins | sample 354166metaG_FD_185968 | JGI IMG/M metagenome (GOLD analysis project Ga0256839, IMG submission 185968) | Hydrothermal vent microbial communities from Mid Atlantic Ridge, Atlantic Ocean - 354-166 | ecosystem: Environmental > Aquatic > Marine > Hydrothermal vents | place: Atlantic Ocean: Mid... | reverse complement strand
CCGGTGGAAATCCTCCTGTGCCGATTTGTTCGACAACTACCCCGTCATCTGCCGGGCGGGGACAAAAACAGCGCCAGCTGCTCCGGCGGCAGGCAGATGGTGTTGCTGCATGCCTGCACCTGCAATTGCAGCACCACCGGCGCGGAATGGACTTGCGCTGCCGACGGCAGGTGCAGCGCGGCATCAATGTCGAAGCCGCCGTCCAGCAGCTTCAGTGGTGCAGCGGAAAAGCCCAGCCGCTTGCGCACTGCCGGCGGATAACGTGGCACAAGCCGGGCACCCTGCGGCCACAGAACGGTGAGCTGCGTGGGGATGAGGCTGGGGTCATCCGGCTTGTCAGCCTGCACGTGCCAGCCCTTCGCCACCTGCACCCGCACGCGCAAGACCCGGCGCAGCACCGGCCCGCCCTCCCCTTGCTCGCGTGCAGAACCATCAGCCACCGTGGCCCCGCTGCTTGCAGCAGGCAACGGATGCGTGGTCGTGTCCTGCTCACTGGCAGGCAGCCATTGCGCCCAGGCCCGCACGCGCCCGCGCGCGGCATGGCGCGGCATGTCATCCTCGCCGTTCAGTGCCACGTCGGCAGCGCGCAGCCAGGTCGCCCGCCCCGGATCCAGCTCATCGCCCTTCAGCAGCGCCTTCAGCTGCGCTGCCAATGCCTGCTCGGCCAGCCGCCGCCATTGTTCCCTGCCCGTGCGCGCCGCCAGCCGCAGCATGTTCAGCGCCATCACCGCATCTGCCGCCGGCAGTGCACCATCAGGCGGCGGTGCCATGCGCATGAAGCCCACCCGCTCTGCCGTGTGCCACCAGCGCCCGGAGTCGGCATCGAGGAACCGCTCCTTCGCCAGCAGCATCAGCCGCTCTGCCGCTTGCAGCCAGTTGCCACCGGCATCCAGATCATGCAGCGCCAGCAGTCCATCCACCACATGAGCGAGGTCTTCCAGCGTTGCCGCGCCATGCGCCGCGCCATCCAGCCAGTGCCGCGCCAGCCGTGCTGCGGGGAAATCCGCACCGGCATTCGTGTTGACCCCAGCGCCCCTGCCTGTGCCTTCGGCATTCACCACCATCAATCGCTGCAGCACGAAGTGCGCCGCCCGCTGCGCCGCGGCGCGATAGCGCGGGGCCTGCTGCGGCCAGTATTGGGCCGCCCGCGCCAGTGCCCCGATCATCATGCCATTCCAGCCGCTGATGACCTTGTCATCCCGTGCATGAGGCGTGCGCTGGTGCAGCGCGGCGCGCAAGCCTCTCAGCACCCGCTGCAGCCGTGCCCGTTCACCCCCATCATCCAGCGCCACGTCCTGCACCTGCACCACCACGTGGCCTGCCAGCTCGCCATCGCTCAGCTGCCCGAATTTCTCCAGCGCCCAGGCGGCATCCTCCGCCCCCAGCAACCCTTGCAGCTCTGCCGGCGTGAACAGATAGAAGCCACCTTCCCTGCCGGCATCGTCAAAGGCCGAGAGCGCGGTGGCAAAACCTCCATGCGGCAGCTGCAGATGCTGCAAGGCAAAGTCCAGCGTGCGTTGTGCCGCCTGCCGCAGCCACGCATCTCCGGAAATGCGCCAGCCCAGCAGCAGGGCGTCGGCCATCAGTGCCTGGTCGGACAGCATCTTCTCGAAATGCGGCACATGCCATGCGGCATCGGTGGCATAACGGAAGAAGCCGCCTTGCAGGTGATCGAACACCGCGCCTTGCGACATCATCCGCAGGCTGCGCAACAGGGCCTTCCGTGCTTCGTCCGAACGGTGCACCAGCGCCACCCGCCCCAGCAGCATCAGCAGCGGTGCCCGCAGATGCTTCGGCAGGCGGTCAAGCCCGCCGAAGAACGGATCGAAGCGCCCTGCCAGCCCTGCGGCCAACTGCCTGATGCGGGCATTGCCCAACTGTGCCAATGCCGCCTTGCCAGCCCCGGCATGTTGCAGCAGGCGTTGCACCTGCGCTGCCGTGGTGCGGGCCTTTTGGCGCAAGGAGCGGGCATCGCGCCGCCACGCGGCCGCCACCTCCCGCAGCTTCGCCATGAATGTCGCGCGCGGCAGATAGCCCACGGCATCGAACGGTTCTCCTTCCGGCGTCAGGAACACGTTGTTGGGCCAGCCTGCCACTCCCTTGCGCAGCAACCTTGCCGCTTCCAGATACATGGCATCGAGCGCCGGGCGCGCCTCCCTGTCCACCAGCACCGGCACGAAATGGCGCTCCAGCCATGCCGCCACCTCGGCATTCGTGAAACTCTCCCGCTGCATGACCCCGCACCAGTAGCAGGACAGGTAGCCGACCGAGAGAAACACAGGCACGCCACGCCGCGCGGCCTCCTGCAGGGCATCTGCTCCCCACCTGCGCCAGCGCACGGCATCAGCGGCATGGTGGCGCAGGTAGGGCGACGGCGCACGCGCCAGCACCGGATTGAGCGGTGGTCGTGCAGGGCTTGCGGTTTCCGCGGCTGCGGGGGTGCCCCGGGCCAGCATGGGGGCGGCCAGCAGATGCATGCCGGCAAGAAGCAGCACCAGCCATATGCGTGCCGACATCAGCAGCAGCATGCACCCTGGTGCAGCATGTCTTGCGCGCTCGTCATTCATCACGCGTAATATACTGCAGCCGCGCAGATGATGCTTCATCGTGGGCACAAACTTTCGTGATGTCGCCTGTCCGGCGGTGGTGGCGGACACCACGATGTTGCGAACAGCCCGCGATAACCTCCGCCGCTGGAGATGAGCTTGCACATTGTTTCCACGTGCCTGACGCGCTAGATTGTGCCTGAATGGCATTGTTCGCAGTGGGTTGGACGGGGTATCTGTCCGGTGCCGCATCAAGGTGCATCCGGCATGTTGCAATACGGCAGCACAGCTACGGGGACGGGCTTCCACCGCCAGGTGGGGCTGGCTGGCGTGCTGGCTGCGCTGCTGCTGGCCGGGTGTGCCGGTGATGGCTCCCTGCAGCAATTGCAGCTGGCTGATACCACCCCCACCAACACCGAAACTGCCGCATTGGGCCTGAACGCTGCACCGGCAGATGGAATGGCAATGAGCGCCCCGGCCCTTGCCGGTAACAACCAGCAGGCACCGGCGGCACGGCAGGCCAGCATGCCTGCAATACCGATAGCCTCTGCACGCACCTCTGCCTCGCCACAGCCTGTGGCAACGGCCTCGCAGGCAGAAGGGGAAGATGAAAGCCTTGCACTGGCATGGGCACGGTTGCAAAGGCGCATCAACGATGCCTTCACGCCCAAGGAACCTCCTGCCGCAGAACGCCAGAAGCTGGGCGATGCCCTGGCACAGAAGGTGCTGGCCAGTGCGCGCCTGAGCAAGGACAAGGCCCTGCAGCGGCGGCTGCAGCGCATTGCAGACCGGCTGGCGGCGGCTGCACGCAAGGAGAGCGATTTCCCCGAACGCTGGCGGGTGCATGTGCTGGAGACCGACCGCGCTGATGCCTTCACCAGCGGTGGCGGGCACCTGTTCATTACCCGCGGCATGGTGGAGCTGCTGGGCACCGATGAACGCATCGCCACCGTGCTGGCGCATGAAATGGCGCACAATCTGCAAGCGCACGTGTGGGCAGCGCGAGAGAAGAAGGAGCTGGCGCGGCGCGCCAACCGCTTCTCGCGCGAGGTGCTGGCAGAGCAGATGAACATGCCGTGGCTTGGGCGTTCCGTCGCCTTTCTGGTACGCACGTCATTGAACACCTACTCGCGCCAGCAGGAACATGATGCCGATGCTGCCGGGCTGGATCTGCTGGTGGCGGCCGGCTACCGCCCGCAAGCGGCACTGGAAACCTTCGACCTGCTGCGTCGGCACTTCCGGCAACGCAGCGCGCTGCAGAACTTCTTCAAGAGTCATCATCCGCTGTATGAGCGCCGCCGCTGGTACCTGGAGAACCGCATTCGCGCCCATTATCGCCAGCAGGCCGGGCTACCGCCAGTGCAGCGTTACAACTTCGGGCGGTGAGCGAGAACATCACCCAGGTATGCCGGGGGGAGCAAAATGCGGGCGGGCTGGCACGGCTGCCTGCATGATGGTATTTGCCAACCGAAGAGAATTGATCCTTGCGGGGGAGCCATGATGCGCGGATTTCTTTCCTTCAACCTTTGGAAGACGACGTGGCCGCTACTGCTGGCCCTGCTGCTGTTGTGGCCGGCACCTGGCGGGAACGAGGTGCAGGCGCGCGAGCGCCATGTGCCCGGCAACTTCGACTATTACGTGCTGGCGCTGTCATGGTCGCCTACCTATTGCCTGCAGGAAGGGCGCAAGCGCAGGGATGCCCAATGCCGCCCGGGCAGTGGCCACGGCTTCGTGCTGCACGGGCTGTGGCCACAGTATCGGCGTGGCTGGCCCAGCCGTTGCCGCACCGATGCGCGCTTCGTGCCGGACCAGGTGATTCGCGAGGTGCTGGACGTGATGCCCTCCAAGGGGCTGGTGATTCACCAGTGGCGCAAGCATGGCACCTGTTCGGGCCTTTCGCCGCGGGCGTTCTTCGCCTTTTCCGAGAAGCTGTTTCGCAGCGTCGTCATCCCGCCAGCCTACCAGCGGCCGGCCAAACCTTTGCTGCGCACACCAGAGCAGATTGCCCGTGATTTCGCCGAGGCCAACCGCGCGCGGGGTTTCGTGCGCGATTCCTTCACCGTCATCTGCACGCGGGAGCGCCGGGATGCCGCGCTGCTGCGCGAGGTGCGCGTGTGCTTCACCCCCACCGGCCGCCCCTCCCGCTGCGGTGCCAACGAACAACGCGCCCGCTGCCGCGCACGCATGGTGCAGATTCCACCGGTGCGCTGAGCAATCGGGATGGTGGCCTCGGACCTGTACACAAGGAACATGCACACACTCCACGGCACACATGCACAAAGGCGCTTGCAAATCGTGCATCTGTGGACTAGACAGACATCGCCTGATCGCAACATCATGCATCTCACGAGCACAATGTGCCGGGTTTCTTGCAACCCGGACGTCAGGCTTGGCAGGCGCCGGTAGCTCAGCTGGATAGAGCACCAGACTACGAATCTGGGGGTCGGGGGTTCAAATCCTCCCCGGCGCGCCATGAAACAGATAAGGGCCTTGCTCCGGTATCCCGTGTGTATTACCGAAGGTAGAGGGGGATGCGAGGCCTGCTTTCTCCGGGGTGTTCAGCTCTTTCCGGTAACGGGTTAGCGCGAGGAGATTTCGCGCATGCGGCGGCCGTCGAAGGTCTTGACCACCCACCTGTTGCGGCTGCGTTCCTCTATGCGCACCACGCGCCCGGCACCGGGCAGGATGTCGCCGGGCTGCACCCGCCACAGGCGGCCCGCACCTTCCACCAATGCCACCTGTGGCGCGGCAAAGCGCAGGACATAGCGCGGCGGCGGGCCGGCAGGCGCAATGCGCCGGGGCTGCTGCCGTTGCGTGGACGAGGGCTGCTTCTCCGGCGGGGTGATGGAACCGGTGATGATCATGTCTCCCACCACGGGCAGTGGCGGTGCCACGATGCGCCGGGTGGGGGTGATGGGTTGTTCGGGCCGCTCCTTCAGCGGGCTTTGCACCGGCTGGTGCCGCACCAGCACGGGCGACAGTTCGCCGTTGCCCGAACCGCCACCGGTCAGCAGCATGTAGGTGGCGAACACCACCGATATGGTGGCGGCCACCACACCGGTGGAATAGGTCCTGATGAAACGGCCCGCGGCAGTCAACATGCTCATTGCTTCAGCCCCCTGAAGCGGATTTCGCTGCGTGCCACGTAGTTGATGGATTCCACCAGCACATCCTGCACCAGCTCGGTGCCCAGGCGCTCGTTCACGCGCTTCTTCAGGCGCTCGGTGAGGCTGGCGAGGTCATATTTCTCGATGCGCTGGAAATCCCGCACCGGGCTGGCGTAGATGATGCGGAAGGCTTCATCGGTGATGATCAGCCCCGGATCGACCGAGAGCTTCTTGCGCCTTTCGGCATCCATCAGGTAGGCGAAGCGCGCCAGCACATAGCCCTGAATACGCCCCTCGTGAATCATCGGCACGCTGATGACCTCCGTCTTTACCTGTTCCAGCGCCGTGAAGATCTGCCTGGGCGCAATGGCGGCCTCGCTGCCGGACTTCATCAGCATGACGCCATAGAAACTGCCCAAGGTAACGATGACGGCCCACAAGCCGGCCAGCAGAGGCTTTACCATGTGCCGTATCCCCTCGTTCCGCTGCCTGCCGCATGACCGGCGGAGGTGGCAGCGCCGCTGGCCATGCCATGCCCTGCCCCCATTCCTCCGTCTGCGGATGCCGCACCTGCCGATGCTGCATGCAGGCTGCCCGGCGTGTAGGTGCCGTCAGAAGATCGGCGGCGCAGATCCTGCTCGAGATGCCGGGCCAGCTCCTGCGCGGCATTCAGGTGCAATGCCAGCAGGCGTGCATTTTCCTCCAGTGCGGCGCGCAGCTCCATCAGCTCCGCGCGCATTTCCTCCTGCAGTGCCTGCAAGTTCGTGCAGCGCTCGCCCAGGCGCAGGATGTCCAGCTGCAGCAGATCCTTCTGCCGTGCCGTTTCCGCCAGCGCCGCCGTGCCGGCGGGGCCTGCAGCACCGCGTTGCAACAGCTCGTTTTCCTGCTCCAGCACCTGCCGCAGACGGCGGCACAGGCGCGCAAGCATCTGCTCCGCTGCCGCACCGCCAGCCACGGCCGCCGCAGATGCGGGGGCTGCAGAGGAGATCCCTGCCCCGCCGGATGCATCCGGCGAGGTGGATGCGGCTGCAAGGGTGGTGGTGGCACCTGCCGCCCCATGCCGCAACCTGCGAGCTGGCTGTGGCTGCTGACGCTGCTGCTGCCGTGATTGCATGAACGCCTGCATGAACGTCATGATGCTGCTCCCCTGCCGTTGATGCTGCCGCCAGCAGCAGCTGCTGCCGCAGATGATGTGGTCATGCCGTCAGCCGCCATCATGAGGGGCGAAGCAAGGTGTGGCTGAGCGCGGGATGACAGGGCATCGGCCACGCCGAGGCCACCGGCGCGCGCTATCTGTTCGGCCACCGACTGCGCCAGCAGCGATTTCCAGTAGCTTGCAGCCAGCCCGCTGCCGAACAGGCTCCCTGCCCTGCCGTTGCCACCTGTGCCCAGCATGCCTTCCAGCATGTTGGCAACGAGCACACCCTCCAGCCCGGCATAGGCCTGCCGCAGGCGTGCCTGCTCTTCCGTTGCCCGTGTCTTCATCGTCATGTGTGCGGCGCTGGTCGTTGCTTGCCTGAAAGTGCCATCGGGCTTCAGCTCCCTTGCATCCGGGGCCTTGCCCAGCCGCACGGGGCCTGCTGCTGCCACTTCTGTGGGCATGGTGCCTGCGGCTGTGCGTTTTGCAGCCATTGCCGCGGTGCCGGCCTGTTGCGCCTGTTGCCATGCTTCCTGCCATGCCGCGCCGGTCCCTGGGGTGGCCGAAGTCGCCCTGCCTGCCGCCAGCGCCTGCAAACGCGCAGTGGCGGCTGCACTCTGGCGGGGGTCAGCCGCGCGCATGACATCCACGATGAGGTCCGACGGTGGTGAAATGGCCATGATGCGAGTTCCCCCCGCTGCCCGTGTTCCCTGAAGCTGGCCTGAACAATCCTGCGGCAACCATTGCCGGTTTGCCCTTGCGGCTTACGCTAGGACCGCAAACTTGTGGCAACCTTGCATGCGCCTGCCGGCCGAGCGGAAACACGAGCAGAGGCGGCGGCCTTGCGCGCATCGTTGCAGGGTTGATGTATCAGGATGATGCCCCGTCATCACGGCGCAGGATCTGCTCCACGACTTCCGCCAGCGCGGCATCGTGGCGGCTGCGGCGCAGGGCCTGTTGCGTGCGCTGTTGCAGCTTCAGCACCTGCCGCTCCTGCGCGCGGCGCTGGCGCAATCTTTCCTCGCGTTCCTGCATCAGGGCCTGCAGGCGCGCCTCCTCGCGCGCGGTGGCATCGAGATTGCGCCGCAACAGCACGGCCATGTCGCCCCCAATGCCGAATGCATCACCGCCCCCTGCACCACCACCCGCATCACCATTGGCACCGGTCATGCCACTTCTTGCCAGCGCGCCACGCCCCAAGGCACCCAGCAATGCATCACGCTGCCGTTGCAGGGCCTGCAACCGGGCCTGCGCCTGCCGGACCTGCAATTCCTCCATGTTCCTCAACTGACGCACCGCCGCCACCAGACGCTGCAGGCGGACGTGGCGCTTGTCATTCCTGCCGCTCATGGCATGCCCTTTCTGCCATCTTGCTGCCTGCTGCGGCTTGTGCCCGCACTTTCCGCTCCCTTCAGCCGTCCAGCAGCCAGTCGGCAAAGCCGTCCATGAACACGGCGAACATGTCGCCAAGCATGAAGAACAGCAGCAGCAGGCCGCCAACGATGATGAGCGGCAGGGAGATGAAATAGGCCGGGATCTGCGGCACCATGCGGTTGACGAGGCCAATGGCGAGGTTGACCACCACGCCATAGACGAGAAACGGCGCAGTGGCCTGCAGGGCAAGGAAGGTGGCCTGCGCCAGCCGCGCCACGATGCCTTCCAGGAACTGCACTGGCTGGCCGGGGGTGCCGATGGGCAGCGTGGTGTAGGTGGCGGCAACGGCGGCAATGGCCTGGCCGTGCAGCCCGGTTACGAAAATGAGGGTAACGGCAGTGAGCGTGATGAGGGAGACCAGCGCCGGGGTTGGCTCCTGCCCCTCTGCCGGCATGCCGGGGAAGTTGCCAAGGCCGATGAACTGCGTCAGCGCGGTGGCGAGAAACTCCAGCGCCAGCACGAACATGCGCGCCATCAGCCCCAGCGCCACACCTTTCAGCAGCTCCTGCCAGACGAGCGCAAGCAGCCGGGGCGGGGTGAGCGGCGCATCGGCAGGCGGGGCGGCTCCCGGCATGTGGAGCAGCAGCGGGGTGAGCGCGAAGGTGGTGCCAATGGCCAGCATCAGCCGCACGAACACCGGCACGCGCACGGAAGAAAAGCCGGGAAAGACCATGAGCATGCCGCCGATGCGGCAGAAGTAGAGAAAACTCCACAGCAATATCTCCGGCAGTTGTTCGATCATTGCCCATCACCCGTGCCGGATCGCGCGCCTTCATCCCCTGCCCCGCCGCGCCCGGCTCAGCCTTGCATGCCCTGCCCGGCCACGGCCTTGTCCACATGCCCTGCATTCATCACGAGATGCTGCCCAGCACTTCCATGCGCACGCCACGCGCCACCTCCAGCTGCGAGAGCACCGGCAGGTTGGGAAACAGCCGCTCGATGACCATGCGCACGTAGGGCCGTGCATCGGGCGCGGTGAGCAGGGCGAACTCGTGCCCCTCGTCCATCAGCTTGCGGATGATGGCGCTGGCGGCGGTGGAGAACTCCTCGATCATTGCCGGGTCGATGTCGAACTCCAGCGGCTGGCCACCTTCATCGCGGCGGATGCTCTGATGAAAGGCGAGATCCCAGCGGTTGCCCAGCCGCAGCACCTTCAGCGGCCCGTCCCCGGCAATGTCGCCGCAGATCTGCCGCGCCAGCCGCAGGCGCACGTGCTCGGCAATCTGCTCGGCGCGGCGGGCATGGGGGGCGATCTCGGCAATGGCCTCCAGGATGATGTCGAGGTTGCGGATGGAGACGCGCTCCGCCAGCAGCAGCTTCAATACCGCCTGAATGCCGGAGAAGGTGATCTGTGCCGGCACGATCTCGTCCACCAGCTTCTGGTATTCCGCCGGCAGGCGATCCAGCAGCATGCGCACATCGCGGTAGGAGAGCAGTTGCGCCAGGTTGTCGTTGATGGTCTCGCTCAGGTGGGTGAGCATGACGGAAAGGCCATCCACCACCGTGAAGCCCTCCAGCCGCAGCTGCGTGGCGAAGCTTTCCGACACCCAGCAGGCAGGCATGCCGTAGGCCGGTTCGCGGGTTTCCTCGCAGGGCACGTCCGGGCGGCGGCCATCGCCGAAAATGACCATCAGCTCGCCGGGGCGCAGCTCATGGCTGGCGACGACGGAGCCGTGCAGCAGGATCTGGTAGGACTTCGGCGCAATGTCGATGTCGTCGGAAAGGCGGATTTCCGGCACCACGAAGCCATAGCGCTCGGCAAACTTGCGGCGCATGCGGGCCACGCGGTGCACCATTTCGTCATGCTGGCGCATGAACTGCACGGAAAGCTGCTTGCCCAGCTTCAGTGCCAGCGCCGGTGTTTCCAGCGACTCCTGCAGGGACTGCTGCTTCTCTTCCTCTGCCTGCTGCCGCGCCTCCACTTCCTGCTGCCGGCGCTGATGCTCCTCCACCTGCTGGCGGCGGCTGATGCCCCAGGCAGTGCCGGCCAGCAGGGCAGAGAGCAGGAAGAAGGGAATGAACGGCAGACCGGGCAGCAGCGCCAGCAACAGCATCAGCAGCGCCGCCACCAGCAGGGCGCGCGGATAATGCCCCAGCTGGCCGAGCACGATCTTTTCCGCCGCGCCCTTGTTCGACCCCTTGGAAACCAGCAGGCCGGCCGCCAACGACACCACCAGCGCCGGAATCTGCGACACCAGCCCATCACCCACGGAAAGGCGGGTGAAGACGTCTGCCGCCTGCGCCAGGTCCATGCCGTGGCGCGTAACCCCGATGATGATGCCGCCGAAGATGTTGATGGCGGTGATCAGCAGCCCGGCAATGGCATCGCCGCGCACGAACTTCGAAGCGCCATCCATGGCACCGAAGAAGGAGCTTTCCTCCTCCAGCACGCGGCGGCGGCGCTGGGCCTCCTTGTCGTCGATGAGGCCGGCGGAGAGGTCGGCATCGATGGCCATCTGCTTGCCGGGAATGGCATCCAGCGTGAAGCGCGCGCCGACCTCGGCAATGCGCGTTGCTCCCTTGGTGATGACGAGGAAATTGACGATCACCAGAATGCCGAAGACGATGAGGCCGATGACGAAATCGCCGCTCATCACGAAGGTGGAAAACCCGCCGATGACATTGCCGGCGGCGGTAACGCCTTCATGCCCGTTGGCGAGGATGAGGCGGGTGGAGGCAATGTTCAGCGACAGGCGGATCATGGTGGCGATGAGCAACACCGTGGGAAAGGCGGAAAACTCCAGCGGCTCGCGAATCCACAACGCCACCATGAGGATGAGCACGGAAAAGGCGATGGAGATGGAAAGGCCGATGTCGATGAGCGCCGGCGGAATGGGCAGGAAGAGGATGACGAGTATGGCGACGATGCCCAGCGCGAAGGCGATGTCGCGCTGGTGCCGGCGGGCCTCCGTGGCGGCGGCGACAGGTTGCTGCAATTGGGTGATGGACACGCTGGCCTGTCCCTTCATTTCTTCTCATGCACGGGGGAGCGCCATTTCGGGCACCTTTCCCCGTGCTCTGCCCGCGCACGTCCACACATGCCTTGCGCGCTGCATGCACGTGCAAACCTGCTGCGGCGGCTCAGAACCCCTTCTCGATACGCTCGAAGACGATCAGCCCCAGTTTCTGGATCTCCGCTCCCATGAACGGCGCGGCGGCGATGATGACCAGCAGGATGATGATGATCTTGGGCACGAAGGTGAGGGTCATTTCCTGCACCTGCGTGAGCGCCTGGAACAGCGAGATGGTTACCCCCACGGCCATGGCCGCCAGCACCGCCGGGCCGGAGGCGGTGAGCACCACCCACACGGCGAAGCGCACCAGATCCAGCGCATCGGCCTGGTTCATGCGCCGCTCTCCATCACTTTCACGCCATCGGTGAAGGGCAGCCGGGCATCGCCCTCCAGCAGCAGCACCACGCCGCCCTCGTTCATCTCGTAGCCCCGCACCACGCCGCTGATGGCACCGTCCGCGGAGCTGACGGTGCGGCCGATGAGAGCATCGGCATGGCTGGCGCGCACCGCCGTCATGACCTCGTTCAGCCGCACGTTGGTGCGGATGTTCTGCTCGACGTTGGCGTAGGAGGCGAGCTGCGCCATGTATTGGGTGTTGTCCATCGGCTCGGTGGGGTCCTGGTTCTCAAGCTGGGCCACCAGCAGCTTGAGGAAAGCGTTGTAGTCCAGCCCGTCGAGCGCCGTGGACTGCTGCTGCCCCGGGGAGTCGCCGCCGGCGCTGGCGGCATCGCCGCCAATGCCCGGCACGGCGGGGGGTGTGATGGTGGTGATGCTCATGATGCTGCTCCATGACCGGTGGCGGCGGCTGCGCCAATGGCACCATCGCGCCGGCGGCTGCGGCTGCGCCGCCGTGTCCTGACAACGGGCGTCGAGCCTGCATCGACCGTGGCGGTATCGGCAGTGGCGGGAGCGGCAGGGCCGGAACCCGCCGCGGCGGATTCTGCCGCGCCATTGCCGCCCTCCTGCGGGTGCGCCTGCCGGGCCTGAGCCTGCCTGCGGCGCTGGTTCGACACCGCGGGCGTGATGCCAAGCTGCGCATCCTCGGCCTCGCACAGGCGGCGGATGCGCTTCAGCGCCTCGAAGTTGCGGCCGATGTTCACCAGCCGCCGAATCTCGTCCAGCGCCGAGACCATGGCCTCCTGCTCGTGATGCTCCGTGATCAGCTCCAGATACTGGGCATAGAACTCCTGGCGGGCGGAAAATCCGGCCGCCGGGGTAATGAGCATCTTCTGCACGGTGAAGTAGAGCTTGCGCAGGGCGGTGGTGGCGTCTTCCTCCTGCATCACGTGCTGTTCCAGCAGGAACACGACGTTGTTGAGGAACTCCAGCGTGGTCTTGCGATCCACGCGGATGACCGCGCCGTTGACATAGACCCGTTCGCCGGCGCGCAGCGATATGCGAATGGTGCCGCTCATTGCAGTCCGTCCCTGATCATGGTCATGACGTCGATGATGTCGGCAAACGAGTCCTGCTCGCCCTTCTCGATGCGGTCGAGCTCCTTCAGCACCCAGATGCCGATGGAGATGAGGTTTGCCTTCAGCTCGTCCGGCAGGCCGTTCTCCGGCATGGTCAGGTCATCGAGAAAATAGAACCACAGGCGGCGGGTGAAGTGCCGCGCCTTGATGGCCACCACCGTGTCCATGCCCTCGGCCTGTGCCTCGCGCATCATGCCGATGGCATGATCCAGCGCCATGGCCTCGTTGGCCCGTTCCTCTGCCGAACTGTCCGCGGCTATGTCCTGATACGCCTTGCGATACATGGCTCCTGCCTTTCCTCTGCGCCTGCCCCGGTTCCGGACCCGGTGAACATGAACGGCATCCCGCTGCCCGGCTTCCTGTTCAGGGGCCTTGCCGCTGTTGCCGACGCGGCCCTTCCCGCAAGCTTCACAACTCCTTTTCAGACGCCGGCCTCAGGCATCACAGGAAGTTCAGCAGCGTCAGCTTCTGCAGGCGGCCCGTGAGGGTGTAGGATGTCTCCAGCCTCAGGGTGAGGTCGTTCACCCGCGCCGCCACCGCATGCAGATCCACCTGCTCCATGCCGGCTATCTCCTTCTCCACCATGTTGCGCTGCGCCTGCAGGCGCTCGGACGCGCGCTCGATACGCTCCTGGCGAAAGCCGATGTCGCCGCGCAGGCGGTCGATGCCGGCAATGCCCTCGCCCAGCGTGGCCAGCGCCCTTTCGGCCAGCTCCTGCCGCGCCGAGGCATTGAGCGCCTCAATGCCCAGCCCGGCCACCATCACGTATGCCATCGCAACCTTGCGCATCGCTGGATCATTGGCGCTGGCGGTGGCCTCTACCGTCTCATCGAGGCCGACGGGAGCGCGCAGGCCGTTGTCGGTGGCCTGCGACCACAGAACGTCCCACTGCACGGCATCGAACAGCGGAGCGAAGTCATTGTCGAGAAAGCTGGCCATGTCGGCGGCGCTGATGGATGCGGCGGCAGCATCGCCGGGCGCGAAGCCGAAGCGGGTGGCGAAGGCCGCCTCCACCGCGCCGCGGGCGGCGGAGAGCGGCTCGGCGAAGTAATCCATCAGCGGCTGCTCGGTGAGGTTCATGCCGCCGAAGACGTAAGAGCCCTGCGCAGTGGCGTTGATGGCATTGACAAACTCCGTGAGCAGACTGCGGGCATGGGCGGCCACCTGCTGCGGCTCCACCTGCCCGGAAAGCATCGGTGCCAGGCTCTTCAGCAATGATTGTGCGCCATCGCTTGCCATCTGCAGGGACTGCTGCGCCACCTGAAGGCGGGTGGCGCTGATGTCGATGCCGGTCTTCAGGCTGTCGAACAGCACCTCCTGCCCGCGGGTGGATATCAGCAGCGAAGAACGCCCCGCCAGCGTCAACCCCAGGTCGGCATGGCGGCCGGAGGCCAGCTCCAGGTTGGCCTCCTGCAGATCCTGCCGCACGCGGGCGGTGGCGGCAGGGGTGGCAAATGGCGTTACCAGCGGCGGCACCAGTGAGGACTTCATGGGTCATTCACTCCTGCATTCCTGGCCGTTGCCCCGGCCTGCGCCAGCCGCTGCCAGCTGTCCAACAGCTGCAAGGTGCTGCCGCGGTCATGCCATCATGCCATTCAGCGCATCGACTGCATCAGCGCGGCCAGCATGTTGTCCACCGTCGCCAGCACCCGCGCCGTGGCCTGGTAGGAGCGCTCAAGCTGCATCATCACCGTCAGCTCCTCGTCCAGATCCACGCCGGTGGCACGGGAAAGCGCATCGGACGTGCGGGTGAGCAGGGCGGCGGCATGGTCGGCGTCGCGGCTGGCAAGGGCGCGCTGCTCCTGCAGCCAACCGCCGGAAGTGGCGGCGAAATCCTTTACCGAAGCAGTGGCTGGCAGCCCGGCGGCGGCATCGAACCCACGGGGCACATCAAGCGCCGCGGAAAGCTGCAGCAGGCGGTCGGTAAAGCCGGAAACGCCGCTGGTGTTGACCACGTAGGCCGCTCCCGCCATGCCGCCATCACGCAGCAGGAAGGCATCGCCCCCGGCCTGCGGATCGGCCAGCGGGTTGACGGCCAGTGCGCGTGCCAGCCCGGGCGTGTGGGTGCCGGCAGGCGGCAGCGCCGGTGCGCCAGGCCAGGTGAACAGCCCCGCGGCATCGGGCAGCGTGCCGGCAGGATCGCTTTCGGCAAATGCCTCGACGAGGCCGCGTGCCAGCTCGTCAAGCTGTGTCTCCCAACTGGCGGCCAGATCATCGCGCAATTCCACCAGCCCGGCCAGCCGCCCGGAAGTGATGCCCATGATGGCGGAATCGCCGGTAACCGGCACGTTGTCGATGACCACCCTGCCACCGGGCGCGCCGGGCAGCAGCCCGCCGGGTGCCGGCTCGAAGCGCACCTCGCGCGCGCCGCGCTCGTAAAGCACCGCGCCAGAGGTGGTGTAGATGGCCAGTCCGCCGTCTGCCTGCGCCACGGTGCGGATGTCCAGCTCCTCGGCCAGCCCCATGAGGGCGCGGTCGCGGGCATCGTGGTTGCGCACCAGCTCGGCATCCGACAGGCGGCCGGTTACGATGGCGGCATTGGCCTCGTGAAACTGCGCCAGCAGGTCGTTGATGCGCGCCACCGAGCGCTCGACCTCGGCATCGGCCTCCGCCCGCAGCGCGGCCACGGCCTCCGCACCGCGGTTGATGGCCGCCGCCAGATCCCGCGCCGTGCCCACCGCACGAGAGGCGGCGGTGGCGTTGTCCGGCATGGAGGCGAAGGCCTGAAGGTCTGCCTGCAGGCGGCTGACGAGTGCGGCGGGGGAAACCTCGCTGTCGGCATCGCCATGGATCAGCCCCAGCTTGTCCAGCCCCTCGGCGCGGGTGGCGGCAGCGGTCTGCCGCGATGTGTATTCCAGCAGGCGGTCCAGGATCTCGGCATCCTGCGCGCGGCTGATGGCAACGCGCAGCACGCCGTGCTGCCCCGACACGTTCTGGGCAATGCGGCGGGAGTGGTCGGGATTGTCCACATTGGCGATGTTCTCCGAGACGGTGCGCGTGCGCTCGGAGATGGCGCTCAGCGACGAGCGTGCCGAATTGAGCACCGCACTCAGCGACATTGCATCAGCTCCCTGCCTGCTGCACCACCACGCCCATGATCATGCCCTGCGGTGCAACTGCACGCCTGCCGCTGCCGAAGCCGAAACCGGAGCCAGGGCGGCGAATGCCACGGCCAGCGGCCGACAGCGCGACGCATGTTCAACGCTTCAGATTCACCGCCACGTCCATCAGCTCCGCACCGGTCATGAACACCTTGGAATTGGCGGTGTAGCCGCGCTGCGCCTCGATCATGGCGGTCAGCTCCGAGGCCAGATCGACGGTGGACTGCTCCTTGGCGCCGGAAACGATGGTGCCGAAGCCCTCCGAAGCGGCGAACCCCACCAGTATGTCGCCGGACTTGTCCGTCTGGGTGAAGACATCGCCGGGCAGCAGCTTGAGATTGTCGGGGCTGTTCACGGTGGCCAGCGGAATCTGGTAGGTGGCCTGCTTCTCGCCATTGGGGAAGGTGCCATACATCACGCCATCCTCGCCGATCTTGAACAGCTTGTAGCCGGTGGCGGCATTGCCGTTGAGGTCAACGGTCAGGATGTTGAAATCGGCGGCGTACTGGGTGGAGCCGGAAATGTCCAGCAGCATGGGCTGGCCTCCGGGCACGGTGAAGCTGATGGAGGTGGGGGAGGCGGCATCGAGCTGGCCGGTGGTGGCATCGAAGGTGAGCGTGGTGGTGGCCAGCGGCCCGGATGCATAGGGGAAGGGACCGCCAGATGTTGCCTCTGCCTGGTCGAACACCGACACTTCCCAGGTATTGTCTGCCGTCTTGGAGAAATACACGTCCACCAGCACTTCCTCGCCAAGGTTGCCGTAGGCCACCAGCGAGGTCTTGAAGGTGTAGGAAGCCGTGGCGGCATTGGCGGAGGGCAGATCCGGCGCGGCAACGGTGGCGGCACCGGCATCCAGGTTGAAGCGCAGGTCTCCCTGCGTCGTTGGCGTGGCCTGCATCGCCTGGCTGGAGTGGCGCACGCGCGAGAGGCCATTGAAACCGTTGGCGGTTACCGACGGCGTGGTGCCGTCCATGATGTCGAAACCCAGCAGGTAATAGCCGGCGGCATTCACCAGGTAGCCGTCCTTGTCCGGCACGAAGGAGCCGGCACGGGTGAGAAAGCGCGTGCCGGCGGCATCCTCGACGATGAAGAAGCCATCTCCGGCAATGGCCAGGTCGGTGATGGAGGTGGTGTTCATCAGCGTGCCCTGCTCGCTGATGTGGCGGCGCACGTTGGTGGTTACGCCGCCGGAGACATATTGCCCCGTGAGGTGCTGCGGAATCATGGAGGAGAACTCGGCCTCGGCGCGCTTGTAGCCCACCGTGTCGGCATTGGCGACGTTGTCCGCCACCGTGGAGAGCTTGTTGCCCTGCGCCAGCATGCCGGAAACGCCGGTGCGCATGATGTTTCCGATGGACATGGCCTCATCCTCCTCATCCGCCGGCAGGGGCGAGACCCATGAAGCCACCTTCGGCATTCCATTGCCTGCCGACCACCTTGCATGGGCCTCGGCCAGCCTGCATGCCGTGCTGCCGATTGCCGAGGGGAAGTGTTGCAGGGCAACCTTGCGCCTGGCTTGTGCGTGTCCGGCCTGTGTTCATCCGCAGCCTTGCTGCCCGGTCATCGTGCGGGAACGGGACGGGCACGCGGCGCACAGCAAGCGCCAGGCTGCCGATACAGGAAGCCGCCCGCGGGCATGACGGGCGGCTCCAGGGGGGAGAGAAGAGGAAGGCCTCCACGCAACCGGGAATGCCTTCCCCTCAGGCCGTGCGGCGCATTCTGCCGGCGATGGCGCGCAGGGCCGCGGCATCACCACCCTGCCTGCCGCTTTCCCGCCTGCTGCCGGCCTGCGCGGCATGCGCGCCCTGCGGTGCTGCGGCATGCAGGCAGTAGCCGAGGAAGCGGCGGGAATCGATGGGGTCATATCCCAGCCGCTGGCGCAGCTTCTTGCGCAGCTTGGATATGTGGCTCTCGATGACCGATTCCTCGACCTGGTCCTCGAACAGGCCATATACCGTGTTGAACAGCTGCTGCTTGGTGATGCGCCGGCCGGCGTTCATCGCCAGGTGTTCCAGGATGCGGTATTCGCGCCGCGGCAACGGCAGCGGCTCGCCAGCCACCAATGGCGGGCGACCATCGGGGAAGATGCGGATATCGCCCACGGTTACGGCATCGGCATCGCTGTCTGCGCGCAGGCGGCGCATGATGGCATTGGCGCGGGCGAGGATCTCGCGCACGTGCACCGGCTTGCGCACCACGTCATCGACACCGACGGAAAACAGCTCCAGCACCTCGTCAAGCGAGTTCATCTCGCTCAGCGCGATCACGGGAATGTTCATGTAGCGGCGAATGACCTCCGGCAAGTCCGCGCAGCCCTCGAACATGCCCAGCAACACGCCTTCCACCGCCGCCAGGTCATCCTTCGGCGAGGTTTCCAGCCAGCCGCGAAAGTCCCGCGGCCTGAATCCGACACTGGCCACACCTTCGCGGCGGAAGCTCTTGCGATACCCTTCCAGCACCAGGTCCCGCTCATCGACGATGACATACATCGCACCAACCCCCCACAGCTCGGCGGCCCGTTAACCCTCTGGCAACCCGTTACGGCCACAGTGTGGGCAAGGTGGGGGAATCTCCTCAATGCGCAGGGGGATACAATTGATCCACACCGGCCCTTGGCGGTATAATCGAATCATCTTCCCGATTCGTTTTCATGTTCTCCTTCCGATTCACTTCCTGAAAGTTGCAGCAACGGAGGGCGATCAACCCACAGGGTGCAAGCCCACCTTTCCCGGTTGACGGCAGCCTTCTCCTTTCTGCCACCGTTCAGGCAATCGCCTTTTCCGGCCGAGAGGAAAAAATGCGCAAGGCCTGCGAATCGGTTGCCGGATGGCGCGTTGTTCAGCGCCTGCAGAAGCTGCGGGCACGGGGGGTCCAGCGGCCAAAACCGGAAGCAACGAGATTGCGGATGACGGTGCAGACGTAGCGCTTCTGGGCGGCATCGTTGTCCGGCCCGGCATGGTAGCGCGCGGCGGCCATCGTCCACGTGCCTTCGCGCCGATACAATCGCTTCAGGAAGCGCGCGGCATAATCCACGTTGCGGGCGGGGTCCAGCATCTCGGCAACGGAACGGAATTGCCGGCCGTGGTAATGGACATTTATCTGCATGCAGCCGAGGTCTATGAGACGATGCCCCCGCCTCCTGGCCTGGTGATACAGGGCAAGCGCATGGCGGCGGCTGCGGGCGTAAACGGTGCGTCCCTCGATGTTCAGCGCCCACGGATGCAGGGTGTGGCGACGCCCCGTCTCGGTCAGCCCGATGGCATAAAGCATGCCCAGCGGCACACCATGACGCGCCGCTGCCAGCGCCATCTGCCGCTCGCACGGGCCGGCGGCAGGGCGGCCCGCCGCCAGCGCATTGCCTGCGGCTGGCGAGGCAGATGCAGCAAAGGCTGCCTTGCCGGGCACGGCAGAGGTGGCGGCAAGATCAGAGATAGACAACGCCAGCAGCCATGCCGCCAGTTGCACCGGTTGCATCTTCATTTCCCGCTGTTCCTGCCGCATCTGCCGATGAAACGTCTGCCGTGCCCCCCTGCCCCTGCCGTGCGCGTCCTGAATCGCTCCCCTGCTGCGCCGCACCGCCATCAGCAGCACTGCCGCCACCGGCAGCGTGGTGTGATGCCGGGCCGTGGTGCGCGCCATGGAAAACCGTGGGCGCACCCGTGCCCTGGCGCTCCGCTGCGCCGGGCAGGGAGGGATCGACAACCAGCTGCACATGGGCACGGGCCATGGCCTCATCATGGGTGCGCAGGCGTTGCAGGAACTGATCCAGCCCCTGGCGCAGATGCTCGGCAATGCGCTGATCCGGCACGCGAATGCTTATCTCCAGACGTCCGCCAACGAGGGACAACTGCGCGGTTACCGTGCCGAGGCTGGCCGGTTGCAGCTGTATCTGCAGGCGGCGCACGGCGCTTGCACCGGTGGCTGCAGTGGTGGCCAGGCCACGCAGCAGGTTGCCGTCCTGCAAGGCCTGCAGCACCTGCCGGGCGGCGCTGCCCGGCATGGCGGCGGAAGCATCCACCGCATTGCCGAATGCGGTCATCTGCTGCAGCCCGCCAAGGCCGGCACTCCACGCCACGGCATCCATCCCCTGCCGCACGGGCGGCAGGAAGGTCTGGCGGGAGCTTGCGGAAATCCGCGATGCCACCTCCCGCAACAGGCCATCTGCTCCGGCACCGCGCCTGCCACTGCCGGGATCACGATCACGGGCAGCATCCCTGCCCTGTTCATGGGTGCTTCGTGTTCCGTCAAGGTGCGCCAATTCGCTGTCAGGGAGCGGCGCATCGGCCGATTTGCCGGCAGCATCCACCCCTGCTGCCCTGCCTGCTGCCATGTGCGCCACCTGCTTCCGGCCAATGCCGGCCGGCCTGCTGTCCGCCCCGCCTGCAAGGGCACCGGAAACGACATGGGAAACCGCTTGGAACGCCGTGCCGGGTGGTGTTGCCACGGATGGATCCACTGCGCCCGCCCGCTTCTGTTGCAACAGCGGCTGCCCTGCCACTTCATCATCCGGCACCTTCATCATCGGTGCGCGCGCAGGCAGCACCTGCCCTTCTGCCGCGTCATCTTCTGCCGTCGCCTGCTGGATGAAGCCATCGGCAGCCACCGCCATGCCCGCAACGGCAGATGACCTGGCAGCATCCTGCTCTGCTTCCCCCCGTCCTCCTTCGGCAGAGGGGGGATCGTTGCGGGCCTCGTGCCGGGCACGCAGCGTTTCCTCGAAACGCGACGGCTGATCAGCCCGAGATGACCGCGCACCTGTTTGCACGCTGCCGGCGTGCTCGATGCTGCCGGCATCGGCCTGCCGTGCCTGCGTGGCCACCGAGGTGGCTGAGCCGGCGGAATCGGCAGATGTGCTGCGCACGTTTCGGAAGGGCTTCATGCCTGCGGCAGGACTTGCGGAAGAGAGCATGGGCGGTGTGTTCATGGTTCTTCTCCCGGAATCCTGCCCAGTTCCTTCTTCACTTCGGCGGCAACGCGCCGGGCCTGCACCAGCACGGGCAGATCATCGCCTTCATCGCTTGTGCCGGGCTTGCCGAACCTGTCCTGCTGCTGTTGCAGCAGGCGCTCGTCCGGCTCGCGCAGGATGGCTTCCCCCACCAGCAGCGCAGCGGCGCGCAGGCGACGGTCGGAGCGGCCCAGCAGGCGCCTGTCCACCTGCTGCAGCAGGCGCATGGCGGCCTGTGGGCGGGGCGAGACCACCTGTGCGGCGGCCATCCACGTGCGCACGCGCGCCATGTAGGCCGGGGCACGGATATTCTGCATCAATGCCCGGCTGCCGGCCAGCAGCGCCAGATCACGCTTGCCGCTGATCAGCGCCTGGCGAGTGATGGCGGCCAGCAGCAGGGCGCGGGAGCGTTTCGGCAGGCGGTCGATGAACGGCAGCAGGCGCTCGAACGGGCGCTTGCCGGGAACGTCGTCCAGCTGCACCAGGAACACGGAAAGGCGGCGCAGGAAATCCTTGCGGAAGCGCGAACGGGGGTAGCGCCGCATGTAGGCGGCAGCCAGCTGCACGAAGGTGTCGATGTCGGCATGGGTGCCGGCAAGGTGGACGGCACGGCGCAGTGCCGCTTCCTCCAGCAGGCTGCCCGGCTTCAGCAGCCGCACCCAGGCCAGCATGCGCAGGGCCTCGCGCGGGTTGCCCGGTGCCTGCAGGGTGGCGCGCACCAGCAGGAGCTGGGCACGGGCGACAACACCCAGGGCACGGTCGTCGATGTTGCGCAGGCGCCGCCACGCGGCGGCGTTGCGCCCTTCCACGTAATCCACCGCACCGGCCAGCGCGCCTTCGGGCAGGGCCACCTCCACCTTGCGGCGCAACAGCCGCTTCGCCAGCGCCGGATTGCCGCCACCCAACACCCATGCCAGCAGCGCCTGGGCATTGAGCGGGTGTTGCCAGGCTTCATCCGGCATGGCCGCCAGCAGCCGCGCCATGCCGCGGTTGAGCCGCGCCTGCGCGCGCCATGCGGCTTCATCGCCTTCGGCCACCTTGTCCCGCAGGGCATGCAACGCCTGCAGGTAGCGCCACGGGGCCAGCGGATCGTTCCCGGCCCGCAGCGGTTGCTGCGGCAGCAGCACGAAAAGCATCAGCACCATGCCAAGCACCAGCGGCATGATGCCAGTGCTTGCGGGAACCGACAACCTGATGCGCCGGGTGCGAATGATGCTCATGGAGGCTGCTCCCCGTCTCATGCCTCGTCCTTCAGCAATATCTCGATGCGCCGGTTCTTCGCGGCCAGCGGGTCATCCGGCACGGCCAGCGAGCGGTCGGCATGGCCTTCCACGCGGATGATGCGGCTTTCCGGCACGCCACCGCGCAACAGCATGTAGCGGGCCATGTGGGCGCGGGCGGTGGACAGCCGCCAGTTGTCGTAATGACGGTTGCGAAAAGGGCGGCCATCGGTATGCCCACGCACGACGATTGCCCCCTTGCGCTGCTTCAGCAGGCGGGCGATGCGGGCCATGAAGCGCACCGTCTGCGCCTTGGGCCGGGCGGAGCCGATGCCGAACATGCCGAAGCCCTCGCGGTCGGCCAGCGAGATGAGAATGCCTTCCTGCGTGCGCTTCACCGCCACTTCCGGCAGGCTTGCCGGGTCGCCGGCCTTGCGCAGCTCCTGGGCAATGGCCTTGCGCAAGGCACGGACCTCGGCATCGGCCTGTTGCAGGCGTTGCTGCTGCTCTTGCTGGCGTCCCTTTCCCCGTGCCGCCTGCTGCCCGGCGTTCTGCCGCGCGGCTTGCGCCGTGGCACTGGCAGCGGCCAGGCGGCGGGTGGCATCCCGCTGCTGCGCCGCACCGGGTTTCTCGCCGCTTGCCCCCTGCTCCTCCGGTGCGTCCAGCAGTTCTTCCGGCAGCACCTCCTCCAGGCTCTCCCAGCTGCGTGGCGAGAAGGGGTCGCGGAACTCCTCGCCGCCGGCAGCGCCGGTGGTCTGCTGGCGCGGCTGCGCCACGCCCTTCAGCAGATCCGGCGCGCCACCGGCTATGCGCTCCAGCGTGCGCAGGGGGTCGCGAAACAGCTCGTTTTCGGGCACGTCGCCACCGCTCAGGTGGGCTGCCGGACCGGGTTTCTGCCGCTCCTTCTTCTGCATCTCCTCGCTGGCGCTGCCTTCTCCCTCGTCTGTTTTTGCCAGTGCCTCGGACTTCAGCTCGCGATTCTCCACGTTGCCGCTGGAGCTTTGCCGGTTTTCCTGCAGGCCGCGGGGATTGGTGGTGCTGTCCACCAGCTTCACGGGGTTGAAGTAGCTGGCCACCTGAGAGCGTGTTTCCTCGTTGGCGGCGTTGATCAGCCACATCACCAGGAAGAAGGCCATCATGGCGGTCATGAAGTCGGCAAAGGCGACCTTCCACACGCCACCGTGATGACACTCATCACCCCCGCGCTTGCGGCGCACGATGACAATCTCGGGCGGTGGGGTTTCCTGCTCGCTGTTCCTGCTCATGGCCGCACCTCCGGCGGGTTGCGTGGCGCATCATCAGCGATGGATGCGCCG
>Ga0256839_1002035_pt1 | contig 23324 bp, 26 predicted proteins | sample 354166metaG_FD_185968 | JGI IMG/M metagenome (GOLD analysis project Ga0256839, IMG submission 185968) | Hydrothermal vent microbial communities from Mid Atlantic Ridge, Atlantic Ocean - 354-166 | ecosystem: Environmental > Aquatic > Marine > Hydrothermal vents | place: Atlantic Ocean: Mid... | reverse complement strand
GGAGCGGCGTTGAGGGACTTTCGATGGATTCGACGGCTTCGGTCACCGATACGCGGGAAAGTAATTTTCTCCACCAGTGTCTGCGGGCGCTGAAGGAAAACAAGCTCGTCCTGCCCACCATTCCCGACATTTCCGTCAAAATCCGCCGGGCCATCAACGATCCCAAGGCCAACAACACCCGGATCGCCAGGGTGGTCCAGATGGACCCGGTGATCACCGCCCGGCTGATCCAGATCGCCAACAGTCCCTTGTACCGGGGGCGGCGCCGGATCGAAAGCTGCCCGGAAGCCTTGACCCGTCTGGGACTCAAGGCCGCCCAGCATCTCATCACCACCTTCGCCCTCAAGGCGGTGTTCAAGGCCAAGAACCGGGCCATCCAAAAACGCATGAACGACCTGTGGCATCACAGCAGTTATGTGGCGGCGATCTGTGCGGTGCTGGCCCACAAGACCCCGGGATTCGATCCCGATCGCGCCATGCTGGCCGGCCTGATCCACGACATCGGGGCGGTGCCGGTGCTCACCTTCGCCGACGATCACATGGACCTGCTCGCCGATCCGGCCGAACTGGAACAGGCCATCGACCGGCTCCGGGGGCCGGTGGGCGCGGCGATCATGCGCCGTTGGCGTTTCCCCGAGGATTTCGAAACCATCACCCGGCAGGCGGAAGACTGGTTCCGCGATCCCAAACCGGAGCCCGACTACTTGGACATCGTCCTGGTCTCCCAGTTGCACAGTTTCATCGGCACCCCGGACATTCACCGCTATCCCCGCATCGACGCGATCCCCGCCTACCGCAAGCTGCTCGCCGGCGCCCTGGATACGGAAACCAGCATGAACGTGCTGGAAAAGGCCCGCGAAGAAATCTGGCAGATCCAAAAAATGCTGACCGTTTGAGCGATGGAGATCCAGCGCGCCCTTCAATCCCTGGCTTCCCTGATCGGCCGGGGCGCGGCGCCCGCCAAGCCCGTGGAACCGATACAGGCGCTGCAGGCGGGCCAACGGCTGGAGGGGCGGGTACTGGCTCGAATCGGCGACCGGCAGTTGCTGCTGGAACTGGCCGGCCGGCAGGTAACGGCGGACAGCAAGGTGCCGCTGCCCCCCGGCGCCCGGGTACGGCTCGAAGTCGTCGAACCAGGCATCCAGCCCCGGCTTCGGGTACTGGATGCCGCCCCCCAGCCCCAAATCAGCGCCCTGAAAACCTTCCTGCCCCGGCAAATCCCCCTGGCCGAAGCCATACGGCACCTGGCCGAGCTGGCGACCGCCAGCACCGATACGGCAGCGTTGCCTGCACCGCTGCGGGAATCGATCAACCGTCTGTTGCGCACCCTGCCCACCTTGAAGGACCTGACCTCGGCGGACACCCTCGCTCGAGCTCTGGATCGAAGCGGCCTGTTCGCCGAAGCTCGCCCTTTACCGGATTCAGCCCCCGACCTCAAAGAACGCCTCCTCCACCTCGCCGCCGTCCTCCGCCGCACTTCGGAAATGAAGGAACCGCGGGCCGCGACGACGGCGGTAGAACCATCGTCCAGTGGCACATCCGGCAAAGCAAAAACGCCCCCTTCCGTATCCCGGCCGGGGAACACCGCCGCACCGAGCAGGCCCCCCGGCCAGCCGTCGCCCCTTCCGGATGGCACTCCCCAAGCGCCTCGGCCGAATCCAAGCGACGGGGAGCGACTGGAGTCACTCCTGCACAAGGTGTCCGGCGCGGTCGCCCGTATCGTTCTGGACCAGCTGAACTCGCTGCCAAGGCCGGAAGATCCCACGCCCACCTGGCATTTCGAAGTGCCGTTTCGCCAGGGAGAGACGTTCCACGACCTCCGGCTGACCGTGCGGGGGGAGAAGGCGCCATCCCCCAGTAAGGAGCACGCCCGGACGTGGACGGTGGATCTGGAAATGGATCTGCCCGGCCTGGGACGGCTTCAGGCCAGGTTGATCTACGTGAACGGGGAAATCAACACCCATCTGTGGAGCGATCGGGCAGCCACCCGGGCGTTGTTCGAGCGCCATCTGGATCACCTGGCCCAGCGTTTCCGGCAGGCGGGCCTCACGCCCCGGACCTTCCGGGTGACCGAGGCCGCCATCGCCAACCCCAGAACCGTCCACGACGGGCCGTTGATCGACGAGCGGATATGAAGAAAAACGACGGAACGCTGCTCAATCCCCCCGACGTGGCCGTGGCCCTCAAATACGACGGCACCTCGGCCCCCCGGGTGGTCGCCAAGGGCCGGGGGGAAACCGCCGAGCGCATCATCGCCCTCGCCGAGGAACACGACGTTCTCCTGCACCACGATCCCGACTTGGTCCGGGTGCTGAGCCGGGTTCCGTTGGGGGATGAAATTCCCAGGGAACTCTATCTGGCGGTCGCCGAGGTCATCGCTTTCGCCTACTGGCTCAGCGGCAAGGAGGCGCCGGATCAGTGACGATCGGGATCGCCGACATCCGGGGAACGACCGCCGTACAAGCGGAGCAATAGATTGGCCTCTTCCCGGGTCAGGCCGCATTGGCCGACCAATTCCTCTATTCCGCCCCCCTCGCGGATACACGCAATGGCTGCCTGATAGGAAGCGGCATCCTCCGATCCCCCCCGCAGCACCTCGCTCCGTTCGCGGATCTCGCCCAAGTCACGGACGAGCTGCTGCAACCGCTCGTCCATCCGTACCGCTGCGGCACACAGACCGATGACATCGCCCTGCTGATGTTCCTGGATCCGCCGCCAGCGCTGGCAGAGCCGCTGCCATCGACGCTGCCGCCGCCACAACCAAACGATGGCGATCGCCTCGAGCACCACGACCAGCGACAGGACGGCGAACGGAACCACCCAGGGATCGAGATTCACGGCGTTCGATTCCGGCGAGCAGCCGTCACAGCGCGTTCACTTCGGCGATTTCCTCGTCGCTCAGCAACTTGTTCAGATCCACCAGAATCAGCAACTGGCCGTTCCGGCTGGTAACCCCCTGGATGTAGCGGGCGCTTTCCTCGTTGCCCACGTTGGGGGCCGCTTCGATCTCATCGCTGCGCAGCTCCACCACCTCGGCCACGCTGTCGACCAGGATACCGATGACGTGTTCGCTGGCCTCGATGATGACGATGCGGGAAAGATCGTCCGGCTCCTTGTAGGGCAGACCGAATCGGCTCCGGGTGTCCACCACGGTGACCACGTTGCCCCGAAGATTGATGATACCGATCACATAGTCCGGGGCCCCGGGAACCGGCGCAATCTCGCTCACCCGGAGCACTTCCTGCACCTGCATCACGTTGATGCCGTAAGTCTCGTCCCCCAGTTGAAAGGTCACCCACTGGATCAATTCGTCGTTGAGTTTTTCCGCAGCTTCCGCCATGTTTCACCTCGATTGGATCAAGTCAGCGATAAGGGCCTCCGCGTCGAGCAACGGACAGGCGTGGTCGCCGGTCAGCATGCCCAACAGCCAGGGCCGGCTCTGCCGTTGCCGGCGCCAGCGCACCTGGGCGACGGGAACCGGCCCGGATTCCGACACGCCGTCACAGGCCAGCGCCATCCCGCTCCCCCGGACCGGAACCAGCCACTGGTAACGGGAGCCGCGCTTGTGATCGGGCAGGATCAGACGGGCGGTGTCCACCACCGACCAGCTACGACCCGCCATCACCAGCGCCCCCAGAGCCGGCCCCGTCCCCGCTTCCGGCAGCCGGGTTCCCTCGATCCGCTCGGCCTCGTGCAACTGGCAGCCGGGAACCGCAAAGCGCAACTTCCCCAAATGGAGGATCACGACCGCGAATACCGGCGTCAGCCACGCCGGACAGCCGGGCGGCAGCGGCTCGGTGGCAGGTTTCGGACAGCCGGCGTCCACCGAATCGGCCGGCGAAGCGGCCCCGGTTCCCGTCCCCAAGAGTTCCGCCAGATAGCCCGCCAGCTCGGCTTCGTCCGGCATTTCTACCTTTGGACGTGCTCCGCTCATGCCGATACCGCCTGGGAAGTTTCGGGGGTCTGGGCCAACAGATGCTTGAGCAGGCTGGCATAGGCCCGGGCGGCCCGGCAGTGGGGGGCGTAACGGTTCAGGGGACGGTGGGCCTGGCTCGCCTCCCGGACCTTGGTGTCCAGAGGGATCACATCCGACCACAGATGGTCGCCGTAGCGTTCCGTGAGGAGCCGCAGGGTGTTGCGGCACACCCGGGGACGCCGGTCGAACAGGGTGGGAACGATCAGATAGGGGAGCGGCTGCCGCCGGGAACGGTCGATCATCGCCAGGGTCTTTAACATCCGTTCCAACCCCCGCAGAGACAGGAAATCCGCCATCAGTGGAATCAGCAACCGGTCACAGGCGGCTAGGGCGTTCACCATCAGCACCCCCAACATGGGGGGACTGTCGATCAAGACGTAATCGTAGTGGGAACGCATCGGCTTCAGGGCCTGCTCGATCACCAGTCCCAGCCCCTCGATGGCGCCAGCCTGACGCTCCACGGTGGCCAGAGCCATCACGGCAGGCATGAGATCCAGCTGGCGGATGTCGGTCGGCCGGATCAGGGCCAAGGGATCCGGGCGACGCCGGGCGATGGTGTCGCGAAACAGGTGATAGACCCCCGTCTCCACCGTCTCGGGAGCGAAACCGAAATAACTGGTCAAGGAAGCGTGGGGATCCAGATCGATCATCAACACCCGGTCGCCGCGCTGCGCCAGCAGACCGGCGAGATTGGCCACCGTCGTGGTCTTGCCGACGCCACCTTTCTGATTGGACACTGCCCAGACCTGCATGGCGCTACTCCTGACCACCTGGAACCGGTTGTGGATACCGCCCCTTCACCGGATAACGGGCCAGATTCTTCGCCTGGAGAACCACCACCACCCGGCGGTTGCGATACCGTCCGGCTTCGCTGCCGTTGTCCGCCACCGGGTGGTACTCCCCGTAACCCACCGCGGCCAACCGGGTCGGGGCCACGCCGTACTCGATCAAGCGCCGGACCACACTGGCGGCCCGCGCCGCGGACAGTTCCCAGTTGGAGGGAAACTGGCGGTTGCGGATGGGCACGTCGTCGGTGTGACCTTCGACCTGAATCGGATTAGTGGGCATCTGGCGCATCACTTCCGCCAGTTTGCTCAGGACCGGATCGGCCCGCCGATCCAGTCGTGCGCTCCCGCTGGGAAACAGCATACCGCTTTTCACCTCCACCGCCACCCAAAAGCGGGTGCGCTCGACTTCGATCAGATCCTCCTCGATGTAAGGCGCCAGCACCTCCTCCAGCTGGTCGGAAATCTGTTCGAGCTTGACCGCCTCCTCACCGAGGCTGGCGTCGATCTCGATCGGCACGAACTCCTTCGGCGGCTCCCCCACCTGAATCGGCTCGGCCGTTTTGGCCTCGTTCTCGCCGGAGCGGTTCTGGAACGCCTTTTCCAGGGATTCGGCCAGTACGCGGTACTTGCCGGCGTTGAGGCTGGAGATGGCGTACATCACCACGAAGAAGGCGAACAGCAGGGTGATGAAATCGGCATAGGAAACCAGCCAGCGCTCGTGGTTTTCCCCTTCGCCGGCGACGGTCCGACGTCGGAAACGCCCCCTCATGCCAAAAACCCCCGCAGTTTGAGTTCCACGTTGTGGGGATTCTCCCCTTCGGCGATGGCCAGAATGCCCTCCAGCAGCAATTCCTGGGACAAGACCAGCACCTGGACCTGGCTCTTCAGCTTGTTGGCCACCGGGAGAAAGACCAGATTGGCCAGCCCGACGCCGTAGATGGTGGCCACGAAAGCGATCGCGATGCCGGAGCCCAACTTGGCCGGATCGGACAGATTCTGCATGACCTGGATCAACCCCAGCACGGCCCCCAGAATTCCCAGGGTGGGAGCATATCCGCCCATGGCCTCGAACACCCGGGCCGCCGCCTGGAGTTGCCGTTCCCGGGTCACCATCTCCAGCTCGAGCGCGTTGCGGATGGCGTCGGTTTCGTTACCGTCCACCAGCAATTGCAACCCCTTGCGGGTGAAGCCGTCCGCCTCCCGGTCGATTTCATCCTCCAACCCCAGCAATCCTTCCTTGCGAGCCAGTTGGCTCCAATCGACGATCTTCCGGATGGAGGCCTCCAGGTTGATCCGGGGCGGGGCGACGATCCAGCGCAGCATTTTCACGCTGCGGAGGAACAATGCCGGCGGTGTCTGCAGCAACACCGCCCCCAAAGTGCCGCCGAGGACGATCAGCAGCGCCGGACCGTTGATCAGAAAGCTCAGCCGCCCGCCTTCGAGCAGATTGCCGACGACGACGGCGGCGATGCCGATGATCAGACCGACGATGCTGAGTGGATCCATCACCCACCTCCCTGGAAACCTTCCCCGGACCGCCCGTCAGGCCGCATAACGCTTCATCAGGCTGGGAACGTCGAGAATCAAGGCGATCATGCCGTCGCCGGTGATGGTCGCGCCGGCTAGACCGTCGAGACCGTGGAGCTTGGCCCCCAGCGCCTTGATGACCACCTCCTCCTGACCGATGAGGTGATCCACGACGAAACCGACGTGCCGGCCGCTGGCGTTGACCACCACGACGTGACCACCCTCCTGCGACGTGCCGTTCCGCCCTCCCTTGACGAGCCAGTCCTTGAGATAGAACAGCGGCAACGCCTGGTCGCGGACGATCACCACCTCCTGACCGTCGACCACGTTGGTCTTGCCCAGGTCGAGGTCGAGGATCTCCACCACGCTGGCCAGAGGCAGGGCGAAGGCCTGGTCGTCCAGTTTCACCATCAGGGTGGGCATGATGGCCAGGGTCAGGGGCACCTTGATGGTGATCTTGGTCCCCTTGTCCTCGACCGAATCGACCTCGACGCTGCCGTTCATCTGATCGATGCGGGTCTTGACCACGTCCATCCCCACCCCGCGGCCGGAAATGTCGGAAATCTCGTTCTTGGTGGAGAAACCGGGATAGAAGATCAACTGGAAACACTCCCGCTCGCTGAGGCGGGCGGCGCTCTCCTCGTCCATCAGACCCTTTTCGACCGCCTTCCGCCGCAGGACTTCGGGGTTCATGCCCTTGCCGTCGTCCTCGATGGTCAGTTCGATATGATCCCCTTCCTGGGTGGCGGTCAGCACGACGACCCCTTCCCGAGGCTTGCCCTTCCTCTCCCGTTCGTCCGGCATCTCGATGCCGTGATCGACGGCATTGCGCACCAGGTGCACCAACGGATCGGCCAGGGACTCCACCAGATTCTTGTCCAGATCGGTTTCCTCCCCCTGCATCTCCAGCCGCACCTCCTTGTTGAGGCTGCGGGCCAGATCCCGCACTACCCGGGGGAAGCGGCCGAACACCTTCTTGATAGGCTGCATCCGGGTCTTCATCACCGCCAGCTGGAGATCGGAGGTCACCACGTCCAGATTGGCCACCGCCTTGGCCATGTCTTCGTCGTCGTGGACCGCCCGCAGGGTCTTGAAGCGGTTGCGGACCAGCACCAGCTCCCCCACCATGTTCATGATCTCGTCCAGGCGCTGGGTATCGACGCGGACCGTGGTTTCCGCCGGCGGATTGGGTTTGGCCTTGGCGGCCGGCGCCGCTTTCGCCTCCCGACGCTGCTCTGGTTTCGCAGGACGGGGTTTTTCCGCCACCGGTCCGGTCCCTCCCCCCGACGCCGCCTTGGGAACTCCCTGGTGCTTGCCGGGACCGTGGAGCTGATCCAGAAGCGCCTCGAATTCCTCTTCGGTGATTTCGTCGTCCTTCGGGCTCGTCGTATCGCTCTTTCGCTCCGCTGCGGCGGCAGCGGCTTCCTTCCCGGCGGCCGGCTTTCCCGGCGCGCCCCCGGGACCGTGCAGGGCGTCCAGCAGGGCCTCGAATTCCTCCTCGGTGATTTCGTCGTCGGCCCCCGCCGCAGCCGGTTCGGCCTCCTGATCCTTGGCTGTCTCGGCTTCCTGGGCCAACATGGACTCGAATTCCGCCTCGATGGGGTCCTTGTCCGCCTCGGTGTCCGGCGGGGAAGCCGTTTCCTGGCCGGCCGGCGTCTCAGCGGCATCGTCCGGGACCGCGAACCCCTGCAACGCCTCCAACAACGCCGGGCTGGCCGGCTCGGGCTCCTCACCGAGGCGAATCCGGCCGATCATTTCGTTGATCACGTCCAACGCCTTCAGGACCGCGTCCATCAGCGGCGGACTGACCTTGCGCTCCCCCTGGCGCAGCACGTTGAAGACGTCCTCGGCCTTGTGGCACAGATCCACCAACGGCTCGATGTTGAGAAAGCCGGCGCCGCCCTTGACGGTATGGAAACCGCGGAAGATGGCGTTGAGCAGATCGGTGTCCTCGGGCGCGTGCTCCAGGTCCACCAACTGCTCGCCGAGTTGCTCCAGGATCTCGCCGGCCTCTACCAGGAAATCCTGAAGAATTTCGTCATTGAGATCGATCGCCATGACGAAGCCCTAAAATCCCAGACTGGAAAGCAATTCGTCGACATCGTCCTGACTGTTGAGCGCCTCGGCTTTGTCCACCCCGGGCACCACCGGCCCTGCCGCTTCCACGCCCTTGGCGGGTTCCTTCTTATTCGAGGTGGTTTCCCCTTTCTGCTGGGCGGCGAACCGGATCAGTTGCAGCAGGCTCTGTTCCACCTGTTGCACCAGTTCGATCACCCGACGGATGATCTGGCCGGTCAGATCCTGGAAGCTCTGGGCCATCAGAACCTCGTTGAGCTGTCCTTGAACCCGTTGCAATCCTTCGTCGAGGGAGCCCAGGAAAGCGGTGATGTCCCGGCTCAATTCCCGGAACTCTTCGTAGGGCATCTGACGCTGGAGGAAACGCTGCCAGCGCTGCGACAGGGAGGCGGTCTTCTCGCTGAGATCCGCCACCATGGGCAACACCTCGTCGACCACGTTCAGGGTGGTGTTGGCCGCCTGCTCAGTCATGGCGATGACGTAATTGAGCCGTTCCCGGGCGTCGGGTATCTCCTGCTCGGTCAACTGAGCCAGCCGGCTGTCCAGGGTGAAAGCGGTCAACGCATCGTGCAGTTGGCGCGTCAAGTGACCGATCTCCTGGAACAGCACGCTCTGCCTCACCCGGCCGATCTCATCCAAGACCCGGTCGGCCTCCTGTTCGTCACCCTGTTCCAAAGCCGCCACCAAAGCCCGCGCCCGGGCCAACCGTGCCTCGAGCGAGGCGTCCATCGTCGTTTCCGTCATGACCGTCCCCTCACGCCGCCAACCGTTCGAAAATCTTTTCCAGCTTTTCCTTCAGGGTGCCTGCGGTGAAAGGCTTGATGATGTAGCCGTTCACCCCTGCCTGGGCAGCGGCGATGATCTGCTCCCGCCGCGCCTCGGCCGTCACCATCAGAACCGGCAGGTTGGCCAGCTTTTCGTCGGCCCGCACCGCCCTGAGCAGGTCGATCCCCGTCATTCCCGGCATGTTCCAATCGGTGATGAGAAGATCGAAATCCCCGGCCTGCAACTTGGGCAACGCCGTCTGACCGTCGTCCGCTTCGCTGACGTTGGTAAAACCCAACTCCCGAAGTAGATTCTTGATGATCCTGCGCATGGTGGAAAAATCGTCCACCACCAGGATTTTCATGTTCTTGTCCAAACCAACCCCCTGTATTTCTTCCGAACCAACAACCTATTCTTAAATATAGTCGCTTCCGCTGGATCAGCCAGCCAACCAGTCGCGCATCCGGGCCCGCAGACGCAGCATCGCCTGGCTGTTGATCTGACAGACCCGCGATTCACTGACGCCGAGCACCTGACCGATTTCCTTGAGGTTCATCTCCTCCTCGTAATAGAGGGAGATCACCAGGCGCTCGCGCTCGGGCAGGCCGGCGATGGCGTCGGCCAGCGCTTCCTTGAAGCGTTCGCGGGTCAGTTGATCGCCGGGGGTGTCGCTTTCCCCACCGCCGTGCTCCTCCAGAAAGCCGTCGCCGTTCTCGCTCAGTTCCTCGATGCTGAACAGGCGGCAGCCGGCCGCGTCCTGCAAGATGCGGTGATATTCCGCCAGGCTGACCCCCAGCTCCGCCGCCACCTCGGTATCGCGGGCGTCACGGCCGGTGCGGCGTTCGATGCGGTACATAGCCTCGGAAACCTCGCGGGCCTTGCGGTGGACCGACCGGGGCGTCCAGTCGTAACGCCGCACTTCGTCCAGCATGGCGCCGCGGATGCGAATCCCAGCATAGGTTTCGAAGCTGGCGCCCTGACTGGCGTCGTAATGACGCGCCGCCTCCAGCAGGCCGATCATGCCGGACTGGATCAGGTCATCGAGCTGAACGCTGGCCGGCAATCGGCCTTTGAGATGGTGGGCGATACGCCGGACCAGGGGAGTGTACTGTTCCACCACCCCCTCGTAATCCAACTTCTGTACCGCCGCATAGGCCGCCAGGCCCTTCATGCCAACGCCTCCGCGCTGTACTGGATCATACGTTCGACGAAGAACGCCAACTGGCCCGAGGCGGTATGATCGATCGGCCAATGGTCGATCTTGCGGGCCAGCTCCCGAATGGCCCTGGCGGCGGAACTGTCCGGAAAGGCGGTGACGAAAGGACGCTGCTGCTGCACCGCCTGCCGCACCGCATCGTCATAGGGCACGGCGCCGAGATAATGCAAGGCGACATCCAGGTAGCGATCGCTCACCCGGTACAGCTTTTCGAACAACTGTCTTCCCTGCTCCGCGGAGCGTACCTGGTTGCACAGCACCTGAAACTGGTACAGGCCGTAATCGCGATACAACAATTTGATGAAGGCGTAGGCATCGGTCAGCGAGGTGGGCTCGTCGCAGACCACCACCACGATCTCCTGGCAGGCCCGGGCGAAATTGACCACGGTGGCGGAGATTCCCGCCGCGGTATCGACCAGGAGGACTTCCAGCGGCAGCCGCAATTCGCTGAACGCCCGGATCAGACCCGCCTGCTCCACCGGCGACAGCTCCGCCATCTGTTGAATGCCGGACGCCGCCGGAACGATCCGCAACCCTTCCGGCCCGGTCACCAGAATCTCGTCCAGACTCTTCTCGCCAGCGATGACATGGGACAGATTGAAACGGGGCTGCAGTCCCAGAAGGATGTCGACGTTGGCCAATCCCATGTCGGCATCGAGCAGCGCCGTGCGCCGTCCCTGTCTCGCCAGGGCCACGCCAAGATTGACGGCGATGTTGGTCTTCCCGACCCCCCCTTTGCCGCTGGTGACGGCGACCACCCGAACCGGCTGGGAAGCGTTGAGCCGCCGGATGCCGGCGGCCTGATCCGAACTAGGCATTTGCATGGGCGACCCAATCCTCGAAAGCCATATCCATGTCAACCGACGGCAGGTCCGGTACGTGCCGGAAGGCCCGAGCGACGAGATCCGCCGCGTCGGCGGGATGCAGATCCTCGGGAACCTGCTGACCGTCCGTGATGAAGGCGGCGGGCAACCCGCGTTCCATCAGGACCGACAGCACCGGCCCCAACGCGCCTGCCTCATCAAGTTTAGTCAAAATGCACGACTTGGGCTGAAAGCGGGAGAAGGCCTCGACGGCCTCGTACAGACTCTTGAGCTGGGTCGCCGCCGAAAGCACCAGATAGGTCTCGATGGCGATGTCGCTGTCGCGCAGCAGGTCGAACTGTTCCGCCAGGCGCAGATCACGCTGGCTCATGCCGGCGGTGTCGATCAACACCAGCTTCTTGTCCACGAAGCTGCGGACGATGGCCTGCAGTTCGTCGGGGCCGGCGGCCACGCGCACCGGAACGCCGAGAATCCGGGCGTAGGTGCTGAGTTGCTCATGGGCGGCGATGCGGTAGTTGTCCGTCGTCACCAGGGCGATCGGCCGCGGCCCGTGCTTGAGACGGAAACGAGCCGCCAGTTTGGCGATGGTGGTGGTCTTGCCAACCCCGGTGGGCCCCACCAGGGCCACGACCCCCCCGTATTCCAGCAGCGGGTCCGCCTGCACCGGAAGCTGCTCGCCGAGTATCTGCCGCAATCGATCCATGGCGACGGAGAACGCTTCCTCCCCACCGGCCCGCTGGGACAATTCCAGGGCCAGGGAACGGGAAAAGCCGAGCTCCCCCAGGGCACGCAGCAGATCCAGACGAGTCGGGGCGCTCCGAACGGTTTCATGCCAGGCGTCACGAGCCAGATGCTGATTCAGCAGACGGCGCATCTGGGCCAGCTCACGGCGTACCGCTTCCAGTCCGGCAACCGAAGGGGACGGCTCGGTGGTAGGTGGTTTTGGATTGGAGCGGGTGACGGTATCGCTGACCTGGGTACGGGAAGCCTTTCCCTTGGGCCGCTCCGCCGGCGCGACCTTGGGGAAAACCGGTTTTCGGACGTCGGCCCGACGGCCGGGCGCTGCGCTTTCCTGGCTGGCCACGGCACCGTAACTCCGGGCCGAGAAGGCGGGCTTGGGCGTCACCCCGACCTCGTCGCCCCGGACGGATTTCCGCTCTCCGCTGACGACCGACTCCACCTCGAAATCACGGGCGGCGACGATTTCCACCCCTTCGGCCACCTTGCGGTTCGACAGAATCACCGCATCGGCGCCCAAGGTTTCTTTGACCTGCTGCAGCGCCTGGCGGATGTCCGGGGCCACAAAACGTTTCATCTTCATCCCGATGCCACCTCACGGTTTCAGGTCTGCTGGCCGACCACGCCGACCACCTTGATCTGTTGATCTTCCGGTATTTCGTTGTACGCCAGGACATGAAGCCCCGGAATGGTATGGCGCACAAAGCGCGCCAGCCAGGAGCGCAACAGGGACGACACCAGAAGCACCGCCGGCTTTCCCGCCATTTCCAGCTTCCGGGCCTGGTCCTCGAGAAGCTGATGGATCCGCTGCGCCAATCCCGGCTCGATCCCGGCGCCTTCACTCCCGGCGCTCTGTAAAGTCTTTTGCAACAACTGTTCCAACTCGGGATCGAGGGTGATGACCGGCAATTCCTGAGACAAGCCGTTGATTTGTTGGACGATGGATCGGCCCAAGGCGGCGCGCACCGCGGCGGTGAGCGCGTCGGGATCTTGACTGCGGCTGCCGTTTTCCGCCAAGGTTTCGGCGATGGTGATCATGTCGCGGATCGATATCTTTTCCTTGAGCAGGTTTTGCAGCACCTTCACCAGCAAGGTGAGGGACAGAGTGTCGGGCACCAGGCTTTCGGCCAGCTTCGGCGCCACCTTGGCCAGATTGTCGAGCCAATGCTGGGCCTCTTCGTGGCCGAACAGCTCGTGGGCATGCTCCTGGAGCACCTGGCTGAGATGGGTGGCGATCACCGTTTCCGGATCCACCACCGTATAGCCCAACGCCTGGGCGTGATCCTTCTGGGTCGGATCGATCCAAACCGCGTCCAGCCCGAACGCCGGGTCCTTGCCCGCAATCCCCTGAACCGAACCAAACACCTGCCCCGGATTGATGGCCATCTCCCGGTCCGGATGGATCTCGGCCTCCCCCACGGTCACGCCGAGCACCTGGAGACGGTAAGCGTTGGGGGCCAGATCGAGGTTGTCGCGGATGTGCACCGGTGGAATCAGAAAGCCCAGCTCCTGTGACAACTTCTTGCGCACCCCCTTGATCCGACTCAGCAATTGCCCCCCTTGCTGCTTGTCCACCAGGGGGATCAGACGATACCCCACCAGCAGGCCGATCCGGTCCACCGGCATCACGTCGTCCCAACTCAATTCCCGGACTTCCGGCTCGGCGGGCAAAGACTCCTCCGCCACCGCCTCCTCGGTCGGCTGGGCCGAGCGCCGCATCAGCCACCACGCCGCCAGCCCCAACAGGGAACCGAGCAGCAGGAACGGCAGATGGGGCATTCCGGGAATCAGTCCCAGCAGTCCCACCACCCCGGCACTGACGGCAAGAGCGCGGGGGTGGTCGAGGAACTGGGCGCTGAATTGCTGGCCGACGTCCTCGGCGCCGCCGCCGACCCGGGTGACCAGAATCGCCGAGGCCACCGAAAGCAGCAGGGAGGGAATCTGGGCCACCAACCCGTCGCCGATGGCCAGCAGGGTGTAGCGCTCCACCGCGCTGCCGAGATCCAGGCCGTGCTGCCCCATCCCGATGGCCAGTCCGCCGATCACGTTGATGAACAGAATCAGGATGCCGGCGATGGCGTCCCCGCGGACGAATTTGCTCGCCCCGTCCATGGCGCCGTAGAAATCGGCCTCCCGGGCGATCTCCTCCCGCCGCGCCCGGGCCTCGTCGGCGTCGATGAGACCGGCGTTGAGATCGGCGTCGATGGCCATCTGCTTGCCGGGCATGGCGTCGAGGGTGAAGCGGGCGCTGACCTCCGACACCCGCCCGGCCCCCTTGGTGACCACCACGAAGTTGATGATCACCAGGATGGCGAACACCACCAGGCCGACGGCGAAGTTGCCGCCGATGACGAAGGCGCCGAAGGCTTCGATGACCTTGCCGGCGGCGTCGGGGCTTTCGTGCCCCTTGAGCAACACCACCCGGGTGGAGGCCACGTTCAGGCCCAGCCGCAGCAAGGTGGCCACCAAGAGGACCGTGGGGAAGACGGCGAACTCCAGGGGACGGGCGGTGTAGATCACCACCAGCAGGATGATGAGGGACAGGGCGATGTTGAAGGTGAAGAAAAGATCGAGCATGAAAGCCGGCAGCGGCAACACCAGCAGCATCAGCATCGCCAGCACCAGCAGGGGCGCCCCGAATCCTGCCCCGCTCAACTGACGCACACGGCTCCATATCGCGCTCAGGTTCATGACGGCCTCTCCTTCAGGTATTCCTCCGGAACGGGCAGATCCGTGGGCGGGGCCGGACGCTCACCCGGGCCGCGGGCGGCACGGAGCTGATACACATAGGCCAGCACCTGGGCCACCGCCAGATACAACCCTTCCGGGATTTCCTGTTCCAACTGCGTGCTGTAATACAAAGCCCGTGCCAGAGGAGGCGCCGCCACCAGAGGAACGCCGGCCTGCGCCGCCAGCTCCCGGATGCGGGCGGCTACCAGATCGACCCCCTTGGCCACCACCTGGGGCGCGCCGCCGCGGGTTTGGTCGTAACGCAGGGCCACGGCGAAATGGATGGGATTGGTGATCACCACGTCCGCCTTGGGCACCGCCTCCATCATCCGCTGCTGGGCCCGCTCCCGTTGCAACTGACGGATTTTTGACTTCACCTCGGGACGGCCTTCCGACTCCTTGAATTCATCCTTGATTTCCTGAAGGGTCATCTTCAGCTTGCGGCGATGATCCCAAAGCTGATAGGGCACGTCGACGGCGACCACCACCGCCAGGGTGGAAGCGAGCAGCAGGCTGGCCAGCCAGAGAAAATCAAGCCCCCGGGCCAGAGCCGGACGCAACCCCTCGTCCACCAGCCGCAGCGCCTCGTCGCCGAACCCCTGGAAGACCAGGAATGCCACCGCCGCCAGCAACACCACCTTGAGCAGCGACTTGACCAACTCCACCAACCCGCGTATCGAGAACATGCGCTTGAAACCCGCCAGAGGATTCAACTTGTCGAAGCGGGGTTGCAGGCTCTCCCAGCTCACGACCCAGCCTCCCAGCAGAACGGGGGCGGCGAAGGCCACCACCACCATCAGCGCCAGAAACGGCGCCAGCAGCGACAAGCCGTCGATCAGGGCGGCCAGACTGTGCTCCAGGATCGCGCTGGGCTGGAAGACGTCCTCCCGATCGAGGCGGAAATTGGCCCGCAGGATCCGCTCCAGGCTCCGGGCCATGTGCGGTCCCAGGAAGCCGCAGCCGGCCACTCCGGCCATCACCACGGCGAAGGTGTTCAACTCGCGGGAGCGGGGAATCTGCCCCTTTTTGCGCGCCTCCTCCAGGCGCTTCGGGGTAGGTTCCTCGGTGCGTTCCTGGCCGTTGTCTTCCTCCGCCATCCCTAGATCCCTAGAATCTGGCGGATGAAGCGGTAAGTGGCCGGCAAGCCACCGGCGAAGCCCTGCAGCACCTGGGGCAGAGTCAGCCAGATCAGCGCCAGCCCCAGCAGGAGGGTGATGGGGAAACCGACGGAAAAAATGTTCAACTGCGGGGCGGCGCGGGTGGCGATCCCCAGGGCGATGTTGGTGAACAGCAGGGCGATGACGATGGGCAATGACAACAACACCCCGCCGCTGAACACGCCCGCACTCCAGCGCACCATCCGCCACAGGTCGCCGCGATCCAGGCCGTCGAGTCCGGGGGGCAGGCTGTGGAAACTGGCCGCCAGCAGTTCGATGAGCGCCAGATGGCCGTCCAGCCCCAAAAACAGCAGGGTGGCGAGCAACAGATAGACCTGGGAAACGATCGGCACCTGCACCCCCAGTTGGGGATCGAGCATGGCCGCGAACCCCAGCCCCATGCTGTAGGCGATGCTCTGACCGGCGAACACCAGGGCGGCGAAGGCCATCTGCACCAGAAAGCCGATGGCGACGCCGATCACGATCTCACGGGCGGCCGCCAGAGCGGCGCCGAGATCCAGCATTTCCACGGCCGGCACCTCGGGCACCACCGGCATGAGGGCCACCGTGGTCATCACCGCCACGAGGACGCGGATTCTCACCGGAATGGAATGACTGCTGAACACCGGCAGGGCGATGTAAAAGCCGCTGACCCGAAGCAAGGGCCAGAGGAAGCGGGCAAGCCAGTCGAACAACTGCGCCTCGCTCCACTGCATGGTCAACCCAGCAGTTGGGGAATGTGCTCGATGAGACTGCGGGTGTAGTCGGTCAGCAGGCGCAGCATCCAATGCCCCGCCAGGACCAGCACCACCGCCACCACGATCAGCTTGGGGACGAAGGTGAGGGTCATCTCGTTGATCTGGGTGGCGGCCTGAAACATGGCGATCACCAGACCGACCACCAGGACCGCCAGCAGTATCGGCGCTCCCAGTTCGAGGGTGACCCAGAGCATGTCCCGGGCCAGGGTCATGACGGTATCGGCGTCCATCGCGGTTCCTATACGGTATAGAAGCTCGCCGCCAAGGTCTCCATCACCAGGGCCCAGCCGTCGACCAGCACGAACAGCATCAGCTTGAACGGCAGCGAGATGATTACCGGCGACAGCATCATCATCCCCATCGACATCAAGACGCTGGCCACCACCAGATCGATGACCAGGAACGGCAAGAACAGCATGAAGCCGATCTGGAAGGCGGTCTTCAGCTCCGAAGTCATGAAGGCGGGAACCAGCAACGACAGGGGGACTTCGTCCATGGAACGGAGCTCCGCCCGCCCGGACAGCCGGACGAACAGGGCCAGGTCGCTCTCCCGCGTCTGGCGCAGCATGAAGCGGCGAAAGGGCACCAGCGCCTTCTCCAGCGCCACCCCGGCCTCGATCTTCTCCTCCAGATAGGGTTCGACCCCCGCCCGATACGCCTCGTCGAACACCGGCATCATGATGAACAACGTCAGCATCAGCGACACCCCCAGCAGAATCTGATTGTTGGGGGTCTGACCGGTCCCCAGGGCCTGGCGCAGAATCGCCAGCGTCACCATGATCCGGGTGAAAGCGGTCATAGAAAGCAGCAGCGCCGGCAACACCGTCAATGCCGTCATCAGGGCCAGGATCTGGATGGTGACGGTGTAACTCTTGCCCCCGTCAGGCGCGGTGGTGACGTGCACCGCCTCTAGGCCCGGCGCGGACCAACCCAGCACCGGCGCGGCCGCCAACACGAACATCAGTACCGTCCTCATGCCTTCCCCTTGCCGATCGCCCGTTGCAATTGGTCGGCGAACGATCGTTCCCCGGCCGGCTTCAAGCGCCGATCCCCTTCCAGGACGTGAAGGGTCTGGACCCGGCCGGGGGACACCCCGAGAATCAGTTGAGTCTCCCCGATCTCCACGATCAGCAGTTTTTCCCGACCACCGAGCGGCAGGCCACCGAGCAGACGAATCTGCCCGCCGGCGGGCATGCTCCAGCGGTTCAGGCGCTTGAGCCCCCACAGACAGAGCAAAACGAAAGCCAGCACCAACAGCAAACCCGCGAACCATCGCCCGGCCCCCGCCGGATCGAGGCCGGGATTCGCCGTCGGTGCGGCCAGAGGGGAGGAGGTCACCCCAAGCACTGCCGACGTCAGCAGCCACGCGCTCATCGCAATCGGCGCACCCGCTCCGCCGGGCTGATCACGTCGGTGAAACGGATGCCGAATTTGTCGTTGACCACCACCACTTCGCCGTGGGCGATGAGGGTGCCGTTCACCAGCACGTCCATCGGCTCGCCCGCCAACCGGTCCAGCTCCACCACGGAGCCCTGGTTGAGTTGCAGCAAATTGCGAATGCTGATCTTGGTCCGGCCGATCTCCATGGACAACGTCACCGGAATGTCGAGGACGACGTCCAGATTGACGTTCTCATCCTGTGATTGCAGCACCTGACCGGCACTTCCCTCTTCCTGCTCCAGGGCGTCGTAAGTCGCCGGGGTGACTTCCTCGCCGGCACCGTGGCCTTCCGCCTGGGCCTGCTCCGCCAGGGCCTCGCCCCAGGCGTCCTCGAGGGATTCCTCGCCGCCCCCGGCCTCGGTCGGTTCCTCGGGTTCCGGCTGCGGCTGGGATTCCAGATCTTCGTTGTCGTCACTCATCGCTTTCTCCTTCCAGTACTTCTTTTCGCTCGATCAGCGGCGCCGAGGGTTTGATGTCGGGCCCCCGATCCACCTTGGTCTCGATCTTGACGGCGTAATTGCCGTTCGCCACACCCACGCGGCCGTGGAACAAGGGAATCTCCTCGGCGAACAGGGTGACCTGATCGGGGATATCCACGGAAATGACATCGCCCGGTTCCAGATTCAAGATCTGCTCCACCGTCAAGGTCTTTTCCAGCAATATCCCGTACAGCTCGACAGGGACTCCCATGACCTCGTAGTTCAGGGCCTCGCGCCAGCGGTTGTCCACGTCGCCGCGGTCGCTCTGAATCGAATCCAGCAGTTCGCGGATCGGTTCGAGCATGGCGTAGGGCAGGGCCACGTGGAGATTCCCGCCTCCGCCTTCCAGCTCGATATGGATGGTGGAAATGACGATGATTTCCGAAGGGCTGACGATGTTAGCGAACTGGGGATTGACCTCGGAATTGAGGTATTCCAGCTCCACGTCCATGACCGGTTTCCAGGCTTCCTTCAAGTCCTTGAAGGCCAGATCCAGCAGGATCTGGATGACCCGCATCTCCGTCGGCGTGAACTCGCGCCCCTCGACCTTGTTGTAGAACTGGCCGCTGCCGCCGAAGTAATTGTCCACCGCGGTAAACACCAGGGTCGGGTCGAGCACGATCAAGGCCCGGCCCCGCAGCGGCTTGAAACGGATCAAGTTGAGATTGGTGGGCACGAACAGACTGTGGATGAACTCGGAAAACTTGATGACCTGGACCCCGGAAAAGGAAACTTCCGCCGTGCGGCGCAACAAATTGAACAGACTGATGCGGAAGTACCGGGCGAAACGCTCGCTGACCATTTCCAGGGTCGGCATGCGCCCGCGGACGATGCGCTCCTGGCTGGTAAAGTCGTAGGGTCTGGCCCCCTCGGCCGCGAAGGTACCCTCCTCGTCCTCCGTCTTGACGGCCCCTTCGTCGACGCCGTGAAGCAGGGCGTCGATTTCATCCTGGGACAGCAGGTCGTCCATCGACATGGCGTTACTGCATCACGAACTGGGTGAAAAACACGGTTTCGATGGTGCCGCCGTCGGCGCGGAGATCCAGGACCTTCTGAATCTCCCGGACGATGGCCTGGCGCAGCGCTTCCTTCCCCTGGGAAGTCCTCAGATCCTCGGGTTTGTAGCGCCCCAGCAACAACAGGAGATTGTTGCGGATCATGGGCTCGTGCTTTGCCACGGCTTCGATGGTTTCTTCGTCGAAGGCCATCACGCTGAAACCCACCTGAAGCAACCGGGCGCCGCCGCCCCGGGGAAAATTCACCACGAAGGGGGCGAAGTCGTGGAAATGAGCGGTTTTGGGCGCGGAAGGCTTTTCCTCCGCTTCCTCATCGGAATCCTCTTCCTCTTCCGCCTCCGCCGTTTCCGTCTTGCCGAAGGGTGGAAGCCCCAAAAAGTAAAGGGCCGCGCCGCCACCGCCCAGCAAAAGCACCACCGCCAGGACGATGATCAACCATTTCTTGGAGGATTTTTTCTCCTCCCCCAGATCCAGATCGTCGTTTTCTGCCATTCCGGTCACCTCCCATTCAGTAATTTAGCAAGATGCGGGCCAATTTATTTTTTCCGCAATATCATGATGTTAAAGCAAATCGACTCTGGCCGGCAGCAAGAGCGACAAAAAATCGTCGGCGTCGGCGGGGATCGAAAACGCGAATCGGTGTTGAGCCGGGGGCCCTCACCCGGCGACAATGGAGGCGACCGACCACTCTCCGACCGGACTATGGCACCGACCACCGACCGAAAACCCGGGATTGTGGTGATCGAAGACGAAGCCATCGCCCGCACCCTGCTCCGGGCGCAATTGGAGCGCCTCGGGTTTCCGGTCAGCGAGGCGGCCTCGGCGACCCGGGCCCTGGCGTTGTTGCAACGACGGCCTTTCGCCCTGGCGCTGATCGATCTCCAGCTTCCCGAACTATCCGGCACCGTGCTATTGCAGCGCGTCCGCGGTTCACCCGGTCCCAACCGGAACATGAAAGCCATCGCCATCAGCGCCAAGATCGACGCCGATCAGGAACGACGACTACGGCAGGCCGGCTTCGACGCCTGGCTGTGCAAGCCCGTCGCCGTGGAACGGCTGCAAGCGCTGGTACGGAACTGGCTGGCTCCTGAGGGGGCCACGGAGAAGGAAGGAAGCGACGGTGCCGGCGAGGACGATCGTCTCACCCGAATCCAAACCGATCTGCAGGCGAAGTTCTTGGCCGACCTCCGCGGCCAGTTGTCCCGGATCGAATCCACCCTGGAACGCCACCCCCGGCAGGCGCTGGAACACATCCACAAGCTTCACGGCGCAGCCGGATTCTGCCACTTCGAGGCATTACAGCGATGGGCGGCGCATCTGGAGATCGCGCTGCGGGAAGGAAACGACGTGGAACATCGGGCCATTTGGCGCCGGCTGAAGCGGGAGGCCGAAACGCTTCTGCAGCGGGGCCTCCCGGAAAATCAAGACTCAGGATGAGGAAGTGACACCCAACTGGTTGAGCAGGCGCTGGGCCTCTTGTTTTTGCCGCTCGTTTCCCTGGGCGAGCACCTCCTCCAAAATTTCCTTGGCCGAATCTGCGTCCTCCATGTCCACGTAGGCCCGCGCCAGATCCAGCTTGGTATCCGCCTCGTCCATGTCGGTCGGATCGAAATCCGCATCCGTCGAATCGGGCGCCGGGGCTTCATCGCTCAGGGTGAATTCCAGGCCATCCGCTTTTTCGGATTCCTCCGCGGCCGAAGACGCCGCCGGTTCATTCTTCGGCAGCTCGATACCCCCCAGGTCGAAATCCAGCCCCCCCTCGTCGTCGGACGACGATGCGGACGGCTCCACCCGGTCCGCCGGCAGGTTGTCCTCCTCCGCCGGCTGTGAAGGCGTGAAGTCGAAGGAAAAGTCCTGCGCTTCCTCGGGCGCCGTTTCGATCGCCTCCTCCACCGCTCCTGCGTCGCCGGCTTCTTTGGGATCAAGATCGGGAAGCCCGGTGGCCGCGGGTGCCGGTTCGGCGGCGTCCTTCGCCTCACCGGAATCCGGTGCTTGGCGGGCCAGATCGAAATCCACCGCCACATCCTGAGACGGCGATTCCATCGCCTGGGAATCGGGCGCCGAGTCGCCCACCGAAAGGGCGTCGTCCAGACCCAGCTCCCGGGCCATCTCCACGACCTTGCTCCAGAACTCGGCATCCCTGTCGGCCCCGGCCGCCTGCAATTCCCGGGCGTATTCCAGGTAAGCGTCCCGGTTCTCGTTGGCGTAATGGATCTCCAGCAGCTTCAACCGCAGCGCCGGGTCGTCCGGTCGTTCCGCCAGGGCCTGTCTGATCAGCTCCTCCGCCTGCTGATAGCGTCCGTAGGCCAGATAGACATCGGCTTCGGCAATCGGATCGACGGCGTCGCTGTCCGTCTCGAGAATATCGAAATCGCTGGGGGTGAACTCGCTCAGGAAGGAACTCTCACTGACCTCGACGCCGGCGCTGGGCACCCCGCTCACCTGGGAATCGCTCTCCGGCATCGCCGTTCCGAGGGCTTCGGTCCCCTCGTCGGCGGGTTCCGAATCGAGCGCCACCAGCAAACTGTCCGCCTGCTCGTCGGCCGCTTGACGGCGGCGCCAGATCAGGAAGCCGGCCACGGCGAGCAGGAACAGACTGCCGCCGCCAAGGGAAAGGTATATCGGCGAGTCCAACAATCCAGCGAGCAAGCCGTTTTCCTCGGCCGGTTGCGGCGCCCGCTTGGGTTCAGTGATCCGGCTTTCCGGCTTGGCGGCGACGGACGGCTTCGGTTCCGCGTCCGGCGGCACCGTCGCCGCTTTCGAGACCGACTTCTGCTCCCTGCTCTCCTTCTGGAGTCTGGCCAGAGTGGCATTGTGCAGCTCGATCAGCTCGGCCATCCGCTTCTCCAGACTCTCGAGACGGGCCTTCAACGCCTGGTTCTCGGCCCGCAGCGCCTCCAGCGCTTCCTCGGTTTCCGGGGCAGCCGTATCCGGTCCCTCGATCACCGGCATTTCCGCCTGCCCGCCGGATACGCCGGCTTGCTCGGCCGGCGCTTCCAGTTGCAACTGCGCCTTGGGTTCGCCGGCAGCCGCGGCGACATCGACTCCGGCGGTCGAGCGCCGGGCCATCCAGTCCCGGTAATGCTGCTGAAACTCACGCCGCGCCTGTCGCGGCGACAACGCCACGATCTTCTCCCTGCCGGGCACCTTGAGCGTGACCCCCGCTTTCAGCGCGTTCACGTTGCCGTCAAGAAACGCATCCGGATTCTCCCGGTAAAGGGCCATGACCATCTGCTCGGTGGTGACGGCAGCTTCAGGCTTCAATCTTTGCGCGATGTTCCACAGCGATTCTTTGGGCTTCACCGGACCGTAGACGGCAAGACGATCCCGGGGGCGCGTGTCCGCCGGCGCCCGGTCGCTGCGAACCGGTGGCGGTGTCACCCCGGGCGGAGACTGGGCCACTCTCACCGCATCGTCGTAGGTCACCGGCGGGTCGAGCAGGACGGTGAACTCCCGCAGCATGCGCCCCTGGGGCCATTCCACCTCCACGAGGAAATCGAGAAACGGCTCCCGGATCACATCCGTCGAGGTAACCTGGATGACGACGCTGCCGTCCGGCTTGCGCAGGGGCTTGAAACGCAAATTGGCAAGATAATAAGGAAGATCGAGCCCCGCTTGGGCGAACGCCCGGGATGGCGCCAGACGCACTTGGATTTGGGAAACGTCCTCGCCGGCGGAAGTCAAGAGGGGAATCTCCGCCAGCAGCCTCTGATTGAGTGCGGAGTGCAGCTTGATCTCCCCCACCCCCAGTGCATTCACGCCGGCCGGCGTGAGAACGCCCATCACCGCCAGGGTCTTCGCGAAGTTGCGCACGTCAATCTCCTATTCGAGCAG
>Ga0256839_1002034_pt1 | contig 23336 bp, 22 predicted proteins | sample 354166metaG_FD_185968 | JGI IMG/M metagenome (GOLD analysis project Ga0256839, IMG submission 185968) | Hydrothermal vent microbial communities from Mid Atlantic Ridge, Atlantic Ocean - 354-166 | ecosystem: Environmental > Aquatic > Marine > Hydrothermal vents | place: Atlantic Ocean: Mid... | reverse complement strand
ACATAAATATCGAGCGCCCAAAAACTACCAATAGTAAAATCAATACAAACATGTAGGGAATAGACATCAAGATATCGACAATACGCATCATAAAACTATCAATCCTGCCACCAAAATAACCAGCTACTGCTCCATAAAGTGTGCCAACTATTACAGCAATACCAGCACCAACCACCCCAACCATTAAGGAAATTTGCGAACCCTGAGCTACTCGCGCAAATAAATCACGCCCTAGTGGATCAGCCCCAAAATAATGTTTGCTAGCAAATGATGGTTTGCCGTCTTCTGCTACTGAACCTAAAATTGCCCAGTCAATTTCTTCATTGCTCCATGGAGTAAGATAGGGAGCGCCAAAGGCAAAAATGATAATTAAACTAAGAGTGATTAAAGAAATAACTGCTGCTTTATTTTTAAAAAAGCGCTGGCGTGCATCAGCCCATAATGAATGGCTTTTGCCCATTTCATTATTAGCCATATTATTAGCCATTTTCTGTATTTTTTTTGAACCTAATACCATTTATTTTTCACTATATCTTTTAATATCTAATTTTTGGATCAATCCAAGCATAGATAATATCTACAACTAAATTAAAGCTGATTGTTAATACCCCAATGAGAATTGTAATGCCCATAATCACCGAGTAATCACGATTTAAAGCAGCATTTACAAATTCACGCCCAATGCCACCAGTTGAGAAATACATATCAATCACCACCGAGCCAGTTATCATACCAACAAAGGCTGGACCAAGATATGTTATTACAGGCAATAAAGAAGGCTTTAGAGCATGTTTGAAAATAATCGCACTATTTGGAAGCCCTTTGGCTTTAGCGGTGCGAATAAAATTTGAATTTAGCACTTCAAGCATTGAAGAACGCATAATACGTGCAATACTTGCCATATAAGAAGTAGAGAGAGCTATCACTGGCATAATTAAATATTGCCACTGCCCGCCATTCCAGCCACCGCCCGGAAGCAAGCCAAGCCAAAGAGTAAAGATTATCACCAAAATCGGTGCCATAACAAAATTGGGCAATACTTGCGCCCCAATGGAAAAGCCAACCGCAAAATAGTCTATCCAGCTGTTATGTTTTAAAGCAGCAACAATCCCTAAAGAAATCCCCACACTAACAGCAACGACAAAAGACCAAAAACCATATTTTAATGTTATTGGAAAGCCCTGCTTTATAACATCATTCACTGTTCTGTCTTTGTAACGAAACGAAGGGCCAAAATCACCTTTGGTAACAATAGAAACAATATAATTTGTCACCTGTTTATAAAAAGGCTGATCAAGCCCATATTTAGCTTCAATATTTGCCAAAACTTGTGGTGGTAATTTACGCTCAGAAGTAAATGGACCACCTGGTGCGGCATGCATCAAAGTGAAGGAAAATACTATCAAAATAAGCAAGGTGGGAATGGCAATTCCCAAACGCTTTAATATGAATCTAAACATTTAGCTTAAAGCCCCTAAGCCCCCAAAGAAGAAAAAACCCCGCTCTTTCGAGCGAGGTTATATTCGTTAAAAGCTATTTAGCAACCTTATAAAGGTCACGTGAATACCAGTTTTGCTCAACATTGCCTACTGGCCATGAACCAACAATTGCTTCATTAAGCATATAAACTCCAGTATAATGATAAACGGGAATAACCGGCATATCTTGTGCTAATATTTCTTCAACTTTAGTGTAATTCGCACTTGCATCAGCTGCTGTTTTTGCATCACTCATTAGCTTATCAACTTCAGCATTTGAATATTTGCCGTCATTATAGCCAGATGGAGTAGTTAGCAAGTCAAGCATGGTTGAAGCTTCATTATAATCACCACACCAAGCACCACGTGCTAATTCAAAATTCTGATTGCCACGAGTTTCAAGGAATACTTTCCACTCTTGGTTAGCTAGAGTTACATCAACACCAAGTTTTTGCTTCCACATTTGTGCAGCAACTGTGGCTATTTTCTTATGGCCTTCTGAAGTATTATAAAGAAGTTCAAAAGCAAGTGGTTTCCCACCATTGCCATATCCAGCTTCAGCTATAAGCTCTTTAGCTTTAGCATCACGTTCAGCTTGGCTCATTTTGCCCCAAGCAACATCTGGAACAGTGAAGTTAGCAGTAGCTGCTGGAGTGAATGTAAAGGCTTCAAACTGACCACCCTTTAATACTTGCTCAGTTACAACAGAACGATCTAGCGAATAAGCAAGCGCCTTACGAACACGAACATCCTTAAACGCCTCTGGGCCAGAATCGCTTAGATTGAAAGTATAATAATAATTACATAGACGTGGGAAAGAAATTGCCTGATTTGGAAATTCTTTCTTAAGGCGTGGATATTGACCAGATGGAATTTCAGTTCTATCAAGTTCACCAGCGAGATAGCGAGTAAGAGCTGCATCATCACTGTTAATAACCAGCACCGTAACTTTTTCAATCACTGTTTCGCTATCATTCCAATAGTTTGGATTGCGCTCACGCACTAAACGCTCATTCGGTACATGCTCAGTTAAAACATAAGCACCGTTTGAAACGATATTTTCTGGCTTAGTCCATGCAGTGCCAAACTCTTCAACCACTTTTTGTGGTGATGGGAAAGTTGAAGCATGAGTTGTCATCGCCGCAAAATAAGGAAGTGGAGCGGTTAGATTAACTACCAAAGTATAATCATCTGGCGCTGAAACACCAAGTTCACTTGGCTCTTTGTCGCCTGCAATAATGTCTTTGGCGTTTTCAAGTGACATAATTTCCATAAACCAAGCATAAGGAGATGCAGTTTGTGGATCAGCTAAACGTTGCCAAGAATAAACAAAATCATTTGCAGTTACAGGGTCGCCATTTGACCATTTTGCATCTTTGCGCAACTTAAATGTATAGGTGAGGTTGCCGTTTGATGCTTCCCAACTTTCAGCAACACCTGGAACAAGATTACCATCACCATCTTGGTTTAATAGACCTTCAAATAAATCACGAACAATTTCTGAACCTGAAACATCTTCAACAATCTGCGGATCAATTGATGAATGCTCATCAAGCGCACGATAGGTAAATGTTTGATCGGCTGCCAAATTAACGCCAGCAGGCACTTTTGCTGCTAGGACTGGTGCAACCAGAAAGGTCGAGCCAATAAGCGCAACGGTTAGAATTTTGGTAAAAGACTTCATTATATTCCTCCTAAAAATAAACATTACAAAATAGTTAGATACTAGAAACTCCCCTTCTTAATCGAAGGCTTTTCCTTAGTTGGCACTCTATTACTTATATTAACCTTTTAGCAAGAGAATTTACCATTAGGTCAACTTTTGAGAGCCTTTAATATTTGATGTGACCCATATTTTGTAGACAGTTTGTTACTTCATTTTTGCGACCATCTCGAACTGTGTAGGTGACAGCATCCCGCACTTACCACGTTTTCGCTTTGAATTATAGAACATTTCAATATAATTGAACACATCTTGACGAGCTAGCTTCCTTGCTTTGTAACACTTTCGTCTAATTCGCTCGGTTTTGAGCAGGTGGAAGAAGCTTTCTGCCACCGCGTTCGCTTTGCACTGCTCGAACCAATGGCGCAGTGCGCTCACTCATAACAATTGCCTCTGCGGCTCATACTAGCTTTTAGATTATGACCGCTTAGGAATGATTGCCACTCTTGACTGGTAAACTGGCTGCCTTGGTCGGAATGAACAATAACTTTAGCTTTGGGTTTGCGCCGCCAAATGGCCATCAAGAGAGCGTTCAGGGCAAGACTAGTTTGCATGCGTTCATTCATCGAGCAACCCACAACACGGCGAGAGTATAGATCAATCACAACAGCTAAATATAGCCAACCTTCATGCGTTCGGATATAAGTGATGTCCGTCACCCAAACTTGGTCGGGCAATGCAACATCAAACTTCTGCCCAAGTTGGTTGCTCGCCACAATAGATGGCTTGGTGCAAATCCCCAGCCGCTCAGACACATCCTTGATCGAATAACCACGCTCTTTAACCTGCGCAACGGCATCCCGTTTGAACTCGTCACTATATCGTATTCCTTTGCCCATTTGCATTTCTCCTTGTTTCCAATTGTAACAAACAAGGTGTCTACAAATCTAGGGGCACATCAATTTATAAACTCAGCTAGTATTAACCACTAGCTAAGCAATTAAAAATAAAGACTTTTACTTAACTGGAAACCTCTAATCTCACGGCTCTCCTGTTCAACAGTATGTGGAGCAAAATTCGCTTATACGCTAGTTTTTCTGTTTTCTTTTAAACTCTAACATTCTTTTTTATATTGCAACAAATACTATATCAATAAATTTAAAAAACATCATTAAGCACCCTCAAGTTAGTTAGTCTTTACTTAAATGGTATTGCAATGGTATTGATAATACGCCATCATTAAATTACTATCTATATCAACATGAATGGACGCCCTGATGACTATAAATAATTTTTTTAACCCATCAAATTGGCTCAATACTTCAGGTGGCCCATTATATTTACAATTGCAACGCCATTTAACGCAGGCCATCACTTCTGGCAAGCTTGAGCCTGATGCTGCTCTACCTGCAGAACGTGATATCGCGTTAATGACAGGACTTTCACGAGTAACTGTTCGGCGAGCTATTGGAACGCTAGTTGAAGATGGATTGATTACTCAAAAACGTGGCTCTGGTTCTTTTGTTACTGAAAAGGGGCGGCGGGTTGAGCAATCACTTTCTAGTCTTACCTCCTTCACTGAGGACATGGCTTTACGTGGCATGAGTGTGCATTCATTGTGGACAGAGAGAGGGTTGTTTTTACCTACCAGTAAAGAAATTGAAATTTTGCAACTTAGCGAAAATAGTAGCGTTGTGCGCTTATCGCGTTTAAGAAGTGCCGATGGTATTCCACTGGCAATTGAGCGCGCCGCACTATCTCCTGACATATTACCTAATCCGCTTTTAGTTACAAATTCACTTTATGAAGTCTTGGGTCAAAATGGAAACCGCCCAGTGCGTGCAACGCAACGAATATCAGCAACAAATTTACAAGCTGAAGATGCTGACATTCTAAATGTCGAGATAGGCGTAGCAGGTTTAAAAATTGAACGGACTTCATATTTAGCATCAGGAAAAGTAGTTGAATTTACCCAATCAATTTATCGTGGAGATAAGTATGATTTTGTAGCACAACTGCAATTAGCTAAATAAACACAGCTAAATTTTTTGACCTTCAATCCATGTTGCTTGCGCTGTAAGATTATCGTCAAGCCAAACAAAATCCGCTCGTGAACCAGGTAGCAAATCACCGATATTATCTAACCCAGCAGCAGAGCGTGGATAGATTGTAGCCATACGCAAGGCCTCTGCTAGTTCAAGATGAATTTGCTGGTGCATATATCTAACAGCCGAGGCCATCTCAATATCCGCTCCCGCCAATGTTCCGTCTTCTAAACTTAATCTACCATCGTGACGTAAGATTTTTCTATTATTTAAAACCAATTCTTGAGCATTTGTTCCAATGAATGACATAGCATCTGAAATTAAAAAAACCTTACCATTCTGTGCTTTTTTAGCAGCGATGGCATTGGCAATTGATTGTGGATGAACATGATATCCATCAGCGATAATGGAGGCATAGCTATTTGTTCCAAGAGCCACACCAACCATACCTGGTTCTCGAGCTCTCATTTGACTCATAGCATTAAAAAGGTGAGTAAACATACTGGCTCCAGCATCAAGCAATGGATTTATTTGATCAATTCCTGCATCGCAATGACCAAGCGATATTTTTATACCAGCTGCTGAAAGAGCCTCCACCTGCTTAGGCGTAACTGACTCTGCTGCAAGTGTAACAATCACTGATAAAATACTAGATTGTGCAGCAAGTAATATTTCAACATCTTCATCTAACATTGGGCGGATATATTTTTTATCATGAGCTCCTTTTCTTGCAACACAAATATGTGGCCCCTCCAAATGCAATCCAGCAAATCCAGTTATATTTTGTTTGCGCGCCTCAATTGAAGCAGTGATTGCTGCGTTGCGAACATCATTAGAATCCGTAATCAATGTTGGAAATAATGACGTTGTGCCAAACTGAGCATGAGCAGCGCAAATTTTACGTATCCCATCAACACTAGGGTCATTATTTAACAAAACCCCACCACCACCATTAACCTGTAAATCTACAAAACCAGGCGAAATTATCCCCTGCCCTAAATCTATTGATTTAATAGCTTGCGGCAATTCTGAAATTGGAGAAATATGTTCAACATGCTTATCATTAATAATTAGCGCAGCATCCTCTAGCCATTTATGACCATCAAAAATTTTAGGTGCTAAAACTGCAAAAATATTACTCATCTTGTTTGCGTAACCTTATGTAATAGAGGAGGTTTATCAGGGTTTAGTCCTAATTTACGCGCATAAGATTCTGCAAAAATATAAAATGGAATGACTAAACATAAGGCATCTGTAATTGGGTGGGCAGTTGCAACAAAATCAAGCGCTTTGCTATTTTTAATATCTTTTGCAGTGATAAATACAGATGCGCCATATTGTGCGAGTTTTTGTGAAGATTCTACACAAGATTGATATGCACCGTCGCGAGCGCAAAGAGCTAAGAGTGGAAAATTTTTTTTGATCAATGCCATTGGACCATGCATAACTTCAGCTGCGCTATAGGCTTGTGCATGAATTCCGCAAATTTCCTGAAATTTTAAGGCAACCTCATTGGCAATTGCCAATGATGGACCTCGCCCCAAAACGAATAGTGATTCATCTGGATCAAGCGATGTTTCTAACTTATTCCAGTCACATTTAAGCGCTTGTTCAATTTGATCTGGAAGCGTCTTTAGTGCCGCCAGTAATAAGTCATCTTGTTGCCACTTTGCTAACAACAAAAGCCCAGCAACAATAGAAGCTACAAAACTTTTAGTAGCAGCCACACTCAATTCAGAACCAGCGGCAATGTTAATTTCATGATCAACCGCTTGACCCAATAAAGAATTGCTTTGATTGGTTAGGGCAATAGTTAATGGGCTAGATATTTTTGCCATTTTTGTTGCAGCAATAATGTCTGGACTGGCCCCTGATTGAGAAATGGACAGGCAGGCGGCATTATTTAATTTTAGATTGATCCCATAAATGGAATTAACAGATGGACCTAAAGATGCTACAGGTATCCCTGCTACTATTTCAATTGCATATTTTAAAAAGCTTGCTCCATGATCTGAAGAGCCACGTGCTATAGTGATTATTAAATTGGGATTTTGATCGCGCATGGCCTTAGCAGCACTGGAGATATTCTTATCTGAATCTTGCAAGAGCCTTGAAATTGTAGCTGGAATTTCATGAATTTCTTTGTGCATATATGTTGATTTATTAGAAATATTATCAAGCCTACCCATTCAAACGATTCCCAGTTACGCTATCAAAAAGATGGATTGAATCAGGGAGTATATTTATACCTATTTTTTTGCCAATTTTATTATTTTTATTGGGGTTTTCTCTTACTATTACCTGAGATCCGTCCTCAAGTTTAATATGCACATAAGTTGCATCACCCAAATATTCCTCTAATAAAACTTCACCAACGATATCCGCAGATTTGCTATCACTACTCACCAATTGCCAAGCGTTTGGGCGGATGCCCATTTTTGCTTTGCCGTGGGTTTTTGGAGCTATTTTTCCAACAGAAATAGTTTCACCACTATATAAAAATGCTAATGATTTATCAATTTTTTCTATTTCAAGAAAATTCATAGGCGGCGAACCAATAAACCCAGCAACAAATAAATTTGCTGGAGTTTCATATAATTCGCGTGGAGAGCCAACCTGCTGAATATCACCATCATGCATCACCACGATTTTATCAGCCAAAGTCATGGCCTCAACTTGATCATGGGTCACATAAACCATAGTAGAGGATAGTCGCTGATGTAACTGAGCAATTTCTATACGCACTGCACCACGAAGAGAGGCATCTAAATTTGAAAGTGGCTCATCAAACAAAAATAGCTTTGGATTGCGAACTATTGCACGGGCAATAGCAACTCGCTGACGTTGACCACCAGATAATTCTGAAGGCTTTCGATCAAGCAGGTCATTTAACTCCAAGGCACGCGAACTCTCTGCAACCCGCCTTTCAATTTCCTCTTTAGTGTGTCCTGCTTGTTTAAGCACAAGCGACATATTGCCCCGCACGCTAAGGTGCGGATAAAGAGCGTAGGTTTGGAAAACCATAGCTATGCCGCGCTTTGCTGGGGGGAGTGTAGTAATAGATTGATTATCAAGAAAAATCTCTCCAGCGGTTTCATCTTCAAGCCCTGCTATAATGCGAAGCAATGTTGACTTTCCACAACCAGAAGGCCCCAACAAAACCCAAAATTCACCACTAGCAATTTCTAAATTAAGCCCCTCTAACACCTTAACTTCACCATAAGATTTATAAAGGTTTTTTATTCTTAAGTCAGCCATAGTATAGTGTATCCAATCTTTGAACTCTTCCAGTTTTTATTGATTTATCTGCAGCCAAAACTACAGCAAGGGATTTTACAGCATCATACATGTGCTGATCTAAATCTATATTCTCATGAATGGCCTTAAGCACAAATGCTTGCTCAAGATCACATAATTCTTGATGGTTAGGCTCACTATCCATTTTTAATAACTGGTCTGAAGTTGCAAAATCTCCTTCATTTGTAGTTTTAGCGTGGTGCACTAAAATAGAGGAAGTTTTTGTGTGAGTATCTATATCGTCAGATTTTGCGCCCTCATCAATAATTATAGAAACTGATCCATTGGGAGACATAATATCTTTTACAAAAAAAGCGCTTTGTGAAATCATCGGACCCCAACCAGCTTCATACCAACCAATCGATCCATCTTTAAACAAGACTTGCAGATGGCCATAATTATACATTCCTAAATCAATTTCATCAGACAAGCGCACACCCATGCCACGCACTTCAACTGGATCAGCATCTGTAATTTGGCACATAACATCTAAATAATGCACACCACAATCAACTATCGGAGAGGTGCTTTTCATTAACTGCTTATGTGTATGCCAGCTATCGCCAGATGATTGCTGATTAAGATTCATACGAAATACAAAAGGACCACCGAGCTTACGTGCCTCAGCAATTAAACGCATCCATGAGGGGTGATGGCGCAAAATATAGCCAATAATAAGTTTGCGATTATTTGCTTTAGCTGCTGCAACAACCCGCTTAGCATCTGCAAGTGTGCTGGCAAGAGGTTTTTCAACAAACACATGACATCCAGCCTCTAAAGCCATTATAGAGAAATCTGCATGGCTATCAGAATAGGTGTTAATTGAAACAAGGTCTGGTTTTAATTCACTTAGCGCTTTCTCAAATGAAGGTAAAATTTCATAATCAGCTAAAGCTGGATCAAGTTCAGGGCTAGAGCGATTAACCAGACCAACAATTTCAAAACCAGAATTCTTATAATAGGAAAGGGCGTGGGATCGACCCATATTCCCCAAACCAACTACTAGCACTTTGACTGGCTGCTTACTCATTTAACTGCACCTGCGGTAAGTCCCTTAATTAACTGACGTGAAAATATAATATAAAGAATCATTACTGGAATTATAGCTAGAGCCATTGCCGCCAAAATAGCATTCCAATTATTTGTAAATTGACCTACAAAAACTTGCGCTCCAAGCGTAAGAGTTTTTGTTTCTTCAGCTGGGGCTAAAATCAATGGGAACCAAAGGTCATTCCAAATAGGTATCATTGAAAACACAGCAACAGTGGCCATTGCGGGTCTAACCAAGGGTAAAACTAATTTAAAAAATATAGCATATTCTGATAGACCATCAATACGCCCCGCTGCTTTGAGGTCAGCTGACACTGACCTCATAAATTCCGAAAGAATGAATATAGATAAAGGCAATCCAGACGCAGTATATACTAAAATAAGCGCCCAATGAGTGTTAACTAAACCCGTTGCAACCATCAATTTTAAAATGCCGATAGTTCCAAGTCGAATAGGTATCATAATACCTAGCGCTAGATATAAACCTGTTAAACGATTGAATGGAAACTTATATTCTGATAATGCAAAGGCCGCCATTGCACCCAATAGTAAAATCAAAAATAATGAAGCAAGTGTTACTGAGAGCGAGTTCCAAAAATATAGAGGAAAATTACCCTGAGTAAGCACAGTAGTGTAGCCAATCAAATCAAAAGTCTCACTATTGGGTAACGCCAAGGGATCACGAAATATCGCCTTTTTTGATTTGAACGAATTTATAATGATCAAAATCACTGGAAACAGTGCGATGATAGTGAATGTTAAAAGAAATGCATGAGCACCTAATTCAGCAATGAGATTGCGCCTTGCGCGTGAAATAGCCATTTCTTACTCCTTACATTTCATATCTAGTTATTTTGCGCTGAATAAAAAACAGATAAATCGAGATACCAAGAAGAATAATAAGAAACATCATCGTAGCGATAGCTGCACCCATATTTGGATCACCTGGCTGAGTCTGCTGACCATAAAATGTCCGATAAAGAATAGTACCTAAAAGGTCAGTTGAAAAATTGGGGCCTGCTAGCGGCCCTTGTGTTGTATAAACTAAATCAAAGGCGTTAAAATTGCCAACAAATGTTAGGATAGAAATAATACCAATAGTAGGTAGAATTAGGATCAATTTAATTTTGAAAAACTGCGAAAAACCAGTAACACCATCGCACTCTGCCGCTTCAATAATTTCTTCTGGAATAGAAAGAAGGGCAGCATAAATTAGCATCATAGGAATACCAATAAATTGCCAAACTGAGATGAATGCTAAAGTTGTAAGTGCGGTTTCTTCACGTCCCAAAAACGGCATAAACCAACTGCCCAATCCAACACTCTCTAGTAGTCCTTTGGAAACCCCCCAAAGTGGGGAGAGCATCAATTTCCAGACAAAACCAACAATTACGAAAGACAGTAAAGTAGGCATAAAAATAGCAGTGCGATAGAATTTTTTACCCGGCAAATGATACATAGAAAGCAAGGCTGCAATCATAATTCCAATTGGGTTTTGCACCAACATATGAATGATGAAAAAATAGGTGTTATTCCATAGCGCATTAAGAAATGGGCCAATCCAATAGGGGTTAAAAAATAGCTCTAAATAGTTTTTAAGCCCAACAAAGCTTACTTCGCGGGTGGTACTATCCACATAAAAAAAAGACAGTCGCAAGGTTTCGGCCAAAGGCAAAATCATTACTATAGTATAAATAATAGCCGCCGGAGCCAAGAAAATTAGAATATGCCAACGAAATGGTCTTTTTTTGCGCTTTAACGCTTCTTCCCTATTCTGCATGCCCCACCTTTTTATGTTTATTTTGAGCGCCAAACAAAAGCAATCTGGCGCTCAATTACTATTTTCTTAGATTATTTTTGCTGAGGTTCGTACCAGCTTTCTAAGCCAGATTGCAGTCCAGCAGCGGCTTCAGAGGGGGTTTGCGTCCCGTTAATAACGTTTGCAGACGCTGTCCACATGCCTGACCAAAGGTTTGGAGTGCCACCACGGGTTAGGATTTGTGCAGCAGAACGAATGGTTGAATCACACTCTGCACGCCATGAGATAAACTCATTGGCAAGCGGATCATCTAAGCTAATTGCATGTTTGGATAAAGAGAAAAATCCTGGCAATGCGTTGGAATAGAGTTGAGCGAATTCTTCAGTACCCATCCAATCAAGGAAGGTTTTTGCTGCTTCAGCATTTTCAGATGCTGGGTTTAGACCCATCGCAATATCAGTATGATCGTTGATATAACACTTGTCACCTGCATTTGGTAGCGGCGGGCGGAAAGCGCCAAGTTCAAAATCAGCATCATTGTTAAAACCAGTTATTTCCCAAGAGCCAGCAGGGTAAATTGCTGCACGACCAAGAGTGAATAATGTTTGGCTATCAGGATAGGCTTGTGCTTCAAAACCATCACCTAAATATTGACCCCATTGAGCTAACACTTCAAAAGGTTTGACCCATTCTGGATCAGTAAGTTTTGCAGTGCCGTTGATAATAGCAAGGCGACCCTCTTCACCCTTCCAATACATTGGGCCAATATTTTGATAACCCATAGCGGCGGCTTCCCACTGATCCATTGTGCCCATTGACATCGGTATATAATTGCCATCTTCTTTAATTGCGTCCAAAACGGCAGTAAATTCTGCCTGTGTCTCTGGCTCACTTAAACCAAGCTCTTTAAAGGCATCTTTATTATAGATAAAGCCGTGAATAACAGCGGCCATTGGCACACAAAAAGTTGCGCTACCATCATCAGTAGTCCAAGCAGATTTTGCTACATCAGAAAAATTATCTAGTGCAGGCAGACCATTTAATTTAGCTAACTGCCCTTTGTTATACAGGTCCAATGCAGAATCAAATGGGCGGCAAGTAATTAGATCGCCAGCTGTTCCACCTTCAAGCTTAGCGTTTAAAGCCGCATTATATTGCGCAGGTGCAGTTGGCGCAAAAGTTACATTGATATCTGGGTGCGACGCATGAAAAGCAGGCAAAATTGTATCTTGCCAAATAGCCAGATCGTCGTTGCGCCAGCTTTCGATAGTTAGATCCACGGCATAAGCAACACTGCTTGCGCTCATCATAAGAGTGGCAGTAAGACCACTTAGGATAATTTTTTTCATTTTTTCTCTCCTGTTATCATAATCATCTATGTTTTTACCCATTTTGGGCATTCTAACCAGATACAATACTTGTTGGTCTATCCACCAGACAAAGCAGCAGCTAGGTTTCCGTTGTGGCGTTTGAGCGCACTCAAAGCCTCGTCCTTATCTTGTCCCTGAACAATTAAAACAGCAAGCTTTGTGTGATAATCGCTTTTTTCAAGCGCAAATGTTGCTTTTTGTAAATCGCAACCAGTAATTTCCATAACCATACGTTGCGCCCGCAATATTAGTTTTTCATTACTAGCTTGCATATCTACCATATAACCTTGATGAACCTTATTAAGACCAATCATCAATGTAGTTGAAAATAAATTTAAAGCGATTTTTTGGCTAGTCCCTGCCCCAAGTCGAGTTGAGCCAGATAAAACTTCTGCGCCACTACGTAACAATATTCCAAATTCTGCATCATTTAGCAAAGGAGCTTGAGGGTTATTGGCAAAGCTTATCGTTAAAGCTCCAGCCTTTCGAGCAGCTTTAATTGCAGCACGTGTATAAGGAGTGGTTCCACTAGCAGCAAGACCAATCACTATATCATCAAAGGTTGGATTAAGCGCAAGAATTTCAGCTCGGCCAGCCTGTGCATCGTCTTCTGCTCCTTCAATTGCGTGGCTAAAGCCTGCGTCCCCACCAGCAAAAAGATATTTTAATCGCTCAACCGGCCAGCCAAATGTAGGAGTTAATTCAATGCCATCTAAAACAGCTAAACGACCAGATGTGCCTGCACCAACATAAATTATACGCCCAACTTCATTGGATAAACGCAAAACCGCAGCACTTATTGCTTCATTCAGTTTTGGTAACGCTGCAAAAACAGCATTGAGGGCTTGATGCTGCCCACCAAGCAGAGCAGAAAGTATTTCATGTGATGACCATGTTTCTAAGCCTTCGTAACGTGCAGAACGAAATTCTGTCTCTCGCCACTCTTGATCATCTGACATAGCTTTTTGATTTTTTACATCACTTACTGCCACCTAGCGCCCTCCCAAGCTATAGAATTTACCACTCATACCAAAATACTACCAAAACAAAACCTACTTAGCAATAATTATTAACCTAATAATCATCTTTTCTAAAAAAATTTCAAAATGAAAATTTCTGCTCTGCTTGCTATTTATTTAAACTTATGTCCAAGATAGCGATTAAATATCTACATCTATTCTCTAACTAACTGGCTATAACTCACGTGAAAAACACCATAAATTATCATTTTTGCCTCGACATTGGTGGAACTAATACTCGCGGGGCTCTTTTTAACTTACAGGGCAAAGAGCTTTATCGTGCCAAAGGACCAGCTGGCGCCCTATCCTTAGGGGCTAATCAATGTTTTAATTCCATCAATATTGTTTGGTCAGACATTAAGGCTCAGCATGAAAAATATAATAACTCAAATTTACTAAACCCTAAGCAAGTTAAATTAACAGCAGGAATTGCTGGCATTGGATTGCCAGAACAAGCAAGCAAGCTAGTCAAATTGCTTGAGAAATTTAGTGAAAACCAACTAATGGAAGATGGTTATGGCGCTCTAATCGCTGCAACAAAAGGTAAATCTGGCGCACTAATATCTGTTGGCACAGGTGTTGGCGCTTTGAGTCTTAATGATGAAGGCAAAATACAATTTGCTAGCTCTTGGGGATTTCCAGCTGGCGACACAGGCAGTGGGGCGTGGATTGGACTTATCCTGTTTAGTGACTTTTTAAAATCATTAGATGGAATAATTTCGCAGCCTCATTTAAGTAAAAAAATCATCAAAGACATTCTTGCTATGACTGGCAACGATCCAAGTGATATTATGCAATGGCATATACAAGCTAAACCCAAAGACTATGCAGCACTAGCACCTTTAATAGTTAATGGAGTTGAAGAAAATGATGCTTATTGCATCAACATGCTGGAAAAAGCCGCCAAACAGATTTCACAGATAGCAAACATACTTATGGATAAGGATTCTAGCCATGTTTATCTAAGTGGTGGATTAGGTAAAGTCATTTTACCATTTTGCATAAAGCAAAACCCAACCATCAACTGGGCACTTAGCAATGCCGACCCAATCACAGGAGTGTTTTTAATAGCTACTGGGAACGTAAAGAATTCAAAAACAATGCCACGTCTTGGACTTAGATAGCTCCATATTAAAGATATTTATAACCAGTTCGATGAACTATTTTGCTTCTATTTTTAACCCAGCCTTGAGTAAACTCTATTTTCTCACTGAATAAGATTTTTGAAGAAGCAGGCTTAATGAAATGCGGATAATTGAATATAGGCGCGTGACAATGGATGGCACGCTTTTTTTGCAAATTCGGATATTGGCAGATTTTCAACTATTTCCTTCCTGTCTAAGACGGCAATATGGTTGGCCAACTGCCAAAGCGGAGCCAGATCATGGCTAATGATTAGCATTGATATCCCACGATCTGCATGTATTTTGCGTAAAAGATCAATTGTTGCAATCTGGGTTGGCAAATCAAGCGAGGAGAGAGGTTCATCAAGAATAAGTAAGTCTGGCTCAGCTGCCAAAGCTCGCGCTAAGGCAATACGCTGTGCTTGTCCGCCTGATAGAGTGTGCGGTTTTCGAATAGCTAAATCAGAGCCAATCCCCAAATCTTCTAATAATTTAGTTGCACGAGCAGAGCGCGAACCTCTTGATCCAATATTAAAGCCGTTCAAGCTTTCCACGATTGCTCCATGAGCGCTCAAAAAAGGACTAAGTGCTTGCATTGGGTCTTGCCATAAATATTGGATCTTTTGACGCGCTTCCCCCTGCCCCGGAATAATTAATTTATCGTTTAAATATATTTGGCCAGATTGAGGTTTTTCTAAGCCCACGAGGCAACGTGCCAATGTGGATTTGCCAGATCCAGAATGACCAATCAGTCCGAGGATTTTTCCCTTCTCAATACTCAACTCAATGTTGGAAAGAACCACTGAATTATAAAAGCTCTTTGTTAGTCCTTTTATGTTCAGCATGAGTGCACCAATCTAGCTGCAGCTTTTGCAAGAGATTTGGAGTGTTTATAACTAGATTGCATAAGCATATCTACCTGAGTTTCCTCTAATATTTGTCCCTCATGCATAACAAGAGTGCGCTGGGCGACATTGCGCACAACACGCAAATCATGACTGATGAATAATAACGAAGCACCAGTTTCTTCAATCATTGTGTTTAGGGAAGATAGGATTTCATATTCTGTTAGAACGTCGAGACCAGTTGTAGGCTCATCAGCAATTAGAATGCGCGGGCGCAATATTAACGCCATAGCTATAAGCACTCTTTGCTTCATGCCTCCGCTAAGCTGATAGGGAAAAAACTCGGTGATGTTTTCGTCTAACTCAACATCGTGCAGGGCTTTTATGGCTGTCATTTTAGGGTTTTTCACCCCCGCTATTTCTGCAGCTTCAATAAGTTGAGGCCCTATACGCATCGCTAAGGTCAGAGCGGTTCCTGGACTTTGGAAAATCTGAAATATGTGCCGTCCCCGCACCGCTCGCCATTCTTTTTTACTAAAGTCAAGAATATTGCGACCATCAAGAATTATCTGCCCTGTTGCAATCGAAAGTGGTGGACGTAGCAGACCACAAATGGCACTGGCAGTAAGAGATTTGCCGCACCCGCTGGCACCAATCAGACCTTTTCTTTCACCTAGTGCAAGTTCAAAAGAGACATTATTTAAAAGCAGTTGCCCATTGGCATGCAAACTTAATCCCTCAACCAATAATGCGTTTACCATTTATAAGGCTCCCTCTGATCAAGAAGATGGCGCAGCCCCTCGCCAACAAGATTAAGACCCAAAACAGCCAAAGTTACAGCAAGTCCAGGAACAAGTAGCATATGTAGAGCCTGATTAAAAAATGGACGTGCTTCGTTAAGCATTGCTCCCCATTCTGGAGTTGGTGGCTGAGCGCCAATCCCTAAAAAACTAAGAGAAGATAAAGCAAGCAAAACTGAAGCAGTTTCTAAAGAAATTATTACTGTAAGTGGTGGCAGAATTTGCGGCATAATATGGCGAAAGACAATGCGAAGATCTGATGCGCCAGCCAGCCGTGCGGCGCGCACAAATTCACGCTCTTTGGCTGCAAGAACCAAGGCGCGTATCATGCGAGCGTTTGATGGCCACCAAGCTGCCGCCACTCCTATTATTGAGGCCTCTAAAGAAGCTCCCATAAAACCAATTATAGCTAGAGCAAATATCAATGTTGGAAAAGCCATAATAATATCAGCCATTCGCATCATTATCGCATCAACACGCCCCCCCATAATTCCAGCTATTAAACCCCATGGTAGGGAGATTGCAAGAATTACCACCATTGCAAAGAGAGCTGCGCCAAGGGAGACTGGAACTGCTGCAACGAAACGAGAAAGAACATCGCGTCCCAAATGGTCGGTCCCTAAAATATGCTCACTCGAGGGAGGAGAAAGTCTTGCCAGCAGATCCATCTTATTGGGTTCAATATATGTGATGAATAGTGGTGATAAAGAGATCAAAGCAAAAGCAAATAAAATGATGATGCCAATGCTCAGGCCGCTATGCTTTTTCAAGTTAAATATGAATTTCTGTAACGGATTGGCTTTTTTAGCGCTGAAATTATTCATGACTATTCTTCCGTCGCAACTGGGGGTCAGTAATTATCACGATGATATCGGCTATCAAGCTAGTAACAAAAAATCCAAGCCCCATAAAAACTAGATAGGCTTGAATAATTGGAAAATCTCTTTGGGAAATAGCTTGTAAAATGAGTTGACCAAGACCTGGCCAGCCAAAAATTGATTCAACAATTACCGCACCACCCAACAATGCACCTAAAGCGTTTGTCCAAGCGGTGGCTAATGGGCCAATTATACGTGGAGTTATGTGGCGTAACAAAATTTTTGCTGGGGAAACGCCTTTGGCAATAGCTAATCGGACATAATCTTCGCACATTTCAGCACGTATCCGCTCATAAACAACCCGCCCCAGAGCCGCTCCAGAGCCAAGGCTAAGGGTGACAACAGGTAAAATAAGATCACGCAAGCTACCGTCCCCCACCAATCGAGCCCAACCAAAGTAAAATACAAATATATATATCAGAATTAGAGCCAACCAAAATGAAGGTATTGAAACCAAAACCACAGTTAAGGCACGTAAAAAGCTAGCTATGTTTTGATTGGAAGCAACAGCAGCAATGCCAAGTGCTAATGATATTAATATTGTGCCAAAAAGTGCGCTTATGGCAAGAATAAATGTTGCAGGAAAGTGAAGCTTTAATTCATTGATAACAGTTCGCCCAGTAGCAATAGAAGTGCCAAAATCGAATTGGACTGCCCTAGACATCCAGTCAAAATAGCGATAAATAAATGGCTTATCAAGCCCATATTTTGCTCTTAGAGCATTCAAATCCTCAATAGTGGGAACGATGCCCATAGCACGCAATTCCTGCTCTATGGGATCACCTGGGGCAAGAGAAACAATTGCAAAAGCGACAATAGTCATGCCCAATAGTGTAGGCAAAGCGCTAGCCAAACGTATTAGCAAATATTTTATCATGGATTAAATCCTAATTTTAGAGGGGGCACATAATTTGCGCCCCGCCTTAAAATTTATTTTAGTAAGTTAATCGCTAAGAGTAACTTGCCCAAAATCAACCCAATCAGCATATTCTGACATAGGAACGCTAATGCCAGGACGTGAGAGTGTGAAGTTTGGTACTAAAAGAATTGGAATCGCCGCAAGGTCATCTTGAACGATGGCTCTATGCGCTGCCCGCACTTTTTCAATAACCTCGTCCCGAGTTTGCGCTGCACGCGCTTGCTCAAGCATGGCATCTACATGTGGTCCTGGTGCAGTTAGCTGATAGCTTGCCCAAGGAGTTTTTGTTGTAAATAGGTTATTAAGCAGATAGGTTGGATCGGTGTTATTATTCGAAGCAAATTCCATGAATAAATCACCTTCACCTGGCTTAAGATAGGTTGAGCTATAAACTCCACTGTCATCGACCTCCACAAGGTCAATATCAATTCCAACAGCCAAGAACATTTGCTCAAGCATTTCAGGCATTGGTTTAACACTTGAAACATTTGGATAAGCAGCAACTAAACGAAGCGTCATTTTACGCCCGTCTTTTTCACGAATGCCATCTGAGCCCATGACCCATCCAGCTGCATCTAGCATCTCACCTGCTTTTTTTGGATCATAGCCAAAACCATCGGTATGATTATCTCCAAGATTAAACATCCATCCTGGCAAAATCCCTTTGGCTGGAATGCCACGCCCTGCATAAAGAACGCTAGCAATAGTTTCACGATCAATAGACCAGGCAATGGCTTCACGCACTTTATAATCATGCATAATATCAAAAGGTGCAGCACCATTTAGATTAGCCAACAATGCGACATATCGAATTGGCCGGCTTTCATGCAATATTACAGACCCATCTTGAGGCATTGATAACAACATTTGCGGTGTTACTTCACCAATAATATCAATCTCTCCATTCTGCAATGCCAACAGACGTGCATTATCATCACCAATAAAGCGGAAAGTTAGCTTGTCTATATTTGGCGCTTCACCCCAATAGTTAGGATTTCTCTTAACTGTTAAAGATTGATTAGGCACATAATTTTCAAACAAATAGGGACCTGTGCCAATTGGATTTTCAGCTCGGTTTGTACCAGTTAAAAAAAGTGATGTTGCTCTATGTGTCATATTTTCAATGACAAGTGAGGAGCCAACTTCAGAGCGGAAGTTAAAGCTAAAAGGGCCAGATTTTTCAAAACTCTCAGGGTCAATTTGTAAAAAGTCTGAGCGCCCAGAATCATAGAGCTTTAATGCAGCGATAGCAGTATCGGCATTAAAAGGTGTGCCATCAGAAAAGCTCACCCCTTCACGCAATGTTATGGAATAAACCCCATCTACATAATCCCAACTTTTAAAAAGCAAAGGCTCAGGCAGAAAATTAGCGTCTGGCTTCACTGCGGTTTCAACAATTTGAGCTGCAGGGCGACGAACAGTGAATGTAAATTTTTCTTCATCAACACTGTATCGATCACGTTTAAATGCAACGGTTAATTCATTTTCTGCGGCAAATGCTGGAGCAGAAATTGAGGCGACAAGAAATGCTGCTGACACTAAGCGTGCAGCACTAGATAATTTGAACATAAGTTTGTCCTTTTAATTTGATTTAAATTTTAAAAACTAGAATTCAAACCAACAAAGGAGGTGCTCTTGAGGAGTGTGTAGTAAGGCGAATAAACGCAATTAAATTATAGGGATTTTTGGCAATATTATTGATAATATCATGTTGAGTTGCCAATGTGATATTAAGGAGAGAAAAAGGAAGAGCCGCAAATTTAGAAGTAAAGAAATTACAAAAATTCTGGGAATCCCCATTATTTGGGCTGTCATTATCTGGGTGAGGAACTGTAATAGTAGTAATGCCAGCATCAGAGCATATTATATAAGTCGCACTGCCCCCCTCAAAACTAACCATGGTTCCAGGCGGCCTAAGAATCGCGCTTATAATCATAGCAAAAACTACGATCATCCAGATTGGTGATTTTTTAGAGACCTTAGTCACTGACAATCCACACTTCACAATTAAGTTACACTTGTGTATAGCATGCTACTCAGATAGGTGTCTAGAATGATTTCTTGTTTTAAGTGGTATTGCTATGCTCGGTGCTCTTTCAAATCAGACTTATCGCAGATTGCTGGCAGCTCAGATATTATCTGTCCTTGGCTCTGGTCTTATAACAGTGGCTCTTGGCCTATTAGCTTATGAGCTAGCTGGATCAGATGCTGCTATGGTACTTGGCATAGCACTTGCGATTAAAATGCTGGCCTATGTTGGACTTGCACCAATTGCCGCTGCTTTGGCTGTGTGGATCCCAAGGCGAGGGTTTTTGGTAACGCTTGATTTATGTCGTGCTGGATTGGTTTTATTGTTACCTTTCGTAACGCAAGTCTGGCAAATTTATATCCTTGTTTTTGCCTTTCAGGCCTTTTCAGCCGCGTTTACTCCAACTTTTCAGGCAACTATTCCCGATATTTTAACAGATGAGAAAGATTATACACAAGCACTTTCATTGTCACGCTTGACCTATGACATTGAATCGCTAGTCAGCCCTTTACTAGCAGGGTTGCTATTGAGCATATTATCATTTCATTTTTTATTTGCTGGAACAGCGCTAGGGTTTTTATTATCTTGCGCTTTTATTTTATCGGTGACATTACCAAAACCTAAAGATAAAATTATTCCTTTAAGTTTTTCAAAACGCCTGACCCGAGGCATGTGGATATATTTGAACACACCGCGCCTACGGGGCTTGCTCTCTCTTTATTTAGCAGTCGCCTCAGCTAGTGCTATGGTTATTGTCAATACAGTTGTGCACGTTAAAGAAACCCTTGCGCTTGGTGATGAATTTGTTGCCCTATATTTTGGAGCTTTTGGCCTTGGGTCAATTTTTGTAGCAATTATTCTGCCACGTTTATTTACTCGCATAAAGCTACGCTCAATAATGATTTTTGGTGGTATGTTATTGTGTTTTATGCTTGCTTTAGCTGGTTTTGGGCGAGATATTTTACAGACTTTACTCCCTTCACTTATAATTTGGCTATTCTTAGGTGCTGGCGTATCTTTGATCCAAACACCCTCAGGGCTTTTGTTAAACCGCTCGTGTCATGAAGAGGATCGACCAGCAGTTTTTGCCGCGCAATTTTCTTTATCCCATGCCTGCTGGCTATTAGCTTATCTTGCCGCTGGCTTTTTGGGAACATGGTATGGTCTTGAAATAACCTTTATATATATGGCAGTGATTTCAGGATTTGGTGTAATTTTAGCTATGAGCCTTTGGCCAATGGCAGACCCTAAAGAAATTGAACACGAGCATCAAGAACTTGAGCACACCCACCCATTTGGTGACAGCGCACATCACGCAGATGCCAGCGCAGAATTTATTACGCCTTTACATCATACCCACAAATCACTTTCTCATAAACACAGGTTTATAATTGATGATCATCATCCAAAATGGCCAAAGTAGAAATTGTATGATTTAATCATGAGTGCATAAATAAAAACGCCCCAAGAGGGGAGATTTTGTTTATGGCGGAGGACACGACCTACCAACGACTTTTTCTAGTAAAGACGTTCGAAACGCAGCGAATACCCGCATTTAATCAAGCATTTTCATTCTCTTAGTTCGGCTTTAGCGCGGATCTGAGCGGGGCTAAAAGTAACAGCGCATCAAAAGCCCGAAAGATAGAGCGCGCAACATCATGTGCCTCCTGTCAAATCTTGCGCAAGCATTAAAGCGTTACCATCAGGGTCGTAAAAGGTTGCCGTCTTGACCATCCCCTCAACGACATCTGTTTCATCGTCAAATTTTACGTTGGCCTGTTCCAGTTTGAGGCGGGCAGTGTCGAGGTCGGCAATCCCAAAAACCGGCACGCAATTGCCAGGCATGGGCTTGGCATGTTCGCCAAGTCCAATTGTTACTCCAACGGTTTTGGTTTGCAGTTCCGACCAACCCGCCTCATCCGCATGATAGATCAGATCAAATCCTAGAATGCTTTCGTACCAAGCGGCACTCACATGGCGGTTCTTGACTGACAGGGCAATATTGATCGTCTTATCGAGCGTAATGAGCGACATGGTCTTTCCTTTTTAGTTAAAATATACTAACTATACTTTATGCACATTAAAACATTTGTCAACATCACATCCAAGGCATGGGCAATGCCAATTCTATCGAACCTGCATGATGGTGTCCCCGGACGGCAGGCGAGGCTACTGGCAGCAACAGGTGCAAGCAGGACGGCTTTTGCGCAGAGCATGGAACACCTCATCACGATTGGGCTGTTGGAACGAAACCCCGGACACGGTCACCCACTTCGCCCGGAATTTCGCCTAACCCAACTCGGGGTGGAAGCAGCCGCAATCGCAAACAAAGTTCAAAGCGTTTCAGGTGATGAAGATCAGGACTTGCTGCGTCGTTCATGGACATTGCCAATTTTGACATCCCTTAACACACAGAGCCACTTTAATGACATAAAACGAAACCTGCTGACGATCACGGATCGTGCCTTATCGCATTCTTTGAAATCTATGGAAGAACGAAATTGGGTGGAACGCAACGTAGACGATGCTGCCCGCCCACCAAGGTCGATTTATTGCGCCATTAATACCGGTGGAATGATTAGTAAGATCACGGGGTCGGAAATTAGTTTCGTCCGTCATTGATCGAAATTTGGAACGGTTATTTTGACCTGCCCCCGACAACTGGCCCATTTGAAAGCAAGTTCTGTTCAGTTATGACGTGCCCCCATTTGAATCAATTGGCTCAACTGGAGTATTTTGCCCACTTCGATTTCCATCAAGAAATTCACCTGTTACCGCATAACCAGATAATTGACTTATATCTATTGCTGTTGCTGGTGGTGTGCCGCCTTGAAAAAAATTGTCTTGCGCTAGATTATAAAGATCATGCGCAGGATCGCCTGCTACTTCATAAAGATTTTCAGCACTCAGTTCAAACGCCATATTGTCAAATATCACCGCTTCAACACCATATATCGCACCAACAAAACCAGCCAGTCCGCCACCAAGCGAATGGCCAACCAAAGTGATATTTGAATTAGGTGTAATAGCATCGCCATTTACCGCTTGATAAAACTCAGC
>Ga0256839_1002033_pt1 | contig 23337 bp, 24 predicted proteins | sample 354166metaG_FD_185968 | JGI IMG/M metagenome (GOLD analysis project Ga0256839, IMG submission 185968) | Hydrothermal vent microbial communities from Mid Atlantic Ridge, Atlantic Ocean - 354-166 | ecosystem: Environmental > Aquatic > Marine > Hydrothermal vents | place: Atlantic Ocean: Mid... | reverse complement strand
GATCAGGCTTGCGCCCATTGTCCAATATTCCCCACTGCTGCCTCCCGTAGGAGTCTGGGCCGTGTCTCAGTCCCAGTGTGGCTGATCATCCTCTCAGACCAGCTACGGATCGTCGCCTTGGTAGGCCATTACCCCACCAACAAGCTAATCCGACGCGGGCTCATCTTCTAGCGAGAGCTTCCAAGGAGAGGCCCCCTTTCCCCCGTAGGGCTTATGCGGTATTAATCCGGATTTCTCCGGGCTATCCCCCACTAGAAGGTAGATTCCCACGCGTTACGCACCCGTCCGCCACTCGTCAGCCAGGAGCAAGCTCCTGCTGTTACCGTTCGACTTGCATGTGTTAAGCATACCGCCAGCGTTCAATCTGAGCCAGGATCAAACTCTTCAGTTTAAAGCTATTTAACGGATAGCAATCCGTATAACAGTTTTGAAGAGAGAGACCTTGACTATACGTTACTTAAATTAACGAGTAGTTTTGGTCACTCAAATCATCATGATGCAACATCACAATCGACATGAGCGCCCACACAAATTACCTAATCAATTTTTCAAAGAACCGTCCGTCAGGGAACGCCTGACGAGGTGTCCTGCTCAGTGCAGGGGCGCAAATTATACGGAAGCGATCCGGCCTGTCAACAACTGATTTGAAGATTTTTCAAACCCGCACCGTTTCGGCGATTGCTCCCCAGCGCCGTTCAGATGTATGGGCCCGAAGGCCGGTTTCAACCCCTGCCGGAGATCTTTTTCGCGGCAGTTCGTCTGAACGAGGCGCGCATTATAAGCACGGCCACCGGGCCGTCAACGCCTTTTTTCGGATTTGTGGAATTATTTTTTCTGCAGGCTGATGCGAGCGAAGCGACGCTTGCCCACCTGGGCCACGAAACCCGCCCCAGGCTTGAGCTGCAGCCCCTTGTCGCTCACCTTCTCGCCGTCCAGACGCACCGCTCCCTGCTGGATCATGCGGAAGGCTTCGGAGGTGCTGGAGGTCAGCCCTGCCTGCTTGAGCACCTGGGCCAGACCCATGGCATCCCCGTCCACGACGATCACCTTCTCTTCCATCTCCTCCGGCAGGGCGCCCTTCTGGAAGCGCTGGATGAAATCGGCCTGCGCCGCGTGCGCGGCGTCGGCGTCGTGGAAGCGGGTGATCAATTCCTCGGCAAGCAGAAACTTGACATCACGGGGGTTGCGGCCCTGCTTGACCTCTCGCTGCAGGGCCTCGATCTCGCTCATTGAGCGGAAGCTCAGCAGCTCGAAGTAGCGCCACATGAGCTCGTCGCTGATCGACATGATCTTGCCGAACATGTCCTTCGGGTCATCGGTGATGCCGATGTAGTTGCCCAGTGACTTCGACATCTTCTGGACACCGTCGAGCCCCTCCAGGATGGGCAGGGTGATGGCGATCTGCGGTTCCTGCCCCCAGGCTTCCTGCAACTGCCGCCCCACCAGCAGGTTGAACTTCTGATCGGTGCCGCCCAGCTCCACATCGGCCTTCATGGCCACCGAGTCATAGCCCTGGACCAGCGGGTAGAGGAATTCATGGATGGCGATCGCCTGTCCGCTCTTGTAGCGCTTGCTAAAGTCGTCCCGTTCGAGCATGCGGGCCACCGTATGCCTGGCCGCCAACTGGATCATGTCGGCGGCGCTCATCGCCCCCATCCACTGGGAGTTGAACAGGACCGTGGTCTTTTGGGGATCGAGGATCTTGAACACCTGATGTTCATAGGTGCGGGCGTTCTCCAGCACTTCTTCCCGGGTCAGCGGCGGCCGGGTGGCGCTCTTGCCGGTGGGGTCGCCGATCATCGCGGTGAAGTCACCGATCAGGAACTGAACCTCGTGACCGAGGTCCTGAAACTGACGCAGCTTGTTGATCAGCACGGTGTGGCCGAGGTGCAGATCCGGTGCCGTGGGGTCGAATCCGGCCTTGATCTTGAGGCTGCGGCCGCTTTCGAGCTTTTTAATCAGCTCGGATTCAACTAGAATTTCATCAGTGCCCCTGCGGATTTGCGCCAAAGCATCTTCTATGGAGTTCATGGTTCTCAACCTCTAACTGACTGTTGCCGCGCACCCGCTGGCACCCGGATTGCATATATCGAATGCGGTACCAAGATCTCGACTTCAAATCCCTGAGCCCGACGCCGGTGCGCAAGCCGGTGTCGGTGCGATCGATTCCCAGGCCGCCGGCCCGCTGGCTGCTGATCGGCGTGATGCCGCTGGTCGGACTGGCATTGTTGGCCGCGCTCAGCGACGGTGCCGCCAAGGTCGGGGATTCTACCGCCAAGGCCGACCGATTACACTATTCGCTTGAACTGCCGGGCAGCACCGCTGAGACTGCCGATGTTGACGCCGCACGCGAACGGCCCACCACGGTCCCCGACAGTTCCCCGAGCGCCCCGGCATCCAGGGCCGTTGAACCGGTGCCGGCAGAAATCCCGCAGACTGAAGCCACTCCGACAGAACCTTCACAGGACCAGGCCACCGTTGCCGCGGAAGCAGCCGCTGATTCCAAAGCCGAGGACTGGACCGAAATTGAAGTGCGTCCGGGCGACACCCTGGCGGCCATCTTCGACCGTGCCGGCCTCAAGCCCAGCACCACCCACGAGGTCGCCAACCTCAATGAGCAGACCCGCCAACTGCGGCGCATCCGGCCCGGGCAGAAGATCGCTCTGTTGATCGACGACAGTCAAAAGCTGAGTCAACTTCGCTATATGCCGAGCCTGACCGAGACCCTGGTCATCAAGCGTCAGGCCGACCAGAGCCTGAGCAGCGAGATCATCAACCACCCTCTGGATGCGGTGCCCGTCTTCAAGTCCGGGGTCATCGAATCCTCGCTGTTCGAGGCCGCGGCGGTCAGCGGCATCCCCGACAACATCATCATGGAGATGGCCAACATCTTCGGCTGGGACATCGACTTTGCGCTCGACATCCGCAAGGGTGACCGCTTTTCCGTGGTCTACAACGAACTCTACAAGGAAGGCACCCGCGTGCGCAGCGGGCAGATCCTCGCCGCTGAGTTCGTCAACCGCGGCAAGGTCTACCGGGCCCTCTACTATACGGACCCCAAGGGCAACAGCGGCTATTTCACGCCCGACGGCAAGAGCATGCGCAAGGCCTTCCTGCGTACCCCGGTCAAGTTCTCGCGCATCAGCTCCCGCTTCACCGGCAAGCGCTGGCACCCCGTGCTTGGCAAATGGCGTTCCCACAAGGGGGTCGATTACGCCGCGCCACGCGGCACCCCGGTGCGCGCCTCAGGTGACGGCAAGATCATCAAGGCGCAGCGCAGTAAGAGCTACGGCAATGTGGTCTTCATCCAGCACGGTGGCCGCTACACCACCGTCTATGCGCACATGAAGGGCTTTGCACGGGGCATCCGCAAGGGCAAGCGGGTCAGGCAGGGACAGATCATCGGCTATGTCGGCAGCACCGGCTACGCCACCGGCCCGCACCTGCACTACGAATTCCGCGTCAACGGGGTACACCGCAACCCGCTGACGGTCAAGCTGCCAGCGGCCGCGCCGATCAACCCGGCCTACCTCGACGACTTCCGCAACAAGACCCGCAAGCAACTGGCCCTGCTGGAACTGGCACGCGAACAGTCGCTGGCCCGCCTCGACGACGATCAGCCCTGAGCGTGTCCGTGCCACAGGCAGCGGAGTCGGCCATCTACATCGGCTGCATGAGCGGCACCAGCCTCGACGGCGTGGACTGTGCGGCCGTCCGCTTCGATGACCGCGGTCCTGTCGTCGAGCAACTGGCCTGGGATCACCGCCCTTACCCGTCCTCATTGATCGAGACCCTGCGCCGCGCGGCCCTTGGGCCGGTGGACATCGACGCGCTCTGCCGCCTGGACATACAGCTGGGGCGCTTCTATGCAGAGACACTGGCGGCGTTCATGGCCGATGCCGGCCTGCCACGGACAGCCATCGGCGCCATCGGCCTTCATGGACAGACCCTGCGCCACGCTCCGGACGATCCTCTGCCCTACAGCCTTCAGATCGGTGACGCCGCTACCGTCGCCGCCGCATGCAACCTGACCGTGGTCGCCGATTTTCGCCGCCGCGACATCGCACTCGGCGGGCAGGGCGCGCCGTTGACACCCGCCTTTCACGCCTATGCACTGCGCCGGGAGGGGGAACAGCGCGCCGTGCTCAACATCGGTGGCATCAGCAACCTGACACTGCTGCCCGGCCAGCCCGACCGGCCAGTGACCGGCTTCGACTGCGGACCCGGCAACTGCCTGATCGATTATCTGGCGCGGCGCGATTTCGGCCAGCCGTATGATCCGCAGGGACGCTTCGCCGCCCGAGGGCGAGTCGATACCTCCTGGCTGCAGCAGCTGCTCGACGGTGAGCCCTATTTTCACCGCCCGCCGCCCAAGTCCACCGGAACCGACCATTTCAGCCCGCAGTGGCTCGCCGCCAGGGATCCAGGCGGGTTGAACGCTGAGGACCGGATGGCCACGATCACCGAACTGACCGCGGTCAGCATCGCCGAAGCACTGCGTTCCAGCGAGGGCGACAAAAGCGCGGACAGGCTGCTGGTATGCGGTGGCGGCGCCAGAAATCGGCAACTCATGAAACGCCTGCAACACCACCTGCCGGGAGTCAAGGTCACCGATACATCCAGCGAGGGACTGGACCCGCAGCGGGTCGAGGCGATTGCCTTCGCCTGGCTGGCACGCCAGACCCTGCTCGGCCGGCCGGGCAACCTTCCATCGGTCACCCACGCCCGTTCGGCGACTGTGCTAGGCAGTGTGCACCCGCGCACATGAAAAAACCGGCAGCCTCTGCTAGACTGATAGACCGATCAACCTGAATCTGCAAGAAACCGAACCCATGACACGCACACGGATCGTTCTTCCGCTGATACTTGGCCTCGCCGCCCTGCCGGCCGCGCAGGCTGATTTCGTCGGACTCAACATCAGCGCCTACACCTGGTCACCCGACATCAGCGGTTCGGTGAAGACCGGTTCGGACAGCAAGATCCGCCTGCAAAACGATCTCGGATACAAGGACGACAACAGCACTGGCCTCAGCATCAGCCTCGAACACCCGGTGCCCGCGCTGCCAAACGTTCGCTACCAGACCATCGACATGAGCAGCAGCAGCCGTACCACCGGCAGCACCATCCAGTTCAACGGCAACAGCTTCACCGGCACCATCAACTCGACGCTGGACCTGTCCCATCAGGAGATCGTGCTCTACTACGAGATGCTGGACAACTGGATCAACATCGACCTGGGCCTCGATCTGAAGATGTTCGACGGCGAGGTCGGCGTCAGCGACGGCAACAACAGCAGCCGTGTCACCATCGATGAAACCATTCCCATGCTCTACCTGTCCGCCCGCGTCGATCTGCCATTCACCGGCTTCTATGTGGGCGCCAACCTGCAACAGCTGAGCCTCGGCGACAACTCGGCCGAGGATACCACCCTGCTGATCGGTTACGAATCCAATAGCGGACTGGGCATCGAAGGCGGCTTCAAGACCTTCACCCTGGATCTGAATGATGCCGGCTCCAGCAACCTGGACTCGAACCTCGAATACGACGGCCTGTTCCTCAACGGCTACTTCCATTTCTGATTGCAAGCGGCCGGCGGCCAACCCCGGAATCAAAAAAGCCTGCGCTGACGCAGGCTTTTTTGTAGGTGCACGCCCCGTCTCAGGGCGCTGACTCTTGGAGCTCAGACCGAGAAAGAGGCGCCACAGCCACAGGTGGTGGTGGCATTGGGGTTGTTGACCACGAACATCGAGCCCTCGAGGCTTTCCTTGTAGTCGATTTCGGAGCCGGCCAGATACTCGTAACTCATCGGATCGACCACCAGCGAGACTCCGTCCTTTTCGACCACATGATCGCCTTCATTCACCTTTTCGTCGAAGGTGAAACCGTACTGGAAACCGGAGCAGCCACCGCCCTGCACGAACACGCGGAGCTTGAGGTTCGGGTTACCCTCCTCTTCGATCAACTGCCTGACCTTGCGCGCGGCATTGTCGGAAAACTCGAGCGCGGTTTCGGCCACCGCATTGAGGGGTTTGCCGAAGTTGGCACTGATGTTGACGCTTACCATGATGACATCCTGATATTCTGATGAACGAGAAAAGGAAACAGTAGCTTTCCTGAGTAGTTTAGTCAACTATTCCCGGCTGCGGTTCCCTGCTCTTCCGCTTCTGCGGTGACAGGCGCCGCTTCGCCTTCGGCAGGCGGTTCCATCGCCTTGTTTTCGAGCCGCTTGGGTGCGATGTTTTCGGCGGTTTCGTGAATCAGGCCACCATTGACCTCGGCACCAATCGCGATCTCGATCAGGTTGTAGTAGACACTGCCATTGATGCGCGAATCGGCCGCCAGCTCGACCCGGTTGGCACCGAACACATCGCCGACGATCTCGCCATTGAGCAGCATGTTCGGCACCTTGACATCTCCGTTGATGCGTCCGCTCTTGCTGAGGATGAGCAGCGCCTCGCTGCCGTCCTCGGCGATTACATTGCCATTGATGGTTCCGTCGACATGCAGGCCGCCGCTGAATACCAGATCGCCGTTGATGGTGGCCGACTGGCCGATCAGCGTATCGATGCGGGCCGCGGCAAAACCTTTCTTTTTCTTGAACATCAGGGGTTGTTTCCTCCGTTCAGGGCGCCCGACCAGGGAATGCTTTCGGTGAACGCCTTGACCTTGCGTGTAGTGGGTTTGACCTCGATCACCACTTCATAGGGATCGAAGCCTTCCGGCAACTGCAGTTCGCCTTCGAAGACCTGAAAATAGCGGAAGGAAAAGCGGGTATCCTTGTCCGTGAAACCGGTCTTGGCCTGTTTGAATTCCAGGGTCTGCCGACGATCGCCGCGGGCGCCCATGATGCGCAGGTCGAAGCGGCCCTTGATAGGCGCATCGCTCTTGCCCTGCTTGGTCAGCACCAGCTTGTAGCCGTACAGGCCCATGTCGTTCTTGGGGCGGATGGCGAAGGATTGCAGGTGCACGCCAAAGGCCTGCTTGCCGGGGCTGACGATGCCCTGGTAGAACGCCAGCTGCTCCTTGAGATCCAGTATCTCCTTCTGCAATGCGACCAGCGACTGCTGGGTCTGATCATAGGCATCGCCCTCGATGCGCGCATTGCTCTCCAGTTGGGCATTGCGCTTGACCAGCTGCCGATTGCGCAAATCCAGCTCCGCGACCCGGTTCTGCAGCACCTCCCGATCCAGCCGCAGGCGCTTCAGCTCGTAATCCTGCCATGCGCGGCCGAGCAGAAAGGCCACCGCCAGCAGAGCCAGGACAATGATCAGCGACAGCCACAGGCGCCAGGGGCGGTGCTGACGCACCAGAAACCCGCCATGCACATCGCTCACGGCATCAACCCGATACCCGAAAGACCCAGCGTCTCGTCCATGCCCAGCATCAAATTCATGTTCTGTACCGCCTGTCCGGCCGCGCCCTTGACCAGATTGTCGATCACCGACAGTACCACCAGCCGGTTGGAATCGGGCAGCCGATGCAGGGCGATGCGGCAATCGTTGGCGCCCTTGACCGAACGCGTTTCCGGGTGCGACCCGGCGGGCAGCACATCGACGAAGGGCTCCTCGGCGTAAAACAGCTCAACCTGCTGCTGGATCGTGTGCTCATCGGCCAGCGCCTGGCAATACAGGGTGGCATGGATGCCGCGCAACATCGGCATCAGGTGAGGCACGAAGACCAGATCGGCCGATTCATTGACCTGCCGCAGGTTCTGCTTGATCTCCGGATAGTGGCGATGCCCGGAGACGGCATAAGCCTTGACCGACTCCGTGACTTCGCAGAAGGCGGTGCCCAGCTTGCCGTTGCGGCCGGCACCGCTGACGCCCGACTTGCAGTCGGCAATGATGTCATCGGGACGGATCAGGCCATGGCGCAGCAATGGCAGCAGGGCCAGGGTCACTGCAGTGACATAGCAGCCCGGATTGGCGACCAGCCGTGCGTTACGGATCTGCTCTCGGTTCATTTCCGGCAGGCCGTAGACGGCCCGCTCGACGCTGACGGGGCTGGCATGTTCCTCGCCGTACCATTGGCGCCACACGCGCAAATCCTTGAGACGGAAGTCGGCCGCCAGGTCGATTACCCGAATGCCCGCATCCAGCAGATCCTCGACCTGATGCATGGCGGTGCCGTTGGGGGTGGCGAAGAAGACCAGGTCGCAATCGCGATAGGCGTCGATGGACGGTTCGCTGAATTCGAGATCGACCCGGCCGCGCAGGTTGGGGAACACATCGGCCACCGGCGTACCGGCCTGGGAGCGCGAGGTGATGACCTCCAGCTCTGCCTCGGGGTGATTCGCCAGCAGGCGCATCAATTCGACACCGGTATAGCCGGTGCCACCAACGATACCGATTCTTGCCATGGAGTGGGGGCCGGGTGACATGCAACGAGAAGCGCTGGATTATACCCTGCCCCCAACAGGCTGACAAAGGCGCCGTCTGCCCGGGTTTCCTCTGTCCCGCCCCATGCGGGTATACTCAGCGGCCAGGACCGCTCAACGGCGGACTCCGCTGAACTGATGCGGAGCGGTCCACAACATACAACGCCATGAGTCCAAACCGGACCGAGAGGAGGAAGCCACATGCTCTGGCCCAAGGCCCTGCACCTGATCTTCATGGTGGCCTGGTTCGCCGGCGTTTTCTATCTGCCGCGCCTGTTCATCAACCACGCGATGACCGACAACCCGGACACCCAGGCCCAGTTCAAGCAGATGGAGCGCAAGCTCTACCGCTTTACCACGCCGTGGATGTGGCTGACCCTGCTGTTCGGCTTCTGGATGCTCTACGACTATGCCTGGGCGGCCTGGGGCAAGGACCTGTGGCTGCATGCCAAGCTGACGCTGATCGGCCTGCTGGTCCTCTACCACTTCTACTGCGGGCACCTGGTGCGTGTCTTCGCCGAGGACCGCAATACCCGCAGCCACCGCTGGTACCGCTGGTTCAACGAGATCCCGGCGCTGATTCTGTTCATCGTGATTCCGCTGGCCGTGTTCAAGCCGGCCTGATTCCGGCTCAGCGTTTTTGCGCGCGGATCAGGTCGCCGAGTCCCTTTTCGTCGAGCCGCGCGGCGTAGAATTCCCGTACTTCCTCGGCTTCGTGCAGACTCAGCGCCTGCAGGCGCAGGTTGGCCAGCTCCTGCTGGCTGAAGGAACGGATCACCTTCTTCGCCCGCGGCAGGCTGCCGGCGCTCATCGACAGGCTGTCGATGCCCATGCCGATCAGCGCCATCACCCCGACCGGATCTCCGGCCAGCTCACCGCAGACGCTGACCGGCGTGCCCTGGCGGGCCGCGCCCTGGACCACCTGCTCGATGGCCCTCAGCACCGAAGGGTGCAGCGAGGAAAACAGTTCCGCCACCGATTCGTTGTTGCGGTCCACCGCCAGCAGATACTGGGTCAGGTCATTGGTGCCGATGGACACGAAATCCACCAGCCGGCAGATCTCGTCGATCTGGAAGATGGTCGAGGGCACCTCGATCATTGCTCCCACATGGGGAAAGCGCAGCGGCAGTCCGAGCTCATCCTGAATCTCGTCCTTGGCGCGATGCACCAGGATCAGCGCATCGTCCAGCTCTTCCAGGCTGCTGATCATCGGCAGCAGGATGTGCAGATTGTCGAGGCCGGCATTGGCACGGATCATCGCCCGCAACTGGGTGATGAAGATATCCGGGTGATCCAGCGAGATGCGTATGCCGCGCCAACCGAGAAACGGGTTTTCCTCGCGGATCGGAAAATAGTTCAGCGGCTTGTCGCCCCCCACATCCAGTGTACGCAGCACCACCGGCATGCCGGCGAAGGTCTCCAGCACATCGCGGTAGATGCGGTACTGGTCTTCCTCGCTCGGAAAGCTTTCGCGGATCTGAAACGGTATTTCGGTACGGTACAGGCCAACGCCCTCGGCCCCCGATTCCAGCGACGGCGTCAAATCCGCCATCAGCCCCGAATTCACATACAGCGACACGCGCATGCCATCGGTGGTCACTGCCGGCTTGTCCTTGAGCGCCTTGAGGCTGTCGCTGACCCGCTGCTCGTGCCGGATGTACTGCTTCAGTTCCTGCAGCAGGGCGGCGCGCGGATCCACATGGACATGACCGCCATAGCCATCGACGACCACGGTCAACCCTTCCATCTTGGTATGGGGCAGGTTGGAGACCCCCATGACCGCCGGAATGCCCAGCGCGTGGGCCAGTATCGCCACATGGGACGAGCCGGAACCGTGTTCGGAGACAATGCCGCACAGGCCGTCCAGCGGCACGCTGGCCAGATCCGAGGCGGCGATGTTCTCGCCGACCAGAACGAAGCGGCGCGGATAGGTCCGGTCCCCCGCTTCCACCGACATCAGCCGCTGCAGCACCCGCCGCCCCAGGTCGCGGATATCGTTGGCGCGCTCGGCCAGGTATTCGTCTTCCATCGATGCGAACACCGCCGCATGCGCCTCTACGGTCTGCCGCCAGGCGCCAGGCGCCCACTGTCGCTCGCGGATCAGCGCCAGGGTATCGTCGATCAGCGAGCCGCTTTCAAGCATCTGTGCGTAGGCAACGAACAGTGCACATTCTTCCGCCGGCAGAGATTGCCGCATCCGCTCCGCCTGCTCCATCAGCTGCTGGCGTACCCGTGCAACCGCCGCTTCGAAGCGCTCCACCTGGCCGGCCACTTCCTCCGCGTCGATGCTCTTGTCCGGGATCGTATGCAACCGAACCTGATGCGTGGCGACCACCGCCTCGCCCATGGACATGCCCGGCGCCCCGGCCACGCCGTCGAGGGTGCGCGACAGCGGAACGGAACCCCCGTCGTCGAGCAGACGCGCCATCTCGCCGGAACTTCGGGCATGGGTGATGGCCCCCGCCAGCTGGGCCGCCAGGGTACTCAGAAAGGCTTCCTCTTCGTTGTCGAAGGGCCGCCGCGATCGCTGCGCGACGATGACACCGAGGGTATGCCGGTGGGCGATGATGGGCACGCCAAGAAACACCGGATAGGCCTCCTCGCCCGATCCCTCGAACAGGATGAAACTGCGGTGCTCCAGCGCATTGTCGAGGCGGATGGGCTCCGCCTTCTCGGCGACCAGACCGACCAGCCCCTCGCCGGTGGCCAGGCGCACGCGGCCGATCGCTTCGCGGTTGAGACCGCGGTTGGCCATCATCACCAGGTTGCGCTCCTGCTCCGGTACATCGATGAAGATGGAGCAGGCATCGACCTGCAACGCATCGATCAGGCTGTCGACGATGATGTCGAGGGCAGACTGGAAATCGGGCGCATGATCGACCTGTTTGACGATGCTCTGCAGGGTATGAATCAGCGAGGGCATGAACCGCCCGGACTCAGGCGCCGGCCAGCAGCCGCGCCCGGGGGCTCAGCTGCTGCAGGGCGCAGCGGTAGACACGCTTCTTGAAATAGACGACATGATCCACCGGATACCAGTAGTCGACCCATTTCCACTGGTCGAACTCCGGACTGCCGCTGGCATCCAGCCGCAGACGGTCCTCACCGGAGGTCAGCCGCAACAGGAACCATTTCTGCTTCTGGCCGATGCACACCGGCTGGCTGTGACGGCGCACCATGCGGCGCGGCAGCTTGTAGCGCAACCAGCTGCTGGTGGCATCGAGCAGCTCGACATCCGAGGGTTCCAGTCCAACCTCCTCCCACAGCTCGCGGTACATCGCCTGCTCGGCGCTCTCTCCGGGATTGATCCCACCCTGCGGGAACTGCCAGGCGTCCTGCCCCATGCGCCGGGCCCAGAGCACGCCGCCCTCGGCATTGCTCAGTATGATGCCGACATTGGCGCGATATCCATCAGAATCAATCACTTGCTGTTTTCCATGAAGGTAAATTCGGACTGTCATTCTGGCACAAAATGCCTATAGTAGCCATCCGCGCAGCCACCGACAGCCACCATGCCACTCGCCCTGTTCGACCTCGACAACACCCTGCTTGCCGGAGACAGCGACTACCTGTGGGGCCAGTTTCTGGTCGACGAAGGCATCGTCGATGCCCGCGAATACGAGGAGAAGAACCGGCAGTTCTTCGAGGACTACGAACAGGGCCGGCTGGACATCGACCGCTACCTGCGCTTCGCATTGGCGCCCTTGACGCGCTTTCCGCCCGAGCAGCTGGAACAGTGGCGCACACGCTTCATCGATGAACGCATCCGGCCCATCGTCGCACCCGGAACGGAAGCCCTGTTGCAGCACCACCGCGAGGCCGGAGACGAACTTCTGATCATCAGTGCCACCAATGCCTTCGTCACCCGACCGATCGCCGACCTGCTGGGCGTGCGCTGGCTGATCGCCACCGAACCGGAGCGCATTGGTGGCCGCTTCAGCGGCAATTACACCGGCATTCCGACCTTCCGTGAAGGCAAGGTGCGCGCACTGCAGAACTGGCTACAGCAGCAGAAACAGACCCTGGAAGGCAGCCACTTCTACAGCGACTCGCACAACGACCTGCCACTGCTGGAGGCAGTGACCCACCCGGTGGCGGTGGACCCGGACCCGATACTGCGCCAGCGGGCCGAAGCCGCCGGCTGGCCGGTGATCAGCCTGCGCTGAAGCGTCAGTCGCCGTCGAGCAGACGGCCGATTCCCCCCAGCACCGACCCCTCGCCCTGGCTGCTGCCGCCCTGTGCCGGAGCGTTCTCGATCACACGATCGGCGAGCCGCGAGAAGGGCAGGCTCTGAATCCATACGGTTCCCGTGCCACGCAGCGTGGCCAGAAACAGCCCCTCGCCGCCGAAGAACATGCTCTTGAGGCCCCGTGTCATCTCGATGTCGTAGTCGATGCCGGCAGTAAAGGCCGCCAGACAGCCGGTATCGAGGCGCAGGGTCTCGTTGTTCAATCGCTTCTCGATCACCGTGCCCCCGGCATGGACGAACACCATGCCGTCTCCCTTCAGGTGTTCGAGGATGAAGCCCTCGCCGCCGAAAAACCCCACCCCGAGCTTGCGGTTGAAGGCGATGTCGATGCGCGTGCCCAGGGCGGCCGCCAGAAAGGAATCCTTCTGGCAGTAGATTTCGCCACCCAGGCGCGCCAGGTCCATCGGCACGATGCGGCCGGGAAACGGCGAGGAGAAGGCCACGCGGCGCTTGCCCCGGCCCTCATTGGTGAAGTGCGTCATGAACAGGGATTCACCGCTGATCACCCGCTTTCCCGCCGAGAACAGCTTGCCCATGAAGCCCTGCTCCACCTCGGAACCGTCGCCCATGCGGGTATCGAAGCCGATGCCCTCCTCCATGTAGGTCATGGCACCGGCCTCGGCGATCACCGTCTCGCCCGGGTCCAGTTCCACCTCGACCATCTGCAGGTCATGGCCGATGATTTCATAGTCCACTTCATGGCATTTCATCTGGGTTGTCCTCCACTTCGGGTGTACAGACCGCCAGTGCGCGCAACTGGCGGTCCAGTCGCGTCGCATCCAGCGCCTTGGTGTCGATCAGTTGCAGTCGGGAGACCCGGATGTCCGCCGCCGGTTCCACCGATCGCTCGTGAATGACGCGGTTGACGGCCAGCCCTCCGCCGCCGGTCAGCCGGAACACCCCCTTGAGGCGTTCGACCGCCAGGCCATCCAGCCATTCCAGCAACGGCTGTCGCGGAAAGCGGCAGCCGGCCGGTATCGTCCAGCCCAGGGCATGCCAGCCATCGTCCAGGCCTTGATGACACCGCCAGCTTGAGGCTTCATCCACGCCGGTGGTCTGCGGAAGCGTGCCGGTCACCGGCCCAGCCAGGGCCTCTTCAGCCCGCGAGCGCGAACAGCCGACGAGGCAGGGCAGATCGAGCCAGCCGGCATCGCTGTTGCCCCATTCGATCAGCGCCACCCGCTGACGCGGCGGTCGCAAGGATTCTGCCAGTGTCTGAAAACGGCGTCGATCGGCCTCACCGTAACCGTCCGCCTTGCTGCCCAGCAACACATCGGACACTTCAATCTGCTGGCGGAAGATCGGGTGCTGCCGGTAGCGCGGGTCCGCCAGCTGGCGCGCATCGACCAGGGTCAGCGTGGCCCGGAGGTCCAGGGCCGTCCGCCAGGACCCGGACCCCAGTTGCTGCAGCAGTGTGGCCGGGTGGCCGAGGCCCGATGGTTCGATGAGGATGCGTTGCGGAGTCACCCGGCGCATCAACCGGGCCAGCGCGGCATCGAAGACATGGCGGCTGATGCAGCACAGGCAACCGCCGGGCACCTGTTCAATGAAGGCCCCGCGCTCACGCAGCAAATCGGCATCGACACCCACCTGACCGAACTCGTTGACCAGCACTGCCCAGCGCTCGTCTTCAGGCTTGTGGTCGAGCAGGGAGCGGATCAGCGTGGTCTTTCCGGCGCCGAGAAACCCGGTGACCAGCTGGGTGGGGATCCGGGAAAAGCGCAGAGGGCGGCTTGAATGGCCTGATGAGGCAGGCGGCATCAGGCCTTGGGCAGGGTGACGCCCTTCTGCCCCTGATACTTGCCGCCGCGGTCCTTGTAGGAGGTTTCACATACCTCATCGGATTCGTAGAACAGCATCTGCGCCACGCCCTCATTGGCGTAGATCTTGGCCGGCAGGGGTGTGGTATTGGAAAACTCCAGCGTGACATGCCCTTCCCATTCCGGCTCCAGCGGTGTGACATTGACGATGATGCCACAACGGGCGTAGGTGGACTTGCCCAGGCAGATGGTCAGCACGCTGCGCGGAATCCGGAAGTACTCCACCGTGCGCGCCAGCGCGAAGGAATTGGGCGGGATGATGCAGACATCGGACTGCACATCGACAAAACTGTCCTCGGCGAAGTTTTTCGGGTCGACGACGGCCGAATTGATGTTGGTGAAGATCTTGAATTCATCGGCGCAACGTACATCGTAGCCGTAGCTGGACGTGCCGTAGGAGATGATGCGCTCGCCGTCGGCCTCCCGCACCTGCCCCGGCTCGAAGGGTTCGATCATGCCTTCGGATTCGGCCATGCGCCTGATCCATTTGTCCGACTTGATGCTCACGCTGCCACTCCCGCCAAAAGCCGGGAATTATACCCGCGCGCGGGAGACGATAGAAGCGAGCCCGTCAGGCAGCCTCGACGCGGCCGGAACCGGCCAGGCTGACCACCTGGTACAGCTGATGGGCGATCCGGGCGAAGATGCGCTCGCACTCGGGGTCATCACCGGCGCCACCCAGGCAGAAACGCAGTTTCTCCAGTGTTTCGACGCAAAAGACCGCATCGGTCTCGTTCCATTCCCCACCGTTTTCGAGCTGGCGTTGCAGGCTGCCGAGGCGAGGGATGATGTGGTCCGCGGCGTCCTCGAGCAGCGCCACGAGAACGGAGTTTTCCTCATCTTTGCTCATGGTTTCCGATCCTCCCTTTTTTATTACTGATCCCCCGCATGAAGCGGATTTACGAGGCATCTTCGGGTATTTCCGAGGCCACTATATACCCAACTTGAAGGGCAGTGAACTGATGCAGGTTATTTTTCTTCCTCTATAGGGAGTGGTTTCCTGTTTCTTCCTGATAATTTCCTAGTTTTTCAACAGAAAAGCCCCTGATCCCAGTCCGGGCAATCGCCGAAACGCTGCTGCAGAAAGTCTGCCAGAACCCGCAGCCGGCGGGGTATCAGCCGTCCTGGCGCAAACAGGGCATGCAATGCGGTTTGCGGCTGTTCGAATGTTTCAAGCAAGCGGCACAGACGGCCGGAATCGATGGCCTCGCGTCCCAGAAAGGTGGGCGTCTGCACGATACCCAACCCCTGTTCCGCACAACGCAGCAGGAAATCGCCATTGTTGGCGAGCAGGCGCTGCCGAGGCAATGCAGCCTTCTGCTGAAGCCCCTCCAGGTACAGCCACTGCTTGCGCGGCGGCAGGTGGGCGTAATACAGGCCGTCATGACGGGCCAAGTCGGCCGGATGGCGCGGCTGGCCATGACGCTCGATATAGCCCGGACTGGCCAGGGTCACGAAACGGATGCGCGCCAGCGTGCGGGCGATCAGACTGGAGTCGGTCAGTTCGCCAATGCGCAGCGCCAGATCGAAGCCTTCCGACACCAGGTCGATCTGCCGATCGTTGAGATCCAGGGACAATTCGATGCCGGGGTGCTCATCCACAAAATCGGCCAGGGCCGGAGCCAGGTGCCGGTAGCCGAAAGACAGCGGCGCAGCAATACGAATGCTGCCATCGAGGCGCGACTGCGCGTCCACCGCCTGCTGCTCCATCTCCTGCATGTCCTGCAGCAGCGCCCGGGCGCGGAGGTGAAACTGTTCACCGGCCGAGGTCAGCGAGAGCCGCCGTGTGGTGCGGTTGAGGAGTTTGACGCCCAGCCGGCGCTCCAGCTCACTGACACGGCGGCTGACCACCGATTTCGAGATCCCCAATGCCTCTCCGGCCCGGCTGAAACTGCGCCGCGCCACCACCTCGACAAAAACCTGCCATTGCTCGAATCGTCCCATTGCCGGCTCCCGACGGTATCTGCTCTCCCTGTTCCGACTGCCGAAGGCATGGAAAGTGTCCTCGTAGCGGACATGATTGTTCCGTTTTTGAAAACAGAGTATTCCCGTAAAGTACGATTGAGGGGCATAAAACAACAATATACTGGTGACCTCACAATCCGCCACAGAGGAACCTGGACATGAACGATACCCTGCAAAACGCACTGGCCTTGGCCGGGCGGGTCCTGATGTCGCTGATCTTCATTGTTGCCGGCTTCAACAAGATCGGCGGCTACGAAGGCACTCAGGCCTACATGGAAGGCATGGGCGTACCCGGCATGCTGCTGCCGCTGGTCATCCTCACCGAGCTGGGCGGAGGCCTGTTGCTGCTGATCGGTTTCAAGGCACGCCTGATGGCCTTTCTGCTGGCCGGTTTCAGCCTGCTGTCGGCGGTCATCTTCCACAGCAACTTCGGCGATTCGATGCAATCGATCCAGTTCATGAAAAATCTGGCCATCGCCGGCGGCTTCCTCTACATCGTCGCTCACGGGCCCGGCTCCTGGTCACTGGACAGGAAATGAACACCCCTCGCCCGCTGCGGGGACGCTTCCGGGGCATGCCGACCACGGATGGCGCCGGCGTGGAGTTGCTGCGTGTCATTGGCCAGCCCGCGCTGATGCAGCTGGATCCGTTTCTGCTGCTCGATGCCTTCCGCTCCGATGACCCCGAAGACTATATCGCCGGTTTTCCGCCCCATCCCCATCGAGGCTTCGAAACCGTGACCTACCTGATCGCCGGACGCATGCGCCACCGCGACAGCGCCGGTCACCAGGGAGTGATCGCAGCCGGTGGAGTGCAGTGGATGAGTGCCGCACGGGGCATCGTCCATTCCGAGATGCCGGAACAGCAAAACGGCCTGCTGCAGGGTTTCCAGCTGTGGATCAACCTGCCGGCCACCCACAAGATGGACCCGCCGCGCTACCAGGAATTCAGCCCCGGGCAGATCCCCGAGGAGGAGCGCCCCGGCATGCGACTGCGGGTGATCGCCGGGCGGACCCGCCATGGCAGCCTGGGACCGGTGCAACAGCCGCTGACCGATCCGCTGTTTGTGGATGCCGCGCTCGAACCCGGTGCGCTATTGGAAGAAAGCGTGCCGGTCGGGCATCAGGCCGTCATTTACTGCTTCGAGGGGCAATGCCTGCTGCCCTCGACGAACGGCGATGGAATGGAAGCTGTGGATGAAGGCCAGCTGGGGCTACTCGGCCATGGAGATAGCGTGCGCATCCAGGGCGGCAGGGCCGGCGCACGGCTGCTGCTGCTTGCCGGGCGCCCCCTGGGCGAGCCGATCGCCCGTGGTGGCCCCTTCGTCATGAACAGCGAGGAGGAGCTCCGCCAGGCCTTTGAGGACTACCGGGCCGGACGGATCGGCTAGAGCGTCAGTTCGAAGCCGGACAGCAACACACCCGGACAGACGGTCGCCCCCAGGCTGCGCTGATGGTAGGTACCCACTTCCGGATTGACGCGCGCCTCACGGGTCACCGCCTCGAGACGGTCGCCAAAGATGTGGTAGACGCTGTCGTCGAAGCGCATGTTGTCGATCGGCCCGACGATGTCTCCCTTCTCGACCCAGAAGCAGGCATAACGGGTCATGCCGGTGATGCGTCCGCCGGAGGTATCGCTCCAGTTCAGATAGTGCAGGTTGGAGAGGTAAACGCCCGTGTCCAGCACCCGCAGGATATCCGCCTCCGCCAGATCGCCAGTCGCCATCACCGGGGCGCGCAGGTATTCCCCGTCATCGGCAAAATTGCTCGCGACACCGAATTCCCGCGCGCTGCGGGAACTGACCAGCGTGTTCACCAGTTGCCCTTCACGAATCAGTTCCAGCCGCTCCGGCGCCACTTCTCCGACCCCGTTGAAGCGCGGGGCGAGGCCGCTGCCGAAATCCTCGGCCAGGGAAAACTTCGGCGACAGGCGAACCCCTTCCTCGCGCATGCGCAGAAAGGCGCTTTCGCCCGTCTGCATGTCGGCTTCGCTGAGTCCATGCCAGGAAAACATGCCGAGCAGATCGGAGACCCCGGCCGGCGCGATATAGCAACGGTAGCGCCCCGGCGGTATGTTTTTCCGGGGACGGTCCAGCAGCGCCAGCTGGCGACGGGCATCCGCCACATCGGCGGCCCAGGCCGCGTCGTCCCAGCGGCTGCCGGCGAAACAGCCCTTGACCATGCGTTCCTCTTCATCGATCACCGAGTAATCCACGGCATGGGTGTCGGTCACGAAGGCATGGCGACTGCCGGCCGAATTGGCATGGCCCCGCCAGATGCGACCGCCCTGATACAGCCCGGTCACATCGGCGCCCTGCATCGGGGCGATCAGACGGGATGCGGCCGTATCCACAGGCAATGAATGCCCTGAGTGACGGCTGTCGCTGCGCTGCCCGCCCACCGGAGCAACCGCATAGGGATCTTCCGGTAACTGGCGCACCTCGTTTCGCAAGCGAATCAGCTCATCTGCGGCCAGCTCCCTGTCTTTGGCGATCACTCCACTGAGCGTCAGATGAGAAGCACAGTGACGACGGCCGTCGATCAGCCGCAGTTCCAGGCGGCCATCGGCCACCCGGCCGGTTTGCCGGATCCGGGCATTGTTGAAGCGGATGAACTGACTGTCTTCGGCGCTCAGCGACAGTGCCAGCTGTTCGCTCGCTTCCAGTCCGGCAAACAGCCCTTCGGCCAGCTGTTCCAGCCGTGCATTCCAGTCAGTGCTCACCGCCAAATACCTCCACTTTTTCGAACAGACAGGGCGGCGACGCATGACCGACCCGTATCACCTGATTGGGCTCGCCCTTGCCACAATTGGGGGTGCCATAGACCTCGAAGGACGCCCGGTTGCCAACGTCCTTGAGGCTGTTCCAGAAATCGCGGGATATGCCCCGGTAATTGGGGTTGCGCAGGGTGCGGGTGAGCCGGCCGTTCTCGATCAGCCGGGCGTATTCGCAGCCGAACTGGAACTTGTTGCGGTAGTCATCGATGGACCATGAACGGTTGGACTCCATGTACACGCCGCGCTCGACCTGCCCGATCAGATCCTGCAGGCTGCTGTCACCCGGTTCCAGATTGATATTGGCCATGCGGTCGATCGGCGCGCGGTTCCAGTCACAGGCGCGGAAATTGGCCACGCCGGGCACGCCGGAACGGATCTGGCTCTCGCGGCCTCCGAGGCCGCGCAGCAAAATGCCATCGCGAATCAGGTATTCACGCCGCGCCTCGAGGCCACCATCGTCGAAGGCGTAGCTGGCCAGCTCATGCTCGACGGTGGGGTCGAAGGTAATGTTCATCCGTTCCGATCCGTAGCGCAACTGCCCGAAATCCTGCACGCGTACGAAGCTGGAGCCGGCGTAGTTGCGCTCGTCGCCGAGTATGCGGTCGATCTCCAGGGGGTGCCCCACGCTCTCGTGGATCTGCAACATCATCTGGTCCGGTGCCAGGATCAGGTCCAGGCTGCCGGTCGGGCACTCCTCGGCCGACAGCAATTCCACCGCCTGCTCGCCAATGCGCCGGCAACGATCCAGAATGGCGGGCTCGTCGAACACCTCCATGCCGATTTGCCAGGTCTTGCCGCGCATGCCGCAGTCGGTGCGTTTCTGCACCAGCGAACCGCGCTGGGCCACGGCCGAATAATCCGACGAAACGATGAAAAAGCGCTGCTCCACATCACTGCCGTTGCTCGACACGAAACGCTGATCGCTCTGCACGATCAGCGCGAAAGCCGTGCTGGACACCACATCCTTGCTGACCTTCAGCGCTTCGCTGGCGCGGATCAGCAGATCGTTCAGATCCCCGGCGGACAGGGCTTCCTCGCCCTTGATGAAGGACGAGCGGTAGCGGCCGCGGGCCGGTGGGCGCGCCGACTCGGTGAACGCATGCACCGCATGCGGTGCCGCATCCCGCGCCAGCCGCAGTGCCTGCTCGGCTGCCTGCTGCACCGAAGCCGGAGACAGGTCGGCGGTCGCCGCATAGGCAAACTGGCCTTCGGCAAGCACCTCGACCATCAGTCCGCAACTGCGGTTGCGCTCGTTGTCCTGCGGGTGGCCGTCGCGCACCCAGCGCACGGTCGCGCGCTCGTCCACATGACGCAGGCCCACCCAGTCCGCGGCAATGTCGATGCCGCTCAGTAATCGGTTCAAATCCAACGGAGTGCTCCAAGGCTGGAAACCGGCCCATCATACCCGCAGCCCGGTCGCCTGACCAGATCAGTTCCAGATTGAAACTGTTTATTGATGCGGAAAGCACCCGTTCAGCGAAAACGGGTATCATTGGCCCTGAATGAGCCAAGGAGAACATGTGATGAAAGCACTGATCATCCCGGCGGCGCTGCTGATTGCCCTGGCCGGCTGCACCAGCGACAAGGCCGGTTCCGACCTCTATCAGAGCAGTGAGGTGGGTCAGACCAAGCGCATCCTGCCCTGCACCGTGGTATCGTCCCGCGAGGTCAGGATCCGCGACGAGAATGCCGGCGACACCGGCGAAGCACTGGGCTTCATCGGCGGCGCCATCGCTACCGGACGCAACAGCGACAACGGGCTGGCCACCTATATCGGCGGTCTGGTCGGCGGCGCCTTGGGGCGCAAGGCATCGGACACGCTCAAGCAGCGTCGCGGCGTCGAATACACGGTACTGCTGCCCAGCGGCGAGGAGCGCCAGCTGGTACAGGACTTCGAGGAAGGCGAAAGCCTGCTGCACAGCGGCGAAGCCTGCCGGCTGCAGGTCAGCGGCCCGGTCAGCCGGGTGCTGCCCGCTCGCGCCTATCCGAGCGCCGTCCAGCGGCCGCAGAAGGTGCGCATCGAGGAGTAGCCTCTCGCCGTCACTGGCCGGTGATGGCACGCAGGAGCACGAACTTGCGGTTCTGCGCCACCTGCTCAACCGTGGCATAGCGCCGCCGCAGCGGTCGCCGGTAGTCCAGATGGCGGTTGGCCACCAGCCACAACTCCCCGCCCGGGCGCAATACCCGGGCGGATTCGCGGAACATCAGCCGCGCAATGCCCTCGCCCACCGCCTGCTGCTGGTGAAAGGGCGGATTGCAGAGGATCAGATCCGCACTGGCGGTCTCGAAATCGTCAAGCACATTGCCGACCACGAAGCGGCAGCGCCGCAGGTCGGCATCCACCTGCCGCAGGTTTTCGCGCGCCGAGGCGACCGCCATCCAGGATTCATCGACAAAACTCACCCGCGCCTCGGGATTCTGCCGCGCCGCCATCAGCCCGATCACACCGTTGCCACAGCCCAGATCAACGATATCCCCCTCACCCTCGGTCTGCGGCAGGTGCTCGAGCAGAAATCGGGTGCCGATGTCCAGCCGTTCCCGCGAGAACAGTGCGGAGTGATTGAGCAGCTCGATGTCCGCTTCATCGAACCGGTAGCGGCCGGGCCAGGGGTTCTCCGGCAACGGCAGGCGGCTGTCCACCCGCGCACGGATCAGTTTCGCCTTGCGGCGGCCTGGCAGCGTGTCGCAGGGGCCGACGGTGCGTTCAAGCAGAGGCCACAGGCTGCGCGGCATGGCCTTTTGCATTCCGGCCAGCCAGACTTCCGCTCCCTCGGCCAGCCTGGGCTTGAGCCGCAACAACTGATCCTCCAGCAGGGCCAGCGACTTGGGCAGCTTGATCAGCACCCGTTCCGCCGCTGGCGGGGTCTGCAGGCTGTCGATGAAGGCCACCGACGCCGTATCCAGCCCGTTGCGCCAGAGATTGTCGCGCAGGGCCTGCCGGGCGAGAAAGGAATCGGACCAGCTGCGTGGTTCGAGGCCGTGCAGCGCCGTGCCCAGCGCGCCGAAGGCGTCATTGACCAGCAGCGGGCTGCGGGGCCATTCCGGCTCCCGGGCCAGCTCTTCGAGCAGGTAGGCATCGGCCGCATCCCAAGCGCGCAGGCGTTCCTTGGGCAACAGCGGCTGGCGGCGCAGTTCAAAGGCGCCAAAGGGCGTCTCGAAACGGGTATCAACGCTGGGTTTCATGCCGCGCACTATACGGCCCCTGCCCGGCAAATACATCCTTTCTCGCCGAACTGGAAGACCGCTTCCGACCCAAAACAGGTCAAGTTCCCTGCAACACAGCCGATATCCGCTATAAGAGAGTTCTGCCCCCCCATTCGCAACCACTCCAACAGGTAGCCTCCGCTCATGAATGTCAGTGAAAGCCGTGAAGTCACGATCAACGAAAGCGACTTCATCGTCTCCAAGACCGACCCCAAGGGCAAGATCACCTACTGCAACCGCATCTTCATCGAGATCGCGGGCTTCGCCGAATCGGAGCTGATCGGGCAGCCGCACAACATCATCCGCCATCCAGACATGCCGCGTTCGGTATTCCGCGCGCTGTGGCAGACCCTTCAGTCCGGCCAGGAATTCTTCGGCATCATCAAGAACCGTACCCGCGACGGCGGCTTCTACTGGGCCTTTGCCAATGTCACCGCCAGCCATGACGAACGCGGCCAACTGCTCGGCTATTACTCGGTACGCCGCTGCCCGCACCGCAGCAGCATCGACACGCTGGCCCCACTGTACCGCGCCATGCGCGAGGAAGAAGCCCGTCACTCCAGTTCCCGCGAAGCCATGGACGCCTCCTGGAAACTGATGCAACAACACCTCGACTCCGCCGGAAAAAGCTATGAAGAATACATCCTGGGCCTTGAAAAGTAGGCATGCACTGATCCTGATGCTGGGCCTGATGCTGCTGCTCGTGGCGCATGGGGTCTGGGACAGTGGCGACCTCTGGCTGCTGGTTTGGCTGATCCCGGCCCTGGGCGTGTTCCTGCTCGCACGCATCGGATCGCGGCAGAACAACGCGATGCAGCAAAAACTGCTGGACATGACCGACGCCATCAACCAGGGGCAGCTGGAGCACCGCATCACCGGCATTCCGAAAAGCAGCCGCTACTACAAGATCGCCTGGCGCTTCAACGAAGCCGTGGACCAAATGGAAACCT